>Ga0123357_10000188_pt1 | contig 57626 bp, 57 predicted proteins | sample TergutEmb28metaG_FD_89873 | JGI IMG/M metagenome (GOLD analysis project Ga0123357, IMG submission 89873) | Embiratermes neotenicus P4 segment gut microbial communities from Petit-Saut dam, French Guiana - Emb289 P4 | ecosystem: Host-associated > Arthropoda: Insects > Digestive system > Gut ...
ATTTATCCGAGTTTATGCAACATTTGGAAAAACAAAGCGTGATGTTTTATATCAACTAATGGATAATTTTACGCTGTTTCACTTCAAATATTTGGCAAATAACGACTTCAAAGATGAGCATTTCTGGACAAAAAATCTTATTTCTCCACAACATAACGCTTGGGCAGGCATTGCATTTGAATTGGTTATGTTGCAGCATATCAACGAGATAAAACAAGCACTTGGCATTTCGGGCATACAATCGGCTGTTTATTCGTGGCGCAGTGAAAATTCCGAAAACGGTGCGCAAATTGACATTGTAATAGACCGCAAAGATGGAATATTGAATATCTGTGAAGTCAAATATTATCAGGAACAGTTTGTTATAAAAAAGGATTACGAGGCAGATTTAAGGCATAAAGTTGTTTGTTTCCAAGAAGAAACAAAAACCAACAAAGCAATCAACCTTGTTTTACTCACAACTTACGGATTGAAAAACAATAAATACGCAGGAATTATACAAAAAACAGTAACAATAGACGATATTTTACGGCTATAAATAATCTTATAATCAGCCATAACTATATTTTTTTGCCACTTGTGGCTGATTATAATCAACATAAAAGACACTTAATATATTGAATATCAATAATATATAAAATTAAAACAACACATTAACCTCTACAAATTTTCAAAAGAATAACCGAACTCAAAAACATTTTTTTATTATCGAAAAAAGTATTATTTTTGCTGTCAAATAAAAATATCTAAAATCTAAAAATATTTATGAAAAAAGTAATTTTAATTTTTGCAATTATTCCTTTGATTATGGGATGTTCAACAACAACAAATCCTGCAAAAGTATCCGTAATATCTTCGCAGGTAATTGAAAATGTGATTGATACGCTTGTTTCTAAAAATACGAATGTTGATAAAACATTGGTAGAAAAAGGCGTTCGTCAGACGGCACGGCTTTGGGAAAAACAAGACGGCACAGAAGCCGAATTCAGCCGTTTCTGTTCGGACAATTTTATTGCCGATACTGCGGAAAAGAAACAAATGTTTCTGAGAATCAGCGACTATTTGGAAGCCATTTCAGGCAATTTCAACGAAATGACGCTTCGCCTGCAACGAAATGTACACGAAGCAACAGGAGAATTGTATCCTATTGACGAAGCATTTGCCGCTTACAATCCCGCTGCGCATTTCACGGATGATTTCTACGACAATAAGTTGGCATTTACCATTGCGCTGAATTTTCCTCAACTGTCGCTGGCAGAAAAGGAATCGTTGGGAACCGACCGTCTGGCTTGGGCGTATGCCCGATTGGGCGACCAGTTCACAAAACGTATTCCTGCTAATCTACAACAGGTTTACAGTCAAGCGTTAAGCGATGCCGATGTGTATATTTCCAAATACAACATTTATGCAGGTCATTTACTTGATGAGAATGGGAAAAAGATTTTTCCGGAAGATATGATTTTATTGTCGCACTGGAATTTGCGCGATGAACTCAAAGCCGATTACAACAAAGGCGACGAGGGACTTCTAAAACAGCGAACCATTTATGAGGTGATGAAACGGATTATTTCGCAGGAAATTCCTGAAAAAGTTATCAATTCGGGCGATTACGATTGGAATCCATATACCAATACGGTTTTTCAAGCGGGGAAACCTGTGGATGCAAAGCCGGAAAATACGGTTCGTTACGAGAAATTTTTAAATAACTTTAAAGCGGTAAAAGCCATTGACCCTTATGCCGGCAACACGTTTATCGACCGGAGTTTTTCGGAAGATATGGAAGTTTCGGTTGATGATGCTGTGGCTTTATTCAAATCATATCTGTCCGCTCCTGAAATCAAAACCGTTGCAGGTTTGATTGCCAAACGTCTGGGACGAAATTTAGAACCTTTTGATATTTGGTATGACGGATTTAAACCCCGAAGCAATATGGATGAGGCGAAATTAACCGAACAAACGCAAAAACTCTATCCCAATGCCGAAGCGTTTAAGAAAAATACGCCTGCGATTTTGATGAAGTTAGGATTTACTCCCGAACGCGCCAAGTACATAACCGATAAAGTAAATGTTGATGCAGCACGCGGTTCCGGACACGCCTGGGGCACTGCTATGAAAGGGCAGCAGTCGCACCTGCGGACGCGTATCCCCGCCGAAGGAATGGATTACAAAGGATATAACATTGCCATTCACGAATTTGGACACAACGTGGAACAGACGATTTCGATGTACGATGTGGATTATTATATGATGGGCAGCGTGCCGAATACCGCTTTTACCGAAGCGCTGGCTTTTGTTTTCCAACAGCGGGATTTGGATTTGCTTGGAATTAAAAATAACGACCCTGAAAAAGATAAAATGGACGTTTTGGACAAGGCGTGGCAACTGTATGAAATGGCAGGAGTGTCGTTGCTTGACATCAGTGTTTGGCAATGGCTGTATGCCAACCCAAATGCGACTCCCGAAGAGTTGAAAGCGGTTGTCATTCGTCTGGCAAAAGAGATATGGAACGAATATTATGCTCCTGTTTTCGGTATGAAAGACGAACCGATTTTGGCGGTTTATTCGCACATGATAAGTTATCCGTTGTATTTGTCGGCGTATTCGTATGGACAACTCATTGAATTTCAACTGGAGCAGTATTTGAACGGAAAAGATTTTGCCAAAGAGATTGACCGCATTTATCGTTTGGGCAAATTAACACCCAATCAATGGATATTGCAGGCAACAGGCAAACCGCTTTCGGCAGAGCCATTGTTAGAGGCGATTAGAAACATCAAAGATTAAAGAGATAGGTTCTGTAAGAAATACAGATATACATGATAAGTTAGAAAATCCGTTGGCAGAATTAAATGAGAGTGTATTTAATTTTACGCTTCAATTGTTGATTGTATAAAATGATATTTTCACATCTCACTTCTTTTTCTTAATTTCAGCAAGTTCTGTTTTTAACTGCCTGTTTTCGTTAATTATTTTTTGGTTTTCTTCCTCTAATTTTTTAATGTATTTTTGTTGTGTTTCAATAAAAGATTCAGGAACGGAATAAATATTATTTGTACCTTGATAATTGCCGATAGCATTGTCATGGTAAATAAAAAACTGATTTTCGTCCGTTTCGAAAATGTCTTCCACTGAAACACCCAATATTTTAGCAAGTCTTTGCCATTCAGCAGAAGTTATTTTACTTGTGATTTAAAATCAAGTAGCTATAAGGTACGGATTGCAAATCCGCACTAACCGATAAAGTATGCAACCAATTATCATTCGCACGATTTCTGTTTCGAGAATTGGTCAACAAAATCCATGTCTGATAAGATAGTTTCAATGAATTTGAAGTATTTTGGAGAAAATTGTGAAAAAGTTGTTGTGAAATATTTTTTCTTTCCAAATAAAATTCATACTTTTGCATTGTTGCATCATATTTACGTTGAATAAAATTGATAATATATAATACTCATTTACTTACCATAATAATGTCTTTACACAATGAACTTGAAAAAAGAATCTTAATTCTCGATGGTGCAATGGGGACTATGATCCAGCGGCACGAATTGTCGGAAAATGACTATCGGGGCAAACGTTTTGTTCATTGGGCTGTCGAACTAAAGGGCAATAACGACTTGCTGGTATTGACACAACCGGAAATTATTTATAATATTCATTGTCAATACCTTATGGCAGGAGCAGATATTATTGAAACCAATACTTTCAATGCACAGCGAATTTCTATGTCAGATTATCAGATGGGTGATTTGGTACGAGAAATCAATTTTACCGCTGCAAACATTGCACGAAAAGCAGCAGATAAATTTACTGCACAAAATCCTAAAAAACAGCGCTTTGTTGTCGGTTCAATGGGACCTGCAAATAAATCACTGTCTCTTTCGCCCGATGTTTCCAATCCTGCCTTGCGTGCAATTACTTTTGACCAACTCGTCGAGGCGTATCAAGAGCAGGCATTGGCATTGATTGAAGGTGGTGTTGATGCGTTGCTTATCGAAACAATTTTTGATACATTGAATGCAAAAGCGGGAATAATTGCCGCTCAAAATGCTATGGAACAGGCACATAAGCAAGTCGAACTGATGCTGTCGGCAACAATTGCCGATGTGAGCGGGCGGTTACTTGCAGGGCAAACAATAGAGGCATTTTTGACTTCCATTGCCCAGTCCGAACCGCTTTCAGTTGGATTAAACTGCTCTTTTGGTGCAAAAGAAATGTTGCTGTTTTTACAGGAGTTGAGTTCAAAATCACCATTTTTTGTAAGTGCATATCCTAATGCAGGACTACCCAATCAATTTGGAACATACGACCAAACACCCGAAATAATGGCTGCGGAAATTAAAACATATATTGATAATCAATTAGTTAACATTATAGGCGGCTGCTGCGGAACAACACCAGAACATATCGCTCATTTTCATAACTTATTGGAACAGAAAAAATTAACAGACAAAAATTATGTCATCAGGAAACCAAAAGAGAAGAACAACGATTTGATTTTAAGCGGCTTAGAAATTTTGAAAATTAATTAATTTGGTCAGTAAATTATATTTTTTAAAAAATATAAAATGGCATCACACAACGAGTTAGGGAAACGTGGCGAAGATATTGCAAAAAATTTCTTTGTTTCGAGGGGTTTTTGGATTCGTGACTCTAATTGGCATTCACATCATTTGGAAATTGATTTTGTTGCAGAAAATGATGAAATGATAGTGATAGTAGAAGTAAAAACACGCACAGGAAACATTTTTGGAGAGCCTGAAGATTTTATTTCAGACGCAAAAATGCAACGCATTCTCAAAGCAGCCAACAATTATATTATTTTGAATAATATTGAAAAAAACGCTCAAATAGATGTAGTGAGCATCGTTTTTTTAGCAGACGGCACATATCGTTTGACGCATTTCCCCGATGCCATCACTCCAAAATGGTATTATAAGTTGTAAATGATATGCTCAAAAAACCGCAAAATATTCTGTCTATTGATAATTTTTCATCAAGTTTTTCCAAAAATGTCTAAATATAAATAGATAAAGACTTGAATATCAATATTATAACATTGGCATTTGGCTAAGCAACAGTCGAAAATCAATTTGCAGGTCAGACAATATTATTTTTTAATCATTTTTTCTTAATATTATAGCTGTACCCATTCCACCGCCGATACATAGCGAAGCCAGCCCTATCTGCTTGTTTAGGTGCAACATTGAATAAATCAGAGAAACAACAATTCTGTTGCCAGATGCACCGATAGGATGCCCCAGGGCTATTGCACCGCCATTTACATTGGTACGTTCTGCAATCCACTCCTGCGTAACGTTATGATTTGCAGATAATTGACGAACAACTCCCAGTGCCTGAGCTGCAAATGCTTCATTGAGTTCCAAAATATCAATGTCGGTAAGTTTCATTTCGGCTTTTCTCAATGCTTGCGCTATGGCAGGGACTGGACCTAAACCCATAACATCCGGCTCTACACCACCTTGCCCAACAGAAATAATCTCAACCATAGGTTTTAGTCCTAACTTTTTAACCATCTCTTCGGATGCCAATACCACAAAACTTGCTCCGTCATTAATTCCCGATGCGTTTCCTGCAGTAACCGTGCCATCTTTTTTAAAGGCGGGACGCAATTTGGCGAGTTTTTCCATATTGGTCGTTCGGTTTGGCATCTCATCTGTATCAAAAATTATGGTTTCTTTCTTATTTTGGATTGTCAAAGGAACAATTTCGTCTTTGAATTTTCCGCTGTCGATGGCAGCGATTGCCTTCTGTTGTGATTTTAAGGCAAAAGCATCCTGCTCTTCGCGCGAAATTCCAAAACGCTCTGCAATATTTTCAGCAGTAATTCCCATGTGGAGTTTTGAAAAGGCATCTGTTAATCCATCAGAAACCATGTGGTCTATTATTTGGAAATCGTTCATTTTTATTCCATTACGGATTTTTGCAGGCAAAAGATATGGCGTTTCCGACATTGACTCTGTTCCGCCGGCTAAAATCAGTTCTGCCTCGCCTGCACGAATGCTGTTGAAACCATTGAGAATAGTTTTCATTCCACTACCGCATACCATTTGCACGCCGTAGGCGGGAACTTCCACAGGTATTCCACTCATAATAGATGCCTGCCTCGCCATTCCTTGTCCCTGCCCTGCAACAAGTACGCCTCCTACAAGTATTTCGTCAAACAGAGCAGGGGATATTTGTGTTTCCTCAAGAATGTTTTTTATCACCGCAGAAGCAAGTTCTACTGCTGAAATACCTGTTGTTTGTCCTAAAAATTTTCCAATTGCTGTCCTTTTTGCAGCAATAATATATACTTTTTTCATTATAAAATATTTTATTAATATAAAAAAACAATTATTATTTATTAATCATCAATTTCTATTTCTTCTTGTTGGCTTTCGTCTGTTGTTTGAGAAATATTATTAATTTTTCTTCGTTCGTCTTTTATTTGACGCGTAACTCTAAGCAGTATTCCAAAATATACGCTTGTTACTATTGCAGAAGTACCTCCGCTACTGATTAAGGGCAATGGTTGTCCGGTAACAGGAACGATGGCTGTTACAACCATCATGTGAATTAATGCCTGAATAACGATAATTAATGATGCTCCAAAAACTATTAAGGCATGGAAAACCTGCGAACCTGACTTAGCAATCATTACTGCTCGAATAAGCAAAATCAAATACAACACAATGACAAAGCCTCCACCCAAAAGTCCTGTCTCTTCAATTATTATCGCAAAAATAAAGTCGGAATAAATTTTTGAAAGGTTATCACGCTGATTACTGTTTCCGGGAAACGTACCAATAATACTGCGCGTAATCGCTATTTTGCTGTTCATTATTTGCCTGTTACTAATATCTCTGGGTTTGGGCGCTACTTTTTTCTCGTTCCCGTTTTTGTCGATTTCAATTTTATATCTGTATCTTATTTTTCCATCATACAATTGATATAACACCGAATCACCTTTTGATTTAAAATAATAATAATAATATGAATCATATCTTATCGTATCACCTTTTTCAGTAATATAATCTTTGTTTGGTCTAATACTTTTTCCTTGGAAACCATCAATTTCCGAGACGCCTTTTAGTCGATTAACCCATGTTGATGCGCGGCGAAGGAAAGTGGGCAAATGATTTGGTGCAATCCATGCAATAGTTAAAATTATGGCGATGGCAGCAGAAAGAGCTAAAAGGACAGTGCCTATTCTTTTCCAAGCAATATTTTGGATAAAACAAAGGATCATTACAATCAGAAAGAGCAGTACAGATGTAGATAAACCGTCTTTAAAAATCAAGGCACATATTGTTCCTGAAATTGCCATCAACCACCAGAAAATTTTCTTTTCGTCCTCTTGAGGATTTTTGATTCTTGAAAGCATGTTTGCTGCAAATATCACAAGCGAGAGTTTTGCAAGTTCAGCCGGTTGAAATTCAAAAAGCCCGAAAAACGTCATTGAACGCGCTGCATCATTACTTATTACACCCTTAAAATGCATCCAAATTAGCAACGCTAACGATACTAAAATTCCTAATGTCCCTAAATGACGAATTACCCATACCGGAATACGAAGTACAACCAACACAACAACCAAGCCTGCAAGCAAAAACATAATATGTTCCATAATAGGTCTCATATACCCGCTTGGCTGCCTAAAAACAAGTTGGCTGGAGGCGCTGTAATATTCAAGGACGGATACTATACATAATGCGAAAAAAACGAACCAAATTACAGAATCGCCACCAAAAATATTTTTGATTTTATTAAATATGTTTTTTAAAAATCTTCTCATCCAAATATTTTTATTTTACAAAAATAATATTTATATTTTATAAGGGAAAATAGAAAATGTAAAATCTCATATGTGTGTATAATAAAATATTGAGATATAAGTTATACAAGTTATTATGAATTAAATATTTAAGTATTAATAATTTGTAATTATTATTTAGTAATTAGTAATTAATAATTAATATTACAAAGCCCTTACATATTCTTTAAACTGCTTGCCTCGGTCTTCATAATTTTTAAATAAATCAAAACTTGCACAGCATGGTGAAAGCAAAACCGTATCACCACTAATTGCCAAATTATACGCTTGATTTACAGCATCTTGCATATTATTTGTATCTACAATGTTATCTACTTTATCATCGAAAAACATGTGCAATTTTGAATTATCAATTCCCAAAAACACTAATGCACGAACTTTTGCTTTAACAAGATTTTCGATTTCAGAATAATCATTGCCTTTGTCTGTTCCGCCAAGTATCAGAACGACAGGAGTTTGCATGCTTTCCAGAGCGTACCAGCACGAATTTACGTTCGTTGCCTTAGAATCGTTAATAAATCGCACGTTGCGCACTGTTGCTACATACTCAAGTCGATGTTCAACTCCCTGAAAATCAGCCAGCGAGCGACGAATATCATCTTTTTTCACATCCATAATCATTGCCGCCAGTCCGGCAGCCATTGAATTATAAATATTGTGCTGACCTTTTAATGAAAGTTCGGCTGTTTTCATTCTAAAATCTCTTTTGGGTGTTTCAATAATAAGATTTTCATTTTCTACAAAAGCATCTGTACCTGCGTGTTTTTCCATAGCAAAAGGAAAAAGCATTGCGTTCAAATGTTTATTTTCCACAACTTTCTTAATAACGGGGTCGTCTTCCCAATAAATTAACGCATCTTCGGCAGTCTGATTTTGAGTAATGCGAAATTTTGAGCGAACATAATTTTCAAATTTGTGGTCGTAGCGGTCTAAATGGTCGGGGGTAATATTGAGCACAATGGCAATATTGGCTTTAAAATCAGTCATCCCATCAAGTTGGAAACTGCTTATTTCCAGCACATAATAATCAAATTTTTCGGTTGCAACCTGCAAAGCAAAACTTTTCCCAACATTACCAGCCAGCCCAACGTTGAAGCCAGAATTTTTAAGAATATGATAAATTAAAGTCGCTGTTGTTGTTTTGCCATTGCTGCCGGTTACACAAATCATTTTCGCATCTGTAAAACGCCCGGCAAATTCAATTTCCGAAATAACAGAGATATTCTTCTGATGTAATTTATTGATTATAGATATGTTATCAGGAATTCCGGGACTCTTTACCACTTCGGCTGCCATAAGAATTTTATCCTCGGTATGTTTTTTTTCTTCAAATGGAATATTATTTTGTTCCAAAATTGTTTTATATTCTTGCTTAATTTCGCCAGAATCAGAAACAAACACTTTATATCCCTGATATTTCGCTAATACAGCCGTTCCTGCACCACTTTCACCTGCGCCTAAAACAACAATAAGTTTATTTTTTGCAAAATTATTTTTCATTTAAACAGGATTTTTTGCAAAAATAATTCGTTTTTATTTAATATTTTAATAATAAACAAAATAGTTATCAACAATAAAAATATTTCATATTGATAAATGTTTGATTAATAAACATTTAATTTAACCAATTGTTTGTGAATTTTGAAATTATTACAAAAAAACTCTCCTGTAAATCGCTAATAAATATCTTCTAAATGGCTTTAGCATAAACCAAAAGCGGAAATAAAAATTTTCCCATCTGTTTGGTAAGGTAATTTTTCTGCCGTTTTGACGAATAATTTTACGAACGATTCCAACAATATCGTCAGAAGTAGCAGTCTCAGTACTGCGAACGCCATCTCCCTGAATGGTAATATTTTCAGCATTAATTTTAATAATCCTATGCAAAAGGTGTCGGCCTTTGTAACGAAAGATTACAATCTGCCCTACTGCGAGCATTTGTCTGCCTACCGGTGTGAGTACTACAACGTCGCGCTTGCTGTTCAACAGCGGCATCATACTCCTTCCTTTAATAGCAATGCTGACATTTTCACCCGCTGAAAGAATTTTTTCTATTTCACTGAAAAACAAATTATTAGAGATTATTTTCATTAGTTTTTACAAAATATTGTCAGATTTTAAAATGTCGAAAACCAACTGAGCAGCAGCGGCTTGTGGCAAACATTCAAGATAATAAATCGGAACTTTTTTTAATATTTCGGAAATAATTTCATAATTTTTATCAGTAAAAAGTTCATCATTAAAATAATAAAATCGAGAAGCATCAAGTATCACTGTTAATGCCTCGTAAAGTGATAATTTTCGGATTTTATTGTATGGTGTCTGTTTGAGAAATACAAAAGCGGCTGTCGGTGCCGACATATTCTTTAAACAGTGTGTTTTGCCTGACCATGGTGAACCCCAGGTAAGTACTTGATTATTATATATCTGCACAAAAGGAGCATCGTCATTCAACAACTCCGTTCCTTCAATATTTTCTAACCAAAGTTGTGAATGGGTACTTTTGCCCATACCTGATTTGCCCAAAAACAACACAGATTTATTTTGATAAACAATAGTAGAAGAGTGAACGCCAAGCGTTTGCCTGTGCAAAAAAGCAAAACAGCATGCCCATCGTAAAAGGTAATAAAGCATTGCACCGACTTTTGCGCTCTGATTAAAATCAACAATCATTTCAAAAGTATAATTTTCTTTTTCATAAAATTCACTGCACAAACAAGTTTCTTCACACTGCATTTTACATAAAAACCTGTTTCCTTCCCTGCGATAAAAACTTTCGATACTCAATTCTTCAATATATGAATGTCTGTCAAATTTTTTAAAATCAGTGATTTGCCCGATACCCACCGCAAGTAGAGGAGGATTTTCATCGGGCTGTACAAGAAAATTCTGCAAAATATGTGCAATATATTTATATCTAAAAATTTTCTCGTCAATTGCAACTATAAAACCTGCAATAGAAAAATATAGCATGTTCGTTAATTATAAAAATTTTTCGGCAAATTTATTATTATTTTTTACCATTAAGCCAAATCTAACGTCTTTTCTTGAAAAAATCCAATAAGAGTGCCTTGCATTCGTTTTCTAAAATTCCTTTTGTAATTTTTGTTTTTGGATGTAAAGAATATGGGGCAAAATGCGTAAAGCCTCGTTTTTCGTCTGCTGCACCATATACCAGGTTCGGAATTTGCGCCCATCCGATAGCCCCAGCACACATTGTACAAGGTTCAAGGGTTACATATAAAGTACAATCTGTCAAATATTTAGCACCAAAAAAAAATTCTGCCGCCGTTATTGCCTGCATCTCGGCATGAGCGGTAACGTCCTGCAAAGTTTCGGTCAGGTTATGCCCGCGTGCAACAATATGGTCGTTTGCAACAATGACCGCTCCAATTGGTATTTCATTGCGTTCCAATGCCTTACGTGCCTCAATCAATGCCTCATACATATATTTTTCGTACAAATTATTTTTCATTTTGAAAAGATAATTTTCTGAATTTCTTCAATTATTTGCAGAGCAAAAGCATCTGCTTTTGCAACAGATTGAGCCTCAGAATAAATACGAATTATCGGCTCGGTGTTCGATTTGCGCAAATGTACCCATCCGTCAGGAAAATCAATTTTCACGCCATCTATATCATTGATTTCAAATGATTTATATTTTTCTTTTATTTGAAAAAGAATATTATCAACATCAATTTCCGGCGTAAGTTCAATTTTGTTTTTTGAAATAAAATATTGAGGATAAGAATTTTTTAATTGCGAAACTGTCTTTTTAGATTTTGCTAAATGTGTGAGAAACAGTGCAATACCTACAAGTGCATCGCGTCCATAATGGCTTGCGGGGTAAATTACTCCGCCATTGCCCTCGCCGCCGATAATCGCATTTATTTCCTTCATCTTACTGACAACATTAACTTCGCCAACAGCAGCAGCAGCATAATTTCCGCCGTAATGAGCGGTAATATCGCTCAAAGCCCGTGTAGAACTAAGATTGGAAACCGTATTTCCAACAGTGTGTGAAAGCACATAATCGGCAACAGAAACAAGAGTGTATTCTTCGCCAAACATCTCGCCGTTTTCGCAGACAATTGCCAAACGGTCAACATCGGGGTCCACCACAAAACCGACATCAATTTTATTATTTTTTATAAAATTAGAAATATCAGTTAAATTTTCCGGCAGAGGTTCAGGGTTGTGAGGAAACTGTCCGTTTGGTTGGCAAAAAAGTTTTTCAATATGTTTAACTCCCAATGAATCAAGAAGTTTAGGGATTATTATTCCTCCAACAGAATTTACACAATCAATTGCAACACTAAAATTTGCTTCCTTAATCGATTCAACATCAACAAGTTGTAAAGAAAGCACATTTTCAATATGTTTATCATCATAAGCGAATTTTTCGTAATATTTTCCAAGATTATCAACTTCTGTAAACATAAAATTCTCATTTTCAGCAATTTGTAAAACCTTTTCTCCTTCTGATGCATTAAGAAATTCTCCTGAATCGTTCAATAGTTTTAGTGCGTTCCACTGGCGCGGGTTGTGGCTGGCAGTGAGAATTACTCCGCCTGCAGCCTTTTCCATTATTACTGCAAGTTCGGTTGTAGGCGTTGTGGCAAGTCCGATATTTACAACATCAAAGCCCATACCCATTAAAGTTCCTGATACTAAATGATTTACCATCTCGCCTGAGATGCGCGCATCTCGTCCTACAACAATTTTATTTGATTTATTATTAAAATTTTGCCGCACTATTGTTGCAAAAGCCGCCGTAAAACGAACAATATCTACCGGATTTAAGCCCTCCCTTACTTTTCCGCCAATTGTCCCGCGTATTCCTGATATTGATTTTATTAAAGACATATTATTAAATTTAAAACACAAAAATAATTATTTATTTTCTAAAACTTTGACTTTTGCTTCCAAATTTTCAATCTTTTCATTCTGCTGAATGATATACAACGTCAGTTCTTCAACTTTTTGCAGAAGTTTCACCTGCATCTCTCCTAAATCGGTATCACCGCTTGTCATTTCGGCAGCAGGAGCAATGTCGGGCAAGTGTTTATTTTCACTAACAAAACGGCTTAATTCATTCAGAGGCATAAGATTATAATCCTTTTCAAAAACAAAGTCAGCGCCCGTGTTCAAATTAACCTTAATCTCATGCGCACGGATAGTGCCATAAACATCAAGTTTGTAGTATGGGTCAGAACGTCCTATCCCTACATTGCCCGCGTCGGTTATTGTAAAACGGCTTACCCCACTAACATTATTACCATACGACCAAAATTGCAGCGAATTACCATAACCACCGGTCATATTAAAGATTTTCCAGGAAATTGCCTGTCCTGCACCTGTTTTAGAAGTATTTTCAAGTACAAGAGTTCCGCCCGTATCCCTATTGTTGCTTGCAATAAACGCATCTCTGGCAATAATATACCCGGATGCATTTATGTTCCCTGTAACGTCTAATTGTGTAGTTGGAAAAGATGTACCTATACCTACATTACCTTCATCTGTTATAGTAAAACGGCTATCACATAATCCACCATTTAAACAACCATTATTATTATCATAAGCCCAAAATTGCAGTGAGTTGCCATGACCTCCGGCCATGTTAAATATTTTCCACTGAAATGCCTGCCCTGCACCTGTTTTCAAGGGATTTTCAAGTATAAGATTACCACCTTCATTGCTGTTTCTACTTGTAATCAGCGCATTTTTGGAAATAATATCCCAATCAGCCGTAATATTTCCGGATGCGTTTATTGTCCCCGCAACGTCTAATTGTGTCGTTGGAGTTTCCGTGCCAATACCAACATTTCCATTCATAATGGCAAATTTGCCACCGTCAAAGTAACCTGAAAATTTATATTTATTATCAAGCAAAGTGGCACTTGAAATTGCAGAATAAATAGCATAAACGTTACCGGTTGTCAATTTGCCAATCGATTCATTGACAAATAACTTAGCATTTGGTATCACCGTTCCACCTATCCCCAAATTAGTTGTAGCCGGCGTTAGAGAAAGTCCATAAGTGCTTGTTTCAAATGTTTGTGCCTGCGCTGCCGTAACTGTTAATAGCAGCATCAAAATTAAAAAGTTTATTTTCTTCATAAAATTATATTTAAAAATTAATAATAAAAATTAACGCTGCAAAAATATAATGAAAAATTCAATTCATCTGCATCGAAAAAGTGGTATTTGTTGAAATATTTTGTGTATTTTATCTATTGATATTCAAATATTTAACTTAAAATGATAGTTTTTTTGATAAAAATATATTATTTTTGCCACAAAAAGATAAAAAAAATGAACAGGGAAATAACAGAAAAAATAAAAAGATTACGTATTTCCAAGGGTATTAAACAAACAGAAATGGCTGATAAACTGAATATTACGCGTTCCACCTATCAAAAAATTGAAACTGGTGAAGGTTATGCCTGGGCAAAATATTTGAACGAATTAATGGACATTTTTGATACTACTCCCAAAGATTTTTTTCAGTGATATTGGCAGACAGGTTGTACATCAAAATAACTACGAAGGTAGTATTGGTTATGTTGCAGAGCATCTTCATCAAGAAAACAAAGAAGTTTACGAAAAACTGATTGCTGCAAAAGACGAACAAATCGAATTTTTAAAAAATTTACTGGAAAAAAAATAAACTCTTTTTGCTTTGTTGCTTTTTATATAATTTCTAAAAAATAATTACCCCAATATATTTTGTAATATACTTATATTCAGAGATTTACAAGTTTATTGTGTGTAACTTTCAATTATGATTTATATAATATATCAATTATTTATTATTTTGTGGAGTTGGGTTGATTATTGATGAGTTGATTATTGATGATAAGTAGATATTTAGCAGATTTCAATGCTTTGAAAAGTGCTTTTTTGCAAACATACAACTTATTTTTCTGATTAACAAATGATTAATTTTTAGAAGTACACTCTTTTCCTTCCGCACTAATGTTTCTACCTCGAGGCTTTTTATTGGCTGAAAAATTGTAATACCTCATGGTTTGTATCTTCAACAGGGTACAAAGTTTTTCTTATCCGCCCATCGCATATTCATACACCTTTCGCACTTTTAGTCCCGCATCGTACCATGTAATATTATTGACTTCGGAACGTCCTAATTGGCTCAAACTTTTGTACATTGCCGGATATTCCACAATACTGTAAATTGCGTCTGCAATACTGTCGATATCCCAATAATCTGTTTTGATAGCGTGAGTAAGGATTTCGGCGCAGCCGCTTTGCTTTGAAATAATAGACGGAGTGCCGACTTGCATTGCCTCCAAAGGTGAAATTCCAAACGGTTCGGAAACCGAAGGCATAATATAACAATCGCTTTCTGCCAACATTTGTTGTACCTGCTTGCCGCGTAAAAATCCGGGGAAATGGAAACGGTCGGCTATATTTCGTTGTGCAACAAGTTCAACCATGTCTATCATCATATCACCACTGCCGGCCATCACAAATCGCACATTTCGAGTGCGTTGTAAAACTTTATGCGCCGCCTCAACAAAATATTCAGGTCCCTTTTGCATGGTTATTCTTCCTAAAAACGTAACAATCTTTTTTTTATGAGGTGTTTTGGCAAATTCGTCCGGGTTTGAAAGAGGCTCAACAGCATTATGGACAGTTGTAACCTTCCATTTAGGCTGTCTGTATTTTTCAATTACAGTCCTACGCGTAAGATTACTTACCGTGATAATGCGTTCCGCATTGTCCATTCCTCTGCGCTCAATATCATAAACAACAGGATTGACATTGCCGCGAGAGCGGTCGAAATCAGTTGCATGGACGTGAATAACGAGTGGCTTACCGGATATTTGTTTTGCAAAAACTCCCGCAGGATATGTCAGCCAGTCGTGCGAATGAATAATATCAAAATCAAGTTGATGAGCCAACACACTTATAACTGCCTCATAATTGGATATTTCTTCAATTAAATTGTCGGGGTAGCGACCCGAAAAATCAACACAGCCCAAATCATTCGTCCATATACGGCGATAATCGTATTTTATTCCATTGCGAAGATTGAAATATTCTTCAGCCGACATTACACCCTGCAAACGATTATGAACATATTCCCATGAATTTTCTTTCCACACAACAGGCACGTTGCACGCACCGATAATCTTCAAAAAACTTTGGTCTTCATCACCGTATGGCTTTGGAATAACAAAAGTAATCTCCATATCCGGCTGTTGTGCCATTGCGCGAGTTAATCCATAACTTGCCGTGCCTAAGCCACCCAAAATATGGGGAGGAAACTCCCATCCTAACATTAATGCCTTCATTTGCCAGTTTGATTTATCCTAAATATTTTAGCAAAAATACATGAAATTTTTGAATTTCACAAAGAAAAAAAAGGGGACTTCTAAAAATTAATCATTTGTTAATCAGAAGAAAGTAGATTCAAGTACCAAATGCAACTTTTTTGTTTTCTGATTTACAATTAATTAATTTGTTGAAATGAGAATAACTTTGAGTAAATATTTGAAATAAAGTTATTTCCCTTTTCAACAAATCATCATAAGTTTTTGATTATAAATTAAATAAAAACTTACATTGCTTAGTTGAAATTGCATTCTGCAGTTGAAGATTCGTACAATAAAATCGACTTTTAAAAATAAAATTATTCTAAAAAATAATTTGTACCTTTGCAGAAAATTTTCAAAAAAACATTTTTTTGTAATAAATGAAATATACAACTTTACAGGGGAAATTGAAAATGCCTGAATATGGACGTAATATTCAGCAAATGGTTGAATATGCTGTCCAAATACCTGATCGTCAAGAGCGTACGCGTTGCGTAATGTCTATCATCAACACTATGGGTAATCTGTTTCCATACTTGCGTGATGTTAATGATTTTAAGCACAAACTTTGGGATCACGTTGCTATAATGTCTGATTTTAAGTTAGATATTGATTTTCCGTATGAAATTGTACAGGCGCAAAACCTTTATACACGTCCATATAAAGTACCTTATAAAAGTTCGCAAATTCATTATCTGCACTATGGGCGCACACTCGAAGAAATGATTGAGAAAACAGCAGACATGCCACCGAGCGAAGAAAGGGATGAACTTATTTTGCTGATTGCCAATCAAATGAAAAAATGTTTTCTCACATGGAATAAGGAAGATGTTGAAGACAACAAAATTTTTGACGACTTGCGCGAACTTTCATTCGGTAAAATTAATATTACCGAAGATTTTTTTAAACTTGTTGAAAGAAAAGATGTTATTCACAGCAAAAAGCAGAAACACAAGAAATAAAATTTTCACTTTTTGATTAAAATCCAAATGATTATAGGCGCTCCCAGCAATGCACTAACGGTATTTACAGGTAACGGATTCGCAGGAATTTGAGTGATAATGTCGCATGCAAGCAGTAAAATTGCACCGCATATTGCACTTGCACTTAACAAAATACGATGTTCTGAAGTGCGGAAAAGTCCGCGTGCCAAATGCGGAACAGCAATACCTACAAAAGCAATCGGACCTGTAAAAGCAGTAACTCCGCCCGATAAAATGCCGGTAATCACTACAATAAGCAAACGCATTTTTTTTACCGAAATTCCCATTGTTTGAGCATATCGCTCGCCCAAAAGCATACCATCAAGAGGTTTCTTAATTAAAAATGCAGCAATAATTCCAATAATCGTAACAGGTAACAACACAAGCAAATACGACCACGAAACGACAAGAGAGCCAAATGTCCATGTAATAAAAATTTTCAAGATATCAGGGTTACTCGCATTTTGTAAGATAGTGATTAACGATGCTGCAATCGTTCCGAACATTATTCCTACAATCAACAGTGAAACCACATCACGCACTTTGTACGACACAGCAATCACAGCCAACAGAACAACCGCAGCGCCACCGACAGCCGCTATAATCTGCGTCCAGCCGCTTTGTACAAATGCCACAGGTAAAATAGAAGATGCCATTACAACGAGCGCTACTCCCAATGATGCTCCAGAACTTACCCCTAAAATATAAGGGTCGGCAAGCGGATTGCCGAAAAGCGTTTGTAGCAACAAGCCCGCAATCGACAGTGCTGCCCCCGCCAAAATCGCTGTTATAGCCTTTGGAAGGCGATAATTAATAATTATTTCTTGCAGAATCGGATTGTTGCCTTTGCCGAAAATTGTTTTAATAAAATCGCCAAAGGCAATATGAGTACTGCCAAAAAGCAAATCAGTAAAAACAAATGTTATTAACATTAATGTTAAAACAATGAATAATATGTAATTACGTTTTTTTCTCACAAAAAAATTATCTTAATCCACGCAACCATTCTTGGATACTCATTCTTCTTTTGTCGGGCGCTTGAATTGATTCTAAAAATAAAAAACCGTCATAAAAAGCGATTTTTGCAAATGTTTTATTATCGGTTATAAATGTGCCATTTTCAAAGTTGTGATTTTCAATAATTTTTTCAGTTTCAAAAATCTTCAAAATTATTGGTTCCACATTATCCTTTACAGAAATTTTTACGCATGCAGCAGGATATGGCGACAGTCCACGAACAAAATCAAATGCTTCATTTACAGATAAATTCGTATTTAAAAGGCAGGTTTGGCGAAAAATTTTCGGTGCAGATTTTAAATCTTCGTTTGTTTGTAAAAAATATTTTTGCTCAATGGACTTCGCTTTGTTTTGTTCTATCAAATCAACTGTTTGACATACCATTTTTGCACCCATTTTCATTAATTTATCATGAATTGTACCTGCATTATCCGATTGCAAAATAGGAGTTTTTTCCTGTAAAATAATGTTCCCCGTATCAATTTCATGCGTGAGGAAAAACGTAGTGCATCCGGTTTGCTTCTCGCCGTTGATAATAGCCCAATTTATCGGCGCAGCCCCGCGATATTGTGGCAACAGCGATGCGTGTAAATTGAATGTCCCATACGAAGGCATAGCCCAAACTACTTGAGGTAACATTCTGAACGCTACAACTATTTGTAAATCAGCATTCCACAATTTTAATTCGGATAGAAACTGCTCATCTTTGAGATTTTCTGGCTGTAGTAGAGGTATATTTTTTGTTGAGGCATATTCTTTGACAGGCGAAAAACGAACTTTTTGACCACGTCCCGATGGTTTGTCAGGCATTGTTACAACACCAACTACATTGTATTGACTTTCAACTAATTGCTTTAAACTTTCGACCGCAAAATCGGGAGTTCCCATAAAAACTATACGCATAAATACTCTACAATTTTTGTGAATTTCTAATATATATTGTCAATATAAAATCTTTCCATTAAAATTTTATATTGCCTTTTCAAAGAAAGAGTATGGTTCCCATTATTGCCTGAAATAATAAAGAAAAGAAGAATCCACTGTTCAACATTTTTTCATACTCCCAAATCTTTTCTTACCGCATTTATTTTTGCCTCTGCTGCGCTTTCGGCTGCGTCAAAATCGGTACGCGATTTCATCTGACCGCGTACTTCAATGTAAAATTTGATTTTTGGCTCAGTTCCTGACGGACGCACAGAAATTTTTGTTCCGTCTGCGGTAAAAAATTGCAGGACATTTGATTTTGCGGGCATTTGTAAATTAATTTCTACGCCGTTAAGCGTATATTTTTCTTTCAAAGTTTGATAATCTCTGATTTTCACAACTTCTGAACCTGCAATTTTTCGAGGTGGATTTTGTCTGTAATCGCTCATCATTTGTTGAATTTCTGCGGCTCCGCTTTGTCCTTTGCGTACAACAGATATTCCTTTTTCTTTGCCATATCCATATTCAATATACAAATCCTGCAACATTTGGAACCACGTTTTGCCATTGTCTTTTGCCCAGGCCGTGATTTCTGCCATCAAAGTGCAAGCAGAAACAGCGTCTTTGTCGCGGCAAAAAGTTTCTGCCAAAAATCCGTAACTTTCCTCGCCGCCGCCGATATAAGTCTTTTTGCCTTCGTTTTGGCGCATAACAGCGGCTATCCATTTGAAACCGGTATAACAGTCGAACATCTCCACGCCCGATTTTTCGGCAATATCTTTAATAATTTCGGTAGTAACTATCGTTTTGACAATATATTCATTGCCGGTAAGTTTACCAAGTTCCTGCCATTTTTTAATTAAATAATAAGAAAAAACCATACATGTTTGATTGCCATTAATAAGAATCCATTCGTTTTTATCATTTTTGACGGCAATTCCCAGTCGGTCGGCATCGGGGTCGGATGCCATAACAATGTCGGCATCAACTTCTTTGGCTTTTTTTATAGCCAAATCCAAAGCAGCAGGTTCTTCCGGGTTTGGCGAGGCAACTGTCGGGAAATCACCACTTTGCACCATTTGCTCTTCAACGGTAACCACATTAGTAAAGCCGAGTTCACGCAATACCCTTGGAATCAACACCATCCCGCAACCATGAATTGGTGTATATACAATTTTTAAGCCATTATTACGTTTGATTGCGTCGGGCGAAAGCGATAGCGATTTAATATTTTCAAGAAAAATTTTATCAATATCTTCACCAATTTTTTGGATTAAAGCAGGATTTCCATCAAATTTTATATCATCAATATTGATAATTTTATTTACTTCTTTAATTACATCAACATCGTGAGGTGCAACAAGTTGCGCTCCATCGTCCCAATATGCTTTATAACCGTTGTATTCTTTTGGATTGTGCGATGCAGTAACCATAACGCCACTTTGACAGCCCAGATGACGAATTGCAAACGAAATTTCGGGCGTTGGGCGGAGGTCTTCAAAAAGAAAAACCTTGATTGAGTTTGCAGAAAAAATATCGGCAACAGTTTGGGCAAAATATTTGCTATTGTTGCGGCAATCATGTCCGACAACCACTTTAATTTGTTCTATATCAGCGAATTGCATTTTTAGATAATTTGCAAGTCCCTGTGTTGCTGCCCCAACTGTGTAAATATTCATACGGTTTGAGCCGGCGCCCATAATTCCGCGCAGCCCACCCGTTCCAAATTCCAAATCCTGATAAAAAGCGTCAATCAATTCGCTTTTATCGCTGTTTTCGAGCATTGTGCGGATTGCCTTTTTGGTGTCGCTGTTATAATTGCCATCAAGCCATAACTGCGCTTTCTGCTCACATCTTTTTAATAATTCGGTGTTCATTTTTAATTATTAATTTTGTTTATATAAAATATTTACACATTTTATCTGTAATGTATTGTTTATTAAATATTTAATCATATAGAACTTTGATAATTATATAATATAACAGTAGATTTTTGCAAAAGTATTAAAAATAAATTTTAAATTTTGAAAATAAAGAATTTCCACAATTTTCATTCAATTAAGAATTATATGTTGTTTGTCCCTCATAAACTGTTTCTGCTGTGCCGGTAAGATAAACATGATTATCCGTCTGCCGCCATTCAATTGACAATTCACCACCGAGTAATTCTACAGTCGTTTTGCGCTCACAAATATTATTTAGTACTGCTGCAACAACTGCCGCCGAAGCACCGGTACCACAAGCCATTGTTTCACCCGAACCGCGCTCCCATACGCGCATCTTTATGCGATTATCATTAATTTTTTCAACAAATTCCGTATTAATTCTTTGTGGAAAATACTGAGTTGAGTTTTCAATAATCTCACCAATTTGCGACAAATAGAGTTCTGAAATGTTCTCAGTAAAAATTACCGCATGCGGATTACCCATTGAAACGCAGGTAATGGAGTATTTTATTTTATCGGAAAAAGTTACATATTTATTTATAATACTGTTTTCTGAAAAAGTTGTTGGAATTTTTTTACTTTCCAAAATCGGCTCGCCCATATCAACGGATATATTATTAACAGTTTTTTTGTCGTCTGTAAGATATAGAGTAAGTGAGCGAATTCCAGCAAGTGTTTCCAATGTAAGTGTTGTTTTTTGAGTTAATCTTTTATCGAAAACATATTTACCGATGCAGCGTACAGCATTTCCACACATCTGCGCTTCCGAGCCGTCGGCATTAAACATTCGCATACGGAAATCGGCAACGGCAGAAGGTAAAATAACTACCAAGCCATCACTACCAATGCCTGTGTGTCGATTGCTGTACCGAATTGACCATTCCGAAGGATTATCAATATTTTCTTCAAAACCATTTACATAAATATAATCGTTGCCGATGCCGTGCATTTTTGTAAATTTCATAATTGTTTTTTATAAAAAATTTCTTTTGCAAAATTACTAAATAAATTATACTTTTGTCGAAATTTTTTTTAAAATTATGAAAAAAATATTCCTGTTTATTGGAATTTTTTGTTGCTATTCAGTGTTTGTTTTCGCGCAAACAGAAATTCCTAAGAGTGTAATTACACTGAAAAATGGCAGCGTTTTTACAGGTGAAATAATCGTTGAAAGCGAATCCACTATTGTTTTCAAAACCAACGAAGGCACACGTTTTCAATTTCCTCGTAATGACATTGAAAGTATAAAAAAACAAAACACAGAGATACGGACAGATACAACTAAACTTTATAAAGTTGATTTTGTTGATAATCAGGCAGAATTTGGAATAATGATGAATACCGGTTCCGATTATTTTTTCAGAACAAAAGGCATTGGAGGCGCTGTCTCATTTTCGGTTGATTTAACACTTGGAATGAAAAATATTGATGGACAAAATTGGTTTGTCGGACTTGGCGCTGGATATGAAAATATTTTTACGACACCTGAGAATATTTCTTTGCTAAAAATATTTTTCAAAACTCAAAAATTTTTTTTAGATAAAAAAACATTCTCACCTTTTGCGTCTTTGGATTTAGGGTATTCGTTGATTTCAAATAAAGGATGGGAAGGTGGATTTTTTGCCAAAACAAAAGGAGGAATTTCGATAAAAGCAGGTCAATCGGTTGTTTTTCTTTTAGGATTGAACCTTGGCTTTCAGAGCTGTACAACGCTTCTTGAACAAATTCAAAACAACATGACATACAACTTCAACGGCACTACATTTTTACCTGCAATAGGTTTTTCCGCAGGAATAATTTTTTAAAAAATTTGACTTAATGGTCAACAGGAACGATTATTTTTGTTATTCATATAATTTATTGAACAGTAAAATATCAATAGAGACCTTATATTTATTTTAAGGTCTCTACTGTTTACAATTCAAATTGTGTTGTTGACTTTATTTAATAAAACCTCTCCTTTTCAGTAATGCATTTGGATTGGGTTCGGCTTTTCGGAAGTTTTTATAAAGCGTCATAGGGTCTTCGCTGTCTCCGCGTTCAAGAATATTTTTACGGAATGATGTTGCTATTTCCTTATTATAAATATCGCCGCTTTCTTTGAAGGCAGCAAAGGCATCGGCATCAAGAACTTCCGCCCAAATATAACTGTAATATCCGGCAGAATAACCATCACCATTAAAAATATGATTATAATATGTGCTGCGATAACGAACCAAAATCTCCGGAATTAGCCCAATGGCATCCATTGCATCCTTTTCAAACTTCTCGACATCAATAGTTGTAGTGTCGGTTCTTGCGTGATAATCCATATCAAGATATGCTGCTGCAAGCAGTTCGGTCATTGCAAAACCCTGATTAAACTTTTGCGCAGCAGAAAGTTTGTCAATTAATTCTTGAGGAATAACTTCTCCTGTTTTGTAATGTTTTGCATAAGTTTTCAAAACTGCAGGTTCAAAGCACCAGTTTTCCATAATCTGCGAAGGTAATTCTACAAAATCACGTGTTACAGATGTTCCTGATGTTGAAGGATAGGTACATTTGGAAAGTAATCCGTGCAAAGCGTGTCCGAATTCGTGAAATACGGTTTCTACATCGTCAATGGTCAATAAAGATGGTTCCCCCTCTTTGCCTTTTGTCAGATTTCCAATATTTACAATCACAGGACGATGATCTTGTCCTCCTTTAACATATTGGATGGTCAAATTATCCATCCAAGCGCCCGGACTTTTGCCTGCACGGGGAAAATAATCTGTGTAGAGCAAACCGAGCAGCGTCCCATCACTGTCGTTAACTTCAAAAGTTTCTGCCTGAGAATTGAATAATGGCACATTCGCAACCTTTTTAAAAGTAATTCCATAAAGATGCGAAGCCAAGTCAAACGCACCCTGACGTACATTTTCCATTTTAAAATATTGACGGATTGTCTCTTCGTCAAGGTCATATTTCTGTTTGCGTAGTTTTTCGGCATAATAAGCCCAATCCCATGCCTCAAGTTTTTCTCCTTTTCCTTCTTTATCCATCAAAGCCTGCAATTCGGAGCGTTCTATTTTTGCCTGATTTAAAGCAGGTTCCCATACCGATTTTAAAAAATTAAACACTGTTTGAGGATTTTTAGCCATTTTATCGTCAAGAATAAATGCAGCGGGCGAAGGGAAACCAAGCAGTTGTGCTTTCTTAACCCGCAGTTTCATAATTTGATTTACAACCGCTTTATTATCAATAGAATCGTTGTGATTTGCGAGCGTTGAATAAGCAGTTAGCAATTCTCGGCGCAATTCTCTGTTGTCGGCATATTGCAGAACGGGCAAAAAACTTGCTTTATCGGTAGTAAAAAGCCATTTCCCTTTTTGTCCTGCGGCTTCGGCTGCCTCTGCGGCAGATTGTTTTATACTTTCGGGCAAGCCGGACAATTCCTCTTGGTTGTCCACAAACTTCTTGTAAGATTTGATTGAGGCTAACACATTTTTTCCGAATTTCAATTCTGCCAATGCCAATTCTTTGTTCAAAACACGCAGTTCCGCTTTTTTGGGGCTGTCGAGTTCTGCTCCGCTGCGAACAAAATTACGATAATATTTTTCGAGCAATCGTGTTTGTTCGCTGTTCAAACCTAATGTTTCTTTTTTGTCGTTCAATGCTTTTACACGGGCAAAAAGTTTGTCGTTCAAATAAACATTGTCGGAGTGTTCCGTTAATTTCGGGGAAATGTCTTCCGAAATTTTCTGTATTTCATCGTTAGTATCGGTCTGGTCGAGGTTGAAAAATACAGACGACACTTTCTGCAGCAGTTTGCCGCTAAAATCCATAGCCACAATTGTGTTTTCAAAAGTCGGCTCGGCTTGGTTGTTTGCTATCGAGTCAATTTCCAACGAATGCAGCCTCATCCCCTCTTCAAAGGCGGGCATATAATCGGCAATTTTAATTTTGTCGAAAGGCGGAACGCCATAAGGAGTGTTCCATTCGGTTACAAACGGATTGTTCTCAATACTTTTTGTCTTGTTAAGATTACATGATGTCATTACCAAAACGCTGATAATCAGCAAATAAAATGATTTATTCATAATAAATTTATTTTATAGATATTAAAAATTTTTTTTCGCAAAGATAAACAAATAAACAATATTTTTAATTTTTTATTCAACTATTGCACACAGTTCTTGCAAAACAGATTGAAATATTGCTGCTCTGTACGTTTTGCGTTCAATACCCAAGAAATTGTAATTTTATATTGAAAAACATTTTGATTATGCAGTACGTAATGTGAAAATAAAGTGTTAAATAAATATATTATTACCTTTTAATCATATTTTGAATATAATAAAGAAATTTTTATGTAATTTTGTTGTTGCAATGACATTTTTTTTAATAATTTTTTGATATGAAAAAAAAGAAATTAATTATTTGGTCGATTGTATTGCTGGTTATAGTCGGCGTGGGCTTTTTTGCTTATTCAAACAGAAATGGGGTTTTTAATTGGATTTTTGTTAAAGCGTATGGTATGAATCTTAGAGTTATTGAACTTAACGACAGCGAAATCGTCGAAACTGCAAAATCTTTCAAAATAAACAGTGCATATTCGCTATGTGAATTGGATTCCGGTTTTTATTATTTTCTAAAATCCGCAAACAGTTCAGATATTAACGGACATTTGTTGCAACCGCTCTATGTAATATATTTTGATAATACGGGAAAAATGGTAGCATTTTTTGGAATTGAAGGTACAAGTGGTTTCCCAAATTTAGATTGGAATGAGAACAAAGATTTTGAGCATTTTCCACCATCTAAACAGGAAAATATTGAGCATTTTTTACCCACCAAACAGGAAAATTTTACAGATAGTATAACTTATCAAATATTAAAACCATATTTTTTGCCAGTAAAAAATTATAATCCGGATGACGAAAATATTGACTATTATGTAGTTGTTATTTGGAGTAAATTAATGGGCAGACAAAGCAAACACCTTATTAAAGTTGTACAGGAAAATGTAAAATTAGCAGAAAACGACAATGTAAAAATGATATTTGTCAATATAGATAATTTTTTTGTATGGGGTGAAGCCAACCAAAGTAAATTTAGCAATTTACCAATGCCGCCCTCAGCATGTCATATATAAACGATTTGATAAACGCAAAAATACTTGGAAATTACAGAATTACAATCATTATTTTTGTCATCATTTCAAAAGGTTAATACTTGCTTTTTAATATAATATTGATATGAAGAAAAAGAAATTGATTATTTGGGGAATTGTATTGCTGTTTATTATCGGCATTTGTGTTGGTATGTATTACAACCGAGACAAAAGTGAATTTATTAAAAGAATTTTTGCCGCAGCATACGGAATGTCATCAGATGTAGAAAAACTTGAAAATCAGGAGATTATTAAATACGCAGAAAAATTCAATGTCCCGTACAATGATTTGTATCAATTGGATACTGCATATTCAAGTTTTTTGACTTCATTAAGAAAAGATACAATTTTCGACGATATTATTAAAAATCATTATCAACCATTACAGGCAATGTATTTCGATAAGGACGGGAAGTTAATTTCTTATTATATAAATTGTTATACAGATCCAGGGTTATTTAATTTGAAATGGGATATCAATAATTCTTTTGCCGTATTTCCGCCCGCTCATCAGGACGGCCTCGAACCTGATACTCTATTTAATTATTTTAAATTCAATCATTTATTTAAACCCTTATCAAAAAAAGAAAGTATTGATGAAAAACAATACGATAATTATGTTGTGGTTTTTTGGACTGCTTTTTTGGGGCGACAATCAAAAAGATTAATAGATATTGTTCAGAAAAACAGAAAACTATCAACAGGAAACGTTAAGTATTTTTTTGTAAATATCGACAATTACTTCTATTATGACGTGTTCAAACAAGGTTCATCAAATCCGGAAGAGTGAAGTTTTCACATAAAAGGTTAAGAATTTTTCATCAAAAACAGACATTAATTCAAATACGAACATAAGCACTATAACACGAAAGCGAAAACATTTGCTCTTCGATAAAATCTTATACTGCTGCCGAAAGCACAACTACAAAAGAGAAAAACGTATTATCGTTTTGTTATTTCCAATTCTGCAATTCTATTTTTTAAGGATTGATTTTCTTCTTCTAATTTTGTAATGTATTTTTGTTGCGTTTCATGTAATAAATCCGGAACGGAATAGATATTATTAGTACCTTGATAATTACCAATAGCATTGTCATGGTAGATAAAAAACTGATTTTCATCTGGTTCAAAAATATCTTCTATGGAAACACCTAATATTTTAGCAAGTTTTTTCCACTCGGCAAAACTAATTTTAGATTGTCCTTTTTCTCTTCGGCAATAATTTGATTCATCAACACACAGCATTTCTGCCATATACATTTGAGAATAACCCTTGTTTTTCCTTGTCTCAATAAGTTTAAATTTTTCCATAACAGAATAATTTTGCAATTTCTGCAAAGATACGCAATTTTTGATAAAAAAATACAAATTATATACATTTCTTTTATTAAATTATTTATGTGTCAAATAATTACAGGTTGCGAAAATTCGCAATAGAATTGTGATAAATTGCAAAACAACATTATTTTTTTCACCTTACCTTTGCCCCGTAGCATTCTCACAAAATTTTGATTTAAAATTTTCAAAGTCAATTCGACTGCAGCGTATTGATAATGAAAATATTAAATAATTAACAATAGTTTATAAATTCTTTAATTTTTTTTAGTATGAACAAAAAAATTTTTTGTATTTTTGCAGCCGCAATGGCAATGATGTTCGCACTAACAAGTTGCGATAAGAATGAAGCAGTTAATAAAACTGCGAGCAACCCTATGAAAGTGGGGGGTGTACCGGAAGAAACACCAAGTGTTTCAGACAAGGAAATAGCTTATGAAAATGAAATTCGTGATGCAATAACATTCGTAGGACAGGGAAAGAGCGTAAATAACATTGGTCTTAACACCGTTGAGGAGAAACTGAAAGCATTAGGAATATCAGGAACATCAGCAGGGGCTATTTATCTTGCACGAAAGAAATGTAATGCTTATTGTGCTGATTGTCTTAGTTTTTGTCAGTACAAATACGTAACTATTGAGAGTATTAGAGGGATAGAGGATAATATTTTATATATCAATCTTAATACAGTCAATTGGAATAATTTTACATTGGAATTGGCAAATAAGCCAAAACCCAATATTCAAATTCAAGATGTATCTTTTCCAGTTGACGAAGATATTGATATTTATGGTGAAAATGATGAAATAATTGCTCGAATATATGCAGGAGAATATTTATTCTCTCCAAATATCGGTAAGTTTGGCGGTTTTCAGTTAAAATCTGCTTATGTAAAATAACAAGTATCGTTCGTTATTATTTTTAATAAGCAAGTATTTCCAAACTTAAATAAATGCTTGCTTATTGTTTTTAAATTATTTTGAATATGAAGAAAAAGAAATTAATTATTTGGGGGATTGTATTGCTGGTTATTATCGGCATTTGTGTTGGTATGTATTACAACCGAAACAAAAATGAATTTATTAATAGGATCTTTTTGACTGCATACGGAGTATCATCAGATGTTAAAAAGCTTGAAAATCAGGAGATTATTAAATACGCAGAAAAATTCAATATCCCGTACAATGATTCGTATCAATTGGATACTGCATATTCAAGTTTTTTGACTTCATTAAGAAAAGATACAATTTTCGACGATATCATAAAAAATCATTATCAACCACTACAGGCAATGTATTTCGATAAGGACGGAAAGTTAATTTCTTATTATATAAATTGTTATACAGATCCAGGTTTATTTAATTTGAAATGGGATATCAATAATTCTTTTGCCGTCTTTCCGCCCGCTCATCAAGACGATCTCGAACCTGATACTCTATTTAATTATTTTAAATTCAATCATTTATTTAAACCCTTATCGGAAAAAGAAAGTATTGATGAAAAACAATACGATAATTATGTTGTGGTTTTTTGGACTGCTTTTTTAGGGCGACAATCAAAAAGATTAATAGATATTGTTCAGAAAAACAGAAAACTATCAACAGGAAACGTTAAGTATTTTTTTGTAAATGTCGATAATTACTTCTATTATGACGTGTTCAAACAAGGTTTATCAAATCAGGAAGAAAAATGATGTCTCTCTATCTGCGCGCTGTAATTCTTGCTACTTGCATGTTGGCTTATGGGTAAATAATACATAATGTGAATGACGGGTAAAAAAAACCGTTTTTTTTATATTTATTTTCATAAAAAATCTTTAAAAAAGTTGCATATATCGTTGATTTTTAGTAATTTAGAGGTCTAAAAAATCAACAAATACTAAGATGTCAAACGAAATGCAACTTAAACTAATCGAAACATACTCAATGGTTTGCGATTGCTTCGATAAAAATCCTCAATGGACTTTTATCAGATTATCAAACAATAATCAACCTACTCAATTCACTGACCAAGAGGCAGTTACGATATATCTTTTTGTCGGACATTATCAAAAATACTCAAAAATCAAAGATATTCATAATTTTGCCAAACATTATCTATCAGACTGGTTCCCAAATTTAACATCTTACGAAAAATTTAACAATCGTCTAAGTATCTTAAACCCAATATTTTATGACATTTCTATTGATATTATTTCAAATAATATTCCCCAAAAATGCACAAATTAATACACTTTTGCTCGACAGTATGCCGATAATTACTTGTAAAGGCAAAAATCGTATTGCAAAAGTTGCCGGAGAATGCGTTGATAAAGGGTTTTGTTCAACCAAAAATATGTATTATTATGGTTTAAAACTACATTTGCTCGCATTCCGAAGGAAAGGTACAATTCCTTTTCCTAATAAAATCTATTTCTCCGCCGCTTCTGAAAACGACTTGGCTGTTGTCAAAGAACTCAATTGGCTTGATGACCAGTATGATACGCAAATTTTTGCCGATAAAATTTATATTGATAAAGATTATTTTAAACCTCGTCAAAAATGCTTGCAATTAGAACTTTTTACCCCTGTTAAAACTGTTAAAGGTACTCCTGAATGCCTTAAACAGCATGATTTCGCTTATAATAATTTATTTTCTACTGCCGTTTCCAAAGTCAGACAACCTGTTGAATCTTTTTTTAATTGGATAATTGAAAAATCTAATATTCAAAATGCTTCTAAGGTACGCTCTGCTAATGGTTTATGGTTTCACTGTTTCGGTAAACTCGCTATCGCTTGCATCACTTGGATGCTTTAACCCGTCATTCGCATTAATTAATCAAATATATCTTAATGTGTTTTATAGATTATTTATATGGTAAATTCTGTGAATATGATCGCAATTGCTATCAATAAATTTTACCTATCCATCTTTATCTAAATTATTTATTATGGCATTCCTTTTTTATATTATTACTTTTTGTCCATCTATTTAATTACTATCTTATCTACATATCTTTCTCCGTTTCCCATTTCAACAGATACTGCATAAGTGCCTGCTACAACAGGCGCAGGGAATGAATTATTTTCTTTCGATATTTGATATTGACCTGTGCGCATTCCCATAATGTTCCAAATAGTTACCATTGCTTTTTGATTCAAATTATTGACAATAATTTGATTATTCATCTGAATCATATTCGGAATTACATTAATATTTTCAACATAAATGGGTTTTTTCCCGCAAGTAAATATTTGTACGCCATCGTCTAATCGTGTAGGGCGGGCTCTATATTCTGCATTAAAATCAAGTTGGTCTCCGTTTGCTCCGACATACAGGAAATTATCGTTTGCTCCGGCAATCATTTCGCCGTCTTTGTACCATTCATAATTTGAAAACTCATAACCTCCGTTGAAGATACTATTTTTTATCGCCAAAAGATCATTCCACCGTTGAGTGATGATTGCGGAAGGATACAAAACGGTAAAATCAATAACGTACTGTCTATTTTCTCCTCGTTCAAACTTGCAATCAACAGTTACCGAATAATAATCAGGACGAACATTATGCGGCAGCGGAATAGGTATGATATTACCGTTTATTGAATGCATAGATGTATTTTCAAACCCTGCCATATTTGCCTTTGAACTAAAAGTGGAAGAATATGCTGTGAGCATTCCGTTCGATACACTGAAATCTAAGCCAATTTGGTTGTTATCAGCGCATATATCTTCTACCGGCTCAAAAGTTACGATATTACATCGAATGTCGACGTCCAAATTCAAAGTTACGACAGTATCACACAGAATACCATGAACCTGAGTAGTATAAGTACCTGCCTGCGTTATCGGGGTGCCGTAAAAATTATATGTTTCTCCTGAACAGATAGTTGCGTTAACAGTTTTATTATTTAAAGGATAAATAACGACTTCCATTGTAATAGCATTACTTGTTTGACCTCCTGCGATAATTGTTAATGAATAAGTACCTGAATTGGCAGTCGTAACGTTTGGAATAACCGGATTTTGTTCGTTTGATGTAAATCCGTTTGGGCCTGTCCAATTATATACTGCGCCTGGCTCAGTGCTTGGTTGTGCCGTCAAATAGAGTGTTTCGCCCTCGCAAAGCGGGCCATTGTTATTAATTGGTGGAGGTAAGATTGAACAGTCGGTTGTAGCATTGCCGGCAGTTTGATGAAAATTGATATCCATCGGTGCATTATGGTAATTTGTAATTAAAAGTATATAAATTTGTCCTGACTGAGCATTGTTTATGTGTACATTTTCGTATGGATTAGCGCTATAACTGCAATCCACAATATTATCATAAGGATAATAATTCGGATCTGTTGTATTGTTTGGGCATGAACATACTAAACCAAGATCTATTTGCTGACATCCTTCAATTAAAGAATTAAAAGGTCCCCAGCAAATAAAATCCATATCATAAAGTCCTGATATATAAATTGTCATATCACCGGCAGATCCAATTTGAAACCAAAACCAAGTAGCATTTGGAGTGGTGGAAAGACAGCCAATATGCCCCATACCAGGAAGTTCGCCAACAACAGCAGGGAAGTTAACATTCATATTGTCGGCACATACCGGCGAAATTACATCGCAGATAGATTGAGGCAGGGCATTCTGAGGCGGTGGTATTGAAGAAAAAACCTCTACTCCTGTTGAAGACAGAATATTTATATTTTCATTGATAAAAGCCGTTACACTTTCGAGCGTATAGTTTAAGTTAGAGTCAAACATCGCAGAATTATCACTACCAAACGATAATCTATTGATATTTTCATTTTCCTGCGCCTTTTGTTTCAAATAATCTTTTGCCTGTTGGGTAAGATATTTGTCGGTAGTAAAATAGCAAATGCGCGTACCATTGTCATATTCTTTTTGAGAGGTCATAGTGGCACTAATTTGCGCAAAAATTCCTGTTTGCAATCCTAATATAAGGATACCTAAAATTGTAAAAATACGTTTCATTTTTTTTATAGAATTAAATTTTATTACTTTTATAAAATAAAATACAAAATTAGTACTTTTTTTTATGCATGCAAAATTATTTTGTATTTTTGCAAAAAAAAATTATATTTTTTTTAAAAAATTTTATTTTATGATGATTACAAAAGAAAAAATAGTAGAGAACTGGCTTCCTCGATATACAAAGCGTCCGTTAAAAGAATTTGAAGATTTTATTTTACTGACAAATTTTTATAATTATGTTGAACTTTTTGCCCAGTGGAATGGTGTTGAGGTAATTGGGCGTGATGCCAATATGCCAAATGCATCTGCAAAAGGAATTACTATAATTGACTTTGGTATGGGCAGTCCAAATGCTGCGATTATTATGGATATTTTGTCGGCAATTCATCCCAAAGCAGTATTATTTTTAGGAAAATGCGGCGGACTGCGCGATAAAAACCGCATTGGAGATTATATTTTGCCTTCGGCTGCTATTCGCGGAGAGGGAACGTCAAACGATTATTTTCCTCCAGAGATTCCTGCACTTCCGGCGTTTAATTTGCAACGTTCGGTCTCTTCAAACGTTCGCGACTTTGGAAAGGATTATTGGACAGGTACGGTTTATACGACCAACCGGCGAGTATGGGAACACGATGAAAAATTTCGTGAATATTTGCGGCAAACGCGTGCAATGGCTATAGATATGGAAACGGCTACACTTTTTACAGCGGGCTTTTACAATGCTATTCCGACAGGAGCATTGTTGTTAATTTCGGATATGCCGCTTCTACCGGACGGAGTAAAAACAGAAGAAAGCGATAGACAAGTTACAACCATTTATGTAGAAGAGCATTTGAAAATAGGGATAAAATCGCTAAGTTCACTCATTCATAACAGCCGTACAATCAAACATTTACGTTTTGAATAACCCCATAATTCGTATTTCCTTGTGATTGTTTACAACGTAAATATTTCGGCGAATAAAATTTGGTGGTGGTGCAAAAAGTATGCTGTAGTAATTTAATGATACTAAATGTGTTATGTGGGATTTTGGGAACAACTAAATTATGAGGTATAATTTTTGTAAAATGTTCAATTTATATACATACTATATTTCTTAAGTAAAAAATTAAATATATTTTTATTTAACAAAATATATTATAACCATTTGAAAATTAAATTATTATAACAGCATACTTTGTAAAACAATATCTGAAAATATTTTATTTTTAGATATAATAAATTATTTTTGCAAACAGCGTTTTTTAAACAGCAATAAAAAAAGTATCAATGAAAAATTTATCGAATACAAAAATTTGGAATTTCGACCCAATGTTGCAAAGTGAATATTTTGTCCTCGACCAAAATATTTTTACCATTGATAAAACACCGGAAGATGTATTTTTTATTGAAAATATTGCGGAATATAATCAAATGCAAGGACTTGCATTAAGTGAGGAAGAAGTTGAATATTTGGAAAAATTAAGTAAAAAGGCTGGTCGCCGTCTTACCGACAGCGAAATTTTTGGTTTTTCACAGGTAAATTCAGAACATTGCAGGCATAAGATTTTCAATGGAAAATTTATTATTGATGAACAAGAAAAGGAAAAATCTCTGTTTCAATTAATAAAAAAAACATCGCAGGAAAACCCCAATGAACTCGTTTCGGCTTATAAGGATAATGTTTCGTTTAATGCAGGTCCCGAAATAGAACAGTTTGCACCGCATTCTGCCGACAAGCCAGATTTTTTTGAAATAAAAAAAATTAATTCTGTTATTTCACTCAAAGCCGAAACTCACAATTTTCCCACCACCGTTGAGCCGTTTAATGGTGCGGCAACGGGTTCGGGCGGTGAAATTCGCGACCGTCTTGCCGGCGGGAAAGCATCGTTGCCGCTTGCAGGAACTGCAGTTTATATGACTGCATATCCAAGTGAAAACGTTTTTGAACGTCAATGGCTATATCAAACGCCGGAACAGATTTTAATAAAAGCATCAAACGGCGCCTCTGATTTTGGAAATAAATTCGGTCAACCGCTTATTTGTGGTTCGGTTTTAACTTTTGAACACACTGAAAACAATAAATTTTACGGCTACGATAAAGTGATTATGCTTGCAGGCGGGGTTGGCTTTGCAAATGCAAAAGATGCTACAAAAGAAGAACCTCAGCCGCAGGAAAAAGTTGTAATTCTCGGCGGCGACAATTATCGAATCGGAATGGGCGGAGGTGCGGTTAGTTCCGTTGAAACAGGAAACTACGCAGATACTATTGAACTTAATGCAGTACAGCGTGCAAATCCCGAAATGCAAAAACGTGTTGCCAACGTGATTCGCTCTTTAGCGGAAAGCGATGGAAATCCGATTGTTTCAATCCATGACCACGGAGCAGGGGGACATCTAAATTGCCTTTCGGAATTGGTGGAAACAACAGGCGGGCGTTTTGATTTGTCTGAATTTCCAATTGGCGACCCTACTTTGAGTGCGCGTGAAATTATAGGAAACGAAAGTCAGGAAAGAATGGGTATTTTGCTAAAAAGCAATGATATTGAAAGTGTTAAACGAATTGCCGAGCGTGAAAAAGCGCCATTTTACATAGTTGGAGAAACAACCGACAATAAACGATTGAAATTTGAATTTGCAATCGCCAAATGATTGGAAACTATCTTCACCATGTTTAAAACAAAATAATTTACCGAAAAATATTTGTGTTATTTATTATTAGAAATTATATAACTTAATACTAATAAAATTTTAATAGTTAAAAAAACATAAATATTAAGAAAATATTTTTTTGTGATTATTTTTTTTTAATTTTGCATTCTAATTTAATTATATAATTATTAACTTTGATAGATTTTTAAGTATGAAGAAAATTACTTTTTTAATGGCGCTGGCGTTGATTATTTCCGCCGCGAATGCGCAAGAGATGAATCAAGGTAACAAAACCTTGAAACAATTCAATGCTGAACCAAGTGCAATTTCTAAAACAAATTACACTTCAAGAGGTGTTCAGGACGAACAGTTAATTATGAACTGGGTTCCTGATACAGAAGATTGGACTAATGTGGCACTGTACACAATTTCTGGTGGTATATGGGGCTGGGTTTGTGGTATGAATGGCTATGGTGATGCAGAAAAAGCAGAAAGATTTGATTTGAATGTGACGGGACAAATCGTGGGAGTATATGTTCTTGCTCATACAAGCAGCATGTTTGGTCGTTCTGTAACGTTAAAAATTTATAACGATGCATACGGATATCCTGGCACCGCGCTGTATACCCAACAAGTTCCATTAAGCAGCATCCCATCAGAAGAAACGCATGTTATTGATTTAAATACCCCTTTCTCAGTCACTTCGGGATCGACGTATTATGTTAGTTTCGCGTTTAACTATACTGCTCCATCAGATAGTATTGCTCTATACAATCAACTTATATCTTACGCAAGTGTAAACACTGCCTATGAACTTTATAACGGTGATTGGTATACTATGGAAGAAGATTGGGGAACAGGAGCCGAACCTTGGAATTTGTTTGTTGGGCTTGTTGTTGAAACGTCTGATAATATAACTAATATCAACAGCACTAACAACATTAATATTTCTCAGAATGACGGCCAGGTAAGTGTTACTGTTTCTGAAAATTCAACAGTTCGCGTTCTTGACATGACAGGAAAATTAATGGGTACTTATTATGCTACTCCGAATGCAACTTTGACTCTTAATCAGCAGTCGGGTCTATATCTATTTGAAGTTCAAAGTAGAAGCGGTATTTATACTGAGAAAGTACTTATTAGATAGGAAATTGTTTTTTTTCACAGAAAAAGGAGGTATGGTTAGCATACCACTTTTTTTATGTAATTATTACTATGGTAATAAAAAAATATGTATACTCGTGTATATATTGCCTAAAAATAAGAATAACTTATTGTTAAATAATGATTTATCTTAATTAATGCAATTTTACCGTAAAATATTGATATTCTGAAAGTTATATAGATATTTATGTGCATATATTCATTAAAAAAATATAATAATTATGTCTATCTATGCCCTAACATAATAAGATTTAAGTGATTTTTAACAATATATAATGAAAAGGGCAACCAGATAATTATAGTGTTTTTGTAACACTTTATGAATAATTACAAAAATTCTGTAAATAGTTAAAAAAACATAATTATTAAGAAAATATTTTTTTGCAATTATTTTTTATAATTTTGTATTCTAAATTTAATTATTAATTTTATAAATTTCTAACATGAAGAAAATTACTTTTTTAATGGCGCTGGCGTTGATTATTTCCGCCGCGAATGCGCAAGAGATGAATCAAGGTAACAAAACCTTGAAACAATTCAATTCTGAACCAAGTGCAATTTCTAAACTAAATTGCACTTCAAGGGGTGTCCAAGACGAACAGTTAATTATGAACTGGGTTCCGGACGAAGAAGAGTGGACTAATGTGGCAATTTACACAATTACCGGTCAGTGGGGCTGGGTTTGTGGTATGAATGGCTATGGCATGACAGAAGATGCAGAAAGATTTGATTTAACAGAAAGTGGACAAATCTTGGGAGTATATATTCTTGCTCATACCAGCAGTACGTTTGGTCGTTCTGTAACGTTAAAAATTTACAACGATGACTCCGGATATCCGGGAACTGCGCTGTATACCCAACAAGTTCCGATAAGCAGCATCCCAACAGAAGAAACCCATGTTATCGAGTTAAATACGCCTTTCTCATATACTCCGGGGACGTATTATCTTAGTTTTGCGTTTAACTACGCTGCTCCGATGGATAGTTTTGCGCTGTACAATCAGTACATGCCATACGCAACTATTAACACTGCATATCAAATCTATAATGGACAATGGCATTCATTAGATGAAATTTGGACATCCAAAACTTGGAATTTATATGTTGGACTTATTGTTGATCAACAATCATCTGTAACTGATATCAATAGCACTAACAACATTAATATTTCTCAGAATGACGGTCAGGTAAGTGTTACTGTTTCTGAAAATTCAACAGTTCGCGTTCTTGACATGACAGGAAGATTAATGGGCACCTATTATGCTACTTCAAACTCTACTTTGAATATTAATCAGCAGCCGGGTCTGTACCTATTTGAAGTTCAAAGCAGCAACGGTATTTCTACTAAGAAAGTACTTATTAAATAGAAAATTATTTTTTTACAAAAAAAGGTGGTATGGCTGGTTTAGCGTACCACCTTTTTTATGTAATTATTAATGTGGTAATAAAAAAAAAGTAATGCCTCAAATTCACTGAGAAGTATTATCTTTGCCTAAAAACAAATGATGCATAAGGAAAGGATTAACCCGCATAATTCATCAGATTATTTGGAAAATTGGGTGTAATTTGTTAATTTTTTGATAGTTAATATTGTCAAAAACAACAAATTAAACATCCAATTATGGACATCAAAAGTACAGCATTTTATCGGAACAAAAAAGCAATTACCGTAGATTTTTCAGCAGAAGCAATCAACAGCGACGGTGCAATTGTATTATTGGAAAAGTTAGAGAAAAATATGCCGATATGAAAATTATTATCCGTGCAGATGCAGTTTCGGTTATTCTGTATTTTATATTTTGGCAAATAAACATTATTAATTTCTAACACATAATTTTATGCAAATATATACATACTTAGCAATACCAAATATAATTATTGTGGTTAAATTTTTTATTAAAAATGGCTGCCAAACTTGACACAAGTTTTTTACTTGTGCGTACAATCATATTATTATTTGTTAAATTTTTAAAAATCTACCAGCATCTTTGAATTAAAAACTGCGCCTTCGGTGCAAACACAAACGTTGCCTTCGGTGGTTGCTGTTGCGCAACAAAGGCAGGCGCCAAAGCCGCAAGCCATTTTATTTTCAAGCGAAACCTCGCATTCAATATTTTGATTTTCAGAGTATTGGGCAATCGCCCTAATCATCGGTAAAGGTCCGCAAGCGTAGATAAAATCAAATTTTTGATTTTGCAAAATTGAATGTTCACTTACAAGTCCACATTCGCCTGCACTGCCGTCGTCGGTTGTAAGGCAGGTTTTTCCATATTTTTCAAATTCATCAATAAGAAGCAACTCATTTTTATTACGCGCACCTATAAGAAAATTAATATTCTTAAATGCTTTATTTTTAAGATTATATCCTAAAAATAAAAGAGGAGCCACTCCAACACCTCCCCCAACAATCAACAAATTTGCATTTTTATTTTTAGGAAAAGAAAAACCATTTCCCAGTGGGAAAATAATATTTAACAAATCACTTTTCTTTAAAAGTGAAAGTTTTTCAGTCCCTTTCCCGACAATTTGAATCAAAAGATGTATTTCGTTTTTTTGATAGTTTACAAAATTAATAGAGGCCGGACGGCGTAAAAAAGCATCGGAGATACCATCTACTCGCACCATAACAAATTGCCCTGCAAGGATTTTCGGTAATTTTTCTTTTCTTTGTATTTTTAATAAAAAATTCTGAGGGCTAATTTTTATATTTTCAATTACTTCAAAATCGGAAATATATTTTTGCATATTTCTCATCATCATTTTATTGGGATAAGATTAATAAAAAATTTCATATTAAGCCCCCTTTGCCAAGTTGGTGAAAAAAACTCCCTCCCCAAAGAGGAGGGGTTTCTTAATTGCTAAAATGCCCGGACAGCACGCACTCTATAATTATAATTCTCTAAGGCGTTGCTCATAGCGCCATTGATGAAATTCTGATACCAAGCATAACTGTTGCTGTACTCCGATGAACTCCAATAACTAGTTGAAGAACCTGATGTACTGAATCCTCCTATCAAATCTCTGTTTTGAAACAAAATATTTAATTCTCCTATGCTCGGCAAAAACCAGTCGCTGTAACCGTTCAATTCCAAATCATCACACAATTTGGCTGCATAAGACCCGTCTCCACAGGCCTGCACTATTAATATGGTGTTGCTTTGTCCTGTTCCAACGGCTGTACCTGTAGCGCCCGTTGTAATATAACTGCCGTTATTCCATCTAATGCCTGTGTTTTGGTCGCTTGGAGCGGCAATAAATCCATGTTTTTCTGTTTCATCAATGTAAGCAACTATTCCGCCCAGATAATTTAATCCTATTACTAATTTTTCCACGGAAATAGTAACTGACGCTTCACCTATTCCACCTTGATTGTCTTTTGCCACTGCCTTCAAAGTATGCTTCCCAAGCGACAAGATGCCTGCATTAATCACAAAGTTGTAAGGAGATGTTATTAACACTCCATAACTAACACTGTCTACATACAGTTTCACTTCTGCAATTGTTCCGTCATCATCTTCTGCAATAACCGCAACTGAAATGTTATCGCTGGAAATAAACACTTGTCCTGCCTCTGGGTTTGAAATTGTGCATGATGGCATTTTATTGTTGTTCCCCGAGTCGTCATCAGAGCCACAACCCGCAAAAATTGTGATGCTTGCGAGGCAGATTGCGCCTGCAGTCAAGTTTCTCAAATTTAATTTTTTATGTGTCATTTAATAAAAAAAATTATATTAATAAAAAAAAGTTATTTCGTTTATTTTAAAATCTTAGAAATAATACCTGATTTCACCCATTTCTTGAATTCTGTTAAAAATCAGGTTTTCATTTCATGTGTGTTTCTATTTTTATTATGGTTGTTTAGGTAAACAATAGGTTTCTCTTGTATAATTTACTTTTAGTCTTTATTTTTTAATTGTTTTTGAATAAAATAATCCCCCAGAAGAAAAAGTTTGATATTCGGCACAAAGGTAAGCAATATTTTCTATTTGTAGAAAAAATTCTTAATTTTGCACGCCAAAAAATTTATTATTATTAATAAGATACAAAATAAATTTCTAAAAGTGGAAACCATCAGAGAGATACAGCCGCGTTACAGACATCCCGGCTCTGTAATACACGATGAATTGGTGGACTATTTGGGGCTTTCGGTAAATCAGATAGCCGATTTGTTGAAAATTAGCAGAGCGCGTCTGTCAAATTTTTTTAACGGCAAAACAGCGCTTACGGCTGACCTTGCATTGCGTATTGCGCGAGTTTTTTCGGTACGAGCCGATGAACTTATGAAGTTACAAACTGATTATGATTTGGATAAAGCAATTATTGCGCAGCATTTTGAGAATGAAAAACCAGAAAAATATATACATAAAAAGGCGACATTAAACTTTGTTACTCCTCAAGATATTATCACAGAACATAATTACACAGGATTTATTATGCCACAAACTGATACCAAAGAACTGCTTGCAGAATTTAACGAACAGACGGACGAACAGTACGAACATCATCGTTTCCGCGTGGATAAGGGTCAAACTGTAATTCGTATTGACAGATATTTGGTAAATTGCATGTCGGCAATATCGCGCAATCGTATTCAGGAGGCAGCAGAGGCAGGAAATATTTTGGTAAATAATATTGCTGTCCGTTCTAATTATCGCGTAAAACCAAATGATGTTATAACCATTGTGCTTGATTTTCCGCCGACAGATTATACTATTGTCCCAGAAGATATTCCACTTGATATTGTATATGAAGACGCAGAAATTTTACTTGTAAATAAGCCGGCAGGAATGGTTGTTCATCCGGGCGTAGGTAATTTTGAGCATACATTGCTTAACGCTGTGGCGTGGCATTTAAAAGACAACCCGTTTTTTGACCCAAACAATCCGCACATTGGACTTGTTCACAGGATTGACAAAGATACTTCGGGCTTATTGCTGCTTGCCAAAACCGAAGACGCAAAATCGAAACTCGGAATTCAGTTTTACCGCAAAACTACAAAACGTCAATATCTTGCACTTGTTTGGGGCAATGTTAAAGATGATGAAGGTACGGTTGTAGGGGCGCTCGCCCGCGACTTACGCGACCGTATGCGTTATCGCGTTTACGACCAGGAAGAAAATCCGAATGCAAAGTACGCTGTTACGCATTACAAAGTTATTGAGCGTTTTGGGTACGTTTCATTAGTTCAGTGCCAATTAGAAACAGGACGCACACATCAAATTCGTATTCACATGAAATATATCGGTCATACCCTTTTCAATGATGAACGTTATGGAGGCAATGAAATTCTTAAGGGAAATAAAACGGCAAAATATCGTCAGTTTATAGATAATTGTTTTGAAATTTGTCCGCGTCAGGCACTACACGCACAAACACTCGGTTTTGAGCATCCCCGCACGGGCGAAGAATTGTTTTTTGAGGAAGATATGCCCGAAGATATGCAGAAACTAATAGAAAAGTGGCGCAATTTTGCAAATAATCAGTTAAAATTTTTGTAGTGTATTAAAAGTATGCTAATTTTAAACAAATGTAATCATTTGTTTAAATGGATTTGATTGCCAGCAGCGCTACGCGGCGTTTGATGCTACATCTGTAAGGCGTCTCGTACTAAAAAAGTTGACACTTTTTGGTTAAATCCTGATATAGATTTACAAAAATAGTCATTTAAAAAAACAAACAATTTTTTTGCAACTTTTTTAGCGATTGGATTTTTTGCATTACTTTTGCTTCGTCTGTATAAACGGAAACAGGCTCTGCTGGGGAGCAACATGCCAGGGATAATACAGATGTTCGAACTTTTTTTTATACTGATATTAAACTCCTTTTTCAGTAAGTTCAATCAAGCAATACTTTGCAACCGACTTTTCACGCAATTGCTTCTCTAAATCCGAATTATGTTTCTGTAACTGAAGAATTTCAAATTCAGATAACCATTTATTGTTGCCTCCTTTTGGCATTGGTAAAATTTATGGGAGCAAAACTAATACTTTTTCCTTTGTCTTCTGAAGTATAACCATATTTACGCATCCATAACAAGATTTTGCCATGCTAAGATTGCTGATCTGTGTATTTTTCCCAAATCGCATTCTTGGGCAAGCCACTTTGAAGATAATCTTCCACAATTTGGCGTTTCATGTTTTCGTTAAATTTTAACGATTTTTTGCCTTTAATTTTTGATTTTAATCCTAACACTAAGTTGACGTCTTTAATTTTTATCTGTAATGCCTTTTTCCTCGGTTTTCGCATTGCTAAAGTTGTGGTTTTTTTGTCAATCTTGAGTAACCGACACCGAACAGAACGAAGTGCAATGAGGTTTTTTTTATATCGAATTTTTATCGGTCTGTGTATATGTCAAGACTTTTATGTACATTTGCAGCGTTTTTTTTCAAAAAATATGACATTTCTTTTATTATTTTTTATATCAACAATAAAAAACCATTTTTCAATGGAACTTTTAGAAATTAATTGGACAAATACAATGATAATTGTTGGGTTAGGGTTTGGTATTGTGTTTGTTATACTGACACTTTTGGTAATCATTCTTAACATTTGGCAAAAAATTAATGCCGAAACCATCAAACAGAAGAAAAACGCAGTACAACCAAAAAAAGTTGAACATATTACCAAAACAGAAAGCAATATTACCGTAATTACTGCAATTGCAGTCACTTTATATCTGTATTTTGAATGTGCACACGACTTTGAATCAGGCGTGGTTACTATTAAATCACACAGAACTGAGTGGAATTCAAATTTTTTTAAATGAATAATTGAAAGAATGAAATCAATATATAAAAGTATTATAGTACTAATCACACTTTTTCCTTTGACAAGTGTCTGCATTTTTTCACAAGCCGATAGTATGCAAAAAATTGATACACAGAGTGTTATCATTGAAGCGCAAAATAATAATATTGCTGCATATACGCCACGCGACTATTCTAAAAGCATTTCGGTAAAAGAAAGTTTGCTTGATTTTTTTAACTCAATGGGGCTTGTAAATTTATCGTGGCAGGTTGTCATAATGCTGTTCATTGCCTGTATTTTGTTGTATTTGGCTATTGTCAAGGGCTTTGAACCGTTGCTGTTATTGCCTATTGCTTTTGGAATGTTGCTTACTAACATTCCCGGCGCAAATATGTTTCATGCAGACCTTTATGCCGGCGGGAATATCAACTGGGGTGAATTTTCACATAGTGCAGGACTACTCGATTATCTGTATCTTGGCGTGAAACTTGGTATTTACCCTTGCCTTATTTTTGTGGGCATAGGCGCATTGACCGACTTCGGACCACTGATAGCAAACCCAAAGTCGCTGTTACTCGGTGCCGCAGCGCAACTCGGAATCTTTGTTACTTTTATAGGCGCTATTTTACTCGGATTTTTCCCTAACGAAGCAGCATCAATAGGAATTATTGGTGGTGCTGACGGACCTACAGCAATATTTTTGACTTCAAAACTCGCTCCACATCTTTTAGGTCCCATTGCAATTGCCGCATATTCATATATGGCATTGGTGCCTGTTATTCAGCCCCCCATAATGAAATTGTTTACAACAGAGAAAGAACGTCGCATTAGAATGGAGCAGATGTGTAAAGTTTCTAAAAAAACGAAAATTCTTTTTCCAATATTTATTACAGTTATTGTAGCATTGATATTACCTGCTGCAACAAGCTTGGTCGGCTGTCTGATGCTTGGTAACCTGCTCAAAGAGTGTGGTGTGACCGAACGGTTGAGCAAAACCGTGCAAAATGAATTACTAAATATTGTTACTATATTTTTGGGAATAAGCGTTGGAGCGACTGCAACAGCAGCAAGTTTTTTGAGTCCTCAAACACTTTATATCATCATTTTGGGCGTTTTCGCTTTTGGCTTTGGGACAGCAGGCGGTGTCCTTTTGGCAAAATTTCTTAACCTGTTTACCAAACACAAAATCAATCCGTTAATTGGCTCTGCAGGCGTTTCGGCGGTACCGATGGCAGCACGTGTGTCTCAAAATATGGGGCAAAAATATGATAAAACCAACTATTTACTTATGCACGCAATGGGACCAAATGTTGCGGGAGTAATCGGTTCGGCTGTAGCGGCAGGACTGTTACTTAGTTTTTTGGGATAATCACAAATGAACATTAAAATTTTTTAAGAAGTAATGAAGATATTCTTTCTGGAAATTTTATAATTTTATGTACCTTTGCACTTAAATTTTATTATAATATATTAAGAAATATGGAGAGAAAACTCACTCGTTCGCCAAATAAGATGATTGCAGGAGTTTGCAGCGGCATTGCCGAATATTTCAATTTAGACCCAACTATTGTGCGCGTAGCATATGCTTGTTTGTCGGTTTTTTCCGCAGGATTTCCCGGGCTTCTGCTTTATATCATATTGTGGATTGTGATTCCTGTAAAAAGTGAATAATGGAATCAGATTTTTTTTTTGTTTAAAGGGTGAAAATCTATTATGGTCTGGCGCAGAAAATTTATATCAATATGGGTGTAAAGTTCTGTTGTTGTTATGGATTCGTGTCCAAGCAACTGCTGTATGGCACGCAAATTTGCACCGTTTTCAAGTAAATGAGTGGCAAAAGAATGTCGAAATGTATGCGGACTTACCTTTTTGGTAATCCCTGCACTTTGGACTAATGTTTTAACGATTTCAAAAATCATTGCGCGTGTAAGTTTGGCACCCCTTCGGTTAAGGAAAAGAATATCAATATCTTCACTTCTAATTTTCAATTTTTTTCGATCTTTTTCCCAGATGTTTATATGTAAAATTGATGTCGGCGACAACGGCACAAGTCGTTGTTTGCTGCCTTTCCCAAGTACAAGCATATATCCTTCTTCTTTATAAATATTTGACATTTGGAGATTTACAAGTTCCGATACACGCAACCCCGATCCATACATCGTTTCAATAATTGCACGATTGCGATGTCCTTCGGACTTTGAGAGATCAATGGCTGTAATAATTGCGTCAATTTCTTCAACGGAAAGCACTTCGGGTAGCCGCAGACCGATTTTTGGTGATTCAAGCAGTTCGGTAGGGTCGTTTTCAATTTTATTTTTATATATTAAAAAATGATAATATGATTTAATACTCGATAATATTCTTGCCTGAGTGCGAATATTTACTCCTATTTCGCTGATTTCTATCACAAAATCGTGCAAAATTTCGTAAGTTGCTGCCTCCGTTTCTACGCCACTATCGGATAGAAATGCTGCAAGTTTTGAAAAGTCGAGCATATATGCATCCAAGGTATTTTGAGAAAGTCCTTTCTCAAATTTTAAATACATATAATATTCTGTATCAGAATGTTGCATAAGTAAAAATTTTATTTTCTATCTCCAAAAATTGCACTGCCGATACGGACAATAGTTGCGCCTTGGGCAATTGCAATTTTATAGTCGGAGGTCATTCCCATCGAAAGTTCGGAAAAATAATCACAATCGTTAAAGAAATCTACTTTTAGACAGACAAAAAGTTGGTTTAACATTTGCATTTCACTACAAATTTTGCTTTGATTATCTGTAAAAGTTGCCATACCCATAAGTCCGCAAATCTGTACATTTTTCATCTTTTGCCATTTCTTTTCTTCCAAAAAATCAATTAATTCATTCGGTAAAAATCCATATTTTGACATCTCTTGGGCAATATGAACTTCCAGAAGGCAATCAACTTTTTTATCGATTTTTGCTGCCTGAATATTTATTTCTTCTAAAAGTTTTCCGGAATCAACGCTTTGAACCATAGTAACAAACGGAACAATATTTTTCACTTTATTCGTCTGCAAATGACCGATAAAATGCCACTGAATATCGCTCGGCAGTGCGGCTTGCTTTTTTAAAAATTCTTGTACGCGACTTTCGCCGAACAATCGCTCGCCTGCATCGTATGCCTGCAAAACCGTTTCAGCAGAATGAAATTTTGATACGCAAACCAATTTTACATTTGGCTTAAGTATTGTTCTAATATGTTGTAGATTTGAAATTATTGACATTTTTTATTTTTATAAAAAAAAACAATTATTTGCATTTCAGTTCGACGCACAAAAATTTATTATGTCAGGCGCAAAAATACTTCTTTTTTGTTAATTAGCCGATATTATTGTAGAGGAAATTATCGTAAAAATATTTATATAGTCATTCCTTAAAAACATATAAATATTTACTTGATTGTTAATAAGTTGTGGGGTTGTTAAGGAGTGACTAATTAATAAGTTTTTATAATTCAATCCTTATTTATTCAATTACTTTTACCCCAATTAATTTGTCGTAACGCTCGCCCCATGCTCTGTGATATACGTAAACAGTGTATTCGTTATTTGTTTGCCAGAAAGAGCCATCAGTACGGCGTGTACTTGCAACTTGTTGATTTTTTGGAACAAACCAATACTGATAATTGTACCCTCCCTGTTTGAGTAAATAAGTTAAAATATATCTTCCATCTTCAATGACATACTTCATTTGCACCTCCCTGTTTATCAAATTATTGTTAAAATCGCCGCCGATATACACATTCCCATCAAAAAACGGCTCGCCCGAATCAAAGGCAAAATGTACCAAAACATAATCCGCCTCGACGGAAACATCGGAAAATGCTTCTTGAAAATTAATCAAATATTTGCCATTAACATCCGGCTGGGAAACGTAAATTTCAGGTAAAGAATAAGGCAAAAGGAATGCATTGTTTACATTTCCGTCATAATTTACATAATCGAGTCCGTAACTTGCTGCATACAAAGAAGATATATCAAAACGATGATATTCGTTGCCTCCTTCAAAAATCAGTTGACGATTGTTAATAAAACTGAGTTTTGAATTGCTAAAAAAAGTTGGTTTTATGTTAATGATTTGATTATCAATTCGTTGGTTTTGACGAACATTAACTTTTATATCATTTTTTGGGTCGGAAGTTGGGAAGCCGCTTAAATCTACTTCAAAATCAAGTTGTTGCAATGTGCGGTTAAGTTCGACATCGGTATTACCGCGTATCCGTCCGCTGATTTCCACCTTTGGCTCGGCAACGCAAAAACACGCCTGTGCAACAAGTTGATTTACATCATCTTCGTAAATTTGCAAAACATAATTTCCCGAAATCTTAAATTGCATGTATTCGTTTGGCAAAGTCAGTTGATAGTGCGTATAATTCACTAATGTACTGACTGATAGCGTATAATCTGTAATATCTCCGAAAAAGAAACCGCTTATATATTCTGACGAAGCAAGTTGAGATGCCGTCCAATCCGAATTACAATGGAGCAGTCGATAATGGTAGGTATGAGCATTGTGCGACAGTTCGTCAAAACTGACTTCAAGCGCCGCATCGCTATTGAGATTTATCACCGGCAGAGAAAAATCAACTCCTGTCAAGCCAATTTGCAGTGTTTTTATTTGATTATCAAATATTTGAGTTTGATAAATTTGACCTTTTAGCAAAAAAATATTTGAAATAATTAATATTGTTAAAAATTTTTTTTTCATTTAGAATAAAAAAATAAGATAAAAACTTGTAACTAATCTAATTTGAGTACAGCCAGAAATGCTTTCTGCGGCACTTCTACTGTTCCAATCTGCTTCATTCGTTTTTTGCCTTTTTTCTGTTTTTCAAGCAATTTGCGTTTTCGGGAGATGTCGCCGCCATAACATTTGGCAGTAACGTCTTTACGCACGGCTTTTATGGTTTCGCGGGCAATAATTTTCGCACCGATAGCCGCTTGAACGGCAATGTCGAACTGCTGACGCGGAATAAGTTCTTTTAATTTTTCGCACATCCTTCTGCCCAAATAAACTGCATTATCAACGTGAATCAACGAAGAGAGAGCATCAACGCTTTCGCCATTAAGAAGAATATCAAGTTTTATCAGTTTTGAGGGGCGATATCCGTGCGGATGATAATCGAACGAGGCATAACCTTTGGAAATAGATTTTAATTTATCATAAAAATCAAAAACGATTTCGCCCAGCGGCAAATCAAAAATCAACTCCATTCGGTTTCCTGAAATATAATTCTGCTTAATCAGTTCGCCGCGTTTTCCCAAACAAAGTGTCATTATTTGTCCGATAAAATCGCTTCTGGTGATAATTGAGGCACGAATATACGGTTCTTCAATTCTGTCGATAAGCATAATATCGGGCAGCCCCGCCGGATTGTGTACTTCGAGTTCATCTCCTTTTTTTGTAAAAACTTTATAGGAAACGTTTGGCACTGTGGTTATTACATTCATATCAAATTCGCGGTCTAATCTCTCCTGCACTATTTCCATGTGCAACATTCCCAAAAATCCGCAGCGAAAACCAAATCCCAGAGCAACCGAACTTTCGGGTTCAAAAGTCAGTGAAGCATCGTTGAGTTGCAACTTTTCTATTGCAGAACGCAGGTTCTCAAAGTCTTCTGTTTCAATAGGATACACGCCCGCAAAAACCATCGGCTTTACCTCTTCAAAACCTGCAATCGCTTTTTCACAGGGACGTTTTACATGCGTAATCGTATCGCCGACCTTAACTTCTTTCGAGGTTTTTATTCCGGAAATAATATAACCCACATTGCCTGCACTCAATTCAGCAGTTGCTTGCATTGTCAGTTTTAACACTCCGATTTCATCGGCATCGTATTCTTTTTCTGTTGCCACAAATTTTACCAAATCGCCTTTGCGGATTGTCCCGTTTATAATTTTGAAATAGGCAATAATTCCACGAAAAGAATTAAAAACCGAGTCAAAAATCAGACATTGCAGCGGAGTGGCAGGGTCGCCTTCCGGTGGAGGAATTTTTTCGGTTATTGTTTGGAGAATTTCTTCAACGCCCATTCCTGTTTTGCCGCTGGCGCGAATGATATCTTCTATCTTGCAGCCAAGTAAATCAACAATCTGGTCTTCAACCTCTTCCGGCATTGCATTGTCCATATCCATTTTATTTATCACCGGGATAATTTCAAGGTTATGGTCAATTGCCATATAAAGGTTGCTAATTGTTTGTGCCTGAATGCCTTGCGTAGCATCCACAACAAGTAACGCCCCTTCGCAGGCAGCAATTGAACGGGAAACCTCATACGAAAAATCGACATGTCCGGGCGTGTCAATAAGATTGAAAATGTACTCCTCACCATTGGCATTGCGGTACAACATCTGAATAGCGTGGCTTTTGATAGTAATTCCGCGCTCACGTTCCAAATCCATATTATCAAGCACTTGCGCCTGTAAGTCCTTGCCTGTTACCGTATTAGTATATTCAAGCAAACGGTCGGCAAGGGTACTTTTGCCGTGGTCAATATGAGCAATTATGCAAAAATTCCGTATATTATTCATCAATTTTTTTGTAAAAAAATGGAGATTACAACATTACAAAAGTAGTATTTTTCTTCGGAACGACAAAATTATTCGGATTTTATGCGATTGTACAACTTAGTCAGATTATTTGTTGTTGACTTTCGATGACGGAGAAAAAGAAGGGAAAAAAGAGTATGAATTTAACAAAAAATTTCACATCATTTATATTTGTTTTTCTAAAAAAAATTTTTTGCCTTTGTTGCTTGAAATTCTTTTAAATAAAATGGTTCGAAATAGGCGATGTCTTCAAATATTTTCTGTTGAAATTTTCCGTAGGAAAGTGAAATCATATTTTCTGCAAAAGGGAAAATACATTCAATATAACGGCAATTCGAATGTTTCAATACAGTTTTGCATTTTTCGATTCCCGTGCCAAAAAAATATATCGTATGATCTTTCAAAACTTCGGCAAAAGAATTTTCGGTAATAATTTCTGCTTTGATTTCACCTATAATCGTTTTGTCAAAATTGTAAAGTGCGCAATATACTTCCATTCTTCGAGCGTCAATCATCGGACAGAGCAAAATATTTTTATCTGTACTATCAATTTCCCCCTTTGTGGCATTATTCATAATTTGCAGAGTATCAACCGCTATCATCGGAACATTGAGTCCAAAGCATAATCCTTTAGCAGTAGCAATTCCAATGCGCAAGCCCGTATACGAACCTGGCCCTGCGCTTACGGCTATGGCATCAATTTTTTCACCATTACTTTTGGCAAAATTCAATGCTTTCTGGACAAAATCACTCAACAAAGATGCGTGATTTTGACCTCGTTCATCAGCAGTACTAAAAAGTAATTTGTCGTTATTGTTTAAAGCAACCGAACAAAAGTCGGTTGATGTCTCAATATTTAGAAGCATTTGGTATATGAAAAAAATCTCACAAAAATAATGTAATTTTTAAAAATATATTGTATTTTTGCAAAAAAATATTCATATTTCTTCTTTGATAATCATTTAATTTATTGTGTTAGGACTTCAATTTGGGATAAAAGATATTTTCGACATTTTGTTGGTTGCTGCGCTGCTATATTACTCGTATAAGTTGCTAAAAAAGTCGGGGGGTACAGCCGTTTTTATTGGTGTACTGATGTTTATTTTGATTTGGTATGTAGTTTCGTATGTACTGAAAATGGAACTGCTTGGTGGAATTTTAGATAAGGTAATGAGTGTTGGAGGTTTTGCAATTATTGTTATTTTCCGAGACGAAATTAGGCGTTTTTTTTCACGTATCGGATCAGGGAAAGATTGGAATTTCACCAAAATGTTAAAAAGGATATTCCTCTCTGACAACCAAACAGACGACAATATTGAAATAATGCAGATTGTTATGGCTTGCCGCAACTTGTCGCGTAATTATGTTGGAGCGCTGATTGTGATTACGCGCAGTAACGACCTTGATTTTTACGTTCAATCTGGCGAAACTATTGACGCCAATATTAATTCCCGCCTTATTGAAAACATTTTTTTCAAAAACAGCCCCTTGCACGATGGAGCGTTAATAGTTTCGGGGAAAAGAATGGTGGCTGCAGGATGTATTTTACCGATTTCTCACAGCAATAATATACCAAAATCGCTTGGATTACGTCACCGTGCCGCTATTGGAATTACTGAGCGCACAGATGCAATGGCTATTGTTGTCTCGGAAGAAAGAGGACAGATGTCGTTTGTTATTAATGGCAAAATAAACTCGAAAATTACTCCGGAACAACTCGATGAACTACTTTCCAAAAATTTATAAAATATTTATTTTAAAAAATATTAAAACACATAATCATGAGAGTCTTAATTCAGCGCGTTTCTGATGCAAAAGTTACTACCGACGGAAACGTTTTTTCTTCAATCGAAAAGGGGCTTTTACTTTTTATTGGGATAGAAAACGCTGATACTCAGGTAGATATTGAATACATTACCTCAAAAATTGTACAATTACGAATTTTTGACGATAAAAATGGAGTAATGAACTTGTCGATTGTAGATGTCTGCGGCGAGATTTTGGTAGTAAGTCAGTTTACGCTTTTCGCATCAACAAAGAAAGGCAATCGCCCGTCATACATTAGTGCAGCAAAGCCGGAAATTGCCGTTCCACTCTACGAAAATTTTATAAATATTTTAGAATATAAATTATCTAAAAAAATTAAAACCGGAATTTTTGGCGCTGATATGAAAGTGAATTTAACAAATAATGGACCTGTTACCATTTGGATAGACAGCAAAAACCGAGAATGAACTTACGCTTTGGCAGGAATACTTTAATAACGTTATATTTGTTATAGAAAATACTACATAAAACTTTTTTATTTTTTACAAAAAATCCTTACCTTTGCAGTGTTTTTTGTAATGAAAAATAGGTAAAATTTATTATATATTTTTGTATTGAATTGAAAATCAATATAAGATAATTCATAAATCAAAAGCATAAAAAACATATATATATTTTTATGGCGCAAGCAATAAATATCACTTTGAAAGTTTGGCGGCAAGAAGCGCCGAAAGCAAAAGGAAAATTTGTAATATATCAATTAGACAACATTTCAACAGATGCCTCTTTTCTTGAAATGCTTGATATTTTAAATGAAAAACTCGTTAGTGAGCACAAGGAACCTATTGCATTTGACCATGACTGCCGTGAAGGAATTTGTGGAATGTGTTCGCTTTATATCAACGGACATCCTCACGGACCGGACAGTGAAATTACAACCTGTCAAATGCACATGCGTAATTTCCAAGATGGACAAACTATTACCGTAGAGCCGTGGCGCTCTGCCGCTTTTCCTGTAATCAAGGATTTAATGGTCGACAGGTACGCATTTGATAAAATTATTCAAGCAGGAGGATTTGTGTCGGTCAATACCGGCGGCGTCCCTGATGGAAATGCCATACCAATTCCGAAAAAAGATGCAGACGAGGCAATGGACGCTGCCTCATGCATTGGTTGCGGTGCATGTGTTGCCGCCTGCAAAAACGGCTCGGCAATGCTTTTCCTCTCGGCAAAAGTGAGCCAGTTAGCGCTTTTACCTCAGGGAAAAATCGAAGCCGCTGCCCGTGTCAAAGCGATGCTAAAAATGCACGATGAACTTGGTTTTGGCAACTGCACAAATACCGGCGCCTGCCAAGCAGAATGTCCCAAAAACGTTTCGATAGCAAATATTGCCCGTCTTAATCGCCAATATATCATGGCAAAAATTAAAGATTAATGATGTCTTTATGACTTGATTTTATTTATTATTATTTTAAAAAAAATAAAACCATATAAATTACGTTTATTTTATAGAAAGGCAAATAAATTATATTAAAATATTAAAATAAAAATCTGAAAATGAATTTATTATCAATATTACTTACCTCAACAATATTGTCGGATACGACAAATGCAGTTTCCGGTGCGGTGGTTCAGGCAACCCAAGCAGTCTCAACAACACAGCCGGAGAGTTATTTTTCATTGCTGCTAAAAGGCGGCTGGATTTTGCTTCCCATCGTTTTGCTATTATTTTTAGCAATTTATGTAATTATAGAGCGGTGGGCAGTTTTGCACTCGCTTGGCAAGTCTGATTCCGTGTGGTTTGCGCGTGTAAATGAATTACTCTCCGAAAATAAAACCGAAAAAGCAGCAAAGTTTTGCAACGAACAAACCAATGCCTACGCACGAGTGGTCGGTGTGGGTTTGGCAGAAGTCGCTCAAACGGTTGACGCCGTTCAAGATTCGATGCAAAGTGAAGCAAATCAGCAAATTAACAGAATGGAAAGACACATGAACTGGCTTGGGATTACCGCCTCAATAGCACCGATGTTAGGTTTTTTAGGAACAATTTTTGGCGTCATCAAAATTTTTTACGACATTGCATTAACAAATGATTTCGACATTGCAACAATTTCTGATGGTCTTTATCAAAAAATGATATGTTCTGGGGCAGGGCTGTTTGTTGGAGTTATTGCATATACCGGCTATTATTTATTAAATGGAAAAATCGACCGCATAGTTGCATTAATGGACAAATACGCTAATGAAACCTTACGAACATTCCGATCATTGAAAAATAAAAACGTTGAATTATGAAGATAGAACGGCGAAAATTACGTACTGCAGAAGTATATACCGCATCTTTGAACGATATTATGTTCTTTTTGATGTTGTTTTTTCTTATTGTTTCCACAATGATTGCACCGGCAACAATGCGCGTTGTATTGCCTTCGTCAAAAACCTCAACGGATGCTGCGGTTCGGAATCAGGTAAATCTAACTGTAACTGCCGATTTACATTACCTTATTGAAAATCAAGAGGTTACTTTCGACCAAATTGAACCGATGATTATCAATGAACTTGTCTCAAAACCTGAAACACAGGAAACAGTAGTGTTGCTGCATGCCGACAAATCCTTAAACCTGCAAAGTATTGTAGATTTATTTGATATTGGGAACAAACTAAAAGTGAAAATGATACTTTTCACTCAAAAAGAGAAATAGTAACTATTCTTAAAAGTTTATAATTTATAAATAACATTATTCTTTGAATTTTTTTTGTACTTTTGCGAAATTTATTTTTTAAGTACGAATGGAATTTACAGCCAAACAAATTGCTGAATTTTTAAATGGCACTATAGAAGGAAATCCGGATGTTGTTGTGAGTGATTTTGCCAAAATAGAAGATGGAAAAGCAGGAACACTCTGCTTTCTGGCAAATCCAAAATACAATCATTATATATATGATACTGAGGCAAGTATAATTCTTGTTAATAATACTTTTGTTACCGAACGACCGATTTCTGCTACTTTAATTCGTGTTGAAAATGCTTACGAGTCGGTTGCCAAACTTTTTTCGACGTACCAGCAAAATACCGAGACTCAACTTTCGGGAATATCGCAACTTGCTTTTGTTGCCCCAAGTGCAAAAATCGGTAAGAACGCATACATTGAACCTTTTGTTGTGATTAATGATGGAGCAGAAATTGGAGATAATGCTAAAATTTATGCTCGCGGGACAATCGGACAAAATGTGAAAATAGGAGATAATGCCACAATTTTTTCAGGGGTTACAATTTATAAAGATTGTGTGATTGGCAATAATTGTGTGTTTCATTCGGGCGTGATTATTGGTGCCGATGGTTTTGGTTTTGCCCCTACCGAAAACGGCTCGTACAAAAAAATTCCACAACTTGGTAATGTTGTTATAGAAGATGACGTAGAAATCGGAGCAAACAGCACAGTCGACCGTGCAACCATGGGCAGTACAATTATCAGGCGCGGAGTAAAACTTGATAATTTAGTTCAAATTGCTCATAATGCCGAAATTGGTGAAAATACTGTGATTGCTGCGCAAAGTGGAATTGCCGGCTCTACAAAACTCGGCAAAAATTGTATGTTAGCCGGGCAGGTTGGAGTAGCCGGGCATTTGATTATTGCAGATGGTACAATTTTAGGAGCGCAGACTGGTGTTGCAGGCTCAATAAAAACTCCAAATACGCCTCATCAAGGAACGCCTGCGGTTCCAGTAAATATTTTTCGCCGTTCTTCTGTTGTGTATAAATCGCTGCCTGAATTGCAAAATACGGTATTTAAACTCGAAAAACGAATTAAGGAATTGGAAGAAATGTTTGCAAAACAATAATTAATAGCCGTTATTTTATTGTAAATATTTTATTTTTGGGCACTTCTAAAAATTAACAATTTGTTAATCAGAACAATAAGTTGTACATTTGCAGAAAATAAATTGAAATGCAAAACAAAACGTAATGTTTATTGTGTTTTTATGTGCCATTTATGTTTGGAAAAAGCATTTAAAGCTATTTATATTCAAAAACTAAATTTAATTCCGCCAAAAATACACAATTTGAGATATTTTATCAATAAATTGGAACTTGAATTACAGAAAGATGACGAAATTTTTATCGGCGAAATTGACAAATTATCAATAATAACGCGCTATCCCGAAGATTTAAGAAAAATGATTTCGGAATTTTCAGACGAATATACAAAATCAGTTTTGGAACAAACTAAAAAAATTAAAAAATGGACAAAGGAACAATTAATTTGAATAGAAAAAAGGTTAATAACCTGATTTTAGATATGCACCAAACCTTGAAAAAATATGGTTTAGAGGACAACCATATTGCTTTGTTTGGTTCGTTTTACAACGGCGGAAATTTGCGGAGACAGCGGTACAGTTAAACAGAAAAATGACTGAAAATGAAGAAGATTATTTTAATTCTATCAATTTGCTTGCCTTTGAACATTTTTGCTCAAAGTGGAATAACTTTTCATATTGAAAATCTATCGAAGCCTGAAAAACTACTTCGGTTAAATTCATACGATGATATTTATAAAAGACTTATCTTGTCAGATGTGGGTATGTCTTCTTATCAAATAGAAAGGGAAAATATCTCTTTCCCATTCAATATTATTGCAAAAAATCAACTTTCTGACAGTCTTGTATCGTTTGAATACCATTCGTTTTTTAACGGAATGTATCAGGCATACGCTAACCACAGACCTTTTGTGTTATCGCCCGATATAATATGGCTGTTAATCAGTCAGGGATTTGCGCGACACGTAAATGCAAATTCTGAAAAACTACGTCATTATTTTGTTGATTTTTCAGGAAAAGTATCGTTGATTGTTTCAACGAATGAAATAAAACTTGATAATCCGAACAGTCCTTGGGAAAAGGTATTTCCTGAATTTACCAAACAAATTGCAGACCACACAGGTAGCGAATTTATCAACTTGTTATCGGCTGACTTTACAACTACCACAACTGTTGAAAAAGTTGCCTCCGAAATTACCATCATGGAGGCAATGAAGCCATATTTTGAATACATTCTTATGTATGTACTTTGTGGTATTCCTGAAATAACGCTACAAGGAACTCCTGAAGATTGGCAAAAAATATTAGAAAAAACAAAACAATTAGGTAAATACGATTTGATATGGTGGACTAACGAATTAGAGCCAATTTTAAAAGAATTTGTCAACGCCTCAAAAGGAAAAATAAGCAAGAGATTTTGGAGAAACATGTTTAAATATCATACGAAAAGAAATTATGGGGCACCAAAAACGATTGACGGTTGGATTGTTAAATTTTTCCCTTACGACAAAGATGGGAAACGCAATAATTTAAAAAATCTTCAAGGCTTCATGCCCAGTGATAATTTGCCTGGAGAAATCGTAAAAGTTGACTTAACTTATATTGACAGCGAAACAGGTATTACAACCCCATTGGAACTTTGGGCAGGTTTTATCGGACTTGAGCAAAATAGAGATAACTTTGCTTTGATACCGAAAATAGGTTGGATGATAAGAAAAAAAGACATTGAGAAAACAGGTTTAATACAATCGTTAGAAAAACAAGATTGGATTTCTATTCGGGTAAAAGGATTTCCAACAGAATTACTTTCTTTAAAAGAAATAGAAAATGTTGAAATAGAATTTCTTAATGAAATTATTATACCTGATGAGTTTGCCAAAATTAAAGTTAAAAATCTAATATTGACAGGTAAAATAGAAGATATAGAAATTGAAAGGTTAATAAAACTGTTTCCAAACAGCCAAATAATTATAAATAGAAAGTTAGTAAATGGAAAATAACATTTCATGTGAAGAAATATTAAACTACCAATAACGAGCGGCTTTGCGAGATGGCTGGCTTGTCTCGTGGGAAATTTTGTGTAATTTTGCATCGTTGGCTCTCGTTTGAGCGGCGGTGAAACCCGCCCGACGCCAAGCTGCTAAAACGTTGGCTGCAAATGTAGAGCGACAGTGAGGTGAAAAAGCGCTTGAATTACACTTGCAACAACAAGACGAGATAGGCAAACCTGCGAAGCCGTTAGAACAGGAAAAAAATAATAGAAAAAAATGAATAATCTAAAAAAATCAATGTTAGCAGGTATTATCTTGCTTTTTGTTTTGTTGTTGGCATCTTTCAGTATAAAACAAATTTTACCATTACCTGCGAGTTATTGGGTATCAAGAATTTACTTCTGGATAGTACTTGCAGCAATGGTTTTCTATGCCTTTAAGGCAGAAA
>Ga0123357_10000189_pt1 | contig 57563 bp, 51 predicted proteins | sample TergutEmb28metaG_FD_89873 | JGI IMG/M metagenome (GOLD analysis project Ga0123357, IMG submission 89873) | Embiratermes neotenicus P4 segment gut microbial communities from Petit-Saut dam, French Guiana - Emb289 P4 | ecosystem: Host-associated > Arthropoda: Insects > Digestive system > Gut ...
CACCACTTGCTTGCGCCGTTCGTGCAGTTGCTCCAGTGTCGAATATCTTGCGTCGTCTTTTTCCATCTCCACCACATGGGGATCAATCCAAATATTTCAAGTATTATCGTGCCGAGTCAATATTTACCCAAACGCCCCAACCGGTACAAGGCGACGTCGGCGTTCAGGTTCGGGTCTTCCTCGACCCGGCGGCCCTCGTCGAAAAACAGTCCTTCATGAATCACGATGTCGTGGTCGGCACAGAGGGTTTCAAAATCGGCGATGGTGAAAAAGCGCACGTTCGGCGAGTTGTACCACTGATACGGCAGGCTCTCGGAAACCGGCATGATGCCCCTGGAAATGGCTTCACGGTGACTGCGGTGACCGAAATTCGGGAAGGAGACGACGGCCTCGCGGCCGACGCGCAGCATTTCGCGCAACATCCGTTCGGTATGATGAACGGCTTGCAACGACAGGGACATGATGACATGGTCGAAAGCGTCGTTCTCAAAGCCCTTCAATCCTTCTTCGAGGTCGAACTGCAACACGTTGACCCCGTTCCCGATCGCGGCCAGCAGATTTTTCGGATCCTTGTCGACGCCATAGCCGTGAATACCGCGCTCCTTGTTCAAAAAGGCCAGCAGGGCGCCATCGCCACAGCCAAGATCGAGCACGCGCTCTCCCGGAACGACCCAGCGCGCGATGACATCGAAGTCGAAACGGCCAAAGATTTCGGTCATAGCTCAATGCGCTCCAGATAGGCGGCAATCGCCGCGTGGTAATGGGGATTGTCGAGAAGGAAGGAATCGTGGCCGCTGGCGCAGTCGATTTCAGCGTAGCTGACGTTGCGCCTGTTGTGCAGCAGCGCATAGACGATCTCGCGGCTGCGCCCGGGCGAAAAACGCCAGTCGGTAGAAAACGAGGCCACGAAGAAATCGGCCTTCGCGCGCGCCAGCGCCGCCTGCAAATCGCCGCCGTAGGCATGGGCGGGATCGAAATAATCGAGCGCCCGGGTAGTCAGGAGATAAGTGTTGGCGTCGAAGGAGGTAGCGAATTTGTCGCCCTGGTAGCGCAGATAGGACTCGATTTCAAAATCGGCGCCATAGCTGAAACTGCGGGCGCCGTGTTTCAACTGGCGCCCGAATTTTTCGCCCATCTGGTCGTTGGAAAGATAGGTAATGTGCCCGATCATCCGCGCCAGCCTGAGTCCCCGCGCCGGGACCGTGCCGTGTTCGTAGTAATGGCCGCTGTGAAAATCCGGATCGCTCAGGATCGCCTGGCGCGCGACTTCGTTGAACGCGATGTTCTGCGCCGACAGTTGCGGAGCGGAGGCGATGACCAGCGCATGACGGATGCGGTCGGGAAATTGCAGCGTCCATTCCAGCGCCTGCATCCCGCCCAGCGAGCCGCCGATCACGGCAGCCCAGCAGTCGATGCCGAGATGATCGGCAAGCCGCGCCTGCGCCGCGACCCAATCGTCGACCGTCAGCAGCGGGAAATCGGCCCCGTAGGGTTTGCCCGTTTCCGGATTGATCGAAACCGGGCCGGTGGAGCCGTAACAACCGCCGAGGTTATTGACCCCGACGACGAAGAACTGGTTGGTGTCGAGCGGTTTTCCAGGCCCGACGAGGTTGTCCCACCAGCCGGCTTGTTGCGGGGCATCGGCACTCAATCCGGCGACGTGGTGGTTGCCGGCGAGCGCGTGGCAGACGAGCACGGCGTTGCTGCCGCTGGCGTTGAGTTCCCCGTAGGTTTCAAAGACAAGCTCGAAGGCGGGCAAGACCGCTCCGCTTTTCAGCGAGAGTGGCGTCGTAAAGCGCGCCTTTTGCGGCTTCACGACGCCGACGGAACCCGGCGCGGGATGGAATGGCTTCATATCTCTCCAAAAACAAAAAACCCGATCAGCGAAGCAGCGCGGACCGGGTTGCCCTCGCTTTAGCCGTATTTTTTGAGCGCCCGCAAGCTGATCGGATCAAATCGGCGCTGTGAGAGAAGGAAATTAGCCGCTGCCTTGGCAAAAGTCAATGTCTTGCCGCGCCAGAAGGTCTTTCGCCCGGAAAGGGAAGCCGAAAAAATCTCGACCAATTTTCTAAATTACTGTAATAATTCTTAATCAAAACTCACTACTGTAGCCGAACATTATTTAAGTAAATTTAGAAAATAAAGGGTTTTCTCCTTAGACCGGAGGCGCATTGGCGAATTCAAAGGAGTCGGCAAAAAATTCGTCTTCCGGCAAGCCGCAGCGTTCGCCAAAGTCATGCCGCGCGGCGGCGACCAGCCCAGGAGCGCCGCAAACATAGGCCTGCCAGCCGGAAAGGTCGGGCAGATCGCGCATCGCCGCTTCATGGACCAGCCCCGTCCGGCCTGTCCATTGCTCTTCGGCGGAGGCTTCCGAGAGCACCGGAATGTAACGCAACGCGGGATGCTCCTTTTCCCATTTCGCCGCAAGCGCGTCGAGATACAGCCCGGCGCGGTTGCGCGCGCCCCAGTACAGGCTGACGGGGCGGGCGCTGCGCGTGGCGATCAAGTGTTCGATCATGCCTTTGACGGGGGCGAATCCAGTACCGCCAGCAACGAACAGAATGGGTTTGTCGCTTTCCTCGCGCAGGAAAAAACTGCCGAACGGGCCTTCGAGACGCAGGATGTCGCGCTCTTTCATCGTCGAGAAAACCTGTTCGGTAAAGACCCCGCCGGGAATGCGACGGATGTGCAGTTGCAGGAATTCGTCGTCGTGCGGCGCATTGGCGAGCGAGAAACTGCGGCGCTCGCCGTTCTTCAGCAGGAAGTCGATGTATTGCCCGGCAAGGAAGCGCAGGCTTTCGCCCGCCGGGAGTTTCAGTTTCAGTTCGATCACGTCTTCCGCCAGTGGGGTGCGTTTTTCAACGCGCGCGGGAAGGATTTTGACCGGAATCCCGCTCTGCGCCGCGACGATCCTGACCGCGATGCGAACATCGCTCGTGGCGTGGGCGCAGCACAACAGGGCCTTCCCCGCCGCCTTGTCGTCTTCCGAAAGCGCCTGTTCCTGCGTCTTGCCGTGGTTGACCGTCCCCTCGAGCACCGTCGCGCGGCAAGCGCCGCAAGCACCGTGACGGCACCCGCAAGGCAGGTTGATGCCCTGGCGCAGCGCCGCTTCCAGAATCGTTTCGTCGCTCCCGATCCTGATTTGTTGCCCGGAAGGGGAAAATGTCGCCTGAAAATCCATGATTGCCGGTCTCCTGTGTCTGTAAGTCGCCCCGGGGTGTCCGGGTTTTTTTTCGGAAATCGCTATTATGTCGCTTTGCCTGGTCTTTTTTACACCCCGATAGAACCCCTCGATGCGAAGATTATTACTTGTCGGTTGCGGCGATATTGCCTGGCGCGCGCTGCCGCGTCTCGTTTCCCGCTACCGCGTCCATGCCGTCCTGCGCGATGCCGCCGATTGCGCGCGCTGGCGAGACGCCGGGGCGGTACCGCTGGTAGCGGATCTCGACTGCCGCAGGAGTCTCTCGCGCCTGGCCGGAATCGCCAATGATGTCTTGCATCTGGCGCCGCCCCCGGGCGAAGGTGAAGCCGACCTTCGGACGCGCCGGCTGCTCGCGGCCTTGCTGCGTCCTCGCGAGGGAAAATCCGGGAATGGCGCGACTCTGCCGCAACGCCTGATTTACATCAGCACCACCGGGGTTTATGGGGATTGCGGCGGAACGCTGATCGACGAAACGCGCCGCGTTCTGCCGCAAAGCGCGCGGGCGCGGCGACGCCTCGACGCAGAGCGCCAGGTTCGCCGCCTGGGAAAAAGCGGCGTGCTGACGAGCATCCTGCGCGTGCCGGGGATTTACGCCGAGGATCGCCTGCCGCTGGCGCGGATCGCGGCGCAGACACCGGGGTTGCGCGCGGAAGACGATGTATTTACCGGGCATATCCACGCCGACGACCTCGCGACGCTCTGTCTCTCCGCGTTGAGGCGCGGACGCGCAAACCGCGTTTATCACGCCTGCGACGATTCGCGGTTGAAGATGAGCGATTATTTCGATCTCGTTGCCGCCGCATTCGCGCTCCCCACGCCGCCTCGAATCGGGCGCAAGGAAGCGGCGCAGAGGCTGTCGCCGCTACAGTATTCCTTCATGTGCGAGTCGCGCCGCCTGGACAACCGGCGTCTGAAGAAGGAATTGAAAATCCGCCTGCGTTTCCCCGACGCAGGCAGGACGATCAAGGCGATGGCTGCGAGCGCAGACTCCGGAAAGAGCGAAATCGGGTAAACCATGAACATGCTGATCCTTAAAGCCCTGCATATCTTTTTTGTCATCAGTTGGTTTGCCGGGTTGTTTTACCTGCCGCGCATTTTCGTCAACCTGGCAATGACGCCGCCGGAAAGTGCAGCGGAGCGGGAACGCCTGCTGCTGATGGCAGGCAAGCTTTACCGCTTCATGACCCCCCTGGGTATTCTCGCGCTGGCCCTGGGCCTGTGGTCGGGGATCGTTTTCTGGGGTTTCTCCGGAGGCTGGATACACACAAAAACGCTGCTGGCAGCCTTCCTGGCGGCTTATCACCTTTATTGCGGCCGGCTCTTGCGCGCTTTCGCCGCTGGCGGGAACCGCCATGGGCATGTCTGGTTCCGCTGGTTCAACGAGATCCCGGTGCTGGTGTTGCTGATGGCCGTTTTTCTCGCGGTGCTCAAGCCGTTCTGAAGGCTGGCTTCATATCCCTGTGCTTGCTCCCTTCTGGCGCAAGCCTAATCCGATTCTCAAGGATTTTTCATGCAGAATAATTTTTTTGGCACCTGTCCGCGCGGACTGGAAACGGTGCTGGCTTCCGAATTGCAGGCGCTCGGCGCGTCTGAGACTACCGCCGCGAAAGGTGGCGGCGGCGTCCATTTTTGCGGCGATTGGGGGGTTGCGATGGCGGCCAATCTCCATTCGCGCATTGCGTCGCGCATCCTGTTCCAGGTGAGCGAAGGGGCCTATCGCAACGAGGACGATGTTTACCGTCAGGCGCTGGAAACGCCATGGTCCCGCTGGTTTACGCCCGATCAGACCTTGCGCGTCGACGTCACCGCCAGCAAGAGTCCGCTGAAGAGCCTGAATTTCATCACGCTGCGGATCAAGGACGGCGTTTGCGACCGCATGCGCCGCGAACATGGCCGGCGGCCGAGCGTCGAGGCGCGAACGCCGGATGTGCGTATCGCCGCCTTTTTGTCTGCCGACCGTTGCGCGCTTTATCTCGACACCTCCGGCACGCCGCTGTGGCAGCGCGGATTGCGGCAGAAAACCGTCGTGGCGCCGTTGAAGGAAAATCTCGCCGCCGGCCTGCTGCATCTTTCCGGCTGGCGGCCGGGAATGGCCCTGCTCGATCCGATGTGCGGCAGCGGCACGCTGCTGATGGAAGCGGCGCAAATGGCGCTGGGAATCGCGCCGGGCAAGCGCCGCGGGTTCGGGTTCGAGCGTCTGCTGAATTTCGACGCTGCCTTGTGGGAAAAGCTGCGTCAGGCTGCGCGGGAACAGGAAGTAGAGCAGGGCGGATCCGCAGAAATCCTGATTCATGGCAGCGACCACACGCCGGAGGCGGTGCGCGCGGCGCGGGCCAATCTGGATCGCGCGGGGCTTCTGGAGGCGGTCTGCCTGGAAGAAGGCGATATTCTCGAAATCGTTCCGCCCACGCCCCAGGGGGTGTTGCTGTGCAACCCGCCCTATGGAACGCGGATCGAGGAAGAGGAAACGCTGGCCGCTTTCTATCCCCGCCTGGGCGATGCGTTGAAACGGAATTTTGCCGGTTGGGAGGCTTATTTCTTCTCCGCCGATCTGCGCATGCCCAAACTGGTCGGATTGAAAGCGCATTGCCGCACCCCGCTTTTCAACGGGGCGCTCGAATGCCGCCTGTTCGGATTCCGGATGGTCGCGGGCAGCAACCGCTGAACCGGAACCTGTTCGCTTCCTGCAAAAAAATATCCGCCACGGAAAATCCTGTGGCGGATATTTTTTGAAGTTGGGCAGGCGTTTCTATTTCATGCTGGCAAGATAGCGGGCAAGGGCTTCGATGTCCTTGTCGGTCAGCCAATGGGTATTGTTCGTCATTTCGGCGTTCAGGCGCTCGCCTGTCTTATCGCGGTAGCGGTGCAGGGTCAAGGCAATGTACTCGTAGTGCTGCCCGGCAATGCGCGGGATGGTTTCATCGCCACGTCCGTGCGGGCCGTGGCAACGCTGGCAGAGTTGCACGAACCGGATCTTGGCCAGCTTGTCCGTTTCGGGATACGTCTTGCCGGTGGGAACCGCTTTCATTCTGTTGTAATAAACAGCCAGCCCTGCGCGCTCCTCCGGCTTCAGGAATTTCATCAGTCCTTCCATGAATTCGTTGCGCCGCCCGCCGTGAACAAACAATTCGATCTGGCGGAACAGGTAGTGGATATTCTGTTCTGCCAGATTGGGCACTTCGGGAAGAACGCTGACGCCCTTGTCTCCATGACAATTGGAACAAAATTCGGAGATTCTCTTCCCTGTGACGAAGGCGGCGTCGGCAGTGGCCTTGTCGTTGATCAACCGGTTCAAGGTTTCCATGTCGATGATCGGCTGTTGCTGCTGGGCCCGGCACGGCAAGGTTCCCAGCGAAAACAGCGCGATGACCAGCAGTATTCCCTTCAGCAGAAAAAAAACCGGAGAACGCGACGGGTACAGCCGGTTCTCATTCAGGGATGAGGGATCCATCGAATTGGTCTCGGGTGAAATTGGAAGGGAGAAATTTGAATCGCAAACTTGGGGTTGGGCAACAGACAGATTTTGAAAAACATCGACATCGGCAGAACGAATGAAACATTAGCTCAAACAAAAAAGCAAGTCTGGAAAGCTGCGCATAATATAGCGCTTGAGTATATCGTATGGGCGGTCAAAATTGGCATTTTGCTCATGATTCATGTTAAGCCCTCCGATGAAGAACATTGCATTCTTATAGCGATTCCGAAAAATCCTCAAGCTTTTTCGACTTCCTCTTGCCATACCCGAGTCTCGTTCAAGGCGCCCGGTTTTTTTGGGATCGCTACAGGCTCACTTCATTCCCGCACGCTGACGCCGGAAATTTTCCCTGTAGTCATCCAGGCTGCCTGACTCGATGGCTTCCCGAAGCTCCCGCATCAGGCATTGATAATAAAACAGATTGTGCATTGTATTGGCAATACTGCCGAGAATTTCTCCACTTCTGAACAGATGGTGCAGGTAAGCGCGGGAAAAGTTCCGGCAGGCATGGCAGGCGCAGCTTTCGTCGAGCGGGCGCGTGTCGTGGCGGTGAATCGCGTTCTTGATCCGGATGTCGCCGTAGCGGGTAAAAAGATGCCCGTTTCTGGCGTTGCGGGTCGGCAGCACGCAATCGAAGAGGTCGATTCCGGCGCACACTCCGTCCACAAGATCTTCCGGCGTGCCCACGCCCATCAGGTAACGCGGCTGTTGTGCGGGCAGGCGCGGCGCGGTGTGCGCGAGAATTCTCCGCATCTCCTCCCTGGGTTCTCCGACCGAAAGCCCGCCGATGGCCATACCGTCGAAGCCGATCTCCATCAGCGCGGACAGGGATTCGTCGCGCAGGTCTTCAAACATTCCTCCCTGAACGATCCCGAAGAGAAGATTCCGGTTTTCCAGCCGGCGGTGCTCGTCACGCGAGCGTCCGGCCCAGCGCAGAGACAGGCGCATCGACCGCGCCGCCTCGTCGCGCGTGACCGGCCAGGGGGTGCACTCGTCGAAGATCATCGCGATATCCGAATCGAGCGCATGCTGGATGCGCATGGATTCCTCCGGCGTGAGGAAGCATTTTGCGCCGTCGATCGGTGAGGAAAAACGCACGCCTTCTTCGCTGATCTTGCGCAGCGCGTCGAGCGAAAAAACCTGGAATCCGCCGGAATCCGTGAGGATCGGGCGCTCCCAGGCCATGAAGCGGTGCAGCCCGCCGTGGGCGCGGATGACCTCCAGGCCGGGGCGCAGCCAGAGGTGAAAGGTGTTGCCCAGGCAAATTTGCGCGCCGGATTCGGCAAGGGTTTGCGGCGTCATCGCCTTGACGGAGCCGTAAGTGCCCACTGGCATGAAGGCTGGCGTATCGACGGCGCCGTGGGTCAGATGGAGACGGCCACGGCGGGCAGCGCCGTCGCTTGCGAGCAGTTCAAAACTCATGATTCCTTTCCAGCAGCATGGCGTCGCCATAACTGAAAAAACGATAGCCTTCGCGGATGGCGAAGGCATAGGCGCGGCGGATATTTTCGGTTCCGGCGAACGCGCAGACGAGCATCAGGAGGGTCGATTTCGGCAAATGAAAATTGCTGAACAAGCGGTCGACCACCTGAAAACGATACCCCGGCGTAATGAAAATATCGGTTTCGGCGCTACCGGCAACGGGAAGGCCGGGGGATTCTCCCATCGCAGCAGCCCGGACTGCGCCCGCTTCGAGCGCGCGCAGGGCGGTCGTCCCCACGGCAACCACACGGCCGCCGTGGGCGCGGGTGCGTGCAATGCGCTCGACGGTTTCCTGCGGGATCGTATAGCGCTCGGAGTGCATCCGGTGGTCTTCCAGGCGTTGCGCGCGCACTGGCTGAAAGGTGCCTGCGCCGACATGCAGCGTCAGCCAGGCGAATTCGACCCCGCGTGCCGCCAGCGCGGCAAGGAGCGGCGGATCGAAATGCAGCCCGGCGGTCGGCGCCGCCACCGCGCCGGGAGCGCGCGCGAAAACCGTCTGGTAGCGTTCCTCGTCGGCCCCGGTCGCCGGATGTTCGATATAGGGCGGCAAGGGCAGGTGGCCGTGGCGTTCGATCAACGCGGCAAGCGCCCCGTTGCCGGCTTTCGCGTCTTCTTCTGCCCCGACAAGCTCAAGCAGAAAAAATTCGCCGTCCTTTCCTGTGCGGGAGAGCACCCTCAAGACGAAGCCCTCCGCGATGATCAGCCGGCTGCCTGCCTGCGGCGCCTTGCTCGCGCGCACCTGCGCCAGCGCCTGGCGGGAATCGAGCACACGCTCGACCAACACTTCCACCTTGCCTCCGGATTCCTTGGCGCCGAAAAGACGCGCATGGATAACGCGGGTGTCGTTGAAGACGAGCAGATCGCCCGCCGCGAGCAACTCGGGCAGTCCGGTGCAGTGCATCTGGGCGAGCCGCTCTCCGGCGACGTGCAAGAGACGGCTGGCGCTGCGCTCCGGCGCCGGAGTCTGCGCGATCAATTCCGGCGGCAGAAAGAAATCGAAATCGTCGGTTGTTTGCATGAAGCGTGCGGACATGTGCTGCTGGCGCGCAACTTGTCCGGAGGCGATGAATCGGAGATAATCCGCGTTCTTCGGATTTTGTGCGTTCTCTCTGTGCAAAACTGGAGAACAGGCAACGGAATCAGGCCGAAGTGGCGGAATCGGTAGACGCAGCGGACTCAAAATCCGCCGCTGGCAACAGCGTGAGAGTTCGAGTCTCTCCTTCGGCACCAATCATAAAAAAATCCCTTGCCGCCTGGACAATCGCATTGCGCGACAGACCTCCAGGAAGGGCTTAATTTCCTCACACATTTCTCGCGGCTGGATTAAAGTTGTGGAACAGGGGAGAATGTTCTTCCACGCTGCCCGGATTTCGAGAACCGAATCGCGGCGGATTTTAGCATGGCCGCGATAAACGGGTTCCGCAGCCGAAATACGGAGTTCGATGAAATGAACGGTGTTTTCTGGAATTTTTGGGTCCCGCCCTTTTTACGCCTTTGTGCCGGAATACTGGGCGCGGCGGGAATCCTGACTGCCGCCATGGCAACCTCCAACGAGCCGATCAAGCCGCTTCCGCCCAATCCGAAAATCGATTTGCGCAAGCTGCGCCTCGGAGAGCGTTTGTTCAACGATCCCCGCCTCTCCGCCGACGGTCTCGTCTCCTGCGCTTCCTGTCATAACCTGTATGGCAGCGGCGGCGCCGATCCGCGCCCGCGTTCGATTGGAGCCAAGGGCGTCGAGGGCACGGTCAACGCTCCTTCGGTGTTCAATGCGGCAAACAGTTTCCGCCAGTTCTGGGACGGTCGCGCCCTCACGCTGGAAGATCAGATCGGGATGGTCGTCGTCACCCCCGCCGATTTCGGCACGACATGGGATGCCCTTCTCTCCAAACTCAAGCAGGATGCCGAAATCTCTTCGATGTTCAGGGCGATCTATCCTGACGGGCTTAGCGCGAAAAACGTTTCCGACGCCATTGCAAGCTTCGAGCGCACCCTGCCTGCGCCATCGCGCTTCGACCGTTATTTGCAGGGAGACGCCTCGGCGATCAGCGACGATGAACGGAAGGGATACGAAAAATTCAAGGCATACGGCTGTGTCGCCTGTCATCAGGGAGTCAATGTCGGCGGCAACATGTTCCAGATATTTGGCGTCATCGGCAATTACTTCCAGGATCGGGGCCAACCCAAGCCTGCCGATCTGGGGCGTTACAACGTCACCAAAAACGAAGATGACAAATACGTGTTCAAGGTGCCGAGCCTGCGCAACGTTGCCCTGACCGCGCCTTATTTCCATGATGGCTCGGTGCCAACGCTCGAAGCGGCGGTCAGCATCATGTTCAAGTACCAATTGGGCCGCAGCGCCTCGGGTGAAGACATGGCGCTGATCGTCAAATTCCTCAAGACCCTGACAGCAGAAACCCTGGAAAAATCGATGACGGGCAATCTTCCTGGAAAGGAACCCGCGCCGCTCTCTCGCGGGAGGGAAAAATAATCGTGAACAAAAGATTGCTGCGAAACATATTGGCGGCTTTCCTGGTATTGACAGTCATCGGACTCCTGGCCTTTCTCGTCTACCGCACCCAGGCGGTGGATTCGCAGCTTCATAACGAGCAGACCACCGCCCTGCGCGAATTGCGTCAGATCGACATCCGCCTCGACATCAATGTCCTGCGCTCGCGCATGGGCCTGAACAACGACTATGACCCGCTATCGGCCCCGGTCTCGCAGATCGACGCGCTATGCTCGCATTTGTCGGAACTGCTCGGGAACGACGGATCCACTCTGAAAAGCCTGCCGGAACTTCGGGCTGTATTCGATCAGAAATTGCGCGTCATTGACCAATTCAAGGCGCAAAACGCGATTCTGCGGAATTCGCTGCACTATGTGCCGACCGTCTCCGATGAAATCCAGCTCTTGATCCGCAAGAACGCCGAGGCCGGGTCTCCGGCGCTGAAACGGCTGAACGATATGCTCGTGCGCGTGCTGAACGATACCTTGCGTTACAACCTGATGCCCGATTCGGCGACTTCGCGGCAGATACAGATAAGCCTTGCCCAGATGCAGAGAGAACTGCCTCTTTATCCGGAAGAAATTGCTGCCGCGACGCAAGGCTTCATCAACCACGTGCACGTCATATTGCGTCAGCGCGCAGTGGAAATCATGCTGATGGCGCGACTGGGAGAAATTCCGGTTCCTTCGCTGATCGAGCAGATGGGAAAGGCGCTGGATCAGGAATTCGCTCTCCAGATGCAGGAAATCGACCATTACCGCAATTACCTTGCTATTTATTCAGCCTTTCTGCTCTGCATCGTGTTTTATTTTGCGATGCGGCTGGTTTCCAGCTTCCGCATGATCGCCCGCGCCAACCAGCAATTGCAGGAGGTCAACGAATTCCTGGAGCAACGGGTGCGGGAACGTACTGCCGACTTGCGCAGTGCCCTCGAAGACCTGAAAGCCTCGGAAGCGCAATTGATCCAGTCGGAAAAAATGGCCTCGCTGGGCCAGATGGTCGCTGGCGTCGCACACGAAATCAACACCCCGCTGGGTTACGTGCGCAGCAGTATCGAAACCCTGTCTACCCAGATCAACGAAAAGGTGCGCCATTTTTGCCAGGATGCGCAGGCATTGCTCAACGCCATGTACACGGGGCGAGTAGACGAAGCCCGGATCGCCGCCTGCCTCTCTGCGGCCCATCGCTCGTCCGGAGAGCTCAAGGGCAGTTTCTTCGACGATGTGGCGGCAATGCTTCGGGATGGCCTCTACGGAATCGACCAGATTCGTGACATGGTGCTCAACCTGAAGAATTTCAGCCGCCTCGACCGCAGCCGGGTAACGCTTTTCCGCATCGAAGATGGAATCGAAAGCACCCTGCAGTTGGCCAGGCAGCAGATCGAACACCTGAAAATCACCAAGGATTTCGGAACGACAACTCCGTTACGGTGTTCCCCGTCGCAAATCAACCAGGTCTTTCTCAACATCATCACCAACGCGGCGCAGGCCGTATCGCCAAAGGATGGCCTGATTCGCATCAGTACCTGGATGCAGGATACTTCCCATGTAGTGATAGAAATCGCCGACAACGGCAAGGGGATTTCTTCCGAGAACCTGAAAAAGATTTTTGATCCTTTCTTTACCACCAAGGCGATCGGGCAAGGAACCGGATTGGGCCTCTCCATCGCCTACAAGATCATTCAAAAGCATGGCGGGCAAATCGAAGTATCTTCCAGGGAAGGCAAGGGCTCGGCATTTCTGATCACCCTTCCGACGGAGCCTCCCTCGGATCCGGAAGAAGGAGAAGAACTGGCGGACGGGGCGGCGGCTTGATAACATTACGAACCGGGTTTCCCCCCGAGAAAGCACTATTCATACGGTAAACGCGCCACGGAAAGCTTTCAAAGGAATCTCAAATGACATATCAACCCCCATCCATTGCGAATGCGCTCGAAGCTGCGCGCAAGACTTCTCCCAAGACAACAACGGGAACGAAGCCAAAAATCCTTCTGATCGACGACGAAGAGCGCGTCCTGAACGCCTTGCAACTCGTTTTTCGCGGGCACTACGAGGTTTTCACCGCGACCGAAGGATCGAAGGCACTCGAAATCCTGCGCGCGCAGCACATTCACGTCGTCATCACCGACCAACGAATGCCGGCGATGACCGGGGTCGAATTCCTGCGTCATGCGCGCGAAATCTCCCCCAACACGGTACGCATCCTGCTGACCGGCTTTTCCGACCTTTCGGCGATCATCGACTCGGTCAACGAAGGCGAAGTCTTCCGCTTCCTGAACAAGCCCTGGGGCAACCGGGAATTGCTCTCCGTGATCGGCGAGGCCGGAGAAGTCGCGCTGGCGCTCGAACGGGGCGCCACCCCGGGAAAGGCCGCTTCCAGACCGGCCAAGGACACTTCCGGGGGATTGCGCACCGTTCTGGTCAGGACCGCCTCCCCGGAACTCTTCCAGCAAATCAAGGCGGCCCTGCCCGCCTCGGTTCGCCTGTTGCATGCCAAAGACATCAAATCGACGCTGGACGTCCTCGCCTCCGAACCGGTTGCCGTCCTGACGGCGCATTGGGACGAGCGCTGCATCGGCAACCCGGAGGAAATACTGCTCTTCCGGCTCCTGAAGCGCGAGCAGCCGGCGCTGCTCAGCATCCTGCTGATGGAAAGCGCCGATTCCGAAGAAGTGATCACCCTCATCAACCGGGCGCGGATTTACCGCTACCTCCCGATGCCGAGCAAACCCGCGCGAATCGCCTTCTTCATCGAATCGGCCCTCTCGCAGTACAAGCGCCAGTCGGATCATCCCGAATTGCTGGTGCAACAGAAAGTCGTCATCCCGCAGGAAGAATCCTTGCCGGAAAGCCTCGTGGCGCGGGTGCGTTCCATCGGCAAGCTCTTGCAGGAATAAGAAAGCCCCTCCCGGAAAAACGGCGCTTTCGAGGCGCCGTTTTTTTATCATCAATTTTCTAAATTACTGTAATAATTCTTAATTTAAATCATCTACTGTAGCCAAACATTATTTAAGTTAATTTAGAAAATTCGCAAGCTGGGGCGAGCGCAGCGAAGCCAAACATTGGGCGTTTTGCATTTCTTCCGGTCCTTGGGTCTGGCTGTGCCTTCCCCAGGCTCATGTCTTGTCAAAAGACATTGCGATTTTCCGTCTCGGAAGGTAGAGTCTTTCGATTGACCGGAAACCTCCCGCCGGTCTTTCCGGAAACATCTCCCTGCCTTTCCGAACCAACCCTTTTCCAAAAGAGCTTCCACCATGAAACCTGTCCTGATTCTCGCCCTGGGCGGCATCGCGCTGGGCATCGCCGCACCTGCCTGGTCGCAGGAAGTCGTTGAATGCAGCACTCCCGTCACCGCCGGCGCCACCTGCCCGGGACTGGTAACGGTCGATATATATTCCAACGCCCTGGCGCCTACGGGCAGCGATTCGGGGACAAGCCCCTCGCTTTCCGGCAACAGCGTCTCCCTGATCAATGCCATGTCGCCGAATCCGGACAATGTCTTCGGCGCGGTCAATGTCAATACAGCCAACACCAATGATCTGACCGGAAATTACGCCATCATCGACGGGCAAGCAACATCCAGCGTCGTTTTCGGCGGATATACCACTGGCACAGGAGATGTGACTGGAAACTTTGCGGTGCTCCAGGCCGGCGCGTCCGCCGATCAAGTCTATGGCGGATCCGGCGTCGGCCCTGGCGATATCACGGGAAATACTGTACGCATTTCCTCCAGCAAGGTTGTCAACTTTATTTTCGGGGGCGCCCACAGTGGCGACACCACCTTGGTCACGGGAAATACCGTCATCATCGGCGGCGCTTCGACGCTTTCTTCGACGCTCACGATCAATGGCGGAATGGGAGCATGCTTAGACTGCTTCACCGACAACCTCCTGCAGCTCGAGGATTACACCGGGACGCAGCAGATCTCTTCCGTTCAAAACTTCGAGCGCTATAAGTTCGAGGTCTCCAACAGCTCGCTGCCCCTGAAGGCATCTTTAATACATTTCAGCGGATCGACCCCGAGCGGAACAGTTTATTCCACCGTCGACGCGGTCTCCGCTGTTTCAGGCATCCCCTTGACGCGCCAGAAAATGCCGTTGATCTGCGGGACATCTTTACCCGAAACCCTCGCCAACAACGGCAAGGTCCTCAGCGGAAACAACTACGCCTACAGCTTCAGCACCGTAGGCGGAAACACGGCCTCCGGAACCGCCAGCGCCTTCCGGATTTCGCAGGAGACGGATACAAGCCTCTCCACCACCCCTTGCGTCTATGCCACGATGGTTCCCACGCTTTCTGCGGGCAGCGCCCCCGTCACCACGCCCTCTTCGGCGCACATCTACGTCAAAAGCGACATGGCGGGGGTTTCCCATTGGGAAATCCTCGAACCGCCGGGCGCGTGTCCTGCCGCCAGCGCCATCGCTGCAGGCGCCGGGCACGACATGATCTTCACCCCCGGAGTCGAAACGGACTTCTACATGAGCTTGCCGGACCCCGATGCCGACTATACGGTCTGCGTCGTCCTGAACGCCCAGAACGCCATAGGCGAGCTTGCGGGCGCCTACAGCGAGCCGTTACGCATCGACCTCCACACGGCGTCGCCCGACCCCGCGCCCACTCTTTCCAACGGCATGGTCACTTCGACAGACGATTCCTCGGCGCAATTCTCGATCGGCAGCGATATCGCCATCCTGGCGCTCTGGACGGCGGTTTCCCAAGGCACGCCCTGCCCCTCCCTTGCCGAGCTCTCCACCCGTGCAATGGGCGGCGACCCTACGGTGTTCGCCGGAATGTCCATCGCCGCTCCATACTCGATCCAGGACGCAGCGACAGGACTGAACGCGGACACGGACTACACGCTCTGCTTCTCCGCCGTGGGCATGAACGGCGTCGATACGAGCGACTGGAGCGCGCCCTTCAGGACGAGCGGCGGCACGCCTCCGGCGCCACAGCCTTCTCCGTCTCCGTCTCCCTCCCCTTCTCCCACCCCCGAACCGGTCTTCTCCGACGACGACACGCTGGCAGCAGGAAGCTCTTACGCCGCGCCCGCCGGGAATTCGGGTTTCTGCCTCGGTGGAAATCCGGGAAGCGCCCCGGTGACGCTAATCATTGATGATCTGCCCTACACGATCACCCCGGAAGCCGAAAACACCTGCTTCGAGGTTTTTGCCGCCGGAACCGGACGCGCGTTGATTCTCGACAGCGGCTCTGCCGACATCTCCAGCATCGTTCCCGGATCGAGCCTGCTCGAAGCAAGGAACGGCGATCTGGTCACCGGCAGCGGCAAAATCCGCGCCACGGTCGATTCCACCTGCACGAGCACCCGCGTGACGATCCTGGAAGGCGAGATTGAAGCCCCCTCGTGGATCACCAGCCCGATGCCCGCCAGCGGCTGTCCCGAGGATGCGCTGACCCCGCCCAAGGGCCGCTTCATGGTGAGTGACGGCAAACTCGCCTGCCCGCCCTCTGCGCTTGCGATCAAGGGGACGTGGGCGAAACTGACGGTAAAACATACGCAAAGCTTGGGCGCCGGCCAGCAGCTTTTCGCCGTCGCCGGCTACGCTCCGGCAGGCTGGTTCCAGAACAACGGCCTGCATGGCTGGGAATCGCTCGACAATCCCCTGCTGCCGCTCGATTCCGCAACGGGCGCCGGTTCGATGACGGACACTCTCGTCGACAGGCTCGATGTCCGGGGCATCCTCGGCGCCGAGTTGTACTCCGGGCATGGGGCGGATGTGGATGAGATGATGAGAAACGGGCGTTATTGCGGGGTGTTCCGGGTGGCTCCGTAGGTTCGCAACCACCCCGGCGGCTTCGCCGCCACCCCTCCACGGAGGGGAATTGAACAGCGGCGCTCCTTGGAGCGCCGTTTGTTTTATCTCCAGCGCGAAAGCGCCAGAGGGAGAATTGCCGCCCGATGCTTGCACACGGGTGATTTCGGGCGACTACAGGTCGCCCCTGCAAAGCCTTGGATTCGGACGGCCTGTGGCCGTTCATTCCCCGTAAAACCCCGGCGTAGGGGCGACCTGCGGTCGCCCGTTCCCCGTATTTCCGGCGCTTCGCGCCGCATTTACCGCAGGGTCTCTCTCGCTTAATTTTCTAAATTAGAATCAAGAATTCATTTATATAAATCACTACAGTAGCCGATCATTATTTAAGTAATTTAGAAAATTGGCTTGGCGCGACACCGGGCTTTCAGGCGGCCCCAAGCCTATTTCAGGGAATTCGTGCCGGGATTTTCTTCGAGGATCCAGGGGCTGAATTGCAGGACGAAGGCGCCGGTGGCGGTGCGCCGGGCAAAGAAGAAAGAGAGGGTGGATTCGATGGATTCGCTGTAATCGAGGATGCGGTAGCCCGTCGCGCCCTTTTCGAGTTGTAGTTGCCGCGCACGGCGCTTGAGGAGTTCGAGGGGTTCGCCGTCGCCGCCGCGACGCAGGTACGCGGCCTTGAAGTTGAGGCGATAGACCTCATGAGGCAATGCCTCTTCCATGATTTCCCAGTTGGCAAACAATCCGTCTCCAGCGCCCTGTTCCGATGCTTGCGAATTTTCGGCAGCGTCCGGGCTGTTCCTTTGCTGGGCATCGGCCGCAGAGGCCAGCATCAGGGCGCCCGCGAGCGCCCCGATGAATAGTGCCTTTGGCCTGCGCAAATCGTGCTTCATCAAATGACGTTGAACAGGCTCAGGCTGGAGATGATTGCGAAGGAACGCTGCGCGGCTTCCAGTTGGGTGTTCTGGCGCATCAGGTCGGAAATCGCGCTGGCGTAATCAATGTCGAGCAGGCTGGAAATGGTGCCCTGGTATTGGATGTCGTTATCCTGGCCCTGGCTGTTCAAGGCGTCGAGTTCCTGGAGATTCGCGCCGACGCCGGTGCGCACGCGCTCGACGTTTTCCAGGTGCTGGTCGATGTTCGTCAATTCCCCGGAGATGCGGTTGTAGTACTCGGCGGGGTTGTAGGTTCCGTCCCCTCCGCCCGAGGGGGTGCGCAAGGTGGTGATGATGTTTCGCAGGGTGTCGAACATGTTGGTTTTGGTGCTCGGCGCGATGCTGAAGCTGTCGCCGTCGTCCGGCTGTCCGTCGACGAGCACCGTCGCGCCGAAATCGACCGGCGGCGGCGTGGTTTTTTCGAGCCGGATCGACTGGCCCGGCGTGTAGGGTTGCGGGGTGTCCGTCAGCAATACGGGGGCTCCCGGCGTCGATACGTCGTAGATGTCGTAGGTCGTCGTCGTGATTCCGCCGACGGTGGTGACGTTGAACTGGATCGAGAGATTGCCCGCATTGTTGGGGTCGCTCCAGAGGGTCGGATCGTTGACTGCCGACTGCCATTTTCCGGGTTCGAGCACCGATCCCTTGTCGATGGTGGCCATTCCGGTGTTGTTGCCCGCCGTGATCGCATTGCCGCCGCTCGCGGTGACGAAGGTTCCGTTGCCGGAGCGCGCGGACAGGAAGAGGTCGGCGCCGGAAACGTTGGTCGGCATCTGGCGCGAGGCTTCTACCTGCAACAGGCGCAGCCCGTCGTCGCCGTGGTAGATGACGTTGCCCGAGGCATCCGCAGTGAATGGGCGCACATTGCCCTGATAGCCGGAGAACAGGAAATCTCCTGCGCTGTTCTGGCTGTTGGCAATGCCGAGCAATTGATTGAGGCGGGCCTCGATCTCATCGGCAATGGCGGAGCGATCCTTGTCGGAGAGCGCGCCGATGTTGCCGGCCTGGACCAGGCTGGTGCGCACGGTCTGCAAGGCGTCCGTGATCGAGGACATGTAGCCTTCGGTCAGCGAGAGCTGTTCCTTGGAGTAATTCTGGTTCTGCATGAACTGCTGGTTGACGCTGCGCGACTGGTCGACGACCAGCGCCCGCGCGGAGGCGACCGGATCGTCTGCGGGGGTGAGCACCTTTCGTCCGGTGGATAGCTGATTCATCGTCCGGTAGAGCGCGCCCTGGTTGGTTTGCATGCCACGCACGCCACCCTCGAAAATTTGCGCTGTGCTGATTCTCATGATGGAACTCCTTTTATCGCTGCTGCCCTGGCCGCGCTTGCCGCCTAGCTTCCAAGCGAAAGCAATGTGTCGAATATCTTGATGCCCGATTCGATGATCCGCGCCGAAGCCTGGTACGCCGTCTGGTAACGGAGCAGGTTGGCCGCCTCTTCGTCGAGGTTGACCCCGGAGAGCGATTCCATGTTCGCCTGCGCCTGCGACAACATGGCGTCCTGGGCATCGAGCCCGACATTGATTTCGCGGGCCTTGTTGCCAACATCGCCGACCAGGTTGGCGTAGTTGTCCTGGAAGGTATAGAGCCCGCCGGACATGGTCTTGACGGTTTGCAGGTTGCTCAGCAGGAGCGCGTTGCGGTTGTCGCTGGTGCCGCTCGTATTGCGGGCAATGGTGAAAGTGTCGCCGTTGGCCGGAGTGCCGCTGATCGTGAAATCCATGCCATCGAAAGCGATTTTGGCGCCCGAAGTGTAGGGAACCGGATCGGCCGGACTGCCGATAACGTAGTCCGTCGCTACGCCATTGACGGTGACGGTCACTGTCGTGCCGGCGGGGAATCCGGTCAGGTTTCCGTTGTCATAGGTCAGCGTTGCGGGCAGCGAAGCGAGACTGTAACCGATGCCCACCCTTCCCGGAGCGATAACTGCGTCGCCGGCATTGGTTGTCGTCGCATTGGTGCGGAACGGCGCGGCGGCGGCAATCAGGCTCGGATTGGCGGCAATCGTCGGATTCACCGTCATGCTGTCGGCAACCGCGCGGGTCGGCTGGATGAGGTAGCTCGTTCCCGCGAGGAGCCCACCGGTCGAGTCGAGGGTGAATCCCTGCGATTCGCCCGCCAGGAGCGTGTTGATGTCGTTGACATCGTTGCCCGCGACTGTCCAGCTTTTGTTGTCCGAGAGGCGGGTAAGCGTCGTGTTCGTGCCGTCGTAGCTCAGGCGATAGTCGCTGCTGGTGAGGTCGGTGGTGAAATTCTGGCCGTTGAAGGGCGGCGGGGTGATGAAGGAGGCCGACACCGTCGGGCTGGCGGCCGGATTGTTCAGGTTGCCGATAACCCTGGGGCCGGTGATATTGAAGAAATTGGCAGTGAAATTCGGATCCCCGGCGACATTGCCGAGCAAATCCTGGCCGAGTCCGTGCTGCGCATTGAAGGTGAGCGCGATCGAGGCGGCAATCTGGCCGATCTGGTTCGCGGTGCGATCCAGCGTCGTCGAGCGGAAATCGAGCAGGCCACCGAGCGAGCCGCCGACGACCAGCCGTTCCGGAAGTTCCATCGGGCCGCCGGGGGTCGCGATGCCGACGGTGGTGCGCGAGGCGTCGGCAGAAGAAGGCATCGCGACCAAATCGGAGCTGAAGACGCCCGTCACCAGTTGCTGCCCGCTGCCGATGGCAACGTTATAGGCGCCGTTCCTGTCTATCGACACCGAAACCTTGACCAACTCGTTCATCTGGGAAACCAGGAGGTCGCGTTTGTCGAGCAGGTCGTTGGGCGGTTGCTGCATGCTTGCCTGGGAGGTCGCGATTTGCTGGTTGAGATTGGCGATTTCCCTGGCGTAGGCGTTGATCGAATCGACCGTGGTGCCGATCTGGTCGTTGACGCCCTTGTAGAGTTCGTTCAGGCGGTTGTTGAGCGTCTGGAAACGCGCCGTCAGCGTCTGGGCGGAGGAAATCATCGACTGCCGGGACGAGGCCAGCGCCGGATTGGAGGCAACGTCATTGACGCCGCTGAAAAACTGCTGCAACGCGGGCGAAAGGCCGGTGAGCGGATCCGCGAGCATATTGTCGATCTGGCTGATCTGGGATTGATAGGCCGTCAATTCGCTGACGCGCGTCATCGCGTTGTTGACCTGCCCGGCAAGGATGCTGCTGTAGAGCCGTTCGATTGTGGAAACCTGCGTTCCCAGTCCGACAAATCCTGAGCCCGTCGAGAACGGAATGTTGGTCACTTGTACCGAGCGCTGGCGAGAGAATCCCGGAGTCGATGCGTTGGTGATGTTGTGCCCCGTTGTAGCCAGCCCGAGCTGGGCGGCGCTCATTCCGGAGACGCCGATGCCGAAAAGTGAAATACCCATGATTTTTTTACTCCAGTCGTCTTGATATTTACGGCGCGGGGAGGCAAAACTTGAACGCTTGCGCCTGTCGATCCGGCGCGGCTGAAGCCGTTCAGGCCGCCTGGTCTGCCAACGCTTGCCGTAGTGCCGTTCCGGAGATGATGCGGGAGAGTTTGTCGGCGTACATCGGGTCGGTGGCATAGCCCGCCTGCTGCAAATTACGAGCAAAATCCGTGCCGTTTGTCTGACCCAGTACCTCCGAGAAGCGCGGATTGCTCCGCAACACGCTCGCGTAGTCGCGGAAGGCTTCCGCATAGGAGCCGTAAGCGCGGAAGGAATCGCGCAAGGACTGGGCCTGTCCGTCGATGACTTCGGTGGTCTGCGTCTCGGTACTGGCGCCCTGCCAGTTTTTTCCCGCCTTGATGCCGAAAATGTTGTAGCTCGATGTGCCGTCGGCGCGGGGGATTTCCCGCTTGCCCCAACCGCTTTCCAGCGCCGCCTGGGCAACCAGGAAATGCGCCGGGATGCCGGTGTCGCGGCTGGCTTCGAGGGCATGGGGCCAGAGGTTATTGACGAATTCGCGCCGGGCCGCAGCGGCATTGTCCGCAGCATCGCCGGTTCCGGCGGCGGCCTTTGCCGTGGCGGCAATTCTTTCCGCCCCGATCAGGGGATTGAGCGGCATCGTCGTCTGGCGCCAGGCAACAGGCGCTGCCTTGGGAATCGCGCCGGACGCAGCCTGTTCTCCCGCCTGTCCCGCCGAAGGCGGCAGAAACCGCTGCATTTGCTGCTCGATCATCCGCGCCACGCCCAGCCCGCCCTGTTTGCTCAGTTGCTGCGACAGTTGCTGGTCGTAGAGCTGGGTGTAGAAGCGCGTCGTGTCGCTGTCGAAGGGGCCATCCTGCGAAAGGCTCGATCGCATGCTCTTGAGCATGATCGAGAGCAGCATCGCCTCGAACTCCTGCGCCGCAGATTTCAGGCCGGCTTGCGGATCCTGCTTCATTTGCAGCCGCAAATCGCCCACCGCCTGCATGTCGTAGGCAAAGCGCTGTTGGGTCAGGGCGTCGTCGATTTGCATGGTGTTCATTATAGGCGGCTATGCGAATGATCTATTACTGCCCGTCAGATGATTTCCAGCTCGGCGCGCAGCGCGCCGGCGGCCTTCATCGCCTGTAATATCGCCAGCAAATCCTGCGGGTTGGCGCCCATCGCATTGAGCGCCTTGACGATGTCGGCCAGATTCGCGCCCTTCTCCAGGCTGACGAGCGTACTGCCTTCCTGCTTGATCTGGATGTTCGTCTGCTGGACAACGGTCGTCTGTCCGCCGGAGAACGGCGCCGGCTGTTCGACCTGCGGCGTGTTCCCGATCGAAACCGAGAGGCTGCCATGCGCAACGGCGCAATTCTCGATCGTAACGTTCTGGTTCATGACCACCGATCCGGTGCGCGGATTGACGACAACCTTGGCGAGGCTTTGCGGAGTCTGGATTTCCAGATTCTCGACGCGCCCGAGCAGACGCACCCGCGCATCCGGGTCTTCCGGCGCGCGTACGCGAATCTGCCGTCCATCGAGCGCCTCGGCAACGCCGGGGCCGATGCTGCGATTGATCACATCGACGATGCGTTGCGCAGTGCCGAAATCGGTTTGCTTCGTCTCGTAATACACATAAGGGCCATGGCCCAGCGGGGCCGGCACGGCGCGCTCTACCGTGGCGCCGTCGGTGATGCGCCCCGCAGAAAGATGATTGATCTGCGCCTTGTTGCCGCCGGAGGAAGCGCCAATGCCGGCAATCAGGATATTGCCTTGCGCCATCGCGTAAATCTCGCCGTCTGCCCCTTTGAGCGGCGTCATCAGCAAGGCGCCGCCGCGCAGGCTTTTGGCGTTGCCGATCGAGGCAACGGTCACGTCGATCGTTTGCCCTTGCCGCGCGTAAGGCGGCAGCGTTGCCGTGACCATGACCGCAGCGACGTTTTTCAGTTGCAGGTTGCGCGCCTGTTCGATCGGCAGGTTGGTGCCGAGGTTCGAGAGCATGTTGATGATGCTCTGCGTGGTAAACGGAGTCTGCGTCGTCTGGTCGCCGCTGTTGTCGAGTCCGGCGACGAGTCCGTAGCCGATCAACTGGTTGCTGCGCACGCCCTGTACCGAGGCCAGGTCCTTGATGCGTTCGGCGAAGGCGGGCGGGGAAAGAAAGGCGAGGAGAAGGCCAAGACAAGCCCCGGCGGCAAGAATTGCCGCCCTGAAATTCTTTCGGCCTGCGCGAGCGCCCTTTTCAGGATCTGCGCGGGTTTTTGCGATTGTTTTCGGATTCATGCCGGGCCTCGACGATAAAAAGGGTCAGAACGGCATAACAGTAAGAAAGAATCGTGCCAACCAGCCCATGACCTGCGCTTCGCTGATGTAACCGCTTTCCTTGTATTCGATTCTCGCGTCGGCGACCTTCGATGAGGGAACGGTATTGGAGGCGTCGATGAAATTCGGGCTGACGATGCCGGAGAGGCGGATAAATTCGGTTCCGTTGCCGATGGCTACCTGTTTCTCGCCGGAAACCAGCAGATTCCCGTTGGAGAGGACTTCGATCACGGTCACCGTGATGTTGCCGTTGAACACGTTGTTTGCCGATGTCGCTCCCTTGCCTTCGAAGGTGTTGGAGCTTTGGGTTTGAACGTTCATCCCCTGGAAGGTCTTGCCCGGCACCCCGGTAATCGGGCCGGCGGTGATGTCGAGTCCGCCAGTGCGGCTGGCACTGGTGTTGGAGGCAGAATTCGCCGCCGTGTTTTCGGTGATGGTGATGGTCAGGATGTCGCCCACATAGCGCGCGCGCCGATCCTCGAAGAGCGGGCGGGCGGAAGAGGGTTGATAGATCGCGCCGTTGCTGTTGCTCGCGCTGGCGCGATCCGGCGGACGCATCGTCATCGGCTGGTGCACGTTCGTCGGCGGCACGGAAGTGCAGGCCGACAGGGCAAGGAGCAGAAAGGCCGCGCCCGCTGCCGGACGGAAGAAGGAGGAAGAACGGAGAAGGGTCATGATGGCAATTCCGGGCAGGTTCAGTTCAAACTTCGATCAGAGTTGCGTGAGCCGCGCAAGCATTTGATCGGAAGTGCTCACCACTTTCGTGTTCAGTTCGTAGGCGCGTTGCGTCTGGATCATCGTGACCATTTCCTCGGCAACGTTAACGTTGGAAGTTTCGACGTAATACTGGTTGAGAACGCCGGCGCCGTTGTTGCCGGGCACATTCGGCGTCGGCGTGCCGCTGGCGGCGGTTTCCAGGAAGAGGTTTTCGCCGACGCTCAGGAGTCCGCCATTGTTGACAAAGGTCACGAGCTGGATGTTGCCGATGTTGGCAGGCGCGGCGACGTTTCCGGCGAGCGTGACCGAAACCGTGCCGTCCTTGCCGATGCTGATCGAGGTGGCGTTGTCCGGAATGACGATGTTCGGTTGCATCGGATAACCGCTGCTATTGACGATCTGTCCCTGATTGTCCTTCTGGAACGATCCGTCGCGCGTGTAGGCGATGGTGCCGTCGGGAAGCAGGATCTGGAAAAAACCCGGCCCGTCGATGGCGATGTCGAGAGGATTCTCGGTGTGTTGCAAGGCGCCCTGGGTGAAAATCCGCGCCGTCGACACCGGGCGCACGCCAACGCCCAGTTGCAGACCGGTCGGGATCTGGGTTTGCTGCGAGGTCTGGGCGCCGGGCTGCCGCAGCGTCTGGTAGAGCAGATCCTCAAAAATGGCGCGGCCGCGCTTGTAGCCGTTGGTGGAGACGTTGGCCAGATTGTTGGCGATCACATCCAGTTGGGTTTGCTGTGCATCCAGGCCGGTGCGCGCGATCCATAGCGAGCGGATCATGGCAGTCCTTTCCTTTATTCAAAAGTTCTAAATTAGTAGAATAATTTTTGGCTGAAAATCACTACTGTAGCGAAATATTATTTAATCAAATTTAGAAAATAACCTCATAAAATCCATCACTGCCCCGTTCCAATAATCTGCGAGGCGGCACGCGCGTTGGTGTCTGCGTTCTGCAACATGCGAATCTGCATCTCAAACTGGCGAGCCAGGCTGATCAGGTTGACCATCACGTCGGTGACATTGACATTGCTGCCTTCGAGCACGCCGGAAGCGACCCGCACATTGGGGTCGACCTCTGCCGGCGCTCCGCCGGCAACGCGGAAAAATCCGTCGCCGCCGCGCACGAGTTGGTCTTCGGGAGGATTGACGAGCTTGATCTGGCCCACGTTGTTGGTCGTGTTCGGCGTGCCGTACAGGGGCACTACGGAAATGGTGCCGTCCGGGCCGATTTCGACACGGTTGTCCGGCGGAATGTTGATCGGGCCGCCGTCGGAAAGCACGTTGTGCCCGTCCGCCGTTTGCAGCATCCCGTCAGCATTGACGCGCAGATTTCCGGCGCGCGTGTAGGCTTCCGTGCCATCGGGCACTTCCACTGCAATCCAGCCCGAGCCCTGCACCGCAATGTCGAGCGGCCTCCCTGTGGACAGGAGCGGCCCCTGGTCGAAGATGTTTTTCACCGAAGCATCGGCAACGAAAGCGCGCGTGGGCATTCCTTCTCCCTGAATCTGAACGGCGCGGAATTTGTGCTCCAGCGCCCGGTAGCCGGTGGTTGCCGCGTTGGCAAGATTGTGGGCAACGCCTGCCTGCTGCGTGAATATCTGCTTGGCGCCGCTCATTGCCGTGTAAATCAGGCGATCCATTTTTCAACCATCTTTCTTTTGCGAAAGTTCCCGCCTGCGCGGCGGGAACTCCGGGTTCATATCAATCAGCGGATATTGACGATCGTCTGCATGATTTGATCCTGCGTCTTGATCGTCTGCGCGTTGGCCTGGTAGCTGCGCTGCTGGATGATCATCTTCACCAGCTCGTCGGTCAGGTCGACGTTGGAGTCTTCCACCCGTTCCGACTGCAGCACGCCGAGCCGTCCGCTTTTCGGCGTATCGACCGTAGGTTGCCCGGAAGAATAGGTTTCGATCCACTGGTTGTTGCCGATGTTGGTCAGCCCGTTCGGGTTTTCAAAGTAGGCGAGCACAACCTGCGCCAGATTGCGCGTCTGGCCGTTGGTATAGCGGCCCTGGACGACGCCGGTCTCGTTCACGCCCAGACCGACCAGGTCGCCGGAGCTGTAGCCATCCTGCATGAGGCGGTTGGTGACGAAAGGCGAACCGTACTGGGTTGTTCCCGACAGGTCGACGTTGAAGGTCAGCGGCGAAGTTGCGCCCCAATCCGGACGCCCCAGATTGCTGGCAACCTGGGTAAGGTCGATCGATACCGGGATTTCCATCGGCGGCGTCGGGGTGCCGTTGATGCTCGTCAATTGCCCCTTGTCGTCGAATTGCAGGACGATCGGCGTCGTCAGGTTGGGCGAGTCGCCTGCGCCATCCATGGCGGTGCCGTCGACGTTGCCGTACATGTCCCATTCGCCGGTATTGGCCGTTCTCACGAAGTAGAAATTCATGATGTGCGGATTGCCGAGGGAGTCGTAAATCGTGAGCCCGGTCGTCCAGTTGTAATCGTTCGGGTCGATCATTGGCGTCGGCCCGATGGGCGGAACCCAGGTCATTTCGGGAGAACGCGAATCAATGTTGACACCCATCTGCACTCCGGCATAGCCGATCCCGCCCGTGCTTCCGCCGGTAGGAACCGGAGCCAGCTTCAGTTGATCGGCGGTCAATCTCAGTTCCGTCGGGGTTTGCCGGTTGATGGTGCCGGCGGTATTGCCCAGGTAACCGGTCAGATACAGCCCCTGGTCGTTGACGATCGCGCCATCCTTGTCGAGGTGAAACTGGCCGTTGCGCGTGTAGGTAATCGCGCCGTTGTTGCTCAAGCGGAAAAAGCCGCCACCGTTGATCGCGATATCGAGCGGGTTGCTGGTAATCGAAATATTGCCCTGCGTAAAACGCTGCGCCACATTCATGAGGCTGACGCCGATCCCGATCTGGCCCGCGCCGCCGCCATTCAACGCCGCCGCGTAAACATCGCCGAAATGCGCATCGGATCCCTTGAAACCGACGGTGTTGCTGTTGGCAATATTGTTGCCGATGACATCGAGCGCCCTGGCCGAAGTATTCAGCCCGCTAAGTCCTTGTTGGAAAGCCATTTTGTCACTCCTTTTTGAAAGTTGGGTCTGTCAGCCAAAGCCGCCCGAAATCTAGAGAATCTGTTGCACGTTCGCGAAGCTGACCTTGCCAAGCGAGCCCAAGTCGAGCAAGAAGCCCGTCTTGTCCCTTACTACAGCATTTACCATGCCAGCTTGCATCCCGGTGACAGGAACACTTTGATCTCCCTGCGTGGCGGTCACCCGGATCGTGTATGCGCCGTTGGGAGCCTTTTCGCCAGCGTTGGTCGTGCCATCCCAGAAAAAGGCAAATGAGCCTGGATCCGAGTAAGCGCCCAGATTGTCGGAATACACCGTGGCGCCGCTCGCGTCGAGGACGCTGACGAGCACCTGGTCGGCGGGGCCGTCGAGCTTGATTCCGCCCAGCGCGCCATTGTCGGTAAGCTGCATCGTGTCGCCGGCAATAAGTACCGTGCGCCCGATCATGTTTGCCGCCTGCATCGCCTGAGACTCGCCATAACCATCGAGCAGCGAGGACAGCGTCGCGTTCAGCTTTTCGATGCCGGTCACGGTGTTGATCTGCGCCAATTGCGAAGTGACTTCCGCATTGTCGAGCGGATTGAGCGGATCCTGGTTCTTCAATTGCGTAACCAGCATCGTCAGGAAACGGTCCGAAGCCTCCTGCATCACCGAAGCATCGGTTTTGTTCGTTGTACTGCCGTAGTCGGTGAAGAGATTGTTGAGGACGTCGTTGGTGCCGGTAGGATTGACTGTTGCCATGATGATTACCTCGCTGAAAGTTATCGATTCAAAAATTTAGGATTCAAAACCCTTGTGCCTTCGCCGCCCCCTACTGGCCGATCGTCAGCGTGCGCTGCAGCAGTTGCTTGGCCGTATTCATGACATCCACGTTGGTCTGGTACGAACGCGAGGCGGAAATCATGTTGGTCATTTCTTCCACCACATCGACGTTCGGCATCGCCACATAGCCATCTTCGTTCGCCGCCGGATTGCGGGGGTCATACACCATCCGCTGCGGCGCCGCGCTCTCGACCACCTGCCGCACCCGCACGCCAATGGCCGTTTCGCTGTCCAGGCCCGTTCTGCTGCCGCTGCCGACTTCCTTCATCGGAGCCGCCTCAAAAACCACCTGCTTGGCGCGATACGGGCGTCCGTCGGCGGTAGTGATGCTTTCGGCGTTGGCCATGTTGCTCGCCGTCGTGTTGAGCCGTATGGATTGCGCCATCAGCGCGCTGCCGGCGATATTGAATACATTGAAAACGCTCATGATCGTCCCCTCGGTGAATCAAAATACGGTTCAGGGCGACAGCGCCGCCTGCAAATCGCGCAAACGCTGCGAGATGAATGTCACTCCGGCCTGATATTGCAAGGCGTTTTCGGCAAAGGCCGCACGCTCGATATCCATATCCACCGTGTTGCCGTCGGCAGCAGGCTGTACCGGTTGGCGATAGGCGAGCGGCGTGATGCCGGTATCGAGGGATCCCGGAAAATGCCGCACCGAAGTCCGCGCCAGGTCGAGCCCCCCATCCTGTTGACGTCCACTGACCGCCGTCTGCAAGGCTGCGGCAAAATCGAAATCGCGCGCCTTGTAATTGGGCGTATCGTTGTTGGCAATATTCGAGGCCAATACTTCCTGCCGGTAGGCACGCAGGCTCAATGCCTGCTGCTGGAAGAAAAAGGCGCTGTCGAGTTTGTTCATGATGGAATTTCGCGGGAGTAGAGACAGTAGAGACAACTGCCTTGAAAGCAGGAATCGTGCCACACCCAATCAGGGCCCGTCCGGCGCGAGAATCGACAGGGGCGCGCGGCAGCGTCCGGAAAAAATTAGCCGCAACAAAGCGCGCGACGGCAACATTTTCCGCCGATGGCCTCAGGGTTTCCGGGAACCGCTATACAATGGGCGCAAACAGTATCTCACCTGTATGACATGCGTTTTTTCCAGCCTATCCTGACCGCCATCCTCATCCTTGCCGCATCTCTCGTTGTATTCGCCCTGCCGGCGCAGGCGAGCGAGCAGATCGAGGCAGTGGTCATGGAATACCTGAAAGCGCAAACGGCTCACTTTCCCGGCGAAACCAGCTTTACGCTGGGCAAGATCGAGGGCGCCTCGCGCATCGCCCCGTGCAACACGATGGAACCCTTCCTGCCCAAGGGCGCTCGTCTGTGGGGCAAGGCGACGGTCGGCGTGCGCTGCCTGGGGCCAACGCCCTGGACCGTTTATGTTCCGGCGCGCGTCACCGTGCGGGGCCGTTATCTTGTTGCTGCCCGCCCGTTGGGGACGGGACATGCGCTGGAGGCCGGCGATCTCCTCGAACGGGAGGGCAATCTCACCGCCCTGCCGCAGAACGTCCTGACCAGCACGTCCCAGGCCATCGGCAAAAGCCTGAAAAATTCGGTGGCGGAAGGCCAGCCCTTGCGCCATGATCTTTTGGTCGCCCCCTTTGTCATACGGCAGGGATACAAGGTCCGGTTGGTGGCGAAAGGGGAGGGATTTTCGATCAGCAGTGAAGGCCGCGCGATGACCAATGCCGCCGAAGGCGACCCGGTGCGGGTGCAGACCCCCAACGGACAAATCGTCAATGGCCGGGCCCTGTCCGATGGTACGGTCGAGGTGGGTTATTAGCTGTCGCGTACCGGGAGACGCCAGTGCTGGAAAGCGTTAAAGTCTGCCCGCCTCCGGCCGTTAATGGAAAAGAGACCAGGAATTTCAGAAAGCATCCGTCATGAAAATCGAACCCTCCATCAATTCTGTCGCCGGAGTCAACGGCGCTTCGGCAAGCGCAGAGGCTCGCGCGCGTTCCACAGGAAAGACCAGCAGCACGGAAGACGGTGCAGCGGCGGTGCATTTGAGCGTACCGGCGCAGAAAATCCAGCGCAATGTCAGCACTGATGCCGCTGCCGATCCGGGACGGATTGCCGAGATACGGCAAGCCATTGCCGACGGGAATTTCCAGATCGACCCAAACGCGATTGCCGACCGCATCATCATGACTGCACGGGCGTTGATCGCCTCTCGTTGATTCTTCCAGGCTGTCCTGGAATTTGCCTATGCCCTCCTCCTCCCTGACCAATGAACTTGCCGCCGTAATTTCTGCGGAAGCTGCAGAAACTGCGGTTTTTATCTCTTTGTTGCAGGAAGAGCAGGAAGTCCTGCAATCGGGAAAAGTCGACAACCTGGAAGTCGTTGCCGGGAAAAAGACGGAATCCCTGACCCGGCTCGCCCCCTTCGCAATGCACCGCAACCGGATTCTTGCCGATGCCGGCTTTGCCAGCGACCGCGTTGGCATTGATTCCTGGCTGGAGGCGCATCCCGACGATGCGATTCGCGAAGTCTGGCAGCGATTGCAGGCAGGCGCGCGAGAAGCGCGCGAACTCAACCGCATCAACGGCGAACTGATTCAGATGCGGATCCAGCAGAACACCCAGATTCTCGACGTGCTGCTTTCCGCGTCGCAGCCGCGCGGGAGCCTTTACGGCCCGGACGGCCAGCCAGCGCAGTTCTCCGGCACCCGGATCATCGATTCGGCCTGACCGGGATACTCCTCCCCTCCCTTCGACGCCCTTGCTTCCCGATGTTCCAGGGAGTAAGGCGTTTCTCAGTTTTCTAAATTTGAAAAAATAATTTGCAGATATTTATCAATACACAACTAAAACAAAATTACTCTTTGATTTAGAAAACAAGGACTGGATTTACGGAACGAAGCAAAAGCGATGCAGCAAGCGTAAAATGTTGCGTCGCCGCATATTGCCTTGCACAATGCATTACCGCCCGGAGAAAATGATGACCAACACCCCCGTCGACTTACCCAAAGGACAACCTACCTTGCGCGTGGTTCCCCGCCCTGCAGACCTCAATTATAACGGCGACATTTTCGGCGGCTGGATCATGTCCCAGGTCGACGTTGCAGGGTCGATTCCGGCGATACTCCGCGCGCAGGGCCGGGTCGTGACGGTTGCGGTTAATGCCTTCATCTTCAAGGAGCCGGTATGGGTAGGCGATATCGTCAGCTTTTATGCCGAAGTCGAACGCGTTGGGCACACCTCGATGACCATCAAGGTCGAGGTTTATGCTGAGAGGGTTCTCACCAGCCGGATGGTGGTAAAAGTAACCGAAGCGGAACTGACCTATGTTGCAATCGACCAACAGAGAAACAAAAGAGTCATCCCGCCGGAAGAATGAAAAGACGATAAAGACGTATTTTTGACGTATATTCATGAACATAGAAACCTAAACTCAGGCAATGCATCAATATCAATACATCCAACACATCCAACACATCCATTTGGGCGCATAACCAAGGTGAGCTCCACTTCCGCCACGCGACAGGCGGAGTCTGCAAAAAGAGACGACATCATGAAAAAAACCTCCTGTCTTTCCCACGCATCCTCTCTCCTGGCGCGTTTTCCCGTTCTGGCCGCCCTGGCTGCTTTTTCCGGAATCGCGTCTGCGGCGGGAATCCAGCTTTTTGAACAGAATGCCAGCGGATTGGGGAACGCCTATGCCGGTTCCGCAGCCAACGCCGAAAACGCCAGTGTCCTTTTTTACAACCCGGCGGCAATGACGCAATTGCAGGCGAGGGAAATTTCGGTGGGCGTCGCAGCGGTACGCCCGAGCTATCGCTTTGACAACCGCGCATCCCAGGGCGGCGCCTTTGCCGGAGCAGGCGATGGCGGCGACGGCGGCAACTGGCTCTACGCGCCCAACGCCTATTTTTCGTTTGCGCTCTCCAGGGATTGGTACGTCGGTCTGGGGATCAGCCGCCCGTTCGGGGTCGACACCGAATATTCCGATCCCTGGCTCGGCGCGGCACAAGGCACTAAACTCGAATTGAAAACGATCAACATCAACCCCTCGCTCGCCTGGCGCGTCAGCGACAAGATCTCGGTCGGCATCGGCGCAAACTATCAGCGGCTCGACGCGGAATATCGCGGCCGCGCTTCGTCAATCGCCGGTTCGGGCGCTGCAACCACGCTTCATCTGGAGACCAATGATTCGGCCTGGGGATGGAACGCCGGTGCGCTGTTTAGCCTTTCTCCGACAACCCGGGTCGGGGTTTCGTACCGCTCGCGAATCAAGTACACCCTGGATGGCGATGTCAAGGCAAGCGGTCCAGGAGCCGGATTGGGCGGCGCCACGCGCACCGACCTCAAGCTGCCCGACACTTTCATCCTGAGCGTCGCGCAAAACATAAGCGACCGCTGGGAAATGCTCGGAGACCTTTCATGGACCGGCTGGAGCGGCGTCTCGCGGATCAATGTTACGCGCGGCCTCGCGACACAGCCGATCGAAGCCAACCTGCATAATTCCTGGCGCGTCGCGCTGGGCGGCACCTATAAGGTTAACGATGCCTGGAAAACGAAATTCGGCATTGCCTATGATCGCTCCCCTGTGCGCGATAGCCACTATCGCTCGGTACTTGCGCCCGATTTCGATCGGTGGTGGTTCTCGCTTGGTGGACAATGGAAACCAAGCAAGGAGACTGCACTCGACTTTGGCGTCAGCTACATTTATGTACGCAACTCCGATATCCGGAACGACCATTCCGCTTCCGGCGCGGGCATTGTCGATGGCCGTTTTGACGACAGCTATGGAATTGTGCTCGGCGCGCAATTTTCGGCAGGCTTTTGAAACCTGAAAAAGGCACCCCCATGAACGCATCCGGAATCACCGTAGAAGAAAATGGTCTTGGTCATTATCAACAGACGGTCCAAGTCGGCGCGCACCGGCTGATCGCCGACGAACCCGCCGATATGGGCGGCAACGATGCCGGGCCGGCGCCTTACGATTTTCTGCTCGCTGCGCTCGGAGCCTGCACTTCGATCACGCTTCGGATGTACGCTGAACGCAAGGCGCTGCCGCTCTCCAAAGTCAGCGTCGCGTTGCGCCACGAAAAAATCGAAGTCGACGGGCATCCGGTCGACCGCATCGAACGCAAGATCACACTCGAAGGCGACTTGAGCGAGGAAATTCGCGCGCGGATGCTCGAAATCGCCAATAAATGCCCGGTACACCGCACTCTCTCCGGCCAGATACGGATCGACAGCACGCTGCGCTGAACAATAAAAACTTCTTAATCCAAAAATATCCATATTCCGGCACATTCAAGGCATTCCGGACTTTGGGAAAGCACCGGTTCTGTGCTAAATTGTGCAGTGCAGCAGAGAAGGAATAGCCGGAGAACGGCCTCTTGTGCTACGACATCCGGATTCCCTTCCTTACTGAAAACTTAACGCACGAAACGCGGCGGATCTCTCCGCCAGGGAGTTGTCATGCTGGAAACCCATTATCTGACCACCCTGTTTGAGCCCAAGTCGGTCGCCGTGATTGGCGCCTCGGAACGCGAAAATTCGGTCGGCGGAATCCTCTTCAAGAACATTCTCGATTCCGGCTTCAAGGGCCGGCTTTATCCGATCAATCCCAAACACAAAACGATCCAGGGCGCCGAAACCTATGCCTCGATCGAGGAAATCGGCGCGCGGGTCGAACTGGCGGTCATCGCCACACGCCCGCAGATGGTGCCGCCGCTGGTCGAACAATGTGGACGCAGCGGCATCAAGAACGTCATCGTCATTACCTCGGGCTTTGCCGAAGCCGGTCATGCGGGTGCTGCGCTGGAGCGCAAGATGCTCGAAATCGCACGCAGCTACAGCGTACGCCTGCTCGGCCCGAATTGCCTGGGAATCATCCGCCCCGATCTGGGATTGAACGCTACTTTTGCTCGCGTCAATGCTGCTCCCGGCAACCTTGCGCTGGTATCGCAATCCGGCGCAATGTGCGCGGCGGTACTCGACTGGGCCAAGACCAACGGCGTCGGATTTTCTTCCGTCATTTCGCTGGGCAGCACTGCCGACGTCGATTTCGGCGAAATTCTCGATTACCTGATCTACGACAACCGCACCCATTACATTCTCCTGTATGTCGAAGGCATTCGCAATGCCCGGCGTTTCATGAGCGCCTTGCGCTCGGCGGCGCGGATCAAGCCGATCATCCTGTTGAAAGCAGGCCGGCATGCCGCCGGTTCAGCGGCAGTGCGTACCCACTGCGGCATGTTCGCCGGATCCGATACCGTTTTCGACGCCGCCGTGCGCCGCGCCGGGGTCGTGCGGGTCAAGGATGTGGGCCAGCTTTTCTATGCCTCGAAGGCGCTCGCCTCCAAATTCCGGCCACAGGGCAAGCGGCTGGCAATCGTCACCAACGGCGGCGGGCCGGGCGCGATGGCCGCCGACCGTGCCGGCGATCTTGGCATCCCGCTCGCGACGCTTTCGGACGCGACGATCCAGCGCCTCAATGCCTGCCTGCCGAAGACCTGGTCACACAACAACCCGATCGACATCGTCGGTGACGCGACGTCGGAACGCTACCGCGACGCCATTCTGAACGTCGCCCAGGACGAAGGAGTCGACGGCATTCTGGTGATGCTCGCGCCGCAGGCGATGACGCAGCCGGAAGAAGTCGCCCGCACGGTGATCGACATTGCCGATCAGACTGGCAAGGCGCTGATCGCCTGCTGGATGGGAGAGGATCAGGTCGCAGCCTCGCGCAAGATGCTGGAGGACGCAGGCATTCCCGCGTTCCGTATGCCTGAGACGGCAATCGAACTCTTCTCTCACATCTCGACCTACTACCGGAACCAGAAACTCCTCCTGCAAACGCCAATGCCCACCTCGCGCGAGGAACGCCCGGAAACAGAAGGCGCCAAAATGCTGATCGACGCTATTCTTTCCGAACGGCGCAAGGTGCTCTCCGAAATGGAATCAAAGGCCATTCTGCGCGCCTTCCGCATTCCGGTCGCGCAAACGATGGTCGCACGCACCCCGACCGAGGCGCTCCTGCTCGCCGAACAACTCGGATTCCCGGTCGCGATGAAAGTCGATTCTCCTGACGTGCAGAGAAAGAGCGACGCAGGCGGCGTACGCCTGAATGTCGCCACAGCCCCGGCAGTGCGCAACGCGTACTACGACATTATCGATACGGTGCACAAAAAACACCCGAATGCCCGCATCAATGGCGTTTCGATCGAGCCCTTCCTCGCGCGTCCGAACGGGCGCGAATTGATGGTCGGCGTCGTTCGCGACCCGATCTTTGGGCCGATCATCACCTTTGGCGCTGGCGGCACCGAAGTCGAAATCTTCAGCGACCACGCCGTTGCACTGCCGCCGCTCAATACCTTCCTCGCCCAGGATCTCATTCGTTCAACCCGCGCCAACATGTTGCTTTCCGAGTTCCGGGACATGCCGCCGGTCAATATCAAGGCCCTGGAAGACGTCCTGCTGCGCATCTCGGAAATGGTCTGCGAACTCCCGTGGTTGCAGGAACTCGACCTCAATCCGCTGATCGTCGACGAAAACGGCGCCATCGCCGTCGATGCCCGGATCGTGATCGACTACGCTCCCTCCACTGGCGACCGCTATTCGCACATGGCGATCCACCCTTATCCCGTGCATCTCATTCAGGAATGGCAGCTCCCCGATGGGCGCGAAGTTGTCATCCGCCCGATCCGGCCGGAAGACGCCGAAGCCGAACAGGAATTCGTCAACAACCTTTCCGATGAAAGCAAATATTCCCGTTTCATGGATACTCTCCGGGAACTGACGCAGCCGATGCTCGTGCGCTTCACCCAGATCGACTACGACCGGGAAATGGCCCTGATTGCGATGGTGAAGGACGAAACGGGCAAGCAAACCCAGATCGGCGTCTCCCGTTACGTCACCAATCCGGACGGCGAATCGGTCGAATTCGCATTGGTCGTGAGCGACGATTGGCAAAAACACGGCCTGGGCCGCAAACTCATGACCGCGCTGATCGACTGTGCCCGGATGAAAGGCTTCCGCGCCGTCGTCGGCGATGTTCTCTCGGCGAACACCAAGATGTTCCGCCTGATGACCAGCCTCGGCTTCTCGATTCATCCCCACCCGGAAGACACCGCCGTCAAGCGCGTCGTAAAACCCTTGCAATAACCCCGGCAAGGCGCTGCACATCCCTGGATAAAATTTTCCCCGGATTGTTTCGCTGCCCCCCGCCAGAAATGACGGGAGCAGCGAAACGAATCGTCGGGAGCATCCCCAAAAGGGTTTCCTGATTATTTTCTAAATTACTGTGATAATTTTTATCTAAAACACATTACAGTAATGATATATTTTTTAAGTAAATTTAGAAAACGGCAAACGCAGACTCCCGCACGGACGTCCCCCGCCTTGGCAGATGCTCCCTGTGCGGGCTTATCAAGCCTCTTTCTTCGAGGGTGCTTGATGGGACTTCGCTTATCCGGGCAACGCTTTCTGCTGGCCAAGGCGGCTTATGTTCTTCTAGATAGATAAATTCACTGCGTCACGCCGCATTTTCTTTCCAGCGCTGCAATGAATTGCGCAGGAACGTCGTAACCTGCCCCCGCCCTGATCTCGACCATGCAGGTGGGGCTGGTGACGTTGATTTCGGTGAGATAGCTTCCGATGACATCGAGCCCCACAAGCAGCAATCCTCGCGCAGCCAGGACGGGAGCGACCCGGGCAGCGATCCTGCGGTCGGCAGCCGAAAGCTCGCGCACTTCTCCCGTGCCGCCAGCAGCAAGATTGCCGCGTGTTTCGCCCGCCTTCGGAATGCGCGCCAGGCACCAGGGAACGATCTCGCCGTCGATCAGCAATATCCGTTTGTCGCCTTCGGAGATTTCGGGAATAAAACGTTGCGCCATCACGGTGCGCTGCCCGAATTCGGTGAGGGTTTCGATAATCGCGTTGCGGTTGGGATCGTCACGGCGAACGCGAAATATACCGCGCCCGCCCATGCCGTCAAGCGGCTTAAGAACCGTGTCGCCTTCCGTGTCGATGAATTCATTGAGATGCGCAGCCGAACGCGCAACCAGCGTCGGCACAGAGAATTCGGCAAATTCCGCGAGCGCAAATTTTTCCGAGTGATCGCGCAGCGCTGCGGGGCTGTTGAAAACCCGCGCCCCTTCCGCTTCGGCCCGTTCAAGAAGCCAGGTGGCGGCAACGTATTCGATATCGAATGGCGGGTCCTTGCGCATCAATACGGCATCAAATTTTGCCAGCGGCAGGCTTTCTTCGCCGATCCGCTCGTACCAGGGAGCGGTATTGTCGAGGGATTTTTCTACGCCTGCCTTACCGTCTTTCGGAAAAGGATGGATATGCGTCGCCGTGGCACACACGCCCAGCCGGCTCGACCAAGACAAGGCATCTACCGGAAGAGCCCAGATTTCATGACCGCGCGCCGCCGCCGCGCGCATCATGGCAACGCTGGTGTCCTTATAGAATCGCAGCGAATCAAGCGGGTCGACGATGAACGCAAAACGCATGAATGGAGTCCTTGGTCGAAAGATCGAGTTGCCTGAAATCCTTTAGGCTGGAATTTTGAGGGTGCTTGTTTCTTCCCCGTCTTCCACTTCCGGCGCACTGCGCGTCAACTCGACAGACGCCGCCAATGCCGCCAAGCGCGCAATGACGCCATAAGCATAAAAACGGTTCGGCGGGGCGTCCGGATTCTGGCAGACATCCGGGCACAGACAACTCGTCTCAAACGCCAGCGGTTCAAAGTGCATCCCTGGGGCATTCAGATTTTCATCGACGCCGCGCGCAGCATTGACGCGGTAGAACCCGCCGACGACATAACGGTCGATCATATAGACCACCGGTTCGGCAACACCGTCGCCAACGCGCTCACGAGTATGAACCCCCTCCTGCACCAGTACATCGGAGACTTCCAGACCTTCCTTGATGACGCTCATCTTGTTGCGCTGCTTGCGATTCAGCCCGACAATTTCACTGGCATCATGGACGGTCATCACTCCCATGCCATAGGTTCCGGCGTCCGCCTTGACAATAACGAAAGGCTTTTCATCAATGTCGTATTCGCGATATTTCTCGTGCACGATATCGAGCACTGCGGCAACATTGTCGGCCAAACACTCCTCACCCCGGCGCTCCTGAAAATTGACGCGGCGACAAACGGAAAACGCGGGATTGATTAACCAGGGATCGATTCCGAGTTCCGCACCGAAGGCCGTGGCTATTTCATCGTAGGCGGCAAAATGATTCGATTTACGCCGCACGACCCAGCCCGCGTGCAGCGGCGGAATGAGGAGTTGTTCGCTCAGACCTGTCAGGATTTCGGGAACCCCGGCGGAAAGGTCGTTGTTGAGCAGGATCGCGCAGGGATCGAAATCCTCCAGCCCGAGGCGGGTTTTTGTTCGTTTGAGGGGTTCGAGAAGCAGCGTCGTGCCGTTGGGCAATGAAAGCGGCGTTGGAGCCTCGATTTCCGGCAGGAGCGAGCCGATACGCACATTCAGCCCGGTCTGGCGCAAGATGATGGCCAATTGGGCAACGTTTTGCAGATAAAAAAGGTTGCGCGTATGGTTTTCCGGAATCAGCAATAAATTACGCGCATCCGGGCAGATCTTCTCGATCGCCACCATCGCCGCCTGAATGCACTGCGGCAAAAAGGCCGGATTCAGGTTGTTGAACCCGCCGGGGAAAAGATTGGTGTCAATCGGCGCCAATTTGAAGCCCGAGTTGCGCAAATCGGTGGAAGTGTAAAAGGGCGGCGTGTGTTTCTGCCATTGGCCCCGCAACCAATGCTCGATCCTGGGTAGCGCGTCGAGAAGGCGCCGTTCCAGATCAAGCAAGGGACCGGTCAGCGCTGTTCTGAGATGAGGAACCATGAAATCACCGCCTCTGCAACTGAATGGGCAGATTTTAACAGCAGACAGGGGCCGATAAAGTGCGAAAAAAAACGGGCGCCTAAGCGCCCGTTTTTCAAATGCTGATTCTTGAATTTTCGTCGGATTAGAAGCTGTGACGAACACCCAAGTTGAACGAGGAAACCGTCTTGCCAGCCTTGGTGTTGGACAGGCCGTTGTTCACAGCCGTGTTCAAGCCATAGGCAGCATTATCGTCATTGTCGCCCCAGCCCAGAGCCGCATACAGAGAGGTGCGCTTGGAGAAGGCGTATTCATAGCCAATACCATAGACGGAGAAGTCGGCATCGTCGTGGATACGGTCATACAACTTGCCATAGCTCGCCATGATCTTGTGGTTGCCGAAGGGCATCGAACCAGCGATGTGCCAGGTACGGGCCTTGGCTTGATCGTGACCGAGCGCCGACAGCTTGCCTTCGCCATAGGAAGCATAAACCTTCGCTACCTTGAAGTCATACGAACCGGCCAGCATCCATGCATCGGCCTTGCCAACTTCAGTAGCAAAGTCACCGGCGCGAGCATTGTGGTATGCAGCACCAAGCCACAGACCGCTGTTGCTGTACATGGCCAGAACGCCCCATGTACGGCCCATCTTGTCGAGATAGCCGTTGACCGGACCGTCAACGTTGTTCTCGTTACCGGTGGAGTACCCTACCGCAAACAGGAAGCCAGACAGGTTCGGGGAAATGTACAGGATCGAGTTGTCAAGACGGTCGGCGTCACCGGGGATGCCGGCGTAGAGGTTGCGGATCGTCGGGGACAGACCATAGTTGAACGCGTCAGCCGAGGTCTTCAGGTACCAGAACGGGGTGTATTGGCGACCGATGGTCACTTGACCCCAGTTGCCAGCCAGACCGCCGTAAGCCTGACGGTTGAAGAACTGACCGTTGGTTGCGGCTGTTACTCCGCCAGCGCTGGCAGTGTTGATTCCCGGAGCAGTGGCAGTGGTGCCATGCGGGGTGACGGCGGCAGTATCAATCGCCAGACCCTGTTCCAGCAACCAGACCGCTTTCAGGCCATTGCCAAGAGCTTCTTCACCCTTGAAGCCAATGCGGGTACCGGCGGACTGACCGGACTGGGCACGGAACTGAGTGCCGTAACCGTTGTTGGAAACATCGATACCCACGTCGATAACACCGTAGATCGTTACATTGTTTTGCTGGGCGAAGACGGCGCTGGAAGCAAGACCGGCAACGGCCAGGGCAATAAGTTTCTTCTGCATCAGATTTCTCCTCTTTGACTAAGAAAGGCCCGGCAGACATTTGAAAGGTTTGTCTGCGTCCGGGCCAGCCTTACCTCTCTGGAAATGAGAAGTTGGGTGAATTTTGGCAAATGGCGGGGGGTGCAGGCAACATCAACAATCGAATTTCCCGGGCAAATTCCCGGGTTGTTGTTGAGGTGCAACAAATTATCGGAAGAAAGGCGGCCATTGGATGGGGAACGACTCACTGTGGCAAAAATCCGCTTTGCTCGAAAAACAATCGCCGCAATGCCTCTCCGGGGTCTTCCGCGCGCATGAACGCTTCTCCAACGAGAAAGGCATGAATGCCATGTTGTCGCATCCGGGCGACATCGGCGGTAGTGAGGATGCCACTCTCGGTAACCAAGCGTTTCCCCGTCGGTAGCCGAGGCCACAGGGCCAGCGTCGTTTCCGGATCGACAACAAAGGTGCGCAAGTCCCGATTATTAACGCCAACCAGAGGCGTCTCCAGGCAAAGCGCCCGTTCCAGTTCTGCCGCGTCGTGCACTTCGACCAGCACCGCCATGCCCAGCGAATGGGCCTGCGCTTCGAGTTCGCGCATCTGCCCTGTTTCCAGCGCGGCGACGATGAGAAGCACTGCATCGGCGCCCATTACCCGCGCCTCATAGATCTGGTACGGATCGATCAGGAAGTCCTTGCGCAGAACCGGCAAGGTACATGCCTCGCGTGCCGCCTGGAGAAATTCAGGCGAGCCCTGAAAATAATCCCGGTCGGTGAGCACGGATAAACAGGCAGCCCCGGCACGAGCATAGCTGCGGGCAATCTCAGCCGGCTGGAAGTCGGCGCGAATCACGCCTTTGGAGGGGCTTGCCTTTTTGATTTCGGCAATTACCGCAGCTTGTCCGGCAGCGATGCGTCCTTCGATCGCGCCAACAAAGTCGCGCGTGGCTGCGCGGTCGGCTTCGGCCTGCGCACGCAATTCGGCAAACGGCAGCGCACGCGCGGCAACGGCGATTTCCTCGCGTTTGGTGGCGAGAATCCGGTCGAGAATATTGCTCATCCCGGTATTCCCGAATCATTTGGAGGCACACCAACGGCATGACCGGGACTTGACGGAAAACGACGGGTAAACGCGACGAATTCTTCCAGCTTGCCCCGCGCCGCGCCACTGGCAATGGTTTCAAAGGATTGCGCAACGCCTTCGGAAAGGGTTTCCGCCTGCCCGGCGACATAAATCGCTGCACCGGCGTTTACGGCAACGATATCGCGCACCGGGCCTGGACGATTGTCGAGGGCGTTCAAAAGCATGGTTTTCGATTCTTCCGGACCGGCGGCGCGCAGAACTTTCGGGTCGTGCACCGGCAAATTGAATTCTTCCGGATGCACCGTATATTCCTCGATTTTTCCATCCTTCAGTTCGCCGATGATCGTTTTGCCGGAAATCGAAATTTCGTCCAGTCCTTCCATGCCATAGACAGTCAACGCGCGCTTGCTTCCCAGCCGCTGCAACACGCGAATCTGGATTCCGACAAGATCGGGGTGGAAGACGCCGAGAATTTGTCGCGGCGCCTGCGCTGGATTGAGCAGCGGGCCAAGAATATTGAAGATGGTGCGCACGCCGAGTTCGCGCCGGATCGGCGCCACGTACTTCATTGCACCGTGGTGGTTCGGAGCGAACATGAAACCGATGCCCAGGGTGTCGATACACTCGGCGATTTGCTGCTGCGTCAGGTGGATATTGGCGCCCAGCGCCTCAAGCACGTCGGCGCTGCCGGATTTGCTCGACACGGCACGGCCGCCGTGCTTGGCCACGCGCACTCCGGCAGCGGCAGCAACGAACATCGACGCGGTGGAAATGTTGAAACTATGCGCGCCGTCCCCGCCGGTGCCGACAATATCGATGACGCTTTCCGGATCGGCTACCGGCACGGTGGCGGCAAATTCGCGCATGACCTGCGCGGCGGCGGCGATCTCGCCGATGGTTTCCTTTTTCACCCTGAGGCCGATGATGATCGCGGCGACCAGAGTCGGTGAGAGTTCGCCGTGCATGATCTTGCGCATCAGCGACATCATTTCGTCGTGAAAAATTTCCCGGTGCTCAATGACGCGGGTCAGGGCTTCTTGCGGGTTCATGCCAGGTTCTCCTTGAGAAAATTGCGTAGAAGATCATGACCGCATTCGGTCAGGATCGATTCGGGATGAAATTGCACTCCTTCGACGGCCAGCGTTTTGTGCCGCACGCCCATGATTTCGCCGTCTTCGGTCCAGGCTGTGCGGCAAAGGCAATCGGGCAGGGTGTCGCGTTCAATCGCCAGCGAGTGGTAGCGGGTGCAATGCAGCGGATTGGGCAAATCCCTGAAAACGCCAGCGTTCTCGTGAAAGACCGGCGAGACCTTCCCGTGCATCATGCGCTGCGCGTGCACGATCCTGCCGCCGAACGCGGCGCCAATCGCCTGATGTCCGAGGCAAACGCCGAGGATAGGAATCTTTCCGGCGAATTCCCGGATCGCCGCCACCGAGATGCCCGCCTGTTGCGGCCCTCCCGGTCCCGGAGAAATCACCAGATACTCGGGCGCAAGGCGTTCTATTTCGGCAAGGGAAATGGCATCGTTGCGAAAGACACGCACCTTCTGCCCCAGTTCACCGAAATACTGGACGATGTTGTACGTAAAACTGTCGTAATTGTCGATCATCAAAAGCATGGCAGGACTCCCTGGATTCAGTCGAAACGGGTATCGAGGCCGCGTTCGGCCATTTCCGCCGCGCGCAACACGGCGCGCGCCTTGTTCTGCGTTTCCTGCCATTCCGCGCCGGGATCGGAATCGGCGACGATCCCGGCGCCGGCCTGCACATGCAGTTGTCCGTCCTTGAGGAGCGCGGTGCGGATGGCGATGGCGAGATCCATGTCGCCGTGAAACCCGATGTAGCCGATTGCCCCGCCATAAATGCCGCGTTTGACCGGTTCCAGTTCGTCGATGATTTCCATCGCCCGCATTTTCGGCGCTCCGGAGAGTGTCCCTGCCGGCAGGGCGGCGCGCAGCACGTCAAGCGGTCCCAGCCCGTCGGCGAGCTTGCCTTCGACGTTGGAAACAATGTGCATCACATGCGAATAACGTTCGATCACCATTTGCTCGGTGACGCGTACCGATCCGGTTTGCGCCACGCGGCCGACATCGTTGCGTCCGAGATCGAGCAATTGCACATGCTCCGCGCGTTCCTTTTCGTCGGCCAGCAATTCCTCGGCCAGCGCCGCATCCTCGTCGAACGAAGCTCCACGACGGCGAGTGCCGGCAATCGGGCGCAGCGTCACGGCGCCGCCTTCGAGGCGGACGAGAATTTCCGGCGAAGCACCGACGATATGGAAATCGTCGCAGTTGAAATAAAACATGTACGGCGATGGATTCAGCGTGCGCAGCGCCCGGTACAGCGCCAGCGGGGTAGCGGCGAATGGCTTGCTCATGCGCTGTGAAAGAACCGCCTGCATGATCTCGCCCTCGCGGATGTAATGCTTGGCCTTCTCCACTGCACGCCTGAATGCGGCTTCGCCACTGATCGACACCGCTGGAGACGAGGCGACAGGCGTTTCGGGCGGAATCGCCACTGGCGCGCGCAGCTTCGCCAGAAGCTCCCTCAGCCGCGCCCACGCCTTTTGCCACGCGCCGGGCACGCCGGGTTCGGCGTAGACGACGAGCGTCAGCTTGCCGGAAAGATTGTCGACGACAGCGATTTCCTCAGAGAGAAAAAGCAGGATATCCGGCGTTCCGATGTCCTTGTCTTCCTTTTTGGTGCGCGTAAGCCGGGTTTCGATGTAGCGCACGGTGTCGTAGCCGAAAGCGCCGACCAGCCCGCCGCAAAAACGCGGCAAGCCCGGCGCTGGCGCGGCGCGGAAGCGGCGCATGAATTTTTCGATGAAAACCAGCGGATTGGTGTCGTCCTCGCGTTCGGCAATGCGCTGCCCGGTCAGCACGAGCACCTGATGTCCATAGACGGCGATACGGGTCGGGCTGGAAAGTCCGATGAAGGAATAACGCCCGAAACGCTCCCCGCCTTGCACGGATTCGAGCAGGTAGGTGTAGGCATTGTTCCCGTCGCCGGTGAACTTGAGATAGATGGAAAGCGGCGTATCGAGATCGGCGAAGGTTTCGAGCGTCACGGGGATACGGTTGTACCCCTGCGCGGCGAGCGCGTTGAATTCGGTTTCGGTCATGTGATCCTCACTGAAGATGCCGTGGCGGCATCGGGTTCGTTTTCGGGGGAAGCGCCGCAAGGCGCCAAAGCCGGGGTTTTTCTTATGGCCCGTCCCGGCGACGGACGGTCGTGGTCAGTCCTGGCGCGGCGAGCGCCACCACTTGCTCCAGTAAGAGGAACAAAAATCCGTCCGGAAAACGATTGAGGAAATCACAGTAGGGTTGGTCGAGTCTGTTGAGGCGATACCGCTGTTTGAGAAACTGCGCTTATGCCGCACCACGGTTTTTGCGGTGGCGGCGAGGTTTGATACTAACGCATCGCAAACGGTGCTGTCTATCGTCCGGTATCAGGAATCGAGTGTGCCCGAATGAATCGACTACGCGATGATCCTTATCAAATTCTAATTTAGAGTTAAATTTTATTTGACTACGGTAGCCGCACACATCGCGAAATTATTTTTCCTAAATTAGAAAACTAAACATTGAGCCGTTCGATCTGTTCACGGATTTTTGCCGAATCTTCAAGCCGCAGGATCCGGCGTACTGGCGCAGCAAGTTCGGCGGCATTACTGACCAGAATACGGCTTTTCACTTCAAGTATCTGTGAAGGGTGCATCGAAAAATTACGCAGACCCATGCCGAGAAAGAGGCGAGTGAACTGGAGATCGCCGGCCAGTTCGCCACACATGGAAACCGGAATATTTGCCTTTTCGGCGTTAACCAGCGTATGCGCAATCAGCATCAGCACTGCCGGATGCATCGGATCGTAGAGCGAGGCCACCTGCTCGTCGCTGCGGTCGATGGCGAGCGTGTATTGAATCAGGTCGTTGGTGCCGATCGAGAGAAAATTCAGGTGGCGCAGGAAAATGCCGATTGCCAGCGCGGCGGCGGGAATCTCGATCATCCCGCCGACTTCGAGGTTTTCATCGAACCCGGTTTTTTCCTGGCGCAGGCTCTCCTTCGCCCGCTCCAGCAAGACCAGCGTTGCCTCGATCTCGTGCGCATGCGCGAGCATCGGGATCAGCAGTTTCGTCTTGCCGTATTTCGAGGCGCGCAGGATCGCACGCAATTGCGTGAGAAACATCTGCGGCTCGGCCAGGCACAGGCGGATCGCGCGCACACCGAGCGCCGGATTGGTCTTGACGCGGTTGCCCAGATCGCTCAGCGTGCCTTCAGGATTCAGATCCTTGTCCGCGCCGAGGTCAAAGCTGCGGATCGTCACGGGCCGCCCTTCCATGCCCTTGATCACCTTGCGGTACGCCTCGAACTGTTCATCTTCGGAGGGCATGTCGCCGCGCCCGAGAAAAAGGAATTCGGTGCGAAACAGGCCGATGCCCTCGGCGCCGCCATCGAGCGAAGCAGGCACATCGGAAGGCAGTTCAATGTTCGCGTGCAGCGCGACCTCGATGCCGTCGAGCGTTGCCGTCCGGGCGCTCTTGATTCTCTTGAGCTTTGAACGCTCCAGTTCGATCTGGCTCTTTCTGAGCGTGTATTCTTCGAGAATACGCGGATCGGGATTGACGATGACGACGCCGCGCCGTCCATCGACGATCAGCAGTTCCTTGTCGCGGATCAGGGCGCGCGCGTTGTGCAAGGCCAGCGCTGCCGGCAGCGCCATGCTGCGGGCGAGGATCGCGGTATGCGAGGTCGCCCCTCCGACATCGGTAATGAAGGCGCAGAAACGCTGATCCTTGAATGCAATAAGATCCGTCGGCGCAAGATCGTGCGCGACGACGATCAGATTCTCGCCCTTTACCCCCTTGGGCAGACGCAGCGAGCGCCCTGCCGTTTTTCCGGAAAGTTCCTTGACGATGCGCTCGACGACCTGGCGCACGTCATGGCTGCGCTCACGCAGATACGGATCTTCAAACTGCTCGAACTGCCCGACCAGGAATTCCATTTGCTGCACCAGCGCCCATTCGGCGTTGCAGCGGCGATCCACGATGATCTGGCGCGGCACTTCGCACAATTCGGGGTCGGCAAGAATGGTCGAATAGAGGTCGACAAAAGCGCCGATTTCCGCCGAAGCCTGTTCGGCGCTTTCGCGCATCGTCACCAGTTCTTCACGCACCTGCATCAACGCGGTGTCGAAACGCGCCAGTTCCTTTTCGACCATGCGCGGCGCAATGACCAGGTGCGCAACTTCCAGCGTCGCGTGTGAAATCAGGTGCGCCTGACCGATCGCGATGCCGGGACAAACTCCAATACCGTGCAGTGTGAAGCTCATACTTTTGTCTTGAGAGGACATAAGCGCGGAGGCGGGATTATTCGCCCTCTCCGAATTTGTCGGAAATCAGTGCCAGCAGGGCATCCATCGCCTCCTGCTCGTCGTCGCCGTCGGTTTCCAGAATCACATCCGATCCCTTGCCTGCCGCCAGCATCATGACCCCCATGATGCTTTTTGCATTGATCCGGCGGGGACCTCTCTCCATCCAGACATTACATTCGTAACGCGTAGCGAGCTGGGTAAGCTTGGCCGAAGCTCGTGCATGAAGCCCGAGCTTATTTACGATTCGCGTTTCCTCGCGCAGCATCAGACATCCCTCGACATATTGACAACCCCATCGCACGCGCCGCTGATGGCCTTGGCGATCATTGTTTCCATTCCTTTTTCCCGGTAAGTCAGGGCGCGCAGAAGCATCGGCAGATTGAGGCCGGAAACCCCTTCGACATGCCCCGGCCGCAAGAGTCGAAGTGCCAGGTTCGCAGGCGAAGCTCCGCAAATATCGGTCATGACCAGCACGCCTTCTCCGGCGTCGACTTCTTCGAGCAGCCGCTGCGCCAGCGGCAGCAGATCGGAAGGATCGTCCTGCGCGGCAAGGCCGAGTTGTGCAAAAAACGGCGGACGCCTGCCCTGCACATGACAGGCGTTTTGAATCAGACTTTCGCCGAAAGTACCGTGGGTAATGAGAAAAATTCCAATCATCGGCGCATTTTAGAGTACTTTGCCTCTGCTTGGAGCGGAACATCTGCGCAAATCCGGAAAGGGGGTTCAGGGGAGGGAAAACTCCCTCACACACTCCGCCGGCTTGGACAGCGCCCCCTGAAAATCTACTGAAGATGTGTTTGAACGCTTGGAAGCCAAGCACAGAATTTTCTAAATTACTTAAATAATAGTACGCTACTGTAGTAGTGCACGACAAAAAATTCTTCAGTCAAATTTAGAAAATCAATAACCACCATGAAATTCCCTATTCCTCCCCCTTGCCTTCCCGGCGGCGGGCGGCGATTTCGTCGGTGATTTTCTGCTCCCGCTTGGCCTCGCGCACGGCTTCCTGCGAATGGAAGCGCTGCGAGAGGGTGTCGAATGCCTTCAACTTGACGTTCTGTTCCTGCCAGCGATCCTGGCCTGCGACGGTATCTTCCTTTGAGGTGGAAACGGTTTTTTTCTGTTGTTCGATGGCCTGATCGATCCGGTCGAGAAAATCCTGATAGTTGCGCCATTCCCGCGTCGATAGACCGTTCCTGGCTGCAGCGAGAAAACGCTGGGAATACTCGTCGCGATATTGTTGGAGCAAGAGCAGCTTTTCCTTCTCGCTCTTTTCGGCAGCAATCAGGCGGCCCAATTCGCGCGTAGCCTCATCGGCACGTTCCTGCATCAGATCGAGCACGATTTGCAGATTGAATTTCTGCGCCATGATGTTTTTTTCTGGAAAGTTCCGGAACTCCGGATCACGGAGCAGCGCCGAAGAGCCCGGTGAGAGCGCCGGTGCTGGAATCGAAGTCGGCGCGTTCGGAAAGATTTTGCTGGAGAAAAGTCTCGAACTGCGGATAGAGTTTGATGGCGCGGTCGAGCAACATGTCGGAACCGGAAACGTAGGCGCCGACATTGATCAAATCGCGCGAGCGCTGGTAGCGGGAATAAAGTTGCTTGAACTGACGGATCGCCTCCAGATGTTCCGGCGTAACGAGGCTGACCATTGCGCGCGAAATCGACTGCTCGATGTCGATGGCCGGGTAATGCCCGGCGTCGGCCAGCGCACGCGAGAGCACAATGTGTCCGTCGAGAATGGCGCGGGCCGAATCGGCAATCGGATCCTGCTGGTCGTCGCCTTCGGCAAGCACGGTGTAGAACGCGGTAATCGAGCCGCCGCCGACCGGGCCGTTGCCGGCACGTTCGACCAGTTGCGGCAAGCGCGCGAAGACCGATGGCGGATAGCCGCGCGTGACCGGCGGTTCGCCGACGGCAAGGGCGATTTCGCGCTGCGCCATCGCATAGCGGGTCAGCGAATCCATAATCAGCAAAACCTGCTTGCCGGTATCCCGGAAATATTCGGCAAGCGCCGTGGCGTAGGCGGCGCCCTGCAATCGCATCAGCGGGCTGACATCCGCCGGGGCGGCGACAACAACGGAACGGCGGCGCCCTTCTTCTCCGAGAATGTTCTCGATGAATTCCTTGACTTCGCGGCCACGTTCGCCGATCAGCCCGACAACAATGATTTCGGCCTTGGTGTAGCGGGCCATCATGCCCAGAAGTACCGATTTCCCGATCCCGGAGCCGGAGAACAACCCCATCCGCTGCCCCTGCCCGACGGTCAACAGAGCATTGATCGCGCGTATGCCAACATCGAGCCAGCGTTCGATAGGGGCACGCAACATCGGATTGATTGGCCGGCTCTGCAGCGGATGCAGGGTTTCGGTATGCAAGGGCCCCATTCCGTCGAGCGGGCGCCCTGCACCATCGAGCACGCGCCCGAGCAGGGATTCGCCAACGGGCAGCAACTTGGCGCGGTCGATGGCGCGGCGGCGATGTGGCCGCGCCTTGTGGATGCGCGGAGGGGGATTCGGCGTCTCCAGCGCACTGACGCGAGCGCCAGGGGAGAGCCCATAGACATCCTCGGCGGGCATCAGAAAAAGTTTCTCGCCGGAAAAACCGACGACTTCGGCCTCGACGGAATGGGATCCATTGGAAAGGCTGCATGTGCCGCCGAGCGGCAGCTTGAGTCCGGCAGCCTCCATGACAAGACCATTGATTCTGGTCAGGTTGCCGCTGGCAAGCAGGGGCGAAGCTTCGGCGGCAAGTTGACGGCAGTTTTCGAGAAAACCGCACCAAAGACCGGTGTGTTCGGGAGCATTGGATTCAGCCCCGCTCCTGACGGCGGGAGATTCGCCTGCGGTGGCCGGGGCGTCCGCCTCTTCCGGCGGCACTGCCGTTGCCGTTTCCACATCAAGGGATGTCATGTTTTATTCCTGTCCGGCCCCGCAGGTTCCGGTTCACTCTTCCAGCCACTCGCCGGAAGTGCCGATCGAATCGAGAATCCGCCGCCAGCGGGTCGGCAAGCTCGCATCGACCATCGAAGGGCCGATTTCGACACGGCAGCCGCCCCGGGCAATACCCTCATCCTCAACGAGGCGCCAACTGCTGTGCGTGATCTGGTCTCCAAGCAGCGCACGCAGCAGGGTAACATCGTCCGGATGCGCAAGCACCGTCGGGGGGCCCTGATGCTGCGGAAGCGAGTTGATCGCTTCGCGCACGACGGAAAGCAATATCTCCGGGCGCACCTTGAGCGTGTGCCGGACGAGTTGCTCCGCCACTTCGAGCGCCAGCGCAAGCAAGGCATCGGCAACGTTCTGATCCATCTCGTCCAGCGAGCTTTTCAAGGCATCGAGCAGCGCCAGGGACTGTTCGGCGTTTTGCCGTGCTTCCGCAAGTCCGGCCTCGTGACCCTCGGCATAACCTGCCGTCCGCCCTTCCTCATGCCCGGCGGCAAGCCCGGCCTGATGCCCATCCTGCCGCGCCTGCTCCTTCAGCGCTTCGATTTCCTCTTCGGAAACGAGGGGAGGAGGAGGAGGAATTTCCACCACCGGCACGGGTTCTGGAACAGGATCCGGAGCAGAAGCCACGGGTACGGGAATCGCCGGTTCTTCCACATCGAAGGATGCCAGTTCCCAGCGTTCGTAAGCGCTAAGCTTTTCCTTGGGAATTACGTTCGGAGGCGATTTGGGCACAGGCAATCTTCCAGTTCAGAATTTCCGCTTCACGGGAAGCTCAGACCATTTCCTCGCCGCCCTTGCCGCCGATGACGATCTGGCCTTCCTCGGCCAGGCGGCGCACGATCTTGAGGATTTCCTTCTGTTCCGCCTCGACCTCGGAGAGACGGACCGGCCCCTTGGCTTCGAGGTCTTCGCGCAGCATTTCGGCAGCACGTTGCGACATGTTCTTGAAGATTTTTTCGCGCAAGGTTTCGGATGCGCCTTTCATTGCGATGATCAGCGAATCGGACTGGATTTCGCGCATCAGGAGCTGCACCGCGCGATCATCCAGATCGAGCAGATTCTCGAACACGAACATCTCGTCGATGATCTTCTGCGCCAGTTCCGGGTCGTATTCACGGATCGCATCGACCACCGAGGTTTCGTTTGCAGTCCCCATGAAGTTGAGAATTTCAGCCACGGTGCGGACGCCGCCCATCGCCGATTTCTTGATATTGGCCGAACTCGAAAGCAGCCCCAGCATCACGTCGTTGAGTTCCTTCAGGGCGATCGGCTGTACCCCTTCGAGCGTCGCGATCCGCAGCACGACATCATTGCGCAGGCGTTCACTGAAGTAATTGAGAATCTCGCTGGCATGATCGTGTTCCAGATGCACAAGCAGCGTGGCAATAATCTGCGGGTGTTCGTTGCGGATCAGATCCGACACGGTGGAGGCGTCCATCCATTTCAGACCCTCGATGCCGTTGGTATCGCCGCCGTGCAGGATGCGTGAAATCAGGTTGCTCGCCTTGTCATCGCCCAGCGCCTTGGTAAGAATCGAGCGGATGTAGGAATCGGTATCGGTGTGCAGTGCCGCAGCAGTTTCGGCGGTGTTCAGAAACTCGTCGAGCACCGATTCGATCCTGACATGCGGCACCGCGCGCAGCGAGGCCATCGCGTACCCGATGCGCTGCACCTCGCGCGGGCCAAGATGTTGCAGGGCCTGCGCGGCGTATTCCTCGCCCAGCGCAATCAACAGGATCGCGCTCTTTTCGATTGCTTCATCGCTGCTAGCCATTGACGTCTATCCACTGATTGATGATGCCGGCGACGATCTTCGAATCCTTCTGCGCAATTTCCTTTGCCCGCGCCAGTTTCTGATCGAAGGGCGAGATGACATGCTCTTCGGCCTTTTCCCCCGCTTCTGCTTCGCCCTCGCCCGCCTCCGAAGCGCCTTCCGCTGCGGGCTCCTCTTCCTTCGGCGGCGGGGGCGGCGGTGGGAACATGGTGCGCAGGATCGGGCGGATCACTCCCAGGATCAGGTAGGCGATAACGGCGGCAATCAGCAGATATTTCATGGCTTCACGAGCAAGCTCGACATTCTCTGGATCCTTCCACAACGGTATCGGAACTTCGACCTTTTCTTCAACCGTAAACGAAGTATTGACGACCGACAGCGTATCGCCGCGCTCGTTTGAAAATCCCATCGCCTCCTTCACCAGATCGTTGATCTGTTTGATTTCGGCCTCGGAGAGCGGTTTCGCGGCGACCTTGCCATCGCGCCCGGTTTCCTTCCGGTTATTGACCACGACCGCCGCCGACAATCGACGGATGCTGCCGATGAATTGCCGCGAGTGACGAATCGTCCGGTCGACCTCGTAATTGGTCGTCGAATCCTTGCGCGTCGAAATCGGCGAACCTGCATTGGAGAGCGGCGCAAGGACGCCAGCGGCCTCGATTTTTCCGATCGGCGGCTGCCCCGCAGCCGGTTGCTGCTGCGCGGGAGTCGCGCCGGGGACCGGCGGTTGCGTGAGCGGCACTGTTGGCGGAACCGGAGGCTGATTCGTGAGCGCGCCGGGAATGCCCATCGCTGGCGGATTGACACTGGCCGTCTCGCTCGTCTGCTGGCTGCGAATACTGATGTCTGGCGGCGTCGTGTTCGGCCTGTGCTGCTCTGCGGTCTGTTCGGTTTGCGAAAAGTCGACATCGGCCGCCACCTGCACGCGGGCATTATTGCTGCCGACGACCGGGGCCAGGATATCCTCGATCCGCTTGATGACGCTGCTCTCGATTTCCTGGACGTACTTGATCTGGGTCGGGTCGAGCCCGGCCTCGGTAAGCCGGCTCTTCAACTGCGAAATGATCGCGCCGGTCTGGTCGAGAACACTGACATTGGAAACCGGCAGTTCAGGCACGCTGGAAGCGACGAGATTCTGGATCCCGGCAATCTGGATCGGCTCCAGCACGCGCCCCGGATAGAGGCTGAGCAGCACCGACGCGGAAGGCTTCTGCTGGTCGCGCACGAAAACCGAGGGCTTCGGGATCGCCAGATGTACCCGTGCCGTCTGTACCGTGGAAATCGACTGGATCGTGCGCGCCAGCTCCCCCTCAAGGGCGCGCTGGAAATTGACCTGCTCGGCAAACTGGCTGATGCCGAACTTCTGGTTTTCCATCACCTCGAAGCCAACACCGCCGGTTTTGGGCAAGCCTTGCGAGGCCAGCCGCAAGCGGGTTTCGTGAACCCTCTCGCCGGGAATCAGGATCACGGTACCGCTTTCGGAAAAACGGTAGGGGATATTCATCTGGTCGAGCGCGGTAATGATCGCGCCGCCGTCGCGTTCGCCGATATTGGAGAACAGAACCCGGTATTCGGGCTGGCGCGACCACAGAATGCCGCCGACGATCAAGGCCGCGACCGCAGCGAGCGCAACGATGAATACGATCTTTTGCGTATTGGTCAGCCGCGCGAGCGCCTCGCGCAGACGACCGACCAAATCGCCCGGCGCTGGCGCGGCAAGTGGTATTGTGGTCTCCGGAGTGGCCGCCATGCTTTGAATGTCAGTGAATCAATAAAAAGGCCGAAAGACTGGAGCCCTTGTGGTTCCCGGGAATCGCCATAACCCTGTGTTTTCCGTGCCGCGCGCCACAAAGGATGAAAAAACTGCGGATTATTCTACTATGATCGTTCCTTTCAGGCCCCAATTTTCCGAACATTCCCGAATTCCGGCGTGAATTCCGCACATCGTCATGAACAACCCGGCCCAACCCCCGATTCCCGGCATTCCCGGCGATGTGAATATCGAGACCGGAGCAGGCGAGGCGGCAGGCGCAAAGGCCGAAGAACTGCAACGCGCCTTCCAGGTTTTCAACCAGGTTTCGCTGGAACTGACCCAGGCCTACGCCACGCTGCAGGGGCGCGTCGAATCCCTGACCGCCGAATTGGCGGTGGCCAACGGCAAACTGCTGCGCCAGTATCAGGAAAAGGAAGCGCTCTCCGAGCGTCTGGGTCTTTTGCTCAACGCAATGCCCGCTGGCGTCATCGTGCTCGATGCCGATGACCGTGTACGCGAAGCCAACCCCGCCGCCTACCAGATGCTCGGCGACGGCATTGCCGACGCCTTCTGGCCCGGTGTGGCGCGGGCGCAATTGATTCCCGTACCGCAGCAGCCGAACGAATTCCAGCTCGGCGAGCGGCGCGTCGCCATTGCCGAAAGCGCCCTCGATTCGGCGGGCGGGCGCATTCTGCTGATCCACGACACCACTGCCGCGAACGAAATGAAAGTGAAGTTGGAGCGCAACCAGCGTCTGGTCGCCATGGGTGAAATGGCCGCGTCGCTGGCGCACCAGTTGCGCACCCCGCTGGCGGCGGCGCTTCTCTACAGCGGCAATCTCTCCCAGCCCTGCCTGCGCGACGAAGCGCGTACACGCTTCGCGGGCAAGGTCAACGAGCAGTTGCACCGCCTCGAACGCCTTATCCAGGACGTCCTGCTCTTTGCCCGAGGGCAAAAAATCGGGCGCGACGCGATTCCGGTAACGACGCTGATCATGGAAGCCGCACAGACCGTCGAGCCCCTGTGCGCGCAGCGCGGCGTCCGATTCCATTCCGGCTGCGAAATCCCGGAGACGACCGCCCGCGAATGGCGGCAAGGCGCGGGAATCGACAACGCCATCATCATGGGAAACAAAAAGGCGCTGGTAGGCGCGCTGCTCAATTTGCTGGAAAATGCGCTGCACGTCTGCGAAACCGGCGGCGCCGTATCGCTGACGGCCATCCTCGCTGGCGACCGCGCGCGGATCGCGGTGCGCGATACCGGGCCGGGAATCCCGCCCGAGCGGCAGGAACGCATTTTCGATCCCTTTTTCACCACCAAGGGACAAGGCACCGGCCTTGGGCTTGCCATCGCACTCGGCGTCGCCCGCGCCCATGGCGGCGACATCTCTGCCCGCTCGCTCGCTGGCGTGGAAGCCGCTCCCGGCGAATTGGGCGGTTCCGAATTCGTCATGGAATTGCCGGTCGGCACGGTGGACCAATTGCGCCCGGAGAGCCAGGAACTCCAGGGCGAAGCCTGAAAACGAAAGATCAACAGAGAACCGAGAGGAAAACCATGAGCCAAGGCTTACCCATCCTGATCGTCGAGGACGACCCGCATCTGCGCGAAGCGGTGTGCGACACGCTCGAACTCTCAGGCTTCTCCGTCTTTTCCGCCGACGGCGGCGAAGCGGCCTTGCGGATTCTCGAACAGAACGCCGTCTCGATCGTCATCAGCGATGTGCGCATGATGCCGATGGACGGCATTACCCTGCTCAAGGAAATCCACGCCCGCTGGCCGCATCTGCCCGTCGTGCTGATGACCGCGTTTGCCGATGTCGACCGCGCCGTCGAAGCGATGCGCGCCGGCGCCTGCGACTTCCTGCTCAAACCCTTCGAGCCGCAGGCCCTGCTCGGACACATCGCCCGCTACCGCTTGCCGGACGCCGAGGATGGCTCGGATGTCATCGCCCGCGACCCCGCGAGCCGCAGCCTCTTCGCGCTCGCCACGCGCGTCGCGGCAAGCGATGCGACAGTATTGCTCACCGGCGAATCGGGCGTTGGCAAGGAAGTCGTCGCGCGATACATCCATCGCCACTCGGCGCGCGCTGGCGGCCCTTTCGTTGCCATCAACTGCGCGGCGATTCCCGAATCGCTGCTCGAAGCCACGCTTTTCGGCTACGAAAAGGGCGCTTTCACCGGCGCGCAGCAAGCCCAGGCGGGCAAATTCGAGCAGGCGCAGAACGGCACCCTGCTGCTCGATGAAGTCACCGAAATGCCGCTTGCGTTGCAGGCGAAACTCCTGCGCGTCCTGCAGGAACGCGAAGTCGAGCGCGTGGGCGGCAAAAAGCCGGTGGCGCTCGACATCCGCATCATCGCCACCTCCAACCGCGACATGGCCGAAGCCGTCCAAAAGGGCGCTTTCCGCGAAGACCTCTTTTACCGGCTCAATGTCTTTCCGCTGCCGATTCCCTCGCTGCGCGAACGCCCCCTGGACATCATTCCGCTGGTGCGCCACTTCCTCGCCGAACACGGCGGACGCGCCGGACGCTGGCTCTCGCTCTCTCCATCGGCGGAAGCCGCGCTCATCGCCTATTCGTGGCCGGGCAATGTGCGCGAACTGGAAAACGTAATCCAGCGGGCAGCGATTTTCACCTCTGCCGAAAGCATCGAGGCCGAACATCTGTACCTCCAGGGGCGGAAAATTCCGGCGGCAGCGCCTGTAGCCCCTCTCCCCGTCCCTTCCGCCGCACCTGCCGCCGCCGTGCCCGCCGCGCCTCCTCCAGCGAAAGAAGAAAGCAGAAGCGAAAACATCCGCGACCTCGAACGCGAACACATTCTGGAAACCCTGGCGGCAGTGGGCGGCGTGCGCAAACTCGCCGTCGAACGACTCGGGATTTCGGAACGGACGCTGCGCTACAAACTGAAGCAATACCGCGAAGAAGGCTGGCTTTAGGAATTTGTGACACAAAAAAACAACACTTCCCCGCGCCGGAAAGGGAAAGTCTGGCCCGATAATTGCTTGATATTTGCCAGATCGCAACAATTGCCTAAACTTCATCTATACCAATGCACTTGTCTGGCCTCGTGCCGGAGACGAACATGAATACGAACGGAATCGACCAAGTACTTGCGATGCTGCGCACAACCGCAGCAGAAGCCGCTGGAAAGCCCGCCGAAGCAGGAGCGGCGGAAGGCGCCGATTTCGCCTCGGTGCTGAAAAACTCGATCGAGCAGGTCAACCAGACGCAGCAGACGGCGGAAGGCATGGCGGAAAAATTTGCCGCTGGCGACGGCAATCAAAACCTGCACGAAGTGATGCTTGCCCTGCAGAAAGCCAGTGTTTCATTTCAGGAAATGGTGCAGGTTCGTAATAAACTCGTCACTGCATATCATGATGTCATGAACATGCAGATTTGAGCGCCCCTCCGGAAAACGACAATTTTTGCCGCCTCCCCGCTTCCGCCTCCGGATCGATAAGCGCCTTGCCAAAAGCAAGGCGTTTTTCATTTCGGTGGGCGCCGCATTCGATTTTCCAGAAAACCGGGTTTTTTAAGCCGTCAGTGTCGTTTTTGTGCTCCTAACTCAAAGAAAAGATCAACTTCGAGTTTCTTTTCTAACTCAGAAATGAAATAATTACGCAAACTTTCCCTTATAAGAGGTGTTGCAATGGCAAGAAAACCGAGTGGGGCTGAAGTTCTCGAAAAAGCGAAAAAGCTCCTGACCCAGGCCCGGACGGTCGAAGAACTGCGGCAAGCGCAGGCGGTTGTTCTGCCGTTGATTTATCGTTTGACGATGAAAGAAACGGCGCAAGCGATTGGAGTTTCGGTTGGCTGGGCCTGTCAGTTGCGCACCCGTTTCATCATCGAAGGCGGCGTCAGCACCGTCGGAGCTCCCGCCCCGGCGCGTCGCCGGCGCGAAAACATGACACTGGAAGACGAACGCGCCTTTCTCGCGCCTTTTTTTGACCGGGCACGGGAAACCGGCGTCCTGGTCGTCAGGGATGTCAAACTGGCGCTCGACGCGCGCCTGAAACGCTCGGTGGCGCTTGCCTCCGTCTATAACCTGCTGCACCGCCACGGCTGGCGCTCCAGCATGAACGAGCTGCGTTGAATCCTGCATTGCAACGGCGGCACGACAGGCAAAACCCGAACGCCCGAGCATTCTCCCCAACCCCCATTGCCGGGGGTTTTTCATTTGGGCCCGCTTCTTTCGGATAATTTTCTAAATTTGTTTAAATAATATTTCGCTACAGTAGAGAATTACAGCCAGGAATTACTTAAACAGATTTAGAAAATTTTGAGTCACCCCAACCGGAAGGTTGGGGATTCCTCGACACAACGCGGGGCGCCTTCGGCGCCTGTTACGCTATGTCTCGCTGACCCCGCCATGAATGGCTTAGGATTGCGCTCGACAGGTGTTCAAGGGAAAAAAACCCGAAAAGCTCATCTCCGGCTTTCCGGGTTTGTTCGGAACGAATCCGATTGTCATTGGCCCGCCCGGAATCGAAGTATTCACGGAAAGCCGCATGGTTAAGCGGTTTATTTTTCCTCTACTTCGGAAATACCCCCAAAAATGCCCCCATTTGATCCTTGTTACCCCTGTTTTGCCTAATTTTTAAGCTAACCCTAGCGGTAGGCAAAAAAATAGAGCTAAATCGAGCCTCGCGCCGCAAGGGCAGGAATGCCCCCCTTGGAAGAACCCTTACCCGGGGGGCCATGCTTAAGGACTTGGCGGGCCATTGCAAGGTTTATAAAGGCTCAAGATCGCCATCAAAATCCCGTGCATTGTGGGCCGCTTGCGCTGCTTCAATTTCGGCAAGCCTTGCCCGGATTTCGCTACTATTGATCCGGCCAGCAGAAGTATGAAGTCTTAAGCGGCATATTTGACGTGCGGGTCTTGGAAGAAGCTCTTGACCCGTTCGGGAGATTGTTCGAGTTTTACCATGTGCTCGGTGGCGGC
>Ga0123357_10000190_pt1 | contig 57536 bp, 39 predicted proteins | sample TergutEmb28metaG_FD_89873 | JGI IMG/M metagenome (GOLD analysis project Ga0123357, IMG submission 89873) | Embiratermes neotenicus P4 segment gut microbial communities from Petit-Saut dam, French Guiana - Emb289 P4 | ecosystem: Host-associated > Arthropoda: Insects > Digestive system > Gut ...
GTACGGCGTTTCTCGGACCTGCGGCGTACGTACAGTACGCCTCGGTCCTGCGATACGGCGTGCGCCCTTCTCGCTGCGGTCTCGGCCGTCTGCAGAAATCGCGTCGTGAATTATCCGGGCTAGCCTCGATTCGCTCGCAACGGCTGTAGAACACGCTCTAAGCTGTCTCGAAACTGCGCTTGTCTTTCTTGCCAGACTTCTTCTTGCTCTTCGCGCTGCGGTTCGAATGTCCGTTGGCAATGTGCTGTCCGTTCGTTGACGCAACTGCAGGCTCACCGGTCTCGGGATAAACTTGCGCGCCCTCGACGCTACCGCGGAGCAGGTCAGCGGCGAGCTGGGCGGCGCGGTCCGTTTTTTCCCATGCAAACTCACTGCGGCCGAAGTGGCCATAAGCCGCCGTTGGTTTGTACTGCGGCGCAAGCAATCCGAGTTCTTCGATGAGTGCTTTCGGACGCATGTCGAAGTTGTCGAGGATGTATTTCTCGAGGATCTCGTCATCCACCTTGCCAGTGCCGAACGTGTTGATGTGCACACCAACGGGGCGTGCGACGCCAATCGCATAAGCGATTTGCACCTCGCAGCGTTTTGCGAGACCCGCCGCAACGACGTTCTTCGCGATATATCGCGCGTAGTAACACGCGGAGCGATCGACCTTCGACGGATCCTTGCCGCTGAAGGCGCCGCCACCATGGCGACCCATGCCGCCGTACGTGTCGACGATGATCTTGCGACCGGTGAGACCGCAGTCGCCCTGCGGACCGCCAACGACGAAGCGCCCCGTGGGATTGACGTGGAACTTCGTGTTCTTGTCGATGAGCCTCTTCGGCATGACCTTGCCGATGACGAGCTCCATCACGGCCTCGCGAAGTTGCTTGTGTTTTACATGCTCATCGTGTTGCGTCGAGATGACAATCGCATCCACGCGAACCGGGACGTCGTCTTCGTATTCGAGCGTGACTTGGGTTTTGCCGTCAGGCCTGAGAAAATCGACTTTTCCGGCTTTGCGAACGGCCGCGAGTTGCCGGGCAAGCTGGTGGGCGTAGTCGATGGGCGCCGGCATGTAATTCGATGTCTCGTCCGTGGCGTACCCGAACACGAGACCCTGATCGCCGGCCCCCTGCTCCTTGTACAGGCCTTCGCCTTCGGTGACACCTTGCGAGATGTCTGGACTTTGTTTCTCGACGGCCGTGAGGATTGCGCAGGTGTTGCCGTCAAAACCCTTCGCCGAGCTGTTGTAACCAATATCGAGGACCGTCCGGCGCACGATGGCCGGAACATCAATCGTCGCCGTGGTCGTGATCTCACCGGCCACAACGACCATTCCGGTCTTCGCAAGCGACTCACACGCAACACGTGCTTTCGTGTCTTGAGTCAGGATGGCGTCGAGAATCGCATCGGAGACGGCATCGCAAAGTTTGTCTGGATGCCCCTCGGTAACGGACTCCGACGTGAATTGATAACGTGCCATTCTCGACTCCTCGAAAAGATTTCGAGAGGGCATAGCGCGACCACCCAGGGTACGCAAAGGCCTATCGAGGGGAACGGAAGCACGTGAAAAGAGCCGTGCCCCGATGACTCACGTACTCAAGATTTTTTGGGCCCGTCATCAGGAGGGTTGTCGTCCCATGGCTCCACTCGAGAAATCTTTTGCACCCATTGATCATGCTCGTTGAGCTCGCGGGGAGCAGGCTCGGCAACCTGGGCCTGCGAGAGCTGCGGCGCGGTCATTCCGCGCCCGCCAATGGTGACCGAAGCGCCCGGAATTGCCGCGATGGCGAGCGTGGCCGCAGGCTGAAACGTGAGCGGCACGGTGAGGCCGCCAACTTGATCGAAGAAGCGCGCGGCGATCCGGGCCATGCGCTGAGCGCCTAGTTCCTCGGAGATCTTGCGCCAGGTGCAGCCCTCGCTGAGTGCCGAGAGGAAGGACTCCGCGGAAGTGAAGTTCACGGTGTGGCGAATCACCGTGTGACGCACGAGGGACAGGCCACCTTGCTCGAACATGCGCCGCATCGAATCGCGCGCGGGATCGATGCGCGCGCGACCTTCTAGGGCGTTGGGTGCGAACTCTGCGAGCGCACTCGTGAGCAGATCGAACGGATCACCCCGGCCCGACGGACCCCACACGAGCACGCCCACCTTGCCGCTACCCACGAGCGCCGAGCGCCAGCTCTTGAAAAGCAATTCGCGATCTTCGAAATGTCGGAGTCCGAACGCGCATACGATCGCATTCCAATCACCATTGCCGGTGTCCGAAGCGTCGGCTTGCATGCACATGACGCGATCGAAACGGGCCTTTTCGATCTGCTCCTGGCAGATGCGAATCATCTCGACACTGGTGTCCGTTGCGAGGACCTTGCCCTTGTCGCCGACGGCGCGGGCAACTGCGAGCATTTCTGCGCCCGGCCCCGCCATCGTGACGAGCACGCGCTGGCCTTGCGAGAGGGAGAGATCCCGAACGAGATCGAGGTGGTAGGGCATGAAGCGCGGCACCCATTCCTCGAGGTAGCGGGCAGCGGCACGATCCCAAGGGGTTCCCATGACTCACGGAGCATACCCGAGTGAGGTGCACTGCTACCAGGGCAAGCATGTTCATTTCCCGTCGGCACTCGACTAGGCTCTGCCGGCGTCATGGCCGACGCCCCGCTTCGCAAGACCTCACTCTACGATCGTCATGTCAAAGCGGGAGGGCGCATGGTGCCGTTTGCCGGTTTCGAGATGCCTGTACAATACACGGGTATTGTCGACGAGCATCACGCGGTTCGCAATGCGTGCGGGATCTTCGATGTGTCGCACATGGGGGAGCTCGAACTCCGCGGCGAGCACGCAGCCGCGGTCGTGGACTACCTCATTACGAACGACGCCTCGAAGCTCGTCGACGGGCAGGCGCTTTACACGTGCGCTTGTAACGAGCGCGGCACCATTCTCGACGATCTCATCGTCTATCGCGCTGCGCACGATCATTGGCTCATCGTCTGCAATGCATCGAACCACGACAAGATGGCGGCCGTGTTCGAACGGGCAGCGGAGAACCACTGCATCTTCGAAGATCGCACCTTGGAGACGTCGCTCGTTGCGGTGCAAGGCCCAAAGGTTTTCGACATTCTCGCACTCGCCGGCGGCGACGCGGCGCGACTCCTGAGCCTCAAGCCTTTCCACTTCCGCGACGCGGTCGTTGCCAACGTGAGGTGCACGGTGGCGCGCACCGGCTACACCGGCGAAGACGGCGTCGAGATTTTTTGCGCATGGAAGGATGCGCCGGCTCTTTGGGATCAGCTTCTCTACCTCGGTGCGCCGCTCGGCATGAAGCCCGCGGGTCTCGGCGCGCGCGACACGCTCCGCCTCGAAGCGCGCTTGTCCCTCTACGGCAATGATATCGACGAAACGACGAATCCAATCGAAGCAGGCCTCGGTTGGGTCGTAAAAATGGACAAGCCGATGTTCGTCGGCAAAGCCGCACTCGAAAAAGTGAAGGCCGCGCCGGTGCCCCGCAAGCTCGTCGGATTCGAGATGGCAGGCCGTGGCATCGCGCGCCATGGCTACGCGCTCCGCGATCTCGAAGGCAATCCGGTTGGCGTGTGCACGAGCGGCAGCCCCGGCCCCAGCGTGGGCAAGAATATCGGACTTGGATATCTACCCAGCGCCATGACTCCCATCGGCACGAAGTTTCTTGTCGACTGCCGCGGCAAAAATATCCAAGCCGAAGTCGTTAAAATGCCATTTTATATTCGCAAGAAATAAGGAAAATTTCATGAGCGACAACATCCCCGCAGGGCTCAAATACACGACCGATCACGAGTGGGCGAACATCGAAGGCGCACGCGTCAAAGTCGGCGTCACGGCATTCGCCGTCGAGCAGCTCGGCGACGTCACACTCGTCGACATCAACGTGAAGGTCGGCGACGAACTTGCCGAAGGCAAAGCGTTCGGCACCATCGAGAGCGTCAAGACATTGAGCGACCTGCTCTCGCCAGTCGCCGGCAAGGTGGTCGAAATCAACATGGCGCTCTCTGCGAATCCCGAGCTCGTGAACGAAGACTGTTATGGCAAGGCATGGATGATTGTCATCAAGCCGAGCGATCCGGCTGCCGTCGGCGCGCTCCTCGACGACAAGGCGTACGCCGAACACGTCAAATCACAGTAAGGATTTGAGTTTCGCGAGCGTGGTCAGCGCTTCGAGCGGCGTCATCCGATCGAGATCCAGCGCACGAAGCATCTCGAGCGCTGGATTCGTTGGGATGTCTGCATCACGCACACGATCGCTCTTGCCGAACAGATCGAGCTGCGGAACGTTGGCTCTCGTCCGCGAGTGGCGCGGCAAGACTTGAGCGACGCCTCGACCTTGCTCGAGCGCATCGAGCATCGCCTTTGCCCTTGCGAGCACGGGCTCCGGAATGCCAGCGAGCCGCGCGCACGCGACGCCGTAGCTCCGTGAGGCCGCGCCTTGTTGCACCTTGTGAAAAAAAACGATGCTGCCTTCGTGTTCGCGCGCGCTCACGCTGTGGTTCTGTGCGCGCGGACAACTCGACGTGAGCTCGGTGAGCTCGTAGTAGTGCGTGGCGAAAAGCGCGCGGCAAGAAGCCACGTCGTGCAGATGTTCAGCAACGGCCCACGCGATGGCGAGACCGTCGTAGGTGCTCGTGCCGCGACCAATCTCGTCGAGGATGACGAGCGAGCGGCGCGTCGCGCGGCGGAGAATGTTGGCTGTCTCCTTCATCTCGACCATGAAGGTGCTCTCCCCGCGCGCGAGGTTGTCGCTCGCGCCGACGCGCGTGAGAATCCGATCGACGATACCCACGCGCGCTCGGCGCGCGGGCACGAACGAACCCGCCTGCGCGAGCACCACGGCAAGCGCCACCTGGCGCATGAACGTAGACTTGCCGGCCATGTTCGGTCCCGTGATGATCCAGAGGCGCGCGCGATCTTCGGGCGCCTCCTCATTCGCGTCGAGCGCAGCGAGCACGACGTCGTTCGGCACGAAATGGCCCGCCGCAGCGAGATGCTCGACCACGGGATGGCGTGCTTGCTCGAGTAAGAGCTCGGTGTTCTCGTTCACGTCGGGACGCGTGTAGTCGTCGCGGTGCGCAACTTCGGCAAGGGCACTTGCCACGTCGAAGTGTGCAACGCGCGCGGCAATCGCTCGGAGACGTTCGACATGCGCGGCGAGATTTTTCACGAGCTCCGACCAGAGCTCGGCTTCCCTCGTCGACAGGCGCTCTTCGGCGTGCGCGAGCTTGTCGGCGAGCGCGTCGAGATCATCGCACGTGAAGCGCTCGCCGGTTGCGATCGTCTGCTTGCGGCGCCACGACGAAGGCGCCTTCGCGAGATGCGTCTTCGTCACCTCCATGTACCAACCGAAGACGCGCGTGTACCGGAGCTTGAGGCTCGGGATCTGCGACATCTCGCGAAGACGGCCTTCGAGCTGCACGATGAGCCGCTGGCCGTCGCGGGTGAGCGTGCGAGCTTCGTCGAGCTCACCATCCCAACCATCACGAAAAACGCCGCCGTCGCTCGCTCGCAGCGGAAGCTCGTCGGAAAGTGCATTGTGCAACAATTCCGCGAGATCTTCACAGCGGTCGACGAAGGGCTCGTTCGTCGGGATCTCGAGCGCATCGCGCGCGGCCTTGTCCGGACATTGCGCGAGAGCGTCGTCGAGATGAGGAAGCTCGTCGAGTGACGTTCGGAGCTGCGCGAGCTCGCGAGGGCCGACGCGGTCGACGGCGAGCTTGACGGCAAGGCGCTCGAGATCGGCAACGCGATCGAGTCGCGCGCGGATCTCGGCGCGCAGACCGGGCTGCGTCACGAAGAGCTCGACGCCGTCGAGGCGGCGCCGGATCTCCGCAACGTTCGTTCGCGGCGCGAGAAGGCGGCGGCGCAAGAGGCGGGCGCCCGGTGCCGTTCGTGTTGCGTCGATGTGCGCGAGCAGGGAGCCTTTCGTCTCGCCATCCATCGTTCGCACGAGCTCGAGGTGCCGCTGTGCAGCGTCGTCGAGAATGAGGGTGTCGCCGATCTGGGTTTCTACGAGACGTGCAACCGGAAGGTTGCGTCCTGGTTCGCACGCTTTGACGAGGGCGACGCAGCGAGCCGCCGCAACGAGCGCGAGATCGCTCGCACACGATTTGCGCGCCTCGCCCTTGCCGAGCACCTCATCGAGCTCGCCCAGCGCCCGATGGAGATCGAGATCTCCCTCCGCCTCTTGTCGCACGGTGGCGCGAACGAGTGCGCCGCGCACCACCTGAGCGATCTCGCTCGACGCATGCACGAGCACCTCGCGTGGATCGAGGCGTACGAGCTCCGTCACCGCGGCGTCGATCCCCTCGACTTCGCAGGCTTCGAGGGTGCCGGTTGAAAAATCGAGCCAAGCTATCCCCACGCGGCCCAACGTGTCGACCTCGACGCCCGCGAGGAAAAGGTTCTTTTTCGCGTCCAGCGCGGAGTCGTCGAACGCGAGCGCCGGCGTCGCGATGCGCACGACTTCACGCGGGACGATGCCTTTGATCTTTGATGGGTCGCCCATCTGCTCGCAGATCGCAACCTTGTGACCGAGATCGAGCAGCCGCTGCACGTATCCACTTGCCGCGTGGTACGGCACGCCGGCCATGGGGATGGGCTCCTCGGCGTTCTTGTTACGACTCGTCAGCGTGAGATCGAGAGCCTTCGCCGCGACGACCGCGTCATCGAAAAAAATCTCGTAGAAGTCGCCGAGGCGAAAGAAAACGAGCGCATCGGGGTGCGCGGCCTTCGCGGCGAGATACTGCCGCATGACCGGCGTGTCTGCTCCGCTGCTCTTCGCCATGCCTCGTCTCAACTCAACTCAAAGGGTTCAGAAGTACGGAGCGTGCGCAATGATCACGTTGTCGAGATCGATGAGCACGAGTCCCTGGGTGGCCCCGTCAACGACCGCAATCTGACCTAGACTCTCGATGTACTGAATGGATTGCGGGTTGACCAAGTTGATCGTCCCCGCCGTGTTGCCAATGTCGACGAGCAAGGGCGAGAACGCTTGTTGCGTCGTGAAGGTGTAAGCCGTGTCGCGCTCGATGAGCGAGCCGCTGGACGGATTTTGCATCACGACGGAAAATATGGGGTTACGCATCGCGAGCTGGCTGTCGCGCGAGATCGTGGTACCCGCAGGCAGACAGGCGTCCGTGCGTGACGGATCACATGATGGAGGGACCGGCGGCGCACGACCATTCATGAGTGACAGCCGCGGATCACATGATGGAACGCAGCGACCATCGGATCCCGTGACCATGTGATGGAGAAAACCGAGTCCAACGGCACCGCCAACGATGTTGCCAACGGTTGACCACTGCCCGCCCGTGCGCACGTGGAACGCGATCTGGTTGTGGAAGCAACATTGAAGTTGCTTGAGATACGGCGGGTTCGTTGGATCTTTGTAGACGACTCGGCGAGGAGAAATGTCGCCGTAGTAGAAACGACCAAGAACGAATTTGCCGTCGTACGCCTCGAGGATAGGGAAATCGCGCGACACCATTTGGTCGCTCGCAAGACCAAAGGCTGCATTGCAGGAATCGAATCTCTGTTGTGGCGTGACGAGGCTCGAATCCCAACACGATTGATCCGTGGCCCAATACGGATCATCGTTCGAGAGAAGATCGTCGCTCACTTGAACGTAATCGGCGATCTTCCATTGGAGATCCGAATCCACGAGATCTCCTTGCACCGCGGCGTTGACAGCGGCTGCGCGCATCCGACCCTGATCCCAATCTTCAACACCCTTCGCGCAGAATTGACCATGCGGAGCACTTAGGGTGAGCGACTGGTAGTCATCGGTGGTGGAGATCGTCGCGTTGATCCCGTCGTAACCGGGTAGTTGACCCTCGAACGTGATGAACCAATCCTGGTTTGCGATATGCGCATCCGGCACGTCGTAAGAGAAGAGAAGCGACAGCGCCGGAGTCTTCTCCGAACCTGCGCCCGAACCAACCTGCGGAAGCGGGATGCCGTTCGTGCCCACGTTCGGGACGGTCTGGAGAGACGGCAGGTGATTGCCGCTCGTTGAATCGTTCTTGATAAGGTATTGCGAGCGGATGTGGTGGGGCGCGCTAATTGGGAAGAAGCCTTCTTCCGACGTTGCCCCTGGGTCGGTCGTCTGTGCGTCGTACGGCGCGAAGTCCGTTTTGTTCGTGCTGGAGTCGATCTGCGCTGCAGCAAGCGCACCCGGAACGGATGCGAGAACACCCTGCAGATTGGCGGATGCGAGAGCACCTTGCAGATCGGCAGCAGAGGGCGGTCCTCCATCAAGGGTTGCGGGCCTGCGACACGGGGCATCCCAGTCATCGACGTCGACCACGACAACCTGACCGTTCGCGAGGACCGCGAATGCGAAAATGCCACGCAAGCGAAGCGGTCCGAGCGCTGCCGGCGCCTCTCCACGATCCGCCCGATAGTAAAATCCAAAGTCCTGCGGGTTGTTCGGGTCGATGTTCTGGTTTGCATTGCAGATCAAACCCGAACGCGAATTTGGAAGGTTGACACCATTGATGTTCGAAAGTGGGAAGTCGTGGCGCGCGAATGCAACTGCGACCACCGGCGACGAAAACGCGATTCGATCGGGTGGCGCGAATGGATTGAGCTCCGGATTCGGACGCGTGACAGGCGTGCGGATCGTCGATTTTGGATCGGTCACGTCGAAGACGACGATCGAACCGTCTGCCTTGTCGACGGCGTAGAGAAAGCGCTTGTAGTCGTGCGTTGGCGGGCTCACCGTCACGTCGCTGAGCGATACGGCGCGCGATGGCTGCGCGAGGCTCGTTGCAACGAGCGGCGGGAGCTCCAAAGGCGAGCCTTGCGTCGACAGATCGATCACGTGCACGAACGGCACCGTGTCGTCTGCGACGTACAAGGTCTGATCCACGAGCGCGATCGAGACGGGCCGAGGCGAATCGAGCGACCCAAGCGACAAGGGTTGCGGGCCGCCCGCATCTTGCTCATCGAGCGGAATGCACGTGCCAGCGTCAACGGGCGCGGCTGCATCGACTCCACCATCTCCCACGGGGTCCGGTTCCGTGCAGCACGGCGTGGTTCCGCAAACGGCTGCGGGGAGCGGACGCTCGCACGTCAAATCGATGCCGCCATCGACGTACGGCACTCCATTCTGCCACGCGGGTCCTGGCGCGAACGTCGCGGGCAATGCGCTCGCGTCCACCAGCGAAATCGAAGACGTGATGGGGCACGGCTCGAGCGCGCCGGGGTCGAGCACCGAACCCTCACCTGCTCCCGCGATGTTCGCGCCGCGCAGAAATGGTCTTGGATCGATCGTGACGATCTTCGTTGTGTTGAGCCGATCCCCTGGAAGCGCGGCGACGATCTCGTAGTCGAGCGTGCCCTCACCCGCGTCGGCGTTCGTCGTGGCACCCGTACGCGAAACGATGGCGAGCGCGCCCGGCTTTTGCGGCAGCGCGCATACGGGCCACGAACGCAAATCGGCTTGCCCCTGCGGATCCGGCGGATAACCAGGAGTGTCGCCGAGCAGGCGACTGCTCGGAACGCCGTAGATCGCGGGCTTGTTGACCTCGGCGGCAGCGACAAACACCATCTGACCGTCGGGCGCAGTGGCGACATCCGTGGGCACCATGCCAACAGGAATGAAGTCGATGCCCGGGTTGGTCCGATTCTGATCGACGACGACGCCCGCCGACAGGTTCACGACCGCGAGCTCGCCACTCGCCGACTGCGTGACGACTGCAAAGAGCTGGTTTTGAAGATTGTTGCCGTCGACGTCCGGCGAAACCGGCGCGCAATCCGTTGGTGGACGCGGGGCCGGCGTCTGACGATTGCCGTTATCGTCAATGACCTGCAAGCACACGGTATCCATGCGCTGCGCGCGCCGGAACGACTGCACGGGAACGCTCGTTTCCGATTGCGAACAAGCAAAAAGCATCGCGCACACGATCAGAACGGCCGTCACGAGGCACACAAATTTTCTCTGCATCACGAGCCCTTCGGAACGGTCGGCTGGCCGAGCGTGAAGACGACGGTCTCGAACGTCGTACGATCGGGTTGGGCGTTGTCGAGGTCGATGAGTTGCACGAAGGAGTTCGTAAAGCTCGCGACGTAACCGAACCGATAGCTGCGAAGGCCCGTATTCGGTTCGCGTGGATCGAACGGAACTTGTTGGTGAGTCGCCACGTCGTCGAACGAGAACGGATCGAACGCCATGGCAAAGGGCCCTGCGCCAACAGAAATGATGTTCTCGAGAGTGAGTAAATCCGGATCGACGACGTAGACGGCCGACGCGTCCGAACAGACGACGAAGACACGCAGCGTATATGCCCCGTCGCTATCAACGATGGGCGCGAGGTAGACGTTCGACGGTCCGGTAGACGACCCGTTCTCAAGTGAAACGAACTGGTTCGTATTCAAAACGAGTTTGTCGGGGTCGTACGACGCGCCGTCATTCGAAACACCACCCACTTCGCCAACGAGAAGCGCCGCGGGCGAGCGCGTTGCGATGAAGACGCGCGCTGGTTTGCGTGCGCACGCGATGGTGTCTGCGTCGACGTCCGCTTGCGTGCGTCCCGACGCGGCGTCAACGGGTTGAATTCGCGCCTTGCAAGCAATGCGTGGAGTTGGATCGATCGCGATGCTACGCGCATCGACGCTGCTCGCGCTGCTCGAGCCGGTGGTGATGGCGAACGCGGCTTCCTTGTCGAGGAACGGGCGCTTGATGCTCGAGCCGTCGTCGGGATAAACGCGCAAGAGATCGACCTCCGAGACCGAGCGGCTCGTCTCGAGAAACGCGGGCAGCGGGAACGCAGTGGGATCCTGCAAGAACGCGTCGCGATCGTGCGGAATGGCCGCGATGCCGATGCCGTCGACGGCGACCCCATCGAGAACGAATTGCAGCGACACATTCGGTACGCTGTCGCCGTCCGTTCGCGACAAGCCCGTGGATAGGAGGCTCGTGAGGGTTTCGGATTGATGTGTCACGACGAGCGAAGTCCCGTCCGTGCTGAACGCTGCGCCGAACGGCTCGCCCGGCATCGTGATGTTGCGCGTGTTCCCAGGCTCGTCCGAATTGGAGCCCGCGTTGTGCGCGCCGTCGCATCTGCGTGCGCTGTCCTGCCCGCATTGGATCTTGAACGGCGGGTAGTCCGCGGCTGGATCCTCCGGTGGAACTGCATCGGCCGTGTCACGCACGACGTCCGCCCACGCAATCGACGCCGTACCGCGTACCGGTGCGAAGAGTCGGTCGAAACTCCGCGTGCCGACCGGAACGTCGTCCGTTGTCGCCGGTATCATCAGGCTCGGCGGCGGAGAGATCAGGAGCCCGGTTGCAAGCGCACCGATGGCCGCAGAGTCGCGAAAGTAAAAGGTAGAGTCAACGGGAGGCGCGCATGTCTCACCCAGCGGCAGGCGCTCCCCCGAACCGTCTGGTTTGAGAACAAGGGGATTGTTCGGGCAATCCCTTACGGCGTTCGGATCACGCTCGAGGATCGGCACGTCCGGATCATCCGGATTCGCGATGATGCGCAGCGCGTCGCGCCGGATCAGATGCAGGTCGTACGACTGAATCGTGCCGCCGTTGTATTGAAGATCGAAGTCCGAATTTACAGCGTAAAGTACGCTACCTCCGGCGGAGACTTGCAGCCCTACGGGGAAGTAAAACTGGTTGAGCGGAGGTGGACTCCCGTCACCTGCCGAGTAGCAGGCGGACCCGCCCACGAGCCCCAGGGTAAGCGCTCGCAACACAGCGAACCAACGACGAGATCTGCGCCACCGGTGACTAAGAGCGTGTTCGCCAGCCTGCTGCGCGAAATCGATGCGTCGGTTGGGCGCTGCGGTGCCTACGCACGTACCACAACGTACGCTTACGCGGGCTCCTCGCGCCCGCCCTAGCCCGGATAATTCATGACGCGATTTCTGCAGACGGCCGAGACCGCAGCGAAAAGGGCGCACGCCGTATCGCAGGACCGAGGCGTACTGTATGTACGCCGCAGGTCCGAGAAACGCCGTACGCCCTTTGCAGCAAAGGGATCGGCTCGTCTGAGTGGAGTCGTCGTGAATTATCCGGGCTAGCCTCGATTCGCTCGCAACGGCTGTCGGACACGCTCTCATTCGCGGCGCAGCCTAGTGTGCTGGTCCACGCGAGCGCAACCCGAGAGCGTGAGAGCGCGCTCGACAGCCTGCTGCGCGAACACGCTCTCAATCAAAGGTCGACGATGACGACCCCGCGCTGGCCTTGATCTGGATCTTCACGATCCTCGCGACGCTTCGGCGGAGGCCGCTGAGCGGGCGAAACCGGAAGCTCGAGCTGCGGGCGCTCATGGCGTTTCCGCTCTTCTTCTTCTCGTCGGCGAATCTGCTCAATGATGAATGGCGGGAGCATCACATCCTCCCAGATGAAGCAAGAAAACAGGGCGAAACAACGGCGTTCGCATACTCTCTTTGCTTCATGGAAGCTAGCAACCGGGGGTTGTCGGTCAAGGGAACGCATCGCCGGTTGAAAGCCTCACGAGCGCGGTCGCAAGACTCTCGAGGTGGGCGACGAATACTAGCGGGTGAGTGATAGAGTCGAGCCGTGCCACGGCTCGCGCTTGCCTTGGGGATCGTGCTCTTCTGGCTGTGCGCCCTTGTCGTGCGACGAGCGCACGCAGCCCCCTTCGATCTTACCGGCAACGACTGGGAGGGATGCTCGGAGCTCGTTCGTCTCGCGCGTTCCGAGCTCGGCGACGAACGCGTCGTGGCAACGACACGCATCGACTTCCACGAACTCTCGGCCGACGATGGCCTGCTCGTCCTCTATCCAAAGCAGACGCTCGATGTCGACGACGTGTCGAAATTCATGCGCGCGGGGGGCCGTGCCATTCTCATGGATGACTTCGGTCGTGGAGACTCGCTGCTCGAGCACTTCGGCATCGAGCGTGTTGCAAGCCCGCGAAGACCGGTCACAGAGCTTCGCCACAATCCCGCGTTCGCCCTCGCGGAGCCGGCAAGCGCACATCCCGTTGTGAGCGACGTCACGAGCATCGTCACAAACCACCCCACGGGCCTCACTCACCACGATTTGTCGCCCGTGCTCAAGATTCGCGCTCAAGACGGCGAATCCGACGTGACGATCGCTGTCGCGGGTCTCGTTGGTCAAGGGCGTCTGCTCGCCGTGGGCGATCCGTCCATCGTGATGAACTCGATGCTTCGCTACGCGGGCAATAAGTCGTTCGCGCACGGCATCATTCGTTACGCCGTGGATCAAGATACGTGGGGCAAGCGCGGGGGCAGACTCTTCATCTTGTCCGGGACGTTCGATCAGGTGGGCACGTTCGGCGCCGACAAGGGTGCCCTCAACGAAGCGTTGCGCTCGCTCCGCGCGGCCATTGAAGCCGTGCATCGCGACGGCGCCCCAAACGCAATCGCATACGCTGCTGCGATCGCTCTCGGGCTCGCGCTCGTCGTGTGGGTTGGCTCGCGCGCCGGCAAGCTTCATAGAGCGGTGGCCCCGCACTTCGTCCGCCCAATCCCCACCGTCGTACAAGGCGGTGTTGCAGGTCACGCCGCCGTCATTGCCGCACCGCAAACGTCGCGCGTGCTCGCCGTCCTTGAACTCAAAAGCGCACTCGAAGAGTACCTCTCGACGGTCCTCGGGCTCGAACGCATCCCGCCTTGGGAAGAGCTCGTCGCACGCGCGAGAGAGGCGCGCTTGCTCGACACCGAAGGGCTCCACACGCTGCGCGAGCTTCTGCTACGAATGTCGAACGCCGAAGCGATGGTGGTGTCCCAGAGAAGCGGAACCGCAGTGAAGCCAATCCGCGATAGTGAAGTCGTCGCAATCGCCAAGATGGTCCACGCGATCATTTCCCAGGCCGAGCGCGAGCGGCAGGTGCGCAGTCACGGAGCTCCGACTTGACCGCGCCCGTTGTCAGCCCGGGGACGGACGAGCGGGCAAACAGCGAAGTCATCGCGGCCAAGGAGCGAATCGGCGAGCTTCGCCGTGAGCTCCAGCGCGTGTATGTCGGCGGGACGCGTGCGCTCGACATGATGATGGTGGCGCTGCTCGCACGCGGCCACGTGCTCCTCGAAGGCGTGCCGGGCGTCGCGAAAACCACGCTCGTCAAAGCGTTCGCCGCGGTGCTCGGTTGCTCCTCGCGACGCATCCAGTTCACGCCGGATCTCTTGCCCGCCGACATCACCGGCACGTACGTCCTCTCGCCGCGCGAAGGAACCTTCAGCCTTCGTGCGGGACCCATCTTCGCGAATGTCGTGCTCGCGGACGAAATCAACCGCGCGCCCGCGAAGACGCAGTCAGCCTTGCTCGAGGCGATGCAAGAGCGCCAAGTCACCATCGAGGGTGACAGGTTCGAGCTCCCCCTTCCATTCCTCGTGCTCGCAACAGAGAACCCGATCGATCTCGAAGGGACCTACCCGCTGCCCGAGGCGCAGATCGATCGCTTTCTCGTGCGCGTGACCATGGGCTACCCCACCGCACGCGAAGAAGCGCAGATGCTCCGCATGCACGGAACCGAGTCGCCGACGGTGCGCGCGCTCTTCGACGCGCACGACGTGACGACCATCCAGGCGATCGCTTCGCGCGTGCACATCGACGATGATCTGCATGAATACGCCGTCGCGCTCGCGACCTTCACGCGAACCCATGCGCGCGTTGCCCTCGGGGCGAGCCCGCGCGCAACGCTCGGTCTCGTGCAAGCTGCCAAGGCCCACGCGGTGCTGGACGGGCGATCGTTCGTCGTGCCGGAAGATCTTCGCGCGGTCTCGGTCGCAGTGCTCGCGCACAGACTCGTGCTCGGCGCGGATGTCGAAACGGACGCACGGGCGCGCGAGCAGATCGTCGAAGAGGCACTCGCGAAGGTCGGGTATCGGCGCGGCGTCCGCGCGGTGTAGCCCGTGCAGCTCCATCCAACACGCTCGACATTCCAAGTTGCCGTCGCAGGCGCGGCGCTCGTCGCAGTGGGTGTCGCGGTGAAGGCCGCGCCCGCGATCGCGTTCGGTGGCGCGATGCTGCTCGCCGTGACGCTCGGTCGCTCGCTCGCTTTGACGGCGATCACGCGCATCCGCGTTTCGGGATTCGAGATGGTCTGGTCGAGTACCAAACGCATCACGACGGCTCCGCGGGATAGCGAGGTCGTCCTCGAAGCGGAGCTACGAAACCGCGGCGCGGACGAAGTCCGCGGAGTGAACTTGCGCGCGGTGGCATCGAGCATGCTCGACGTCACCATCGATCCTCCGATCATCGATCTGCCCGCCTCATCGACGGTTCGCTTCGAGATGCATGTCCGCGGCAAGCGCGTCGGACGTTGGGGCGTGCACGGTCTTGCTCTCGAGGTGCGCGGCACTCCGCTCTGCGGCGACGGCCTGTACGAAGTGCCTCTTCTTTTTGCGAACCCGCACGGCATCGAGGTGATGCCGAGGCCCCTCTCCACGATGTTGCAGACTGCACGTGGTGGCCGCGCGCGACGCGGAACGGAAGAGGGAAGGTCGGCACCTCTCGCAGGGGACGGAGATCAACTTCGCGAGCTGCGTGAACGTGCGCCAGGCGATGCTTTCAAACATATCGCATGGAAGGCCAGCGCACGACGCGGCCTGCTTCTCGTGCGGGAGATGGAACGCGAAGAGCGCGACGTCGTGTGGCTCGTGCTCGACACGTCCGTTGAACTCTGGGCCGGTGAGCCAGGCAAGGCTCCACTCGACATCGCGGTCAATGAACTCGCCGCCGTCGCTGCACGTCACCTCGCGAGAGGAGATCGGGTCGGGTTCGTCATGTTCGCATCCCACGCGGGAACCCGGCTCGCGCCTGCCACAGGACCGCTTCAGGCAACGCGCATCGTTCGAGCGCTTGCATCTGCCGCAAGCATGACCGACGCGGATCGCTGTGAATTGAGCGAGCTCGAGATCGCGTCTCGCGTCCTCGAGCACCTTCGCCCTCTCGATCCTCGCAGTCTATCCGATCTGCTGCGAAAAGATCTCGACGCTCTCTCCGCACGCGCAGAGATGATGCGTTCTCGAGCACCCTTCGCACCGCGTCTGCCGTCCGCACAGAGCCCGCGCGAACAACGGCTTCGTCACTACCTTGCGGCGTTCGGCATCGAGGTCCCGCCGCGCGCCGACGGGGAACGCCACAAGGCGAGCGCCTTCCTCGCCGAGCTGCTGGAGAGGATCGTGCGCGACAAGAAGGCGCGACCGAGCATCGTCCACGTTTGGGCGCCGCCACCGAACGCCGAGAATCATGTAGATCGCACGCTCCGAAAACTCCGAGGCGCGCATGTCGAAGTACGCTGGAGTATGCCCGTCTTCGATCCGAGCCTCGAGGCTCGCACGACGGGAGGCAGTGCAACGGTCGACGGCGTCGTGCACGACGCCGTGCGCATTCGCGTAAGAGCTGCGCAAACCCGCGCGGAGCGGATGCTCCGAGGCTCCGGCGTCAGGCTCCGCCCATGAGCGACGCACGCACCATCCTCCGGGGCGCAGGACTCACGCCGAAGAAGAGCTTCGGTCAGAACTTCCTCGTCGCTTCGCACGTCGTCGACGCCATCGCGCGCGCATGCGTCCCCGACAGAGAGGTCGGCAAAGCGCGTGTGCTCGAACTCGGTGCGGGTCTCGGCGTCCTCACGACGGCTCTCGCGCGGCGCGCCGGATCGGTCACCGCGGTCGAGCGCGATCGCGATTTAGTGCCCGTTCTGGCGCGCGAGCTAGAAACGTGCATGATGCAAGACAAGGTTCGCGTCATCGAAGGTGACGCACAGACCGTCGATACGCGGGCGCTCCTCGGCAGTTTCGATGCGGACGCGCCGCGCGTGCTCTGCGGCAATCTCCCGTACCAAATCACCGGACGCCTCATCGAGCGGGCTGTCCACGCAGCGGGCAACGTCGAGCGCGTCGTTTTCATGGTGCAAGTCGAAGTTGCAGAACGACTTGCCGCCAAACCTGGCTCGAAGATCTACGGTGCGCTTTCGGTTTTCACGCAGGCGGCCTTTCACGTAAAAAAACTCTTCAACGTTTCACCCGGCTCCTTTCACCCGCCCCCGGATGTGACGAGCGCAGTCGTCGGACTCGAACCAATCCATCCTCGGCGTGCCGAAGAGACCGACACCTTCCGCGCACTCGTCAAGAGCGCGTTCGGCGCGCGCCGCAAAACCCTTCGCAACGCATGGATCGGTGTCGCAAGCACCGAAGCCATTGCTCACGCCGCCGAGCAATCCAATATCTCCCTCGACGCGCGCGGGGAGACCCTGAGCGTCGAGGAATTCGCAACCATGGCACGCATTCTCGAACGCGTTTGCTAACCTGCTGCGCGCCGCGATGCCTGCGTTGGGCCCTGCGGTGCCTGCGCACGTATAACAACATACGTTTACGCGGGCTCCTCGGGCCCGCCTTGGCCTCGCGGCGCTCGCGACGGTTATCAAACGCGTTCTCTCGGCGAGAGATGCGAGGGCTCGTGACTCGGAGCTATTTCTTTACGTCAATCGTGACCTTGGGCATCTCGACACCACGCGCGGAAGTGCCAAGGAGGGGGAGCACAGGCCGCAATGTGTATCTCCCCGGAGGGAGGCGGCCTGCCGCTGCACGCGGATAGCCTGACCCATCCCATCCCGCTGCTTTGTCGGGTGCCCATTTCATCTTCGCGGCATCCCAGGAAACTTTGATCTTGCCAGATGCGCCGGCCGCGAGCGTCACGCGCCATGCCTTCTCGTCATGGGAAGATGGGGTCATCCCTCTTGGCCATGGAGGAGGCCTGCCCGGAGGCATGTCAACTCTCCGTCCTCTCGCATCGACCGCTTCCACCTCGAAATGCGGAAACGTATTTCCTGAGAAGTAAAGAGGCAAAGAGCCATTCGATTTGTTGTGAAGCGTCACCGTGAGATCCAGATGCTCACCCCGCACGACGGTTGAAGTGCTCGACGCCATTCGCACTTCGAGTTTGTCGCGCAGACTCGCGGGCAGCTCGGCGCTCGTTGGTATTGGCACCTCGCATTGGCGAAGCGTCTCGTCGAGCGCGTCGAAATCGCCGCCCGTGCACGATGGACCCTTCCACGGATTCGGTGTCCCGCTGTTCGGGGTGGTGACGGAGGCGTTGCCTTCGTCAACGACGCGGCGCTCGACATTGGGAACCGTGCCGATAGGCTCCATGACGAGTGGCTTATGCGCCGTCGGCGGCGAACACGCGGACGCCATGACTGCGAGAACACACAACGACATCGCCGCCCGCACGAGACGCATTCGTGGCCTCGAAGGCGTGACGGGCCGCCAGGACATCTTCGCGTTTAATCCTTCGTCGAAGCGTGCTTTTTCGTCCAGGTTTTTCGTCAGTCGCAGTAGAAACTTGGCTCGACTCGTATCGTTCGCGTGACGGAACGCCATCGTCCGGCATCGAACGGCGGGGAAAGGACTGTCATTCAAATGCGGAGCTTTGTTTTGCATCGCGCTTCCATGATCGGCATCGTTGCGACGCGCATGAACGCAGGTAACGGTCAACGTTCGATCGCACGCGCCCTTGCAGCGTTGAGCGCCCTTGCAGCTTGTTCGATGGCCGCGCCCGCGCGTGCTCAAAAGAACCCGGCAAGCGGTTCGGGCGCCACGACCGGCGTAGTCTCTGGGGCGCCAACCGATGACGTAGACGTGTCCAAAGTCTCCGATCTCATGGCGGCGGAGCCCGGCGGCATCACGGCCGATCAGGTCGGGCAGCGAGCGATGCAAACGAGCTACGCGGCCAAGGCCTCCGAGCAAGCCATGGCGGGTGCAAGCGCGCGTACGGACGCGGCGCTGACGAACTACTTCCCGCGCATTGGACTCAAAGCCAGCTACACGCGCCTCAGCAACTTCGTTCCACCAAGTTTCGCCGCCGGCATAGGATCGTTCGTCATCACGCAGGCGCCCGCGGGCACAACGAACCCCGCGCCCACGAGCGCCCTCAGTGCCGATGAATTCGCCTTCCCGCTCGTTCTCAACAACTGGCTCGCGCAGGCAACCATCGCAGTTCCCATCAGCGATTATTTCTTTCGCATCGGCAAGAACTACAGCGCCGCGACGCACTCGGAAGAAGCCGCGCGCTACGACCTCGTGGGTGCACGCGCCAAGTCGTACGCAGACGGTAAGATTGCATACTACACGTGGATCCGCGCACGCGGCTCCGTCGTCGTCGCAGCGCAAACTCTCTCGGTGGCTCGCGCGCACCTGAAGGATGCGGAGAATCAGTTCGCCGTCGGCAACGCGTCGAAGGCAGACGTGCTTCGCGCGGAAACCACGGTGGCATCCTCCGAGCTCTTTCTCGAGCGCGCGAAGAGCAGCGTCGTGCAGACCGAGCGTCAGGTCCGCGTCGCGATCCACGCAAAGGACGAAGAAGCGCTCGTGCCCGGCGATTCGGTCGACGGAGCAATGCCGCCCGTGGCCGGCAACATCAAGCAGTTCGTGAGCGAGGGACTGGCACAGCGACCCGAAATCAAGAGCATCGACAAGAACGCGGATGCAGCGCGCAGTCAGGCCGCCGTAGCCACTGCCGGCAGGTACCCGGTGCTCTCGGGTTTTGGTGACGTGACGTACGCAAATCCGAACTCGCGCCGCTTCCCGGCGTCGAACGAGTGGTTCCCAACGTGGTCGCTCGGTGCGCAGATCACCTGGTCGCCGAACGATCTGCTCGTCGCCGGTCCGCAAGCCGCCGACGCGATCGCGCGCGCCAACCAACTCGAAGAGCAGAAAGGCACCATGCGCGACGGCATCGAGATCGAGGTCGTTCAAGCCTACCAAGGCGTCGTCGAGGCCGACACGGCCATCACGACCACGGAGCGAGAGCTCACGAGCGCCGTCGAGGGTCTGCGCGTGGCACGCGAGCTGTTCAACAACGGCCGCGGCACCGGCACGACCGTCGTCGACGCGGAGCAGGCGCTCGCGCAGACTCGCCTTGACCACCTCAACGCACGTGTCGATGCGCGCGTCGCGCGCGTTCGCCTTGACCACGCGCTCGGTCGAGACGTCCGCCAGGCCGTTGGAACCTCCGGAGGTGCACCATCCGTTGACACAAAAACCTCGAGGGAGTTACCGTCAGATCATCGAAATTAGGGGGTTTTTCGTCGCCGCACGGGGTAATCTCTCGCGCGGCGACAACCTCTCGGACGGAGACGCATCAATGAAGAAGGCTTCGGCATTCGCCATCGGACTGCTCGGTTACGTGTGCCGCAGCGTGACCATCGCTGCCCCGGTTGCACTTGCGGTGACCACGATCTCCGCGTGTGCAGACGAGAGCGACCCGAAGACGTGGGTGAAGCGGCTCGACGATCCTGCGCAGCGCGCGCCCGCCATCAAACGGCTCGAGCAATTCTTCAACGACACCATGGCGGCGGCGGGCAACAACCGCGACGACGCCAAGGTCAAACAGCTCCTTGATGACTCCGTTGAGCCGCTCACGAAGGCGTACATCACGGGCGGTCTCGACGACAAGACGCGCAAGGATCTCATCAAGCTCCTTGCCGACATGGGTGATACGCGCGCGACGCCGGCGTTCGCAAAGGCGTTCAAAGACTTCGAGCCAGGCAGAAACGACGACGACATAAAGTTCGCGTCTCAGGGCACGACACGCATTGCGCAGGCCGGCAAGCTCACCGACCAGTCGCTCATCGACGCGCTGTGGGATTGCTTCGCGAAGTTTCAGCCATCGAAGAGCAACAAGTCGATCAACTTGGTCAAGGATCTGCAGAACGCGGTCAAGGTGGTCAAGCACCCTTCCTACGGCCCGAAGGCCGTCGAGAAGCTGAGTGCACCTGTGACCGATCCGAAGGATCCCGCGCAGGGCCTGGATCAGATCCAATTCTGGCAACTCACGAGTGTGCAGCTCCTTGGCGACCTCAAATTCACACCCGGCATCAAGCCGCTCGTGAACGTGCTGATGACGCCAACGAAGGCCGATCTCACCTCCCCCGTGCGCTTGGCGCTCACGAAGATGCCGAAGGAAAGCGAGCCTGTTCTCATCGGGGCGCTGAAGGGCACGGATCCCGACTTTGCAGCGCTCGCTCAAAAATATCCGAACAAGGGCTACGTCCCGCGCGTCGCCGAACCGCTCGCGTACATCTCACGCCCCGCAGGTCGCAACGCCATCCTCGAAGCGCTCGCGTCGGCCGACAACGACACGAACCGCGCGATGCTTGCCGTCTACCTTACCCACTTTCCGGCCGAGCCGAAGACCGAGAAGGCATACCTCGAGGCGTACAACAAAGTCGACGGCAACGCGGCCATCACGGTCATGGGCGGCACCAACGCGCACGCACTCATGGCGCAAGCTGCAGCAAACTTTTTCAATCCGTCGCTCACCGACTGGCTGCTCAAAGAAACGGCGAACGCGAAGGGCGATGCCGCCGACGCGATGCCGCCAGCCGCACTGCAAGCCGCGATCAAAATCATGACGAACGCGCAGTCGAAAGCGGTCGGCGATGCGGTCGCGAAGATCCATGGGCAAGCGGTCGAAAAGGAAATGTATAAGGCCGCTTCCGCCGTGCTCGACAAATGCAAAGAAGACGTGAGCTGCTACCTTGCGGCACTCGACGCACCAGTGCCAACCATGCCGCCGAGCGCGAAGATGGGTCACGTGAAAGCCGCGTGGATGGCCGGCATTTACGGCAAGGACGGGACGAAGCAAGATCTCATCGCCAAGGTCGAGAAGATCAAAGATGGGTCGGTGCGCCTCGCCATGGTGGAGACGATCGATCATCTCTCGCCACAGGGCGACAGTGCGACCGCGGACAGACTCGAAAAGATCGCCGAGGCCGACCGCGTTGCAGGCGTGAACGCGGCGACGGATGAAATTTACAAGACCGCGCTCAAGCTCCGATCACGCGTCCCGTAACCAGCAGCCCGATCGCAGGGCTTCCGAGGGCGGCGCACAGAGACCGCGCGACGCCAATCGCTCAAGAATGTCCACAATTTCCGGCAAACCTCGCGCCGTTGCGTAATGCATCGGGCCACCCCGCCACCGCGGGAATCCGTAGCCGTAGATCTTGACCAAATCGATGTCTGCGGCTCGTAGAGCAACCTGCTCTTCTAGAATGTTCGCCCCTTCATTCACCATGGGTAGGACAATCGCATCCACGATGGATGGACCATCCCATTCGATCCGGGCGGAGCTGAGTGCTGCTTCGGAGAGGATGCCTGCCACGGTGTCCGACGGCACGGGCTTGCGACTCCCGTTAGGATAATCATACCAGCCGGCCCCGGCTTTTTGACCTATGCGGCCGAGCGCGCAGAGTCTTTCGCCTATGGGAGCAAAGGGAGTCTCACCCCTTTCTCGCGCTGCCTTTCGCTGGAAAGCCGCGATATCGAGTCCCCCCAAATCTTGAGCCTCGAACGGACCCATGGGCAGTCCAAATACGCGCATGGCGGAATCTACTTGGCTGGGCGTGGCCCCGGAAAGAAGTACGCGTTCGGCTTGCGCACGCGTGATCTTCAGCAGCCGGTTGCCAATGAAACCGTCACAAATGCCGGCTCGAACGGGTATTTTTCCGAGGCGACGTGCCAGCCCAAATCCGGTCGCCAAGACTTCCGGGGCCGTCTGTTTGGTAGGCACCACTTCAACCAGTTTCATCACGTGAGCAGGGCTGAAGAAGTGCAGGCCAAGGAAGCGCTGCGGATGCGGAAGGCCAGCAAAAATCAGTTCTGGATTCAGGTAGGACGTATTCGTGGCCAGCACCGCATCGGCCCGACATACCTCCGAGAGTTTCGAGAACACGGCCTGTTTGACGGCAATGTCCTCGAACACGGCCTCGATGACGAGGTCCGCGTCAGCGAGCATGCCGTAGTCCTCCGTGCCATGGATGCCTGCAAGGCGCTCTCCCGCTTCCGTTGCACTCATGCGGCCGCGACTCAGAAGGCCATTGACGATGGCTGCCACGTTCGACAATCCACGCTGCACCGCTGCGGCGTCTCGCTCCACCAGGGTGACCCGAATCCCTGCCTCGCGCAACGCGGCGACAATCCCTGCTCCCATGGTGCCGCCGCCGAGGACTGCGGCCGTGCGAATGTCGCGCCCTTGGATCCCGGACAATTCGGGAGGGCGCGAGGCGGCTCGTTCCGCGAAGAAGACATGTCGAAGCGCAGAAGCTTGCTTCGACTCCCGAAGCTCCAGAAAGGTCTTCCGCTCGAAGGCCATGGCGGCATCGAAATCCATGGAGCAGGCGTTCTGAAGGCATTCCAATGCCTTCAGTGGAGCGATTTCGCCCTTGGCCCTTGCGGTGACGTCCTTCTTGGCGGCCTCCCAAAATTCAGGCTGGGTCGCCGGCCTCGGACGCTGAGGGATCGGTACGGGCAACGGATTGCCCAACGCAATTTGAGCAAAGGCAATGGCTTGTGCTCCGAGATCACCCTCTACGACCGCGTCGACGAGGCCCATTGACGCCGCCTTCGTTGCGCTGACCGCAGCCCCAGTCGTGATCATATCCACTGCAGCGGCCACTCCCGCGAGCCTGGGTAACCGAACAGTACCCCCCGCACCTGGCACGATCCCAAGTTTCACCTCCGGGAGCCCAAGGCTTGCATCGGCCGACGCCACGCGAAAGCGGCATCCCATTGCAACTTCCAGCCCTCCGCCGAGCGCGCTGCCATGGATCGCTGCAATCCACGGCTTCGATGCGTTTTCGATACGGGCTATCACTTCCGGAAGATATGGGGGCTCTGGTTCCTTTCCGAACTCGGAGATGTCGGCACCAGCGATGAACGTGGATCCCTTGCACAGGAGGATCACTCCTTGGATGTGGCGCTCCGCGTCAAGCGTGTTCGCCGCATCCAACAAGGCCTCCCTGACGGCTCGCGAGAGCGCGTTCACAGGAGGATGGTCAATGGTGACGATGGCAAACGAGCCCTGGCGAGTGAGGATGACGGTCATTTCCTAAGGATCCTAGACGGACGACGAGAATCGAACTCCGCAACCAAAAATATATTTGACCGGCCGGTCGATTTATGCAAGGTTTTTCTTTCGCGTTCGTGGAGCCAAGGAGGAAACGTGGCTGAGTCCGTTTGCGTTCTCGAAAAACTAGCTGAAGGCGTTCTGTGCCTGACACTCAACCGGCCAGACAAACTCAACGCCTTCAATGAGGAAATGCATCGTGCACTCCGTTCCGGCTTCGAGCGCGCCAGTACCGACAGCGCCGTGCGCGCCGTGATGTTGACGGGCTCCGGCCGGAGCTTCTGTGTCGGGCAAGACCTCGGGGATTGCGATCCACGGCAGGGCCCCCAGGATCTTGGTCACACCATCGAGACCTTCTACAATCCTCTCCTGCGCTCGATCCGCAGGCTCGAAAAGCCCGTCATTTGCGCTGTCAACGGCGTTGCAGCCGGCGCCGGCGCCAACATCGCCTTCGCCTGCGACATGACCTTGGCGGCCCGCTCCGCTCGCTTCATTCAGGCCTTCGCAAAAATTGGTCTCGTCCCCGACTCGGGCGGCACCTTTAGCCTGCCACGTCTCATTGGGGAAGCACGCGCAAAGGCATTGGCTCTGACCGCCGAACCGCTCAGTGCCGAGACAGCGGCAGATTGGGGGCTTATCTGGCGCGCGGTCGACGACGAGAAATTGATAGACGAAGCATCGGCGCTCGCCGCGCGCCTTGCTGCCGGTCCAACGAAGGGCTTCGGGATGACGAAGCGCGCCATCCAGGCGGCAGCAACGAATTCATTCGATGAGCAGCTCGATCTCGAACGTGAACTGCAAAGGCAGGCTGGCCGATCTGCGGACTTCACCGAAGGCGTAGCGGCATTCCTCGAAAAGCGAAAACCCGTATTCAAGGGGCAATGACGATCGACCGTCTGGCCCCGCGTAAACCTGCGGAAGCCTGCGCCCCATCCATGGAGTTCTTCATGTCTTCTAGGCCGTCTCCTCAGCAGATCGCGGATCTCGTCGGCGTGGGTATGTTCGCCAAGGACCCTGCCTCGCAGGGGATGGGAATGCGGCTAACGTCGATTGCGCCTGGCCGCGCCACGATGACGATGACCGTGAGCAAGCAAATGATCAACGGGCATCAATCTTGTCAGGGTGGGTTCCTTGCAACGCTGGCAGATTCCGCATTCGCGTTTGCATGCAACTCTTACAACGAGATGACCGTAGCATCAGGCTTCAGCATCGATTTTGTGGCGCCCGCGAGGCTCGGCGACGTGCTGACCGCGACCTGCGTCGAGGTCTCCAAGGCCGGGCGCACGGGTGTCTACGACACCGAGATCACCAACCAGCGCAATGAGCGGATCGCCGTTTTTCGCGGCCGTTCCTACACCATCAAAGGCAGGCCGGCTTTTGCCGCATCACCACCAGAGGAAAGCGCCCATGGTCAAGATTCGCCCCGCAACCAACGATCTGGACCCGATCGAGCAGGCCAGCCGTGACGAGATCGCCGCACTACAGTTGCAACGGCTGAAAGCCACTCTCCAGTACGTCTACGACAACGTCGCGCACTACCGCAAAACCTTCGAGGAGAAGGGGGTGCACCCGCGCGACATGAAGTACTTGTGCGACCTCACCAAGTTTCCGTTCACCACAAAAAAAGATCTGCGCGACAACTATCCGTTCGGGATGTTGGCCGTACCCCGCAGCAAAGTGGCGCGCGTGCATGCCTCCTCAGGCACCACAGGGAAGCCTACCGTCGTCGGGTACACCAAGAACGATATTGATACCTGGGCCGACTTGGTTGCTCGTTCCATTCGTGCGGCTGGCGGCCGTGCGGGGGACATGGTGCACGTGGCGTACGGATACGGCCTTTTCACGGGCGGACTCGGCGCCCACTATGGTGCAGAGCGGGCAGGCTGCACCGTGCTGCCGGCGTCCGGCGGACAGACGGAAAAGCAAGTTCAATTGATACTGGACTTCAAGCCCGACATCATCATGGCAACCCCGAGCTACATGCAGGTGATCATGGAGGAATTCGTCCGTCAAGGATTGGACCCAGCTGCATGCTCGCTAAAAATCGGCATCTTCGGCGCAGAGCCTTGGAATGAAGCCATGCGCCGAGACATCGAATTGAAAGCTGGTCTCGACGCCGTCGATATCTATGGCCTGTCCGAGGTGATGGGCCCCGGTGTGGCTTGCGAGTGCGTCGAATCGAAGGATGGCCCGGTGATTTGGGAGGATCATTTCTATCCCGAGATCATCGACCCCGAGACTGGCGAGGTGCTGCCGGACGGAGAGGAAGGCGAGCTGGTGTTCACCTCCCTCACCAAGGAAGCCCTGCCCGTTATCCGCTGGCGCACGCACGACCTGTCCCGCCTGCTGCCGCCAACGTCCCGCGCGTTCCGGCGCATGGGGAAGATCGCCGGCCGAAGCGATGACATGCTGATCATCCGCGGCGTGAATCTGTTTCCGACGCAGATCGAGGAGATCTTGAATCAGCATACGATGCTGTCGGGTCAGTACCAGATTTTCGTAAGCCGTGAGGGACCACTCGATCAAGTCGAGGTGCGCTGTGAGGTGCGCCCTCCCCTCGTGGGCGAAGTGGATGCCGACAGACGGCACGAGATTGGTAGATGGGTGCAGCATCGCATCAAGACGATGGTGGGGATTTCAATGAGCGTTACGGTACTTCCGCCGGAAACGATGGAACGCACGATGGGCAAGGCCCGGCGCGTCGTCGATTCACGACATCTCTGATGGAACGAGTTGGAGAATATGATGACAACGATACTTCAAAGTTTTATCGGTGGCCGCTGGATCGGCCAGCAAAGCGCACAGGTGCTGCGTAGTGCCGTCAACGGCAAGCCCATTGCAGCAACGCACGCGGAGGCCATCGACTTCGGCGAAGCGCTTGCCTTCGGGCGTGCGTCCGGCAAATCACTGCTCGCGCTCGACTTCCAAGAGCGCGCCGCGCGGCTCAAGGCGCTTGGCAAATTCCTGCTCGAGCACAAGGAGTCGCTCTACGCAATTTCAGCGCACACCGGGGCCACGCGCAACGATAGCTGGATTGACATCGAAGGCGGCGCCGGCACATTGTTCTCGTATGCCAGTGTCGGCGGCAGCGAACTGCCTTCCAGCAATGTGCTGCATGAAGGTCCAGTAGTCTCGCTCGGCAAGAAGGGTGCTTTCGCAGGCACGCACATCCTGGTGCCTCGTGCTGGGGTGGCGGTGCACATCAATGCATTCAACTTCCCGATCTGGGGCTTGCTCGAGAAGTTTGCACCAAGTTTCCTCGCGGGGATGCCCTGCATTGGCAAGCCGGCCACGGCAACCAGCTATGTCACGGAAGCTGCCGTTCGTCTGATCGACCAATCTGGCATCTTGCCGCCGGGCAGCATGCAATTGATCATCGGCGGCACGGGTGACTTGCTCAGCCGCCTACGGGAACAGGATGTGGTGACGTTCACGGGGTCGGCGGATACGGCTGCCAAGCTGCGCGTACATCCAAACTTGATTCGGCATTCCGTCCCCTTCAATGCGGAAGCAGATTCGCTCAACTGCGCGATTTTGGCCCCGGACGTGATGCCGGGGGACGAGGAATTCGATCTCTTCGTCAAGGAAGTTGCGCGCGAAATGACCGCCAAGGCCGGACAGAAATGCACGGCCATCCGCCGCGCCATCGTGCCACGCCAGCATCTGGATGCGGTGACGAGTGCCCTCAAGGCGCGACTTGCCAAAACGGTCGTGGGCGACCCCGCACTGGAGAATGTACGCATGGGCGCGCTGGCCTCGCACGCACAGAAAGTCGATGTGACGGAGCGTGTGGCGATGCTGCGCCAACATGCCGAGCTAATTCTCGGGGGCGAGAGCGGTTTCGCGCCTGTGGGCGAGGGCGTTGCCGAGGGAGCCTTCTTCGCGCCGACACTGCTCTTATGCAAAAACCCTCTGCAAACCGAGGATGTGCACGACATCGAAGCCTTCGGTCCGGTCAGCACGCTGATGCCCTATGAGGATCTGGACGAGGCACTCGAACTGGCCTCGCGCGGGCGCGGCAGCCTCGTGGGAACACTTGTGACACACGATCCGAAGATCGCCGCCAGAGCCATTCCGGCAGCAGCCGTATGGCATGGTCGTCTCCTCGTGCTCGACCGCGAGGCGGCGGCAGAATCAACCGGACACGGTTCACCGCTCCCCCCCCTCAAGCATGGCGGACCAGGCCGTGCGGGTGGCGGCGAGGAGCTGGGCGGAATCCGCGCCGTCAAGCACTATCTGCAGCGCTGCGCCGTGCAAGGTTCGCCAACCATGCTCAGCGCCGTGACGGGCGAGCATGTGCGTGGCGCCAGGGTGAAGGAGACGGTGGAACACCCCTTCCGCCGCTGTTTCGAAGATCTGCAAATCGGCGATTCGCTCTTGACGCACAGGCGCACCGTTTCCGAAGCCGACATCGTGGCGTTCGGTGGCCTGTCGGGGGACTATTTCTACATGCACTTCGACGAAATTGCAGCCAAACAATCCTCCTTCGGCAAGCGCATCGCGCACGGCTACTTCGTGCTCTCCGCTGCCGCCGGCCTGTTCGTCTCGCCCGCACCCGGCCCCGTGCTCGCGAACTATGGTTTGGATACACTGCGCTTTATCAAGCCAGTTGGTATGGGCGATACCATCCGCGCCCGCCTCACGTGCAAACGCAAAGTCGATCGACAAAAACGCGATTCCAAGGGCGTTGGGCAGGGCGTTGTTGCATGGGATGTGGAGGTCACCAACCAGAACGACGAACTGGTAGCAAGTTACGATATTCTGACGTTGGTCGCGAAGCGCTCGTAGAACACAGAATCTCCTACAGCGCAACCCGAGGTGCGTGTGCACGCAGCACACGCACCTGCCGTCGCGCGGCTACGTACGTGCGCAGGCACCTCGCGCGGTGATCTTGCGAGCCGTTTTTTTGCGAGTTGGAGTATAGAAAGAGGGGCGGGTCGCTGTCGCGCGGCCGGCAGCAGATTGGACAGCAGATAAAGCGAGACAATATGGCAAGAACACGCGCAGCCGATTTCGCGGAGAAACAGCGCTGTATTTTGGCGAACGCCGCAGCCGTGTTTGCTCAAATCGGCATGGAGAAGGCTTCCATGTCGAGGATCGCTCTTCGCAGCAACGTGTCGAAGGCCCTCCTCTATCATTATTACCCGAGCAAGGACGCGCTCATCTTTGACATCGTACGCACGCATCTGACCGAACTTGAAAGTGCCATTGAGGCGGCGGACGTGAGTAGCGCACCGCCCCAGAAGCGCCTGCGCCTTCTTGTGCGCGCGGTCCTGGAAAACTATCGTGATGCGGACAACGAACATAAGGTGCAGCTCAATGGGACGAGCGCGCTCTCGAAAGAACAGCTCTCAGAGCTGCAGGCCATTGAACGTCGAATCGTAAAGCGTTTTTCACGTCTGATTGTCGAGATCAATCCTAATCTCAACAAAGAGCGCCCGCTCCTAATGCCAGCCACCATGTCACTCTTCGGCATCTTGAACTGGGTCTATCTGTGGTTCCGACCCGGCGGGCCGCTCACACGCGAAGAATATGCGGACTTCGTGACAACCCTTGTCCTCAAAGGCATTAAGGCGATCCGCTAGGCTAGGGCCTATCCCTGGATTCCGGACCGAGGCGGCGAGAGCGTGTTTTTTCGGACCTCTCGTTCGTCCACATCTTTCATTCCGTATCTAGGGACACGATCTAAGAGCGTGTTCTACAGCCGTTGCGAGCGAATCGAGGCTAGGGCGGAGCGCGAGGAGCCCGCGTAAACGTACTTTTCGTACGTGCGCAGGCACCGCAGCGCCCACCTGAGGTCTCGCCGTAGGCGGGCCGACAGCGCCGAAGGCGCCATCGAAGCGAATCGATTCGCGCAGCAGGCTGTAGAACATGCTCTAAGGAGAGTGCATGGCGCTCACGTCAACGAACTTCTCCATATGAAGCAGTTCATCTTTGGCGCCGAGCCGCTTCACGACGGTCACGCACGCGTCGGAAAACGCCGTGCTTCCGGCAATGAAGACGCTATACGCCGATAAGTCCTGGAACAAACCGGGCAGGATGTCTGGGATGCGCCCGTGCAGCATGCCATCGCGTCGCTCACGCGTGAGAGTGATGAGCGACTTGAAATTGCGATGCATGTATGTCCAGTAAGCTAGCTGCCCTTGGGCATAGACGTCGTCCGCCGTGGCCGCGGAGAAAAGCAGCGTAACGGGGGAGGCATACCCTCGCCTGAGCGCAGCGTCGGCGAGTGACAAGATGGGGGCTTGCCCCGATCCGGCGGCGAGGCACAGCACGGGCGTCTCGGCCTTCGGATCGCCAATGAATGTGCCGTAAGGCCCGGACAGTGGAAGGATGGATCCGATGGTCACCTTGTCATGCAGCCAGGTGCTCGTGATGCCCCCCTCCACACGCGTGATCTGCAGCACGATCATGCCGTCGGACCGTGGGGCTCTGGCAAGCGAATAGTGCCGCGGCTGGGTCTGTCGGCTCGGCGCCCGGATAGCTACGTATTGGCCGGGCCAGAAGCGCATGGGCGCTTCGAGCGGCATCAGCTGCAGCTCCACGATGCGCGGCGTGCGCCGAATCTTGTCCACAACCAAGTACGGCATGGATTCGCGCGGAGGAAAGAGCTTCGGCAACATGTGGGCCGATCCCAATTCGATGACCAAACGGTCGGAGAGGGGCTTCGCTACGCACATCAGGCCGAAGCCCTGCTTGCGTTCCTCCTGTGACAGCGCCATGTCGAGGACGAACCCCTGGTCGAACTGGCCCTCTAGCACGCGGACCTTGCATTCACCGCAGGCGCCAGCACGGCAGTTGTTGGGCAGCGCGTATCCCCCCTTCTCCAGGGCCACGAGCACCGTCTCGTCGTCGGCGACGGGTACGCTCTGGCCCGATGGAGATAGCGTGACAGTCTTCACGTTAAAATACCGGAATGATGTCTTTCATGTCGACGTCAAGGACTTCCTGTCCCGAAATACCAACTTCAGGGATCGCCGGGAAGGGGATATCGTACTTGTCGAGCACGCCTTTGAGGTTGAGCATTGCGCTGCGCCAATTTTCCTTCTTGGCCTCGTAGTCAGGGATGAAGAAGCCCGCCTTGCGCGCCACGGTTTCAATCTCGCGCTGGTTTTTGATGAAGTCCGGACCGATGTCCCAGAAATCCTCCGGCGGCTCGAACAGAACCCCGGACAGGAACAGGTAGCCCGCGCGTACCTGCTTGGTGATGAGCGGCTTGTCGGAAAGATCCATCTTCGGATAGTCGCGCTCCATCAGCGACATGCAGATGGCCATATGGCGCCCTTCGTCGCGACCGATCTTGCGGAAGGCTTCCTGGAAGACCGGTTCCGTGCACCTGGCAGCCATCTGGTGGAAGATGGTTGCCGCCGCGATCTCGCCCATGAGAAACGACGTAAACAGCACGGCTAAGCTGTATTTCGGGACCGCGGTCTTGTAGCCATTCCAGTAGCGACCGCCGTTGTGGTACAGCCAGTGAGCATTCTTCAGCGCCTTGCGACCGATTTCGGTCTTGGGCTCGTACGTCAATGGGTTCGGGTGCTCGAGCAACCTGGTGATGGCCATGCCGCACATGGTCTCGTGATTCTGCTCGTCGCGGGTAACCGAGAAAAAGCAGCGACGCACGACGTCTTCCTCATGCGCTTCGTACGTCTTGATGAAAGCGGAGGCGAAAACGGGCGGCGCGGAGGCGTCGAACACGGACAAGATGGTCCACCAATAGGCAATGGCTTCGCGTGCTTCCCAAGAGTATTTCTTTAGGTCGAGGGTGTCCCAAGGCAGTTTCTTGGGATCCCAATACTCGCGGGTCGAGGCATCCCATACTTCCTCGAGCTTCTTGGTATGGTTTTCCCAGCTCAACGGATAGACATTGGGCTGTGGCGTGGTTGGAGGCCACTCCATCTTGTGAGCGAGTTTTTCATAATGTGACATGCGTCTCTCCTCTCTTCAGTTTACGCGTTCGAGAACGATGGCAATGCCCTGACCAACGCCAATGCACATCATGCACAGTGCGTAGCGGCCACCGGTCCTATGGAGTTGGTACGTGGCGGTGGTCACCAGACGCGCCCCACTCATGCCAAGCGGATGCCCCATGGCAATCGCCCCACCATTCGGATTCACGTGAGGCGCATCGTCCGGCAATCCGAGATCGCGGAGAACGGCGAGCACCTGCGAGGCGAACGCTTCATTCAGTTCGATGACGTCCATCTGGTCGAGCGACAGGTGCGCGCGTGCGAGCACACGGCGCGCTGCGGGCGCCGGCCCGACGCCCATGATGCGGGGCTCCACACCAACGGCACTCATGGCAACGATACGAGCCTTCGGTCTCAGCCCCTCGGCCTTGGCGGTCTCCTCGTTGGCGAGGAGCAGCGCTGCTGCGCCATCATTGACGCCGGAAGCATTGCCTGCGGTCACGGAGAGATCTGGACCGTTGATCCCCTTGAGTCTGGCAAGCTGCTCGACCGTGGTGCCTGGACGCGGATGCTCGTCGCGATCGACGACGAGCGGATCGCCCTTTTTCTGCGGGACACGAACAGGCACGATTTCGTCGGCAAAGACACCTGCTGCATTCGCGGCTGACCAGCGTGCTTGGCTGCGAGCCGCGAATGCATCCTGGTCGGCGCGGCAGATGCCGAGGTCCTCAGCAACATGGTCGGCGGTCTCCGGCATGGAATGGATGCCGTAAGCCTTTTTCATCTTCGGATTGACAAAACGCCACCCGATCGTCGTGTCGTAAACCGCATTCGAGCGGGAGAAGGCAGTTTCCGCCTTTGGCATGACGAAGGGGGCCCGGCTCATGCTCTCGACACCGCCCGCGATGACAAAATCACAATCACCGGCTCGGATGGATCGGGCGGCCATGCCAATGGCGTCCATTCCCGAGCCACAAAGGCGGTTGACGGTGGTGGCCGGAATTGACACGGGCAGGCCAGAAAGAAGCACGGCCATGCGTCCAACATTTCGGTTGTCTTCACCGGCTTGATTGGCACAGCCGTAAATGACGTCGTCCACCTTTGACCAGTCAACCTTTGGATTTCGATCCATCAGCGCCACGAGCGGCAGGGCGGCAAGATCGTCGGTACGCACAGCCGCGAGTTGCCCCCCATAGCGACCAATGGGAGTCCTTATGGCGTCACAGATATACGCTTCGGCCATGTATTCCTCGCTCTGATCCGAGGCAGCGATCCTGTGGGGATCCCTACCCGGCCAGTAAGTAACGATTGCGAAATGGATAATGCAATTAGACTTCGAATATCGTTCCGGCATGTCGCGACGCAGCAATTTGGATTTGATCGCCGCATCGCATCAAGGAAGGCAAGAATCCGTACGAGCGCAATTCACGTCACCCAACGTTCCGCAGATAGAACGGCAACTTCGTCGGTACAACAACCGAAGAGCGCACGCTCTCATAAATCGACCGGTCGGTCAAATGTTTTAGAGCGCGGTGTCGTGGGGAAATGTTCTTCTTTCGATCGACGATTCGAGACGCAATAGGGACGCGAATGCATCTGCGGATCGGCCCTCGCGCTCGCGCAATCGGGATGAAGTGACGGAGACTTCTACGCGCATGGTTGCGTTGTCGACCCTGTAAATGAGGGTGAGTGAAGGCCCCCGCATTCACACACATCGACACAGTGCTCGGCGTCGACTACTTCCCGCGACGTCACTGCGGTGGCACGTTTTAAGTGCCCTCGGAGTCCTTTATGAACGATCTCTCGCCGCCCTCTGGCAAGCGTCCCGTCTCCAAGACAAATCCCTTCCACGCGTTCGTCAACGCGCTCGTCGACTTCGGCGGACGCCGCCCGCTCTTCGTGGTCGGAACGGCGCTCGTCGTCCTGGTGTCGTGCTGGTGGTACGCTTCGCACCTCGAAGTTCGCTCCGACCTCCGAGAACTTCTGCCGCGCGACAGCCCGGGGTTCATGGCTTTCGAGCGGCGCCTCGAGCGCGTCGGGGGCCGGGCCACCATCGTGCTCGTGGCGGAGTCGCCTGACCGTTCTGCCAACGAACGCTTCATTGACGCAATGCACGCGTCCATCGACAAAGCGATGAAGACGCAAGCAGACTGTGTTGCAAGTTGCAAAGACGACGCGTGCATAGAAGCGTGCGGCCCCGCGCTCATCTCGTCGGTCGAAGCCGGCACGAAAGGTCTCAAGACCTTCTTCGAAGCGAACAAGTGGCTCTACGCGAACCTCGACGATCTCGAGGAGGCGGACGCAACGCTCGATCGACAGATCGCCATTCGCAGTGGCTTGGTCGAAGATCTGCTGGACGAGCCAGCGACGAAAGAATCGTCGCTCGGGATGGAGAAATTCCGCGAGCGCTTCAAGAAGAAGGCCGAGGAGCACGACGACTACCCCACGGGCTACTTCGCGTCACCCGACGGCACACAGATCGCGCTGCGCGTGTTCTCCACCACGTCGGGCATGGGCGCGGCCAGCGACGAAAAACTCTATCGCGATCTGCGGCAGATGGCCGACGACCTCCACCCGTCGTCCTTTCATCCGCAGATGAAGATCGGTTTCGGTGGCGACATCCCGAACGCAGCGGCCGAGAAAGACTCGCTCATTCACGAAGCAGTTTATGCGACCGCCATTGCCGCGGCGCTCATCCTCGGTGGCGTCGTCTGGTTCTACGGATCGTTCTGGGCGCTCGTGCTCGTCGGCTTCCCGCCGCTGCTCGGCGTTGGCTGCGCGTACGCGTTCGCGACATTCAAATATGGATACGTCAATGCCTCGGGCGCGTTCCTCGGCGCCATCATTCTAGGCAACGGCGTCAACTATCCCATCGTCCTTTACTCGCGTTACAAAGAGTTCCGCGCGCGCGGCATGGCGCCGGACGTTGCTCGAAGAGAAGCGGTGTGGAACGCATTCCGCGCCGAGCTCGTCGGCGCCACGGTGGCGAGCATTGCGTACGGCTCGCTCACGATCACGCGCTTCCGCGGCTTCAGCCAATTCGGCGTCATCGGCTTCGTGGGCATGACGCTCGTGTGGATCACGATGATCCCGTGCTTGCCCGCGCTCATCGTCCTCGTCGAGCGCCTTCAAAACATCTTGCCGAAGCGTCTGCGCGAGCGCCCGGGGCGCGTCGACGAAGACGGTGCTCGGGGACCCATTGCGCGCATCGTCGGCAACCTCACCGAACGGCACGCGCCGATCTTCGTCGGCGTAGCAGCGATCATCACCGTGCTCGCTGCGTACCGGCTTCCATCGTTCTTGAGAGATCCGTGGGAGTACGACTTCGACAGGCTTGGTTCGCGAGACTCGCACACGAGCGGCCCGGCGCAGTGGTCCGCGAAGGCCAACGCCATCCTCTCGGGGCGCATGAACATGAACGGCTCGCTCGTGCTCGCCAACACACCCGAGCAAGTGCCGATGGTCAAAGAGCGCATCCTCGAAAACGACGCATCCGATCCCAAAGGCAGCATCATCGAGGGCGTCACGACGCTCGCCGACTTTTTGCCGGGTCCGCACGAAGAACAGGAGAAGAAGCTCGAAGTGCTCACGCGCATGCGTGAGCGGCTCACTCCGGGCGTGCTCGCGCGACTGTCGCCGAGCGAGCGCAAGAACATCGACGAGCTCACGCCGCCCGAGACGCTTCACGTGCTCGCGGGTGCAGATCTTCCAGATCTCATCAAACAGCGATTTTCCGAGAAGAACGGCACGCTCGGAACCTTGTTCTACATCCGCTACCGACCCGGTCTCCCGCGCAACGACGGGCACGTTCTTCTTCGCATGTCGCAGGACATCGACAACGTGAAGCTGCCCGACGGCACGCACGTCGACACGGCAAGCCGCGCAACGATCTTCGCCGAGATCATTCGCTCACTCGAACGCGACGGGCCACTTGCAACAGGCGTTTCGTTCCTCGCCGTGACGATCGTCATCATCCTCGCAACCGCGTCGGTCCGTGGCGCAACCGCGTCGATCCTCGCGCTCGTCACCGGCGTCATCTGGATGCTCGGCAGCGCCGTGTTCTGGGGCGAGAGACTGAATTTCCTCAACTTCATCGCGCTGCCCATCACCTTCGGCATCGGCTCGGAGTACCCGTTCAACATCTACGACCGCTCGCGTCTGCTCGGCGGCGACGTCACGCGCGCGGTGAAGCTTCACCTCGGTGCAGTTGCATTATGCAGCTATACGACGACGATCGGCTACGGGTCGCTCATCTTCTCGGACAATCAGGCGTTGCGGTCGTTCGGACAGCTCGCGATGGCCGGGGAGATCTCCTGCCTCATCGTGGCTGCGTTCGTGCTGCCGTCGCTGCTGCATCTCATTGGGGCGCACACCGTGGGGCGCAACAAGAGAGCGACCTCGACCTCCTCGCCTTCCTCGGCCCTCGTCTCGGGCATCGCAACAAAGAACAACACCAGCCCCGCAGATGCTACGCCCCCGAGCGTCAGGAACGCCGAACGATAGCCGGCGTGCACGACCACGATCCCGGCAAGGCTCGTGGACAGCGCCGCTCCAATGCCTTGAGCCGTGCTGATCGCCCCATGGGCGAAATTGAAACGGTCCGTCCCGCGCATCACGTCGGCGATGAGGATCGGAAAGATGGCCCCGAAAATCCCGGCTCCCACACCGTCGAGCAACTGCACGCTCATCAGCCAGAATGGATTGTCCGAGAGCGTGTAGAGAACGGCGCGCACAGGCAGGATGATCAATCCGAGGAGAAAGAGCGGCTTGCGACCCCACGCGTCCGCCTTGGCTCCGACGAGAAGCGCCATGGGGAGCATCACCACTTGGGCCGCGACGATGCAAACGGACATCAGCGTCGTGCCGAGCTTTTCGTTCTGGCTCGCAAGCTGCTGCCCGACGAGCGGCAGCATCGCCGCATTCGCGAGGTGGAACAGAGCGACACAGACGGCGAAGATCAAGAGCGGCCGGCGACTCACGAGCACCGTCCATCCCGAACGCCACTCACGCGCCTGCGCAGCCTCGTTGTTCCGGACCTCGTCGAGGCCGCGCGCGACGTCGTGATCAATCGCCGCTCCAGGAATGATCAGCACGCTGAGGAGGCTCGCTGCTGCCATGACGGCAAGCAGATAGAACACCACGACTGGCCCGAACCGAAATGCCGCGAGCCCCGTCACGGCGGCCGCAAAAGCGTTCCCGGCATGATTGAAAAATTCATTGCGACCGACGCGCTTGGCGAACGACTTTTGGCCCACGATCCCCAGCGTTACCGCCGCGAGCGCCGGCTCGAAGACGGTCCCCGCTGCCTGGGCAGCCGCCTGCGAAACCGCAACCGGCCAAAACGACGGAAGCCACGGCAGCAGAAGGCATGTCGCGGTGACCATAACTGCCGCCACGACCATGATGCCTCGTTTGGCGCGCGTCGTATCGACGAGCGCGCCGGCAGGCGTCTGCGCCACGATGCCCGCGATCGTGGCGATCGACATCGCCACCCCGATGCGTTGCTGATCCCATTTCTGGACCGTGAGCAGATAGATCGCGAGATACGGACCGAGGCCGGCCCGCACGTCGGCGAGAAAGAAGTTCGCCGCGTCGAGGCCACGCTTCGCGCGGCGCAGGGCGCCCGGAGTACGGTCGGGGACCATGCGCGCCCCGCGTCTGATTCCGTTTTGCATTCAATGAACGCGAATTGGGATGAGCGCCCTTCTTCTTCCTCGCCGAGCGGCGGATGCGCTACCGTCAGCGCCTAACGGCGCTTTCCCGGTCGTCCCGGCCGTGGTGGCGGCGGTGTTTGGATGAGACTCAATTGGTCGCGCGACGCGCCGATCTGCTGCACCTCCATGATCTTGCCGAGCGCCGTGACCGTCTGCGTGCCTGTAACGACGACCGTCTGCCCCGGCTGCAGCAGGCTCGTGAAGCGATAGGCCTCCGGCGGTGGCAAACGTAAAACCGTGCCGTCCTCCAGCAGGGCGCCGTTGACGTCACCCTGCGGGCCGTGCAGCGCCATCCGCACGCGGCTTCGTAATTCCGTCAGTCCGGGAAGCGGCCCACCCACGTCCGGAGCCGATGCGGGCGGCGGCGGTGCGGCAGGACCGCGACCGGCTCGAGGCGGACCGTTGTCGATGATCATCCGTCCGGTCGCATCGTTCGTGATGGACACGGCTTGCACGAGCGGCAATGCCGCGGCACGCAGTCCACGAATCGTGACGGCATCCCCCGGCTTGATGGCGAAGGCCATCTGAGTCGAGAGGTGCGGAGGTGTCTTGACCTCGGTGCCATCGGCAAGGATCAGCCCGTCGATATCGCCGCGCGGCGTCAACGTGAACTGCTGGACTTTCCCACGGTGAGCGGGAAGCTGTTGCGGGTCGTAGAGCGGCGCCAGGCCGGCAGCCGGGGGCGGCTGATTGGCACGCGGCTGCGGGGAGGTTTGCGCAAGAGCGCTGGCGGTCAACGCCAATAGGGCCGATCCGCCTATCAGGGCGGTTTTCCATGGGGATCGCATGCTGTTTACTCCTCGAAAATGTTTGCGAGGGATGAACAGCAAGCCGTGCACCAATATCTATGTGATCGATATCGTTGGTTTTTATTCCGTGCGATCCGCCGGAACGTCCGTTTCCCCGACACCTTGCGTCCGGTCTTCGGACGCATCGAAGCCGTAGCGCCGCATCTTCGTATAAAGAAGTTGCCGGTGGATGCCGAGCAGGCGCGCGGCTTCCGTCCGGTTGCCTGCACTTCTCGCCAGGGCGCGGCGGATCAACATCTCCTCGAGTCGAGCGGTGGCCGACGGCAGATCTTCATCCGGCCAGTCGATTGCTCGATCGGTTGCCAAGGGCGTTTCATCGATAAAGTCGAGATCGACGGAGTTCACCACATCGCCGCGCACCAGCACCGCAGCACGTTCCATCGCGTTCTTTAGCTCGCGCACATTTCCGGGCCAGGCATGGCCGGTGAGCCGCGCCGCGGCCTCCGGTGCGAGCTGCTTGGCGCCGCCGGTGCGCGCCAGAAAATACTCGGCGAGAGGAACGACGTCGGCGGCGCGCTTGCGCAGTGCTGGCAAATGGATCGGCACGACGTGCAACCGATAGAACAAGTCCTCCCTGAAACTGCCATCGCGCACGCGCTGTTTCAGATCACGATGGGTCGCCGCGATCACGCGAACATCGACGGGAAGGGGCTTGCCGCCGACGGGCGTGACGACGCGCTCCTGCAGCGCCCGAAGAATCTTCGCTTGCATGGCCATGTCCATGTCGCCGATTTCGTCGAGAAACAGCGTTCCATGCTCGGCTTCGCGAAACGCGCCTTTCCGATCGGCCACGGCGCCCGTAAACGCGCCGCGGACATGACCGAACAGCTCGCTTTCCAAGAGTTCGGTGGGGATCGCCGCGCAATTGACCGGGACGAAGGGCTTGCCGCTCCGATGGCCGTGCTCGTGAATGGCGCGCGCCACCAATTCCTTGCCGGTTCCCGTCTCGCCTGAGATGAACACGGTCGCATGGCTGTCGGCGAGCATGCCGATGGCCTTCTCGACGGCTCGCATCGCTTCGCTCGACCCGATCAACCTGCCCGCTTCCGGCTCCTGCCGCAATGCGTCCGGCGCCACCTTCGCGACACACATCCCCGCCAATACGCGCGACACCTCCTCGCGGCCGATGGGCTTGGTCAGATGATCGAACGCGCCGAGCCGCATCGCTTCGATCGTGTTTGCGGCAGTCGCGTGGGCGGTCAATACCGTCACCGGAGGCGGATCCCGGAGCGAGCGAATGCGCTTGAGAACCTCGATCCCGTCCATGCCGGGCATACGAAGATCGAGCAACACCGCATCGATCGTTTGCGCATCAAGCAGGCTGATCGCCTCCGCGCCTGACGCCGCCAAGTTGACGTCATAGCCAAGATCGCACGCGGCTTCGCTCAGCGCGTCACGCATCGCAGCGTCATCGTCGACGATCAGGATGGACGCCATGGCACCACGATTTCGAAGACGGTTCCTGCCTGACAGGAACTCAGACGCGCGGACCCACCATGTGCTGCCGCGACCTCGCGTACGATCGACAAACCAAGGCCAGTTCCATCCGCGCGGCCGGTGACGAACGGCTCGAACAGGTGGTCACGGATCTTCGCGTCCGGTCCTGAACCTTCGTCGCGAACCGAAATGACGAGGTTCTCGTGATCATGTCGCGCGGTGATGACAACGGCTGTCCCCGCGGGGGCTGCTTCGATAGCGTTGAGAACGAGATTGTCGAGCGCACGCCTCATTTGATCCGGATCGAAGCTCGGCTCCTCACTATCGGCCACGCATTCCAGCGCAAGGGCCTTTGATCGGGCGAGTTCGAGGTGTGGTGACAGACACGAATCGAGGAAGGGCTTCAAGGCAACGGGGGCGCGATTGAGCGTCTCGCGTTCGGCCATGCTCAGGAGGCGGCGGACCAGCGCATCAAGCCGCTCGATTTGCCCGAGCATCATGGCGAGCGCGGAGTTCTTGCGTAGCAAATCACCGGCCATGGCGTTCTCTGCCTTCAGCCGCATGGCGGCGATCGGGTTTCGGATCTCGTGCGCCACGCCGGCGGCCACGCGTCCGATCGCCGCCAGACGCTCTCCAGTCGCCACCTGTCGTGCCAGTTGATCGGCGCGGCGACGCGCTTCGGCAAGCCGCTGCCCCGCGTCGTTCAGCGCCATGACGATGCGATCGAGTTCGCGCTCACCGGTCGCGGGCAAGGTTGGCAATTCGGCGATATCGTGCGCCTGGAGCGCCGTCTCGATGCCCGCGACATGTCGCGACCACGTCATCGTGAGCCGGGTCAAGAGCGCAGCCGCCGCGAGCACGGCGCCAAACAAAACACCGAGGCCCGTCATCAGCAGGCGATAACCGCTCCCGGCGAGCGTCACCACGCGTGTCATGGTCCACGCCGTCAAATTCGGAATCGGCCCCGGCAGTGGGCAGGCGGTCAGCAGCAGAACCTGGGACGGCGCGTCGTAACGGCTGCTCGCCTGCCGATTGCCTGCCAGCGCAGCCTGATTGACCGCTTGAATGCGGGGCAGCTCCGCCTGAGGCACATCGGTCTTGGGACCCGACCCCTGGTAGGTTGGGAACGCGTAGGCGAGAGAGCGGGCGTCGGCCTGCCAAATCCCCCCCTCGATGCGCGGCCGGCCGCGCAGGGCGGTCCGCACCACCGCAGTCAGGTCGCGGCGCAAGGCATCGTTGTTGAGTTCGACAGAGGCCCCGCCCAAACCGCTGCTATAGGAGCGATAGGCGTCAATCATCGCATTGCAGGCGCTCCCGATTTCCGCTTCAGCCCGCCCAGCCTGGGCAGTGGCCGATTGCCTGAACAGGCCGACCATGAGCATGCCTGCAGCGCCCGCGGCGGCGACCAGCAAGACGAGCAGAACAATGAGGCGGCCGCGTAACGATCGAACCATAAAGCTCCAGAACGGTACATACCCCCGCCACAAATTTGGCGCCGACCGGACTACGGGCGGGGGCCAGAATCATACTTTTCATGCCGTCTCAGAGCTCGAATGCCGTGAGGCGGACAAGCTGGTTTTTGGGCACGGAGTATGGTGCGCGCGTGGCCGGATCTCGGGCGTCGGGAGCGACGTCGAGCAAGGGGAGAACGGCGAAGGCGCGCTCATGCAGCCGAGGATGAGGGACCACGAGGCGCGGATCGCGAATGGGCGGGCCGCTCGTCCAGAGGATGTCGAGATCGATCGTGCGCGGCCCCCAGCGCACTTCGCTTTCGCGGTCGCGACCGAGATCCGCTTCGATGTGTCCCAGCGCGTCGAGAAGTGCGAGCGGCGAAAGCGTGCATTCTACAGCAACCGCAGCGTTCAAGAAGTTAGGCTGCGGAGGGCCGATGGGCGCAGTCTCATAGACGCGTGAACAAGTCACGACTTCACAGAAGTGCCTTATCTGCGAAACTGCCTCGCGCAACGTTTCGAGGCAATCTCCGAGATTTGACCCAAGACCAATGACTACGCGCACGCCACGCATTTGAGCACGGGGTGCAGCGCCCAACCGACGCATCGATTCGCACAGCAGGCTGGTTTACTTACCTGTGACGGCCGCCACCGCCGCCGCCGCGGGAACCGCCCGAAGATCGGGAGCCGCCCGAAGATCCCGAATGCATTGACCGCCCGGGCGAGGAGGACGGTGAAGAGTGAACCGACGGCGAAGAAGGGTGAAACGACGGCGCTTGCGTGGGCCCCGGAGATGAAGACGGCGACGACGCGCGAGGCACCGGACCTACCGGCGACGAGCGGTACGCCGGCGTGGAGTTCGCCGGACGCGCGCGCCCGTACGACATGCTGTTCCGCGGAGCGCGCGCTGCCGGATCGATACGCGACGAGATGGCGGGATTCCGCCCGGACGTTGGCCGCTGCACCCCCGACGCCATCACGTCGCGATTGCCCGGGCTCGTGCGCGGCCGAGCCTCGGGACGACCTCCCGCCGGCGAACCACCGACGGCCCGTGCGGTGCGCGGCGATGCGAAGGCCTGCGCACGATTGAGCCCGGAGTTGTTGCGCGGAGGCGACGGAGCGAATTCGCGATTCACACCAATGTCACCCGGCGTTGGACCTCGCGCTCCCATGCGGGGGTTTCCTCCGTTCGCTCCGCCGCGCGGCGGAGCGAACGGACGCGTGCGCGCCTCGATCTCGCGCACGGCCGGACCCCGCACGACGTACCCAGAAACCCTCGGGCTGTAGATGTAGCTCCGAGGACAGTACGTGTAGAACGGCATCCAGCCGAAAGACCAACCGAACGCCACACCATTGTACCAATACCAATCGGGCGCAGCGGGAGACCAGCCCACGTAGCCGTAACCAGGACCGCCCGTGCGCCACGTGACCCATGCGCCGGAGTACGTGCGCCCCGGGATCCACGCCCAGCCGCGAGACGAACTGCGCACCCAGCGGCCGTAATGGAACGGCGCCCAGCCCCACGAGTAATCCGAAACCCATACCCAGCCTGCAGCATCGTCGTACGTCCACTGACCCGCCGAAACGTACGGGGTGAAGTCCGCACCCACTTCGCTCTCCGAGGGAACCCACACGGTGCCGTACGTTGCGTCGTCGACCCACTCGCCGTGGCCTTCGAGCGCAGGACGGAAATCGGTCAGCGCGCTCGGATCGGTGTCGGCGTACTCGTCTTCTGCGACTCCAACGGGGATGCCTTCGTCGGCAGCCGGTGCGTTCGTCGCATCTTGCTGACGCGCCGCGGATGCTGCCTCGATTTCTTCGTCCGTTGGCTCTCCGAAATAGGACGACGGCACTTGTGGAGGCGCCTCTTCGTAGCCTGGAGCAGGGCCGCACCCCGTAAGAAGGAACCACCCAAATCCGAGAGCCACGACGGCCAGCAACCGCCTACCCATCGAGCCCTTTTTGCCACCGACACCGCTGCACATTTCGCCTCTTGCGACGCGGCGAACTGCGACCACCCGCGCCGTCTCCTAACCTTTGGACGGTTTTCGGCGTTTTCCAAGGCAGTTTACGAGCAGTTTACGAAAAAATAATATGCTCGCGCTTGCGACTTCGGGCGATCAGACGATTCAGCAGCGAACGTCAGCGGCGAACGCGCGAGATCATCGCACGTTTTCTGCATTGATATTGGAGAGCGCCCCCGGACGTCGTTCAACGACGAGCGGGGCTCGAGTCTGGAAAGGGGCATCGAGCGGTGTGTAGAAAAGTGCGCTTAGGGGATCGTCGGCGAACGCGTCGGCGAACACGATCGACGGCGAGAGCGGCAGATCATCGACGGCGTCTTCGAACTCGTCGACGGCGCAGAGGTGCGTCGCAACCACCACGCGCGCGCCCGTCGCGGTTTGCGGTTCGGTGGTGTCGAGCGTTGGAATGCGGCACGGAACGAAGTGCGCGGTCTCCACGGTTGGAGCCGGCCCACACGCCGTGAGCCCAAGCGCGACGAGACTCAACACGACAGCAGCGATCACGATATGCCAGTTCGGGCTCAACATGAGCTACCCCTTCGCCCTCGTTTGGTAAACACCCAACCTCGCACGCGCAACGCGACCGAGAAATGCGGCAGTTTGCTCGGGACCTCGTGCGCGGCCATATCATGATTAAGTCGACGGCGACCAAGGAGATACGATGGCGCAAACTCCCCAGATGATCGATCGCATCGGCGCGATGCAGGACTTCAAGCTGTATCGCGAACTGCATTGGGATGGCTCTTTCGAAGAGTATCTCCAGGTGGTGCGTGAGCGGCCGCAAGTCACCCGCAACGCCTACCAGCGCCTTTACGACATGATCATCAGCTTTGGAACCGAGGAGTACATTGACAACAAAAAGAAGCTGACTCGGTACAACTTCTTCAAAGACGAATTGAACGGCGGGACAAATGCCATCTACGGCCTCGATATTCCGCTCATGCGTCTCGTGCACGTGCTCAAGGCGGCGGCGGAAGGCTACGGCCCCGAGAAACGTGTGATTCTTCTTCACGGCCCCGTGGGCTCGTCGAAGAGCACGATCGCGCGCCTGCTCAAACAGGGCTCCGAGTATTATTCGCGCACACCCGACGGCTCGCTCTTTACGTTCGACTGGGTAAACCTCGCGGGAACCGAGCTCGCCGGCAAGGACGCCGATCGCTTCCCGAGCCCCATGAACGAAGAGCCGCTGCGCCTCATCCCGCCAGAGTGGCGAGGGCGCGCGATCGAAAACCTTGGACTCGGAAACGACCAATTCAAGGTTCGCGTCGAGGGGGACCTCGATCCCGCGAGCCGATTCATTTTCAAGAATCTGATGACGCGGTACGAGGGCGACTGGGGCAAAATGATTTCGAATCATATTCGAGTTCGCCGTCTTGCCCTCAGCGAAAAAGATCGCGTTGGCATCGGCACGTTCCAACCAAAGGACGAAAAAAACCAGGATTCCACCGAGCTCACGGGCGATATCAACTATCGAAAGATCGCCGAATATGGGTCGGACTCCGACCCGCGCGCGTTCAACTTCGACGGCGAGTTCAACATTGCCAACCGCGGCATCGTCGAATTCGTCGAAATGCTGAAGCTCGACGTCGCCTTTCTTTACGACCTGCTCGGCGCTTCGCAGGAAAAGAAAATCAAACCGAAGAAGTTCGCGCAGACGGACATCGACGAAGTCATTCTTGGCCATACGAACGAAGCCGAATATCGCAAGCTATTGAACAACGAGTTCATGGAAGCGTTGCGCGACCGCACCATCAAAATCGATATCCCGTACATCACCAAACTCAACGAAGAAATCAAGATTTACGAGAAAGACTTTGGTCTGCAGAAGGTGAAAGGCAAACATATCGCTCCCCATACCCTCGAGGTGGCTGCGATGTGGGCCGTCATGACGCGCCTGGAAGATCCGAAGAAGCACAATCTGTCGCTCGTGCAGAAGATGAAGCTCTACGACGGCAAAGTGCTTCCGGGGTACACGCAGGACACGGTCAAAGAGCTGCGCAAAGAATCCAAACGCGAAGGGATGGAGGGAATTTCTCCACGCTACGTGCAGGACAAGATCTCGAATGCGCTGGTCAACGACACGGGCGAGGGCACCATCAATCCGTTCATGGTGATGAACGAACTCGACAAGGGGCTTCGTCACCACTCGCTCATCACCAGCGACGAACAGCGCAAACGCTTCCAGGAAATCGTCGGTCTGGTGAAGCGCGAATACGAAGAGATCGTGAAAAACGAAGTTCAGCGCGCCATCAGCGCGGACGAGGACGCGATCGCAAAGCTGGCTGCAAACTACATTGACAACATCAAAGCCTTTACGCTGAAAGAGAGGGTCAAGAACCGTTACACGGGCCAAGACGAAGAGCCGGATGAGCGGCTGATGCGGTCCATCGAAGAGAAGATCGATATTGCCGAGAACCGTAAGGATGACTTCCGGCGCGAGATCATGAATTTCATTGGTGCCCTCGCAGTGGAGGGCAGGAAGTTCCAGTGGAGCACGAACGACCGGCTACGCCGTGCTCTCGAGTTGAAGCTCTTCGAAGATCAGAAGGACTCGATCAAGCTGAAAACGCTCGTCTCTGCGGTCGTCGACAAAGACACGCAGGAGAAGATCGACATCATCAAAGCGCGCCTCATCAAGAACTTCGGATACAACGAAGTCAGTGCCACCGATGTCCTCAATTACGTCGCGTCGATCTTCGCGCGCGGGGACGCAAAGGAGTAATCGAGAGGCGGGCGCACTCGACCGCGCTAACATCCATGGGGTATGCATAAGCGCCCGCACAAGCCGCCCCTTCGACTCCAACCAACCACGCTCTGGGAATATCCATCGCAACACTACGGCGATCACGTGCAGGGCGATCAGCGGTATGTTGGGGCGACGCCCTCGTACATCATCTGGAACCTCGTCGAGCGATACACGAAACCTGGCGATCTCGTCGTGGATCCCTTCTGCGGATCGGGCACCACGCTCGACGTCGCAAAGGACACGGGGCGCAGAGCGCGCGGCTTCGACATCTCACCCTATCGACCCGATATCGAACTTGCCGACGCACGAAAACTTCCGCTCGATTCGAATTCGGCAGATCTCGTTTTCATGGATCCGCCGTATGGCGATCACATCCACTATTCGGAGGCGAAGGACTGCATCGGCAAACTCTCGGCGTACGATCCGGCATACTTTCGCGCCATGCACCGCGCCATTCGCGAGAGTGCGCGTGTTCTCAAGCCAGGAGGTTTCTTCGGCCTTTACGTTTGCGACTATTTCGAAAAAAGGCGCGGATTTTCCCCCGTGGGCTTTCAGCTCTTCGTGAGCGTGGCGGAGGCCATGGCGCTCGTCGATATCATAAGCGTCGTGCGGCACAATCAATCTCTCGAAATGGGCAATTATCGAAAAGCGGCCGCGGAAGGCAATTTCTTCTTGCGCGGATTCAATTATCTATTCATTGCCCAGAAACCCGTGGCCGCGCACGGAGTACATCCATCGCGCAAACGGTGACGGGGCTGCTATGCTCCACCGCCATGGGCTCGCTTAAGAAGACTTTATTCAAACGGGGAATGAAAATCATGGCCGACCCACGCGTAACGAAGCTCATGCAAGACGAGCGCGTGATGAAAGCGGTCATGACGATGATGAGCATGCCCGGCAAAATTCAGGGCTTTACCGGCGAGCAGATGGAGAAGCTCGTGAAAGCCATGAGTCTCGCAACCGAAGACGAGGTCAACGATCTGAAGCGCCAGATCCGCCGGCTCGAGGAAGAAATCTCACGGCTCGAGAAAGACACGAAGAAGGAGTAGCGAATAGACCGCTTTCAAGTCGACGCGACTGAGAGCGTGTAGGGCAGCCGTCGCGAGCGAATCGAGGCTAGGGCGGAGCGCGAGCACCGGGCGGAACAGGCTTAAGGCCTTTGAGCACGGAGCGCAGCGCCCAACCGACGAATCGATTCGCGCAGCAGGCTGGCGAACACGCTCTGAGATCGCGTCAAATCGAAAGCGGTGTGTGGGCGTCGAGCCAGCTCGTGACGCATGACCACGTCGAACTTGGCGCGTCTCGTCCCACGAGCAAGTCGATGTGACCGAGGTCGACGGTGCGGTACGTCTTGTCCGCGGAGCGACTCCGGTCGTAGGCAGGCTGCACGCTTGGTGGGGGCGCAAGATCGTCGTGCTTTCCCGCCACGACGAGCAACGGCAAATTCATTGCTTCGAATCGCTCGCCGTAGTCGCGCGAGGACCCACCGAAACGCACTTGTGTAGCCCATTCGCACATGCTTCGGAGTTCGCTCATCGCAGCGCAATCGAATGCGAGACGCAGATGCTGTTCGAGCACCTGGGGCTCGAGCGCGCCGGAATGCCAGGCACGAAACGGCAGTGGAAAATAAGGGCTGTCGGCCATGCGACCAAAAGCACGCATCACGGCGCCAATGGGATAAATCGGCAAAGATAGTCCGAATTCGGGGATCCCCATGTGGCGCATGACGTCGACGAAGAAAGCGATGACTTGAAGCGAGAGCGATCCTTGCGCGAAATGGTAAGGGCTCCCGATGGAGACGACGCCCGCCATGGCGCCGTCAACGAGCGGTGCCGTCGCGTACCCAAGGAGTCCACCGAACGAGTGACCGACAAAGTGAATCGGGCGCCGGCCTGAATGAATCATGATCTCGTCAATCACGCGCGGGATATCTTCTGTGACGTATTCGTCGACGCTGCGAGGCGACTTCGTGCCCAACGAACGCGAGAGGCCGTGACCGCGCAAATCTAGATTGAAAACGTCATAACCAGATCTGGCGAGATGGTTGGCCATGCTGCGCGCCGGAAGATGCCAGGCGTAGCGGTTTTGTCCGAAACCATGAACGAGCAGCGCGGGAGCACTCGTTCCACCCCCGAGATCGGCGAGACGCGTTCGCGTCATCGCAAGAGGCACACCCCCTCCAGTGACCACGAGTTCCTTCACGAACGTTGCGCGGTCGTGGCGATCGATCGTCTGCTCGAGGCTCTGCGAAGAAAGAATCACGGCCGGTCTTGCGGGGCTGTTGGTGTGTCCTCCCAACTTAGCTCGGATAAAATCCACGACGACTCCACTCAGACGAGCCGATCCCTTTGCTCGCGGTCGAGCCTGTCGAGCCTGCGGACCTCAACGATGAGATCGCGACAAATCGAAAGCGGCATACGATGCGACACATGACGGGCTCCAACGTCCCGACGTTCGCACTGCCCTCTCGCTATGCGGCTTTGACGTGTCTCGGCAAGGGCGGCGGCGGCGAGGTCTGGGCCGTGCGTGATCGAATCACTGGGGCGCAAATCGCGTTCAAGGTGCTCGCGGAAGAGGCAGGAGAAGCGGAGATCCTCGCGCTCGTGCGTGAAGCGGTGACTCTGAGCGGCCTCGAAGGGCTCGGCGTTCCACGCGTGCTCGCGTTCGGCAGCCTGCCGAAGAGCCGACGACATTACCTCGTTCGCGATCTCGTCCCGGGCAAGAGCCTCGCAGAGGTCCTCGAGCATGGCGACGGTGAGTGGCTCCGTCCGCTCGCACGAGCAGCCGATCAACTCACGGTGCTGCATCGCGCGGGGCTTCTGCACGGCGACATCAAGCCCGCGAACGTCATCGTGGGCCGCGACGGCGAGGGCACGCTCGTCGATCTGGGTCTTGCCACGCCGTGGCGTGAAGGAGGCGCGCGCGTGCACGGTCTGACACCGAAATTCGCGGCGCCCGAGATCCTCGCTGGCAATCCCATCACCGTGCGCGCGGAGATCTACGCGCTCGGTGCAACGCTCGCCGCAGCGCTCGAAGCGCGCGGCGACGCGCTCGATGGGGTGATGCGCACTGCACTCCAGACCGTGGCCGATCGCTCCATGCGCCATGATCCATCTGCACGCTACCCGAGCGTCGACGAGCTCGCATCCGCACTGCGGAGCAAGGCGATGCTCGAGAGGCGCGCGGTCGAGGACTCGGTCGCTTGGCCCGTCCTCGGCGGCGACGCGAGCGCGCATGCGCTCTTCGCGCTCTGCCAGAAGCTAGAGCCGGGTGAGGCGCTCGCAGTCGAAGGACCGCGCGGCGCAGGGCGAACGACGCTCGTGCGACGCCTCTCGTGGTCGCTCGGCGTAAGAGGCACGCCCGTCGCGAACATCGAAACACCAAAAGAAGGTTGTCTTTCCGGCAGGGCGCTCGTCGAGCTCCAACTCGAACTCGATATAAGCAACCAAAAAGTTGCATCACCTCCCGGGTTCGTCGTGATCGTCGATGATCTCGACGGGCTCGACGAAGAGGCGCGCGCAGCCTTGCGAGCTGCGACCGGGCGCGGCGCGCGCATCGTTGCAGTGGGCGATCGGGCGCTCGTCGGATCGGTTGCACGTTCGCACCACGCGGCTGTCTTCGAGATCCCTCCACTCGACGATGCAAGCGCACGAGAGATCGTCAAGCGCGCCATCCCCTCGCTCTCCGACAAGCTCACCGCACACTTGCTCGAGCGGGCGGAACGGCGGCCAGGCAGACTTCGTTTCTATGTAAAGGAGCTCGGCGGACGCGCGGTCACCTCCGCGCGCGAAATCGACGACATTCTCGACCGCACCGCGGAACCGAACGCACGGTTGCGTTCGCGCGCGGAAGGTTGCCGCGAGCTCGAACGCCACCTCGACACGGGACGCTTCGACGCCGCGACCATCGAGCTCGATGCGCTCGGCGCGCCCCTCGGTGACGACGAAACCACGCTGTTCGCGGTCGCACGCTCGAAGATCCTGCTCGCGCGCGGCGACGCGATGGGCGCAAATGCCGTGCTCGACACCGCATCGATGTCCGCCGAGCGAAGTGCGCGAAGTGGCGGAGTGCGCACGTGGCAGATCGCCAAGGCCCGCACGCTCACGCGCCTCGGTCAATTCGCAGAGGCCGCAAGGATGGCCGAGAGAGCCGCTCTCTTCGACGAAGAGCCGGATGCGGTTTCGGCCGATGCGCTCGCCGTTGAAGGCGTTGCTCTTGCCTACCTCGGCGACGACGCGCGCGCGCGAGCTCTGATCGAGCAGGCCGTGACCATCGCTACGAATGTGCATCATGCACGCATCCTCGCGGTGGCGCTGGGTTCCCTCGCAATCGTTCATCAACGCGCTGGCCGTGCGGCGGATGCAGGCCGGGCCTACGAGTCGGCGCTGACCGCAGCAGAGAGCGCGCACGACGCATGGACGATCGCGACGACGCGCTTGAATCTTGCCGGGCTCGCGAAGGCTGAAGGAGATCTCGCACAGGCGCTCGTGCACCTCGAGGCAGCGGTGGACATGGGGCAGCGCGCCGGAGGCCTCGTCGCGGTTCAGCAGGCGCTCTTCAATCTCGCGAACCTGGATCTCTATCTTGGTCGTTATGCGCGCGCGAGCGCTTCGATGGAGCACCTCGCGTCGCTCGGCAACTCGCTCGCACCGAGCGCACGCGCGCAGCTCCTCGGTTTGCAAGCGGAGCTCGCGACGCGCACGGGCTCCGTGGATCGTGGCGCACAGCTCTACGAACAATCGGCAGAGGCCTACGACGCCGTGGCCCGGCCACTCGATGCCGCCGAGGCACACCTCGAAGGGATGCTCGCTCGCCTCGGAATCGGAAACCTCGGAATCGACGCCCACGAGGACGTCGCCGCGCTCGGTCATGAGCTCGAGGCTCTTCGCGCGAAGCTCGGCGCCGGTGGGTTCCGCGAGCACGAGGCGCTTGCATGCATTGTGCACGGATTGATTGCACTCGCACGCGGAGACGAACACGCGGCACGCCTCGCGCTCGACGAGGCGCTCAGCCGCGCGCAGAAGGCCGATCAGCGCGAGTGGACTTGGCGCGCCCTCGAAGCGCGCGCTCGCCTCGCGAGTTCGCAAGGCTCTTCAGCGCTCGCGCGGCGCGACACGGAGAGCGCCCTCGCCGTGCTCGAAGAGATCGCGATCAAGCTCCCGCGCGATCTAAGGGAGGTCTTCTGGAACGACTCGCTACGGAACGCGCTCAGGCAAACGCACTCCGTGGTCCTCCCCGTGCTCTCGACGTCGACATGGTCCGGAAACGCAAGGGTGACGGATCTCGGATCGCCGCGCTCGTCCGTCTCGAGCACGGGCGCCCCGTTGCCGGCCGAAGATCGACTCCTGCGCATCTTCGAAATCACGCGCGATCTGGCGCGCGAACACGATCTCGAGCGACTTCTCGAACGTGTGACCGATCACGCGGTTGCTCTGCTCGGCGCCGAACGCGGGCTCATCGTCCTCGTCAACGCCGCGGGTGAAGTCATGCCGCACACCGCCCGCGACAACAAAGGCGACGAGGCCGCACACGATTTTTCGCGCAGCGTCGCCGCGCGGGTCATCGAACGAGGCGAGCCCGTCGTCGCGACGAGCACGAGTGAAGACGAGCAACTCGCGAGGGCCGTGAGCATTCACAAACTCATGATTCAGTCGGTCGCGTGCGTTCCGATTCGCGGGGCTCCGCCGGCCGGTCGCACCATCGGCGCGCTCTACCTCGAAACACGCCTTCGTCCCGGGTTGCGCTTCCGCGAAGAGCTTCCAACGCTCGCGGCGTTCGCCGATCAGGCCGCGATCGCGATCGAGAACGCCCGGCTCATCGCCGAGAACAAGAAGCGCGCAGACGAACTTGCCATCGCGAACGAGGAACTCACGGTCGCCAAAGACAAGCTCGCCGCGCTGCTCGGCCGGCGCACGGAACAGTTGCAGACTGCACGGCGTGACCTGAAGCAGGTGCGCGCCGAATTGCGGAGTCATTTCGGCTACGCGGGGCTGGTGGGCACGAGCGCGGCGATGCGCAGGCTCTATGCGATCATCGACCGAGTGAAAGACGCCGATGTGCCGGTGCTCATCACGGGCGAGAGCGGCACGGGCAAGGAAGTCGTTGCGCGCGCGGTGCACGTCTCCGGCGAGCGCGCGAAAGAACCATTTCTCGGGATCAACTGCGGCGCAATTCCAGCAAACCTCCTCGAGAGCGAGCTCTTCGGCCATGTGCGCGGGGCGTTCACGGGAGCCGAGCGCGATCGCAAGGGCCTCTTTCGTGAAGCAGAGCGAGGCACGCTGCTCCTCGACGAGATCGGTGAATTGCCGATGAAAATGCAGGCGGGCCTCCTGCGCGTGCTGCAGGAGCGCACGGTGCGCCCCGTCGGCGGGACGAAAGAAGAAGCGTGCCGTGCACGCATCATCGCCTCGACGAATCGCGATCTCGAAAAGATGGTGGCAGGCGGCGCCTTCCGCGAAGATCTCTTCTACCGTTTGCACGTCGTCGAGGTGCACATCCCGCCGCTTCGCGATCGCGCCGAAGACATCCCGGCGCTCATCGATCATTTCCTCACGCTGTTTTCGACGCGTCACAAACGGGAGCGCAAAGCCGTGGCGCGCGAGGCCGCGCGCAAGCTTGTAGAATACAACTGGCCAGGCAACGTGCGCCAGCTCGAGAACGTGCTGCTCAATGCGTGGCTCTTGTCGGAGGGCGACGAGATCACAGCCGACGATCTCGACTTGCCCGCGCAAGCGATCGCCGCGAAGAGCAAGGTGCCGTTGTCGAACACCGCAGGCGCGATGCGAGCGCGCACGCAGACGGATTTTCGCGACGCCGAACGCGAGAGGATTCTGCTCGCACTTGCACAATGCAAATGGAACCGCGCGAAGGCCGCCGAACTCGCGGGTCTTCCGCGGCGCACTTTCTACCGGCGTCTCAAGGAGTACGGCATCCTCTAACCGCCTTCGATTCGACGCGATCTCTTCGTTGGGGCCTGCGCTGCGGTCCTCAAAGCCAATCAGGCTGTTCACTTCGCCTTCGGCTCCGTCGCTCTCACTGTACTCCGTCCAGTACGCTGGACTCCGTACAGTTCGAGTCCGGTCGCATCCCACGCCCCGCCTTGACCTCGCGTCGACTTGAAGGCGGTCTACTGGGCCTGCATGCTCATTTTCATGGGACGCCGAGATCACGCAAATCGATCGGCCCCTTGCTCGTCACCATTCGCCGCACGAGCATGTCCGCAACCGCGTCGTCAGGCGAGAAGGACCGAAGATCATCGAGCGCAAGAGACAGAGTCTCGCGCTCTCCACACGCAGCAACCGCGATGGCGCGCGCGCGAAGAAGCGACGCCGTGACGGCTGCAAGATCGCGATCGCGCTTGTTCACGGCCAGCTCCACGAGTCGGTCCCTGGAGACCCGGAAATCCTCGAGCGCGCGCCGGCGATCACTCGCACTCTGCGACTCAGGCTCGAAGCGCGACGTCAAACCCACGGGAACGAAGTGGCGTGCGAGCGCGCGCTCCCAGCTCGGATCGAACGACGCAAACAGCGGGCGGGCTCGAGCGAGCTCGGCAAGCGACAACTCCTCGGGCAGCGAGCCGAGCGCCAGATCGCGATAGAGCGACGCGAGCCTCGGCTCGGCGACGAGCGCGCGTTCGGCGCGTCGCGAGCGCACGTTCGACGTTGGGACAACGAGCAAATCCGGACGCAACTCGCCGGTTGCGCGCGCTCGAGTGAGGCGACGCAACGTGGGTGCATCGGAGACGAGCAAGATCGAACTCGGCGGAAGCGATCCCCACGCGAGCTCGTTCCACGAGGCTTGTGCGCGCGGCATTCGAGCCTCGCGCCGGAGCGCCGCCTCGTCGGCAGCGCGTACGGGGAAGACGAGGACGAACAGCACGGCGAATGCGCTGCTCACCGATGCAAAAGGCACTCGGGCTCCGGCGATGAGCGTGACCGCACACGTCAGAGCAACCGCCGAAAAGATATGAACGGCCACGAGCGCAGCGAGCACGGGTGCGCCGATGTTCGACGAGGGCGCGCGCAAGAGCGCGGCAAGCACCCCGACAGCGATGACGCCAAGGAGCGAGGCGAGCAGACGCCGCGCAGAGGGAAGCCACGCCATGAGGAAGATGCCGATCGCGGCCGCGACGACGAGCACCGTACCAATCTCCGAGCTCACGAGCGACGCGAGCGACGCGCCCCACGGCGCACGTTCCGATGGCGCGCTGCCGAAGGGAGAGACGATGAGTCCCATCCCGAGATCACGATGCGAAAGCGCAAAGCCGAACGCGAGCGGCGCGAGGCCGAGGCCGAAAGCCGCGAATCCCAGGACGCGCGCGCGAAGCGCTTGTTTCGCGGTCTTGCGCGTCTTGAGCGATGCGAAGAAGGCGCACAATGAATTGATGAGCCACGGCGCGCACGCGGCAAGCGCCGAAGCGAAGACGAGCGGTTCGTAACTCAGAGAGAAGCCCAAGATCAAAGCCAAAGACCGTGTATTATCCCCGCATCTCTCCGGCGCAGATGTCCTCACGGCGAGCAAGATGAGCAGCGCTCCGAGCGCGGCGCCTCCCGGCGCGCTGCCTTCCGTCTGCCATGCCGGCCCGAGTACGGCCGCGAGCACCGTGGCTGCCGCGACCGCGGATCTGCGTCTGCCGAACGTCGATGAACCGCGGCGCCATCCCATCGCGCGCGGCACGACCTCGAGCGTCACGACACGGGCGATCTCGAACCCGACGGCAGCCGTCACACCGGTGACAACGGCGCTCGCGAGGGCCGCCCGGACTGTGTGCGCGCCCACCGGAAGCAGCATGGCAACGGACGAAACGAGGACGTCGAGGGCCCGAAAAGGGCCCGTCCACCCGAGGCCCACGACGCGAATCACAGATTCGTCGTGCGCCGCGAGAGGATCGGCCGACACCGCGTGCGCCGCACATGCCGCAGCCGCGATCGCCGAACCGACGAGCATGACGTCGTCGAAGCGCGTCCTCTTCTTCGTGCTATACACGCCGGCCCTCATGGCCCGCTTCATCGACGAACTCAAACGCAGTCATCGTTGCAATGATCTTCGCTCCACAGACGAAGGCAAGGAAGTCATTCTCTTCGGTTGGGTCGCGAGCTATCGCGATCACGGAGGCTGTGTCTTCGTGGATTTGCGCGACCGTGACGGCATCACGCAAATCGTCTTCGACCCTGATCTCTCTGGGTACGCCGCGCTGCCAAAAGAAGCGTATGAACACGCGCGCACCCTTCGCAACGAATGGGTCATCGGGGTGCGCGGCAGAGTGGTCAGCCGCGGCGCCAATAAAAACCCGAAGCTTGCGACCGGCGAGATCGAAGTTCATGCCATTGAGCTCACGGTCTTCAACAAAAGCGATACGCCTCCATTCGAAATTGCGGACGAGATCGACACGGGCGAGGAAAAGCGCCTCCAATATCGCTATCTCGATCTACGCCGCGCACCGCTTCAAAAGACGCTGCGCATTCGTCACAGAATCAACCAGACTGTGCGCAGCTATTTCGATGAACAGGGCTTTTTGGAGCTCGAGACACCGTTCATGGTAAAATACACGCCGGGAGGCGCGCGCAACTTCCTCGTGCCAAGCCGCATGAGCGCCGGCAAATTCTACGCGCTTGCCGAAAGCCCGCAGCTCTTCAAGCAGCTTTACATGGTGGCGGGGTTCGATCGCTATTTCCAAATCGTCAAATGCTTTCGGGATGAGGCTCTGCGCCTGGATCGGCAGCCCGAGTTCACGCAAATCGACGTGGAGATGTCCTTCGTCAACCAGGACGACGTCTTCAAAGTCATGGAGGGGCTCATCTTCAAAGTTTGGAAAGACGTTCTCGGCATCGATCTTCACGAGAAATATCCAAGTGGACGTTTCCCGCAGATGCCGTTCGAAGAGTCGATGAGCAAATACGGCAACGACAAGCCCGACATGCGCTTCGAGATGCCGCACACCGACATCACGAAGATCGTCGTCGAGCACGACGGCGCGAACATCCCTCTCTTTGGGCCTATTACGAACAAATTCAAGAGCGGCGAATACCGCGCCGATCTCCCTGCGGAGATCATCAAAGCCATGCGTGTTCCGGCGCAATTCGCAGGCAAGCTTTCGCGCGCAGAGCTCGACAAGCTCGAAGATTTCGTCAAAGGCATGGGCGCCAAGGGTCTCGCGCGCGCAAAAGTGGATGATGCTGGCAACTGGGCGCAATCGCCGCTCGGCAAGACCGTGCACCCTCAAGCGCGCGAAGAGATCAATCAGGCCCTCGGCGCGAAAACGGGAGATCTTCTCTTTTTCCAATTTGGAAAAGAGGCCATGGTCCAAACCGTGATGGCGAACCTCCGCGTCCATCTCGCAAAGAAACTCGGCCTCATTCCCGAGAGCGGCCACGGTGGCAAATTCGAATTTCTCTGGGTCGTCAATCCGCCTCTCTTCGAGTACGACGAGGAGAAAAAAACGTGGGTCGCCGCGCATCATGCCTTCACGCGTCCACACGACGAGTGCATCGATTTTCTCGACAAAGACCCAGGCAAAGTCCTCTGTCACCGCTACGATCTCGTGCTCAACGGATTCGAAATCGGCGGCGGATCCATTCGATTGCACAATCCCGACGTCCAAGCGAAAGTCTTCCGCGCGCTCGGGATCTCAGATGAAGAAGCGCGCGAAAAATTCGGTTTCCTGCTCGACGCCCTTCGCTTTGGCGCGCCGCCCCACGGCGGCATCGCGCTCGGCATGGATCGCTTGTCCATGCTCCTCTCGGGTGCGCAGAGCCTTCGCGACGTCATCCCGTTTCCGAAAACGCAACGCGGCACTGACCAGATGACCGACGCCCCGAACAGGGTCGATTCCACCCAGCTCCGCGAGCTCCATATCCGCATCACTGAGTAGGTGGCGTTCCGCCAGAGGAGCCTCCCGCGCGGCTGCCAGATTGCCTTCAGTACACAGGTGTGAGCTTGCGGATCCTGTCACGATCAACAGCGTAGAGAACACCCTTGGCATCCATGACCACCCCCTTGGGCCACGTGAAGGTGGCCTTGTCGGCTGGACCGTCTGCGAAACCTTCCTCACCGGTACCTGCAATCGTTGTGACCTCGCCGGCTGGGGAGACCCTGCGAATGGCGCGGTTGTCGCTGTCCGCAACATAGAGGTTACCGGCGGCGTCGATCGCCGAGCCCTGCGGGGCGTTGAAGGCGGCGCCGATACCCGAGCCGTCAAGGAAACCTGTTTTCCCACCACCCGAGCCAGCGAGTGTGCTCACCATGCCATCCGGCGTGATTTTGCGGATGGCTGCTTTTTCGGCAACATACAAGCTACCTGCTGTATCTGCCACAATCCCCAGCGGGTGGTTGAAGGTCGCGTTCAACGCCTTGCCGTCGGGTTGAACTCCGCCGCCTGCAACGGTGGTAACGACACCGGCAGGCGTTGCCTTTCGAATCTTGGAGTTGTCGCTGTCAACGACGTAAAGGTTGCCTGAGGTGTCCACGGCTAGGCCCAATGCCGCTCATTTAGCGAGAGGAGCGGTCCGTCGTTTGCGAGGGTAGTTGCTCATTTTGAGCTTCACGGCGCGAGGGAAACGTCGTTTGGAACGACGTTCAGGCAGGACGAA
>Ga0123357_10000191_pt1 | contig 57421 bp, 48 predicted proteins | sample TergutEmb28metaG_FD_89873 | JGI IMG/M metagenome (GOLD analysis project Ga0123357, IMG submission 89873) | Embiratermes neotenicus P4 segment gut microbial communities from Petit-Saut dam, French Guiana - Emb289 P4 | ecosystem: Host-associated > Arthropoda: Insects > Digestive system > Gut ...
GCACGCCGCATCGCAGGACCGAGGCGTACTGTACGTACGCCGCAGGGCCGAGAAGCGCCGTACGACCTTTGCAGCAAAGGGATCGGCATTCTAAGCGGAGTCGTCATGAATGATTCGGGCTAGGGCGGAGCGCGAGGAGCCCGCGAAAGCGTACTTGTCGTACGTGCGCAGGCACCGCAGCGCCCAACCGACGTATCGATTCGCGCAGCAGGCTGGCGAACACGCTCTAAACGGCTTTGCGCATTCGCTCGATATCGCGATCGGTGAACGGGACGTCGGAGCTCTGTTGCGCAGTCTCTTGATGACCCACTGGAGCGGCGGAGTGGAGCGTTGCGCCCTCCAGGATCAGCTCGCAAAGCGTGCCGTAATCGATGCCCGCATGCCCAGCGATCTTTGGAAGCAGCGAGGTTGGCGTCATCCCCGGCAACGTGTTGACTTCGAGCACGTACTCGTTTTCGCCCTCGGTCACGAGCAGATCGACACGAACGGCGCCCGTGCATTCGAGGGCTCGCACCGCTCGCTCGGCGAGGTTCATCACACCGCGCGCGCGCGTTTGCGCAATGCGCGGTGGGAGGATGTACTCGGTTTCGCCTGCCGTGTACTTTGCAACGAAATCGTAGAGACCGCTCTTCGGAACGACCTCGATCGCGCCGAGAACGCGTCCGTTGAGGATGCCGACGTGCACCTCGGTCGCTTTGATGTAGCGCTCGACGAGAGCCCAGCGATCGTGTTCGAGCGCAGCCTCGATGCCTTTGCCGAGTTCGCCGAGATCGCCGGCTTTCGTCAGACCGATGGAAGAGCCCTCGCTGCGAGGTTTGACGATGACCGGGAAACCGAAGCTGCCGTGAAGCTCTTCGAGATCGGCGAGGTCCGTGCCCGTTGCGACGTAATACGGTGGCGTTGGGATGTTGTGCAGTCGAAACATCTCCTTCGCTTTGAGCTTGTCCATCGCGAGCGCCGAGCCGAGCACCGACGATCCCGTGTACGGGATGCCGAGAAGTTCGAGCATGCCTTGGATGCAGCCGTCTTCGCCGAGGCGCCCGTGCAGCGCGATGAAAGCGACGTCGATTTTTGCGCTGCGGAGCGTCTTGTCGACGGGCTCTCTGCCAAGGATGACGCGGGCGACGTCGTGCCCTCGCGCTTCGAGCGCGCGCGCAACGCCTTCGCCGGTCTTCAGCGAGACCTCGCGCTCACTGCTGTAGCCGCCCATCAACACGCCCACGCGCCGCTTCTTCATCGGTCATACCTCGTTAGAAACTAAAACGCACAGCTCCACGTGAGCAGTCGACGAACTTCGTTCTCACGTAGCTCGCGGATCGTCAAGAGGCCAACTTCGCCGCGACATTCCTCGTCGATGAGATCACGTCAAATCGAAAGCGGTCAATCGATCTCGACGATGACTGCCGTGATGTTGTCTTTGCCGCCGCGCTCGTTCGCGAGCGCGATGAATTTCTTCACCGCACTCTCACCTCCAAATGCCACGATCGGCGAAATGTCCGATTCGCGGAGGTAGCCGTGAAGTCCATCGCTGCAAAGCAGAAACCTGTCACCGCGCACGAGCTTCACGAGTCTCGTGTCGACTTGGACGTAGTCACGATTGCCGACCGCGCGCGTGATGACGTTGCGATGAGGCGACTTCCTCGCTTCCTGCGGGGTGATGAGGCCTTGCTTTAGCTGCCATGCGATGAGTGTGTGGTCTTCGGTGAGCTGCTCGACTTTGCCGTTGCGAACACGGTAGATGCGACTGTCGCCAACCTGTGCGGTGATCGCGAACTCACCGAGAACGAGCAGCGCCGAGAGCGTGGTGCCCATGCCCGTCTTGCCGCGGTCCATCTGGGCCATCGAAAAAACCATGTATGTTGCAGCTTGAATGGCGCTCTCCATCAAGCGGCTCGCGGCGCGGACGTCCTCTTCCACGGGAGGATCGGAGAGATTGCGGAGATTCGAGATCCCCCGCTTGACCATACCGTAGACGGCTTCGACGGCCTCCTGGCTCGCGACCTCACCGGCGGCGTGTCCGCCCATGCCGTCGCCAACGACGTACAGACCGAGTCTGTCGTCGAGAAAGTATGCGTCCTCGTTCGACTTCCTTTTTCGTCCGACGTCGGAAAGTCCAATCCCAATCCTACGCAACGAAGGCTCTCCGGGCACGGAACCAAATTCACACACCCCAGGGGCTCCGCACAATTGAAATTCGAGTAGCCTCGCGTTCGTGAACCGCGCCTCGACCTTCGTGAACAACCCTTCTCGGCGCGGTCTTGGGGGCGCTGAGGTCGGTCTCGCCGCGCTCGTCATCGCCGTCGTTGCGATGATGATCGTGCCGCTGCCCACGTGGCTGCTCGACGTCCTGCTCGCGACGAATTTGTCGGTCTCGGTCGCCATCCTCCTCGTCGTTCTTTACGTTCCCGACGCGCTCGCGATCGCGACGTTCCCAACGCTGCTCTTGCTCACGACGCTCTTCCGGCTCGCGCTGAACGTCTCGACGAGCCGCCTCATTCTGCTTCAGGCGAACGCCGGCGAAGTCATTCGCGCGTTTGGCAACTTCGTCGTGCGCGGCAACTACGTCGTTGGTGCCGTCGTCTTTTTGATTCTCACGATCATCCAGTTCGTCGTCATTGCCAAAGGCGGAGAGCGCGTGGCCGAAGTCAGCGCGCGCTTCGTTCTCGACGCGATGCCCGGCAAGCAGATGGCGATCGACGCCGAGCTGCGCGCCGGGACGATCGACGGCAACGAAGCGCGACGCCGGCGCCGCACGCTCTCGCGCGAGAGCCAGTTTTACGGGTCCATGGACGGCGCGATGAAGTTCGTCAAAGGCGACGTCATCGCGTCGCTCGTCATCACCGTCGTGAACATCGTCGGGGGCTTAAGCATCGGCATCGGCCAGAAAAATATGGAGATCGCCGATGCGCTCAAACGCTACGGCCTTCTCACCATGGGCGACGGTCTCGTCTCGCAGATCCCCGCGCTCGTCTTGTCCACTGCCGCGGCCGTTCTGGTCACGCGCGTCGCGAGCGAAGAGCCAGAGACGCCGCTCGGGCAAGAGCTCGCAAGCCAACTCTTCGGTCATCCGAAGGCGCTCAAGGCTGCAACGGTCTTCGTGATCATCCTTGCGCTCGTGCCGGGACTCCCCGCTCTACCTTTCGTCGTCATCGGCGCGGTGCTCTTCTTCATCGCGCACGCGCGAACTCGGCAAATTGTGCGCGACGACAAGCGCTCCGCGCGTCGCGACACCGCCTTCGTGCCGATGGTCGTGCCGTGGAGCGTCGAGGTCGCCGGAGATCTTGCGCCGCTGCTCGACGACGACGGAGATCTGCAGGGCATCCGAAGCATCGCGCGCAGTCTTCGCGAGAGTCTGTTCGCGGAGCTCGGTGTGCCTCTGCCGCTTGCTCGCGTGCGCGTAGACGACAACCTGCCTCCACGTCACGTCGTGTTGTCGCTCTTCGAAGTCCCGGCGCGCGTCTTTCCTCTTGCCAAAGAGGCATCGAAAGAAGACGCGCTCGCGAGCATCGGCGTCGCTCTCGGGGCCCTCTTGCGCGCGCGCGCCGCAGACTTCTTGGGGCTCGCGGAGACGCAGCGCATGCTCGACGAACTCGAACAGCTCGCGCCGGCCACGGTGCGCGCCGTCGTGCCCAAACCCGTGAGCCTCACGCTCCTCACCGATATCCTCCGCCGACTCGTCGAAGAGCGCATATGCGTCCGCGATCTGCGAGCCATCCTCGAGGCGCTCGCAACCGCTGGAGCGACGGAGAAAGATCCGCTCAGTCTCACCGAGCTCGTACGCGCCGAGCTTCGCCGCGCCATGACCTTTCGGCTAACGCACGGACAGAGTCAGCTTGGCGTCGTGCTCATCGATCCAACGATCGAAGACACCATTCGCCGCGCGATCACGCGCACTGCCGCGGGTGCATTCCTCACGCTCGCACCGGCGATCTCTCGCGATCTCGTCAGCGCCCTCGTTCGCGCTGCAACGGAGGCCGTGGCAGAGAGCGGTTCCCCGGTGTTTCTCACGCAGCCCGACATCCGGCGATTCGTGCGCAAACTCATTGAATCCGACCTTCCTGACGCAACCGTCGTGAGCTTCTCCGAGCTCCTGCCGGAAGTGACACTCCGCCCCGTCGCCCGCGCAAATCTTGTCGGGATTGGTTAGCGCGCCAAAGCGAATAGACCGCAAACGGTCACATTTTGGTGCGGGTCATTTTGCGCGGAACGATGCCCATGCGCATCACGACCTGCTTGGCTTCGCGCTCGAGCAGCGGGTGAATCTTTTTTTGCCCAACGAACATCCCGAGCAAGTGCGGATTGATTTCTGCAAGCTTTTTGACCGCGCGCGCGACCCCCTTCGTGTCGTTGACGGAAGCGTACGCGAACGCGCGCGACCGCCAGATCTGCGCGCGGAGATCGCTCATGTCCGGCGCCTCGGGGTTATAGAGATCGAGCGTGTCCATTGCCTTCTTTCCAAGGCCCGTGCGCGCCCAAGCCTCCGCGGCCACGGTGGCAAACATCGCGCGCGTCTTGGGTTCCTGCTGCTTGTCGATATCGAGTTTGTCGACGAGGCTGCGCGCGGGTTGAATCTCGCCGAGCGTAAGATGAATCATGGCGCGCATGGCCCGGACTTGACCGGCCACAGGCGCAAGCTCCTTGTCGAGATTCACCGCTTCGAGCGTGACGAGCGCTGCACGCGGATCGTCCTGCATCTGAAGTTGCGCCTTGGCGAGCGCCGCAGACGTATCGCTCTTCTTGAATTGGGAATTGATACGATCGAGCGCCTCCTTGCGCCCTTCTTGCGTATCCGCACCCTTGAGCAGCGCGCCGAGCGCCATCTGCTTTTTGACGAAGCTCTTAATCCAAACCAAAACGCCGATACCAAAGAGCGTGATGACACCCGCCACGGCTTTCGAAATCCAGCCCTGAAGGATGAATGCAATGATCCAGACAATGAGAGAGACGGAGCCAACACCCCAATAAATCCTCTTCAGATTGACCGGCGGAGGCTCTCCGCTCTTGGTGAGCTGACGCAGCTCTTGCTGGACCTCCGCAGCGCTCTTCTTTTTCTTTTTCCCATCAACCATGTTTGTGGTCATCCTTTTTGCTCGCCTGAATTCGTCTCGACGACAGCGGCGGTGGCGGCGTTAGGTTCGCACCCACGGGCTCGTGCGCCATCTCGGGATCGGCGGCTTGAACGAGCTTTCGCACGTGCACGAAGACGCTCTGAGCAATGGACATGCACGGCACTGCGAGCAGCGCGCCGACGACCTGGAAGAAGTGCTCGCCCACGAGCAGCGAGAAGATGACGAGCACGGGGTGAATCTTCGCCGAGTCGCCCATGATCTTGGGATTGAGCACATTGGCTTCGAGCTGGTGAATCCCGACGATCCACGCGAGAGCGAACGCCGCCGTACTCACCGATTGCGTGAGACCCAATGCCACTGCCGGAACGGCGCTGAAGATGGCGCCAAAAATTGGAATGAGACTCAGCACCGTCGCAATCAGTGCGAGCACGGGCCAATATTTGAGTCCGATGATCGCGAAACCAATGGCGCTGAGCACGCCATTGACGAGACAGATAATGAGCTGACCGCGCACGACGCCGGAGAGACCTTGATCGATACGCGCGAGCAGCTCCGCGAAGGATGCACGGCTCGTCGGGCGCAGAAGCGACGCAAAGAAATGAAGAATCCTTTCGCGCGTCAGCATGAGATACGCGGCGAGCATCAGCGTAATTCCGAAAACGAAAAAGAAGCGGCTGACACCCGCGATGATATCGCGACCTATGCGTACGATCTCGAGCGCGTTGTGCTGCGCGTACGTCAGGCTTTTGCCGGCGGCGTCGGCGACCATGCGTTCGACGTCGAACGTTCCATCGTAACCTTCGCGCACGGGTTCGATGACGTAGCCGCCGCCGGTCTTCGCCGGCGTGACAGCAATGGGGCCTTGAAACTCGATCGCGAAGGAACCGTCGGAGCGCGGACGTCCGACGATGGCGGCGTGTTCTTGCGGCGACTCGCTTGGCTCCGCGAACTCGTCGACACTTGGTTCCGTTCTTTCCTGCTCGCTCGGTGCGGGAGGACCCAAGCCGAGCGCGCGCAGGCGCTGTTGCGCCGCGGGCACCCAGTGATGGCGCACGGTGTGGCTGAGCGCGGGTAGCTCGCGCCGCAGTCCTGCGAGCTCCTGAGCCACTCGAGGTGCACCGAGACGAAGGATGGTGCCGAGCGAGCCGAGCACGACGACGTAGACCAGGATGACCGCGACGGCGCGCGAGACGCGCCGCTTTTCGACCCAAGCAACGGCGGGCGTGAGCACGTACGCGATGACGAGCGCGAGCACGAACGGCAAGAGCACTGCGTGCGAAACGAGGACGACGGCAACGGCGATCGCCGCCGAGACTCCAAGAAAAATGCCGTGACGACGCCGCGCAGGGGCCATGGAATCGATGCTCATGATCGCGGCCTCGCATCGGCGGCGCGTTCGCCGGGCACGTCGACAAAGGCGTGATGCAGGCGCTGCCACGCCTCGTCCAGATATTCGGGCATCACGCGCACGTCCGCGATGATGGGCATGAAGTTGTTGTCGCCGTTCCATCGCGGAACGACGTGTCCGTGCAGGTGATCGGCAACGCCGGCGCCCGCGGCTTTTCCGATGTTGAAGCCAACGTTCATCCCCTCGCAACCAACAGCGCGCTTGAGCCGCACCGTTGCTTCACGAAGCAACTTCATGAGCGCGACGTATTCGACCTCGTCGAGATCCGATGGCTGGGCGACGTGCCGGCGTGGCGCGACGAGCAGATGCGACGTCGTGAACGGATATCGGTTGAGACACACGAACGCGTGTTCTTGGGCGACGACGACGAGGTCTTCGCGAAAGGATGCAGCATCGTTCGGCACGGTGCAGAGAAAGCACTCGGAGCTCTTATGCCCAACGAGATATTCCATTCGCCAAGGTGCCCAGAGGGAGGTCGGCATGAGGGCCGCGAAGATAGCAGAGAGTGCCGGCGGCATCGTGGTACGTACGTCGTCCCATGGAACCGAAGCGCAGAAGGAAGCTGACGTCTTCGACGGCAGCCATGAAGCGCCACCAGCGCGGGAGCCGCTCCACTGCCGCCTCGGGCCTTACCGCCGAACGCATTCGCAACGAAGCTCTGCGCGTCATCGATGACGGCGGCCTCGAGACCTTCAGCACGCGCAAACTCGGCGCGGCACTCGGTTGCGAGGCCATGGCCATCTATTGGTATTACCCGAGCAAGGATTTGCTGCTCGACGCCGTGGCCCGCGGGATCATGTCGAAGCTTTCCACGTTGCTCCACGAAAGCCGAGAAGACCAAGGCTGGATCGACGCGTTGCGAACCTTTGCGCGCGCCCTTCGCAAGCTCGCGCACGAACACCCGCACGCCTTTCCACTTCTTGCAACGCGCGGCTTCGCGATGGACGGAACCGAAAACCTCGTCGAGCTTGCCCGGCACGAAGGCACGGACGACCGCCGTGCCGCTCACGGTTTCCATCTCGTGTGTAGCTACTGTTTCGGCTTCGTCTTCGACGAGCTCGCAAGTCTGCGCAGCTCCGCGACGACGGATATGGTCTCGCCCAGTCCTTTCGACCCAAGTCACTCGGGCGAAGTCTTCGAGTTCGGTCTCGACGTCATCTTGCGCGGTCTTTCGTCATGAGCGTTCTCGCAGCCATTGACGTCTCCAAGTCGTTCGGTGCGCGGAGTCTTCTCGCGGGGGCCTCCGTGACGATCGACGACGGCGAACGTATCGGCGTTGTCGGGCGCAACGGCGCAGGCAAAAGCACGTTCGCCAAGATCTTGGCTGGCTTCGAAACAGCCGACACGGGATCCATCGCGGTCCGTCGCGGTGCACGCATCGCGTACCTCGCCCAAGAACCGATCCTCGACGCTCACCGCACCGTGCACGCCGTGGTCGAGGACGGACTCGATGCATGGCTCGATGCGCGAAGACGTCATGAAGAATTGACCGATCGCATCGGGCGCGAACCCGCCACGGCGAACGCACTCCTCCCCGAGCAACTTGCCGCGGCCGCAGAGATCGAACGCCTCGGCGGTTGGGAACGCAACCATGAGGTTGCAAGCATCCTCATGCACCTCGGTGTCGCGGATGTCGCCGATCAATCTGCAGGCGCACTGAGCGGTGGCCAGAGGCGCCGCGTTGCGCTCGCGCGCGTCATCGTTGGTGCGCCCGACGTCATGATCCTCGACGAGCCAACCAATCACCTCGATGCCGACACCATCGACTGGCTCGAAAACTACCTCGCCTTGGAGTTTCGCGGCGCGGTCCTCCTGGTCACGCACGACCGCTGGCTGCTCGATCGCGTAGCCTCGCGCACACTCGAAATCGATGGCGGCAAAGTCTATTCGTACAACGGTGGCTATGCCGACTACCTCGCCGCGAAGGCCGAGCGCCTCGCGCTGGAGGAGCGCACGGAGAGAAATCGTCAGAATTTCCTTCGCACGGAGCTCGAGTGGCTCGCTCGCCAACCCAAGGCGCGCACGGGCAAGCAGAAGGCGCGCATCAGCCGCGCGGAGGCTGCACGTGACGTCGCGCCGTCGCGTCAAGACGTGCGCGTCGTGGTCTCCGCGGAGGTCAGCGACACGGGCCGCAGCGTCGTCGACGTGCGCGGGCTCGGTATCAAGATGGGGGATCGCTGGCTCGTCCGAGATCTGGATCTCGCGATCACTTCTGGCGAGAGGCTCGGCATCGTCGGACCGAACGGCGCCGGCAAGACGACGCTTCTTCGCGTCGTGCAGGGTGCCGTGCCGCCAACGCAAGGCGCGATGGTGCTCGGGCGGCGCGTGCGCATTGGCTACCTCGATCAAAATCGCGAAGGGCTCGATCCCGATCTCACGGTGCTCGAAACGGTGGCCGAGGCCATTCCTCTCGTTGAAAAAGAGCGCGTGGATCCGCGTAGCTACCTCGAACGATTCGCGTTCGACGGCAACGCGCAGAAAAAGAGAGTGTCGGCTCTTTCGGGTGGCGAGCGCGCGCGGCTTGCGCTCGCACGCTTGCTTGCGTGTTCGGCGAACCTTCTGCTTCTCGATGAGCCGTCGAACGATCTCGATACCGATACGCTGAGCGCGCTCGAAGATTTCCTCTCGACGTATGAAGGTTCGTTGCTCGTCGTCACGCACGATCGTTATCTGCTCGATCGCGTCACAACGGGGATCCTCTGCTTTGAAAGCAACGGAAGAGTGACGCGTTACGCGGGCGCCTACCAAGCCTATGCGGCTGCACGCTCGCGCATCGAAGAAGAGCGGCGAAAATTGCAGAATGCAAGTAACGCAGACGAGAAGATAGCGCGCCGCGAAAACAAGAAGACCTCCGGGCTATCGAAGAACGAACAGCGCGAGCTCGACGGGATCATGGACAGGATCGACGAGGCCGAGAGAGCCGCGCACGCCATCGAATCCGAGCTCGGCGATCCATCGCTCTATGCGGGCGGCCAGGAGACTCCGCGCGCTGGCGAGATCCGCGCACGTCTCGACGACGCTCGCGCACTTGCTGCCAAACTCACGGCGCGCTGGGAAGAACTCGAAGCCAAGAAGAACGCGACTTAGCACGCACGCAATCGATCGAGTGCGATCGCACATGCAGCGCGAACGCTGAGATGATTCCATGCGGCCGGGCCGCGAATGGGTGCGAGCACTGCGTCGGCGCTCGCGATGACTGAAGGCGCGAGACCCCAGCCTGTGCCGAATACGAGCAGCACCGGACCACCTGGCTCCTCGAGTGCGCGACGAGCCGCAGCAAAATCGATTGTCTTGCCGACGTCACGCGCCGCGGTCACCCAGACCGTGACACGCTCATCGCCTGCACCCGCGAGCGCACACACCGCGTCCTCGAGTGACTGCACCGGACGAACGACCGAGAGCGCCTCTTTCCGATCGGGGATGCGTTGGGCGCTCGAGCCGAAAGTCCAATGCGAAACGATCTTCGTGACGAGCTCGCGCTGAAGAGCGATGGGATGCACGACGAAGTAATCCGTGCAGCCGTACGTGCGCGCGCTCCGCGCGAGATCATGCACGTCGAGGTTCGTGAGCGCGGTCGTGACGATCTCGCCGCCCTTGGCGAGCACCGGATGGTGCACGAGCGCAATGGCGAGTCGGCGGCTCATCCCTTTTTCACTTTTTCGACAAGCTCGGGGCGGCGCGCGAGCGTCTTCTGCACCGACTGTTCGCGACGCCACGCAGCAATGCGCGCATGGTTGCCTGACGAGAGCACCTCGGGAACGCTTTGGCCGCGAAATTCCGAGGGTCTCGTGTACTGCGGATATTCGAGCAGTCCTTCTGCGCCGTGGGACTCCTCGCGCGTGGATTCGGCATTGCCGAGCACCCCCGGCAGAAGGCGCACGGTGGCTTCGATGACGGCCATCGCGCAAACCTCTCCGCCGGTGATCACGAAATCGCCGAGCGAGATCTCTTCATCTACGAAACTTCGAACGCGTTCGTCGAAACCTTCGTAGCGACCGCAGACGAGCATGATCGCCGGCTCAGTCGACAACGACGACGCGATGGATTGCGCGAAAGGCCGTCCCTGCGGTGTCAGAAGAATGCGCCTTGCCTGCGGCTTGCCCGCCGCGCGGGCGTCTGCATCGAGCGCCTCCATGCATGCAACGAGAACGTCGACACGCATGACCATGCCACTGCCGCCGCCATACGGCGTGTCGTCGACGCTCTTGTGTTTTCCGAGACCGAAGTCGCGCGGTGAACGGAATCGCACTTCGAGCTGCCCGCCCTCCACGCCGCGCCCAACCAAACTCGTAGAGAGGAAGGTTTCGAAGAGCTCCGGAAACAACGTCACGACATCGACACGCACGCGAGCAAGCTTACCAGCCTGCTGCGCAAACCGATGCGTCGGTTGGGCGCTCCGCTCCGTGCTCAAAGGCCGCAAAGCCTGTTCCGCTCGGTGCTCGCGCCCGCCCTAGCCTCGGTTCGCTCGCGACGGCTGGTAAACATGCTCGCTCTCGACGAATCATTGCTTGCGCGATTTGCTCATCGCTTGACGCTCCACGTCCTCGAGCGTTGCGAGCGTCACGACGCGTCCCGATACGTCCACGTTCGCAACGTAAGCGTCGGTCAACGGAACCTCCCAGCACGTCTCCCCATCGTCCGCGCGAACAAGTATCGTCTGCGCCGCGGGGTACGTCAGGATCTCGGTGATCTCGCCGATGCGTGCATCTTGCAAGCGAACCTCCGCGCCGATGACGTCGACGGCGTAGAACTCACCTGCGTCCGGCTCGGGGAAGTTCGCACGGCGCACACAGATCTGTGCACCGCGAAGTTCCGCGGCTCTATCGCGATCATCGACGGAGAAGAGCTTCATGAGGATCGCGTCGCCCGCGCGCCGCGCGCTCTCTACCGAGACTTCGTGCTCGTCGCCGTCAGACAGGCGTACGAGCACTTCGTCTTGCGCGAGAAGCGTGTCGCTCTGCGTATTGAAAACGCGAAGACGCACCTCGCCATGCACGCCGTGCGGTCGCGCAATCTCGGCAAGCGGCACCCAAACGACCTTCTCGTTCACCTCAACTCCCGAACACGTTTGATAACCGTTGCGAGCGACGCGATGCCAAGGCGGGCCCGAGGAGCCCGCGAAAGCGTACGTTGTTGTACGTGCGCAGGCACCGCAGGGCCCAACGCAGGCATCGCGGCGCGCAGCAGGTTAGCAAACGTGTTCAATCGACGATGTCGAGATGCGCCCGTCGTCCGAGTTTGGTGGAGGCGGCAGCGAGAATGGTGCGCATCGACTGAGCGGTGCGACCCTCTTTGCCGATGACTTTGCCGACGTCTTCTTTCGCCACGCGCAATTCGATGAGGCTGTTGTGCTCGCTCGTGATCTCCGTGACCAGAACCTGATCGGGATGATCCACGAGTTCGATTGCGATGGATCTGATTAGCTCTTTCAACGCCATTCCGTTGACCCTCGGCTGCGCCGTTGGTGCGTGCACTATTTGGCGGCGGAGGCGTTTGCCTTCGCAGCAGCCTTGAGCAGACGCGTGAGCGTGTCTGACAGAACTGCGCCTGACGAACGCCAGTAAGCAACGCGCTCCGCGTTGATCTTGAGAGGCTGATCTTTCGTTTCCTTCGCAGGATCGAAGGTGCCGATGTTCTCGAGAAAGCGTCCGCCGCGCGGGCTACGCGAGTCCGTCACGACTACGCGGTAGAAGGGCTTCTTCTTCGTGCCTTGGCGGGCGAGGCGGATTGAAACAGCCATGAGGGAACCTTCGTCTCCAGATCAGCGAGCAATGAAAAGTGAATCTCCCAACTACGGGGCGGCGCAAGTTATCGGTCTATTCCACATGTGTCAAGCGACTACCTCGTTGCTTCAAGCGAGTTCTAGATCGCTTTCAAGCTTCAGCCATTTACGCTCATCACGACCGTGAGGTGACTGAGCAGCCTGAAGTGGCCGAGCATTCCAAAAATCTTGAGCTCCCCCTTGCGTGTAGCCTGCACCATTGACCGGAGCGCATCGAGCGAGGCGCGGTCCGTGGGGATGGGCAGGGCGAAGGGTCGCGTGAGAGGCACGTTCGACATCGTCATGATCGCATCCGACGAGCCGCGCACCGTGACATCAGGTACGCCGAGGATTCCGTCGTGCACGATGAGACGACCGAGCCGGAACTCGAGAGTCAGCGCGACGTCCGCGTCGTCGGCAACGAGTGCGACGGTGCCGTCGAGCGCGTCGAAGTCCTTCTTTTTGTGAGGTTTGCTCTCGATGTTCTGGCGTACCAGCTCCGCCAGCATCTGAGCAAACGCGTTGTCCTCCGCGCCCTGGGCAAGCTGAACGAACGATGCTCCCATCACTCTCCCTCCGGTCCAACGGCCTGCATCGACGTGATGCCAATCGCCTTGAGTTGCGGTTCGATCTTCGCGCGCGGACCAACGATGACCACGATGGCGTTCGCCACGTCGACGTATTGCCGCGCGAGAGCGGAAAGATCTTTCTTGCCTGCAGAATACATGCGAAGGCTCGCGTTCGCGTCGTGATCGGGCGGCAAGCCGACGCCCGCGATCCGCCCGATCCGCTTCGCTGCAGCTTCGACGCTTTCGTAGGCCTCGATGAGATCTGCGCGAGCGAGCATTTTTGTCTTTTCGACTTCCTCGTCTGTGAGGCCATCCCGCGCGAAGTCTTCCATGTCGGCCAGCATGGCTTTGAGAGCGTCGCCCGTGTGCTCGGTTTGTACGGCAGCGTCTGCCGCGAACATGCCTTCGTACTTCGAGAACGAAAAACGTGAGTGCGCGCCGTAGCTCCAACCGTGCTCCTCGCGCAGATCTTGATTCAGACGCGACGTGAAACTTCCCCCGAGCGCAGAGTTGACACGGACGAGCGGCGGCGCATTGGCGTCACCCGCCCGCACGCCTTGGCGCACGACGCTGATGACCGACTGCGGCGCGTCGGCCCGATCGACGACAATGATTCGTCTATCTTTCGGAGGCTCTACGTCCGCGCGCGCTTTGCTGACGTTCGTGGCCCTTGGCTTCCACCCGGCAAGCGCCTTGTCGAGAAGCGGATCGAGTTCGGCTCGCGTGATGTCGCCAACGACGACGCACGTGGCTTCTTCGGGGAGCCACCACTCTCTGTAAAATTTCGTGATGTCGGCGAGCGTCACCTTCTTGGCTGCCTTCAGTGTGCCGCTCGTGGGATGGCCATACGGGTGGCGCGCTCCATAGAGTGCAGTCTGCGCGACCACCGCGGCAACGGCATGCGGCTCGCTCTGGCGCGCACGCAGCTCGTTGCTCCAGAGATCGTGCACGCGCTTCCACTCAACCTCCGAAAACGTAGGTTTAACGACTACGTCGCCGAAGATGAGCGAAGCGGGCGAGAGATTCTTCTTTAAACTCGTTAGCTGCACGAAAGAGTAGTCAGCGTACGCGCCGGTCACGAGCGACGCGCCGAGTCGGTCGACGTCGCGCGCGATGTCGAGGGCGCCGCGGCTGCCAGCGCCCTCGTCGAGCATGTTCGCCGTGGCGAACGCGACGCCGCCTCGGTTTTCCGGATCGCTCGCTGCCCCCGCGCGAATCACGATCTGCATCGAGACGATGGGCAGCGCGTGGCGCTCGAGCAGCCACACGGCCATGCCGTTCGAAAGCTTGTAAGATACAGGCACCGGCGGCGTGAAGGGCGTAGGCGTTTGTAGTACGGGGCGCAGACCGAGCGGATCGATCGCGCCAGGCGCGCCCGCGTCCGCGCTCACCGTGGCAGCAGGTGCGGCGACGATCATCGGCGGAGGCTTCGCCGCTCGTCCCCCGCACGCCGCCGCGAGCGCAAGAGTCGCGATGAGGACGCCTTTCACGTGCATGCATCTCACTTGCCGCTCTCCTTTTTAGGAACGACGCGGATGACGACGCGCGCGTTTGGCAGGAGGAAGGTCTCTGCAACCTTCTGGATGCCTGCTGCACTTGCGGTGCGATAACGCGCGAGATCCTTTTCGGTGTAGCCCGGATCCCCCACTTCGGCCTCGTACATGTTGAGCAACGACGCACGCTCGCGAAGGCTCTCGAGGCGCGTGACGAACGACGTCTCGATCATATTTTTGGCTCGTTCGAGTTCGTCGCTGGCGATGGGTTTGCTGCGGGCGAGGGCGAGCTCCTTGTCGATGGCCGCCTCCAGGGCGTCGAGCGAGACTCCGGGGCGTGCGATGACACCGATCTCGAAACGCGAGCCAAGCGTGCCCGAGTCTTGAGATGCATCGACGCTCTGGGCAAGTTTCTGATCGTAGACGAGAGTCTTGTAGAGGCGGCTCGCCTTGCCGCCGGCGAGTGCAACCGAAAGCAAATCGAGCTCGGCGTCGCCTTGCGCAAAGTGCCTTGGCGTCTGCCACGCCATGACGATCTTGGGTAACTCGACGTTGTCTTCGATCGTTTCACGCACGACGCTCGTGAGCGTCGTCTTCGTGTCGCTGAAGCCGGGTGCGCCTGGATCCTTTGGCTTTCCGCGCGACGGGGCGGTGCCGAACCAGCGATCGATCTTGCCTTTGACGGACTGCGAATCGAAGTCGCCCGCAACGACGAGCGATGCATTTGCTGGGTCGTAGTACGTCGCGAAGAACGCCTTGACGTCGTCAACCGTGGCCGCCTCGAGATCTTCGTGCGAGCCGATGACGGGGTGATGATACGGATGCCCGACCGGGTAGAGCAACTCCGGCATCCGGAGTTCCACCTTGGCGTACGGCGTATTTTCCGAGGTCTGGCGCCGCTCGTTGCGTACGACGTCGCGCTGCGCGTTGAGTTTGTCGTGCGTCATCAAAGGACCGAGATCGCGCAGCCGATCCGCTTCGAGCCAGAGAAGCAGATCGAGCGACGTGTTCGGACCAACGTTGTAGTAGTCGGTGCGATCCTGACTGGTCCACGCGTTGTTGTAACCGCCCGAGGCTTCCATCCATGCGTCGAAGGCTTTTGGCGGCGCGCGCCGCGTACCCATGAACATGAGATGTTCGAACAAGTGCGCGAAACCAGTCTTATCTGCCGTCTCAAAGCGCGAACCAACCCCGTACGACACGTTGACGACGACCATGGGGATGGTGTGCTCTTCGTGGAAGATCACCGTCATCCCATTCGGCAGCGTGGTCCGCGTGAACGGAATGGAGACGTCCGCGCGCGCCGAAGCTGCGAACGCGAGCAAGCCAAACCCGCACGCGAGGGCGAGAATGGAAGAGCGAATCGGCATGGCGTCCGGACATAGCATGGTAAAGCGAGCTGATCGGCGAGAAGGAGAGCCGTGGACGTCGACGCAGCGCGTGAAGAACGACGTGCTCTGGCTGCTCGCGCGCACCGCTCTCGCGGCGTCGACGCACGTGCCTCGCCGCGTGCTCGTCCGTCTCGGTGCGGCTCTCGGCGCCGTGGCGTATCACGTGTTGCCGTCTGTACGTCGAACGGCCCTCGAAAACGTCGCGCGTGCCTTTCCGGAGCTTGCACCCTGTGCACGCGGAGCCCTCGTCCGAAAGACGTATGCGACGCTAGGCGCCCATCTCGGTGACGTCGTCGCGATGCTCGATCCGTCGCGCCCGCTAAGGCCCCTGCCCTTTGCCGACGGCGCGCGCGCGTGCATGATCCGAGCGATCGCCGAAGGCCGTGGTGTCGTGTTCGCGTCTGCCCACATCGGCCCGTGGGAGCGAGTCGCCGCGTCGCTCGTCGTCCGCGGTGTGCCGCTTACGGTCGTCGCGCGCGAGGCCTACGATCCGCGTTTCACCGCGATCTACGATCGACTCCGCGGCGGGCGCGGCGTCCGCGCCATCTACCGCGGCGCGCGCGGAACGGCAGCGAGGCTCTTGAGAACACTGCGGCGTGGTGAGGTGCTTGGTATCCCCATGGATCTCGCCTCGCGCGTGCCAAGCATCGATGTCCCGTTTCTTGGTGTTCCTGCTCCAACGGCCGTGGGACCGGCACGCCTCGCGCTGCGCACGGGCGCGGCCGTCGTGGTGGGCACGGCCGCGCCCGCCGGAGATGGCCATGTCGTCGTGACGATGACACGCATCACGACGGCCGACCTCGATCCGACCGAAGCCGGCGAGCGAACTCTGACAGCGCGCATCAACGAAGAACTCAGTCGGCGCATCCGAGCCATGCCGGAAGCGTGGGTCTGGATGCACCCGCGCTGGCCAGCCTCCGCGTAACCCAGGTATGCTCCAGCGATTCGGATGGTCGACAAAATTCCGCGCCTCATCTCGAATGTCGACGTGCGGACGTTCAAGCTCGATCCGACCGACGGGTTCGTAATCGCGCGGATTGATGGCCGTCTGGGGCTGAAAGCCCTCGCGCTCGAGACGGGATTGCCGGAATTCTCCGTTGAGCGATCGCTCGACAAACTCGAACAGCTCGGTCTTATCGAACGCGTCGACCCGACCGCGTCCGTCGCACCGCCGCCCGCGACATCCGTCGCACCGCCGCCCGCGACATCCGTCGCACCGCCACCTGCAACCGAGCCGGAATACGACCCGATCGAGCTCGAGGAGGTGTGCGATCTGCCCCTCGAGCAGAAAAGACGGATCCTCGATTTGTATTATCGGCTGGACGATCTCGATCACTACATGCTTCTCGGCGTCTCCGCGGATGCCGACAAGAAATCGATCAAGCGCGCATACTTCGAGCTCGCGGCGCTGACGCATCCCGATCGCTACTTCAAGAAGAACCTCGGATCTTTCCAGCCGAAGATGACGGCGCTCTTCGCGCGGATCACCGAGGCGCACGACATGCTCGTCGACCGCGACAAGCGCGCCGAATACGATACCTATCTCAGGGAGGTCGCAGCCACGCGCGGGATGGAAGCAACCATCGCGCGCGCGCAAACCGTGTCCGTCTCGAGCCCCCCTCCCGACGAGATCCGTGCGCGAAAGGAGGCACTCGCGCGGCGTTTGCTCGGAGGACAGACCCGATCGTCGAGCTCGTCGTCGCTCGCTGCCGTGCGACCGTCGTCACCCGAGGTGCCGAAGTTCGCTTCGTCTGCAGACGCCGTCGACGCATTGAAGCGGCGCTACGAAGAACGCGCGGAGAGCGCCATGCTCGCGCAAGCGCGCAAGTACACCCAGAGTGCCGAGGAGTCCCTCGCCAAAGGTGATCTCGTGGCTGCTGCGAGCGCATTTGGAATCGCGACGAAGTTTGCCCCCAACGACTCGGCCCTTGCTGCTCGCTTTCAGGAGACGAGGACGCAAGCGAGCGTCATTTTGATTGAGAGCTACATCAAACAGGCCGAATACGAAGAAAGGAACCAGCACTGGGCCGAAGCCGCGCGCACATGGCAGAAAGTCGTCAAGATTCAGGCGAACCATGTCCGAGCGAACGCGGGCGCTGCGCGGGCTCTCTTCCAGGCCGACGATGGGGATTTGCATCAAGCAGCGGAGCACGCAAAGAAAGCCATCGCGAGCGATCCTTCGATCGTCGCGAGCCACGTCATCCTCGCGGAAATCTATCTCAAGGCGGGCCTCGTCGCGTCAGCCAGACGTGCAGCGGAAGCGGGCTTGAATGTCGACTCCGCAAACGCGATGCTTCAAGGCATTGTGGCCAGAGCAGCGAAAACAGCGAAAGCAACAGGCGGATGAACGACTCCCACATTTCGAAGTCAGTCGTGTAGTCTTTTGAGTCGTCGGCTTTAGAATCGACGGCGGAGATGGCGGGCATGGAGAAAGTCATCGGCATCGATCTCGGCACCACGAACTCGTGCGTCGCCATCGTGGAAAACGGCGCCCCGGTGGTGATCCCGAATCGTGGTGGATACAAGACGACTCCATCCATGGTGGCCGTGACCGAAGCCGGCAAGCGTCTCGTCGGCCATATCGCCAAACGTCAAGCGATCACCAACGCGGAGAACACGGTCTACGCGGCCAAGCGCCTGATCGGTCGCAAGTGGACCTCTCCCCAGGTCAAAAATTCGATCGCGATGTCGAGCTATCGGATCGTGGAAGGTCCGCATCGCGATGTTCGCATCGTGCTCCGCGAAAAAGAATTCGGCGTCCCCGAGATCAGCGCGATGGTGCTGCAGGAGATGAAGGTGATCGCCGAAGACTACCTCGGCGAAGCGGTGCACAAGGCGGTCGTCACGGTCCCTGCGTACTTCAACGACAACCAGAGGCAGGCGACGAAAGACGCCGGCGAGATCGCTGGCCTCGACGTCATTCGCATCATCAACGAGCCCACCGCTGCGGCGCTCTCGTACGGTTTCGGCCGCAACGTGGAGAAGACCGTGGCCGTCTACGATTTCGGCGGCGGCACCTTCGACATCTCCGTCCTCGAGATCGGCGCGCACGGCGTCTTCAAGGTCATCGCAACGGCGGGCGACACGTTCCTTGGTGGCGAAGATATCGACGCGCGCGTGATCGATTGGCTCGTGGAGGGCTTCAAGGAAGAGCACGGCATCGACCTTCGCCAAGATCGCATGGCCCTTCAGCGTCTGAAGGATGCCGCCGAGAAAGCAAAGTGCGAACTGTCGAGCGTTCGTGAGACGGAGGTAAACCTCCCTTTCATCATTTCGAACGGCCGCAACGAGGCGCTTCACCTGCAGCGCACGCTCACGCGTCAAGAACTCGAAGAGCTAAGTTCTGATCTCATCGAGCGGACAATCGACATCTGCAAGCAGACGCTCGAAGACGCCAAGCTCGAAAAGGACGAGATCGAGGAGGTCGTGCTCGTCGGCGGGATGACGCGCATGCCGAAGATTCAGGCGAGCGTAGAGCAGTTCTTCGAGAAGGAGCCGAACAAGGGCGTCCACCCCGACGAGGTCGTTGCGCTTGGTGCTTCCATTCAGGGCGCGGCGCTCACGGATGACAGGCACCAGATGGTCTTGCTCGACGTCACGCCGCACGCGCTCGGCATCATGACGTTCGGCAGCTATTTCGAAGAGCTCATCCCGCAGAACACCACGGTGCCAACGCACCGTACGAAGATCTTCACGACGAGTCGCGACCATCAGACCGCCGTGAAAATCCTTGTCATGCAGGGCGAGAGCGAGCGCGCGGAAGACAACGAGCTTCTCGGCGAATTCATTCTTACGGGTTTGCGTCGCGCGCCGAAGGGCACCGTTGAAATCGAGGTCACCTTCGAGATCAATGCCGACGGCATCGTTTCGGTGCGCGCGAAAGACTTCGAGACGGGTCTCGAGCAGTCGATTCAGGTCACGGCAACGAGCGGCCTGACTCGCGACGAGATCAAAACGATGATGGACGACGCAAAAGGCGATCTCGTCGATCGGCGCACGTCGGAGGAGTTCGAAGCAAAAAAGCAGGAGGCCGACAAACTCATCGCCGAGATCGAAAAACTCTTTCCGCAGGTCGAGCAGATCGTTGCATCGAGCGATTTCGGTCGTGAAGCCATCGAGAAGGCGAAGGCCATCGTTGGTAAAGCACGCACCGCGATTGAGCGGCGGGACGTAGCAGCCATAAAGGAGCAGATTGAGGGCCTGACGCGGACCCACCGCATGTTCAAGGGAGTCGTCGCAAAAACCTAAATACGTGTTGACCAGCCGTGTCGAAGAATCTCGAAATACCAACGGAGGAAGTTGGTGCCTCGAATAACGAGGATGACCAGGAATGCCCTACCGTGCCGCCGCCATTCGATTTCGAGGCGTATGCAAAGGAGATCGCGTCGAAGGGCGAAGACGAATCACTCGAGGGCAATCCGCATACGCGCATCACGCCAAGGAGCGGCATCGAACGCGTACAGGACAAGCTTGCGACCATGTCCGAGGGGTACGACGCGAGCGAGCTCATTGCCCAAGCGGACACCGACGAACGTGTGAGAGACACGTTTGCGACCATCCCTGATGGGTATGATGCGATCGATCTCAATGCTGCGCGGGCGAGCGCCGACGCCGTAACGGCACACGAGATGAACGATCGCGTTGCCGCGGGCGACTACGCGGGCGCGCTCGATATCGCCAATAAGCTCGTTGCCATGGATGGCAATGACATCAGCGCGAGGGTGTGCGCCGAGACGTGCCAGATGGTTTTGCGACAGATGTATGCCGCACGTATCGGGCCACTCTCGCGCGTGCCCGTGGTGATGGTGCCGCGCGATCAATTCCGATGGCTGTCTATCGACCATCGCGCGGGGTTCATGCTGTCGCTCATCGACGGAGCCTCCACATTGGAAATGCTTCTCGACCTGAGCGCGATGCCCGAGCTCGATACACTCAAGATCCTCTCTGATCTTGCGCAGCAACGCATCATCTCGTTTAAGTAGATCGAGATGGACGCTGGCGGCGAGAGGCATCGGCTGCGCAAAGAGATTGAGCGCGCACTGCGGCGTGCATCCGATCCGGTGGACGTACTTCCACGACTCGTGCGGCTCGCGCAGCTTGCGCCGGACAAGAGTGATGACGGGGTCTTCGCGAACGTGCAGCTTGCGGAGCTGCTCGTCGAGCGGCATCCGTGGCGTGCGGCGGTCTACGCACGGCGCGCGCTCGTGCACTGCGCGTCGGACGATCGCGCGTGGGCCGTACTCGCGTTCTGCCACACGCTGCTCGGTAACTTCCGCTCGGCCGTAGCCGCATACAGGAGCGCGCTCGCGTGTGCGCCGGCAAACCCTTGGTACGCGCACAACCTCGGTCAGTTGCTCGACGTCGCGCTCGGTCGGCCGCAGCATGCATTGCCGTGGCTTCGTAGAGCGCACGCAGCGAAGAGCGACAACTCGGAGATCGTCGCATCGTATGTCCACGCACTCGGGCGGGCAGGATGCATCGCCAAAGCTCGCCCAATTCTCGCGCGCGCAATCGGGCGCTTTCCATCTCGCGAGTTCGAAGCGCTCATGCGCTGGCTCGATCAGGGCGCGCCCTCTCCGGAGCGAGCACGAATCGTTCTCGGCCAGGCGCGAACCACGTCTCACGTGAGCAACGATGCAAAGCTCACGCAGCTTTTGATTCGCGGGCTCTCGCACTTGCCGCTCGACACAACGCAGCGCGACCGTGCACTTTTGCTCGCGCGCGACGCGCTCGCAAACCGTCCGAACATTCCGCGATCGTCCGTGGTCGCGCGCTCCCGGGCCCATCACGCCCACGTCGACGATGATGCCGGGCTCGCAGCCGCCGTCGCGTACGCCATCGTGTTCGTCGATCGCGTACCGCTTTCGCATGCCGAGGTAGCCGCCCCATTTCGTGTTGCCGTCGGACATCTTCGCGGGCGATTCGCGGAGCTTCGCGCCTGGTTGGATCTGATTCCAGGCGATGCGCGCTACGCCACCCCTCGACACTGACCGCCTCGACCTCGCGTCAGCTTGAAAGCGGCCTAATATCGCGCGCGATGCGAACGCCCATTGACGCTGCGCTTCTTTCGATCCTTCTCATTGCTCAAGCGGCTCATGCCCAACCTGAGACCGCGCCCGTCGCGCCCGCGCAGAGCAGCGACATCCCCGCTCCTCCGGATGTCGTCGACCCAATGCTGCGTCCCGTTGCGCGTGCACAAATCGAAATCGCCACGTGGGATGATGCGCTCGCCTACCTTCGTGCGCGTTCCACCGATCTTCGCATCGCGCTCGACGAAGTGACGCGTGCCGAGGCGCAATCGCGCACGGCGCTCGCCGGTGCCCTTCCGCAGATTAACGGACAGGCAGCCTTCACGCACAACCTGATCACCAACGAGTCGAGTCAGATCTCGGGACTCACCGCCAATGGCATTCCGATCTTCACGGATGTCAAAACGCCGTATCCCAACTACCTCTCCGGCTCGATCGTCGCGACACAACCCGTCGTTGCGTTTCGCACGTGGAACAGCATCGGCACCGCGCGCGTCGCGGTGGACGCAGCAAAAGAGTCCGTGAGCGACGTCAAACGCCAGATCGCGCTCGGCGTCGCGAACGCCATCGTTGGCGTCGTCACTGCCGAGCGCGTTTGCGAACTCAATCGCATCGGATTGCGCAACGCGCTTCAGCGTCTCGAGCTCACCGTGCGCAAGGAGGCTCTTGGCGGCGCATCCGGAATCGACGTCGTTCGCGCGCGCCAAGACGTGGAGACCGCGCGCTCGACTCTCGTGGCAGGCGACGAGTCACTGCGTCAATCGCGTGAGTCGCTCGGTCTCGCTCTTGGTGTACCCGATCAGATTGGCGTTGCGCCAAACGTCGACATCAGCGGTCTCGAGCAGGGAACGCGTGCCGTCTGCAAGCCGGCCTCGTCCGTCGACGAACGGCCTGACATCGCGGCGCTTCGCACGCGCATGGAGGTTGCACACCGCAACGTGAACGACGCGAAGTATCAATACGCGCCGACTCTCACGTTGCAGTCCCAACTTGGTACGACGACGATCGACACGGGCATCGCGCCAAACACAACGTGGAATGTCCAAGCCGTGCTGAACGTGCCCATCTGGGACGGCGGCGCACGGTACGGCAACGTGCGTGACGCCAAGGCGCAGGAGCTCGAGGCCTTCGAGAAGCTCACATCGCAACGGAGGCAAGCCACCGTCGAGATCGCGCGCGCACGGCGTGCGGTGGCGGTGACCGAAGAGCGCCGCGCCGTCGCCGAATCGACGCGCGATCTGGCCATTGAAAACGATCGCCTCACCCGCCTCGCCTATCAGGAAGGCCGCGGCACGAGCCTCGAGCTCGTCGCGACCGCGCAGGCGTTACGCGAAGCGGAAATCGAGCTTGCTTTGCGCGAGTTCGAAACTGTCAACGCACGTGTCTCGGCCCTTCTCAGTTTGGCAACATGCCCCTGGTAGGCGCAACCATTTGGTTGCATCCTAGCCTTCCTGAGGAGCGGCGGCGTCCCAGCCGGTGACGCGTGCGAGCTCGCTCAGCGCGACGTTGTAGTCCATGAGTGCTTGCACGTGGTTGGCGCGCGCGTAAACGTACGAGCGAAGGGGTTCGATGAGATGGCGCTCGTCCTTCGTGCCGAGATCGATGGCGTCTTGCACGCTCGAGATCCATCGCTTCGCGCGGTGCTCGGCGCGATCCCAATTTTCCTCGCGAGCTTTCGCTTCCACCGCTGACGCGTAGGCGCTCTCCACTTCGACGGCGGTACCGCCGAGAGCGAGACGCTCGAGCGACCGTGCCTCTTCGAGCTGCGACTCGGCAAATGAGACGCGCGCTTGCTTCGGCAAGAGATCGAGTCCCCACTCGATACCGAACGCGAAGCCCGCGCCGAAGCCGTTGTATGCGTCACCGATCCATGCCGTGTTTTGCGGCGTAGCGCTTGGCGCAACGCTGTAAGAGAAGCCGAGGCCGAGACCGATGTTCGGAAAGAGCTGCGCCCGCGCAAAGTCGACTTGGGCCTTGCGTGCGGCGACGCCCGCGCGTGCACGATTCACGTCTGCGCGGAAGAGGCGCGCGGCGGTGAGATACCGAACGACCGGCCAGAGCACCACGTTCGGCTTTCGCATCGGTTCGTCAGGAATGTCGAATGCGGTCTGCACGCCTGTCAGAAAGCGGAGCGCGGCACTCGCATAGCCCTCGCCCTTCTTTGCCTCGGCAACGCGCGCATTGAGTTCGTCGCGATAGATCTCGAGCCGGAGGCGATCTGGTTCCTCGACGGACGTGTCGCCCTTATCGAGCTTCTTCGCAGTACTGTCGATGGCTTTGTCGAGGTAAGAGAGCACCTCGGTGGCGATGTACTGTGCATCGCGCGCGAGCATGAGCCCGAAAAAGGCGCGGCGCACGTCCATGCGGATTTGCTGGCGAGCCGCTTCCATGTCCCACTCGCCGAGCCGGACCTGCGCTTCGGCCGCACGCTTGATCGAATCGATCTTGCCGAAGGTGTAGAGCGGGACGGTGCCTTGCACCTTGAACTGCAAGAACGGCTCGTAGCTCGAGCCGATGCCTTGATTCAAGATGGTGCGCGGAACGGCGTTGTAGAAAGGCGTGCCGCCGAGTTGCGGAAGCACGCCGAAGGTCGAACTCGCGCTCCAGTAAGAATACGGCTGGTACGTTGCCTCTTCGAGCTGCGCATGGTTCGCCGCCAGACGCGCGCGCGCCGCCCACAGGTTGGGGTGATTGCGCTCCGCCAGACCAAGACACTCCGAAAGCGTGTACGCGTGAGGCTTGATCGTTGCGAGGGGCGCCGCGGGCATCGTTTCGTCGTTCTTCGAGTCCTCCGATTTTTTCGCGGTCTTGTCCGTATCGTCCTCAAGATCGAGTTCACCAGCGCGCGCCATCCTTGCAACGGCGCTCATGCCGAGGGCCAGGAACAACAATAATTTGCTGCGAGGGGCGAGCATAAAGCGCGGCGACACTACCAAACGGAGACGTCTGCGCAGGCCAGAATCTTCCTGGCGAACGTAGCGACGCCCAATTTACCGAAGTCCCGAGGCTGCACGAAACGCGCGCGATCATAGCCCTCGGGCAACACGCCTCGCCGTGGGGCACGCTGGCCTCTGGAAACTTGGGTGTAGAGTACATTTACCGCGAGCTTGCGATGCGACAGCACGTGTTCGATCGCCCCTACCCGCTTGAGACGACTCACGCCGAACGCAGAAGCAAGGCGCTCGTGCGCGGACGCCGCTTCGTCGCTCGACGGCGGTTCCCATAGCCCGCCGAACATACGATCTTCCGTTCGGCGCACGAGCAAGATCGCGCCGTCGTCGCGTTCCATCACGATGGACACCAACCTGCACGTCACCGGTTTCTTCTTCGTGGAAAGAAACGGCAGCTCGCCCGTACGTGCGGCTCCGAACGCGCGGCAGTGATTCGCCAGAGGACACTTGTAACATACAGGCTTCTGCGGTGTGCATACGACGCTCCCGAGCTCCATCAGCGCCTGATTCCATGCACCGGGATCGCGCGCGGCAACGATTCGGTCGGCGATGATCGAAGCCGTGCGCATGCCCCGTGTTCGCATGTCCTCTTCGATCTCGAACAGGCGCGAGAGCACGCGCGCCACGTTGCCGTCCACGAGACCTACGACTTCGCCGAACGCGATGCTCGCAATGGCTCCTGCCGTGTAAGGACCAATGCCGGGCAAGGAGCTGAGCGCGCGGCGGTTCTCCGGGAGCGCACCGCCGAGATCCGCAACAGCGCGCGCGCCTTCGTGAAGCAAACGCGCACGGCGATAGTAGCCGAGCCCGCTCCAGAGCGCGAGCACGTCGTCCTGCCGCGCTTCGGCGAGGGAGAGCACGGTTGGGAAGCGATCGAGAAAGCGTTCATAAGAGCGCCTGACCGTGTCCACGCGCGTCTGTTGGAGCATGATCTCGCTCACCCAGATGGCGTATGCGTCGCGCGTCCGCCGCCACGGCAAGTCACGTCGACACGCCGCGTACCAACCAAGAAGTGCATCCTGCAGGGATCGAAGAAGAGCAGGTTGCGAAGTGGCGCCCGAAGCCACATCATCTCCCTTCGGCATGAGCAATTCGCACCCGAGTCCTAACGTCGCCGCTGTTCTCTCGTTCTTCATCCCGGGCGCCGGCCAAATCTACAATGGAGCGTTTTGGCGCGGTATCTTCTGGCTCATCGTCACGCCAGGGTTGTGGTTTGGCACGGGCGGGTTCTTCGGTTGGGTCTGCCACGTGATCGCCGCGTACACGGCGTACTCGTACGCGCGCAACCGCGCCTGAGAGCATGAGTACGTTTACGCGGGCTCCTCGCGCTCCGCCCTAGCCTCGATTCGCTCGCGACGGCTGGTAAACATGCTCTGATGGGGCCCGTGCTATGGGCTCGCACCGATGAAGCGGCTTTTTCAGGCTCTCGCGGGCGATGCTGCCGGCGCGCTTGTGTCTGCGTATGAAGCGGCAGCGTGCGAGCGCGGGATCTCTCATGATGCGGATGCAGCCGTCTTGGCTGGCTTGCTCTCGGCCGCGTACCCGGCCCACCGCTCGCAAATTTTCTCGCGGCCCGAAGACGTCGTCGCGATCACCGAAGGCAACCTTCGCATCGCGCGCGATTTGCGTGCATACAGGAAGGTTGCGGCGTCCTTCGTCAGCGATCTCGGGGACGTCGACGGCGTGCGTCGCGGCCTTCGTCTTTTCGCCAGGCGAGAGCGCCTTCGCACTGCAGCGCGCGAGCTTCTCGGTCAAGACGGTGAGGACGTCGATACGACGGCGCGCGAGCTCTCGGATCTCGCGCAAGTGTGCATCGAGATCGCGGTCGGCGAGGCTCTTGGCTGGGCCGAAGCGCGCTTCGGAACGCCGCTCGCGCGAAACGGCGAGATCGCTGCATTCACCGTGCTCGGGATGGGCAAGCTCGGAGGTCGCGAGCTCAATCCAGGGAGCGACGTCGATCTCATCCCGTTTTATGAAACGGACGACGGCGATGTCGTTCGGGGCGGCGAGGCGACGGACCAGTCGCTCCACGAGCACTTTGCGCGCGTCACGCAACGCTTCACCGCGACGCTCGACGACGTCACCGAAGATGGCGCATGCTGGCGTGTCGATCTACGGCTTCGCCCCGAGGGATCGCGCGGTCCGCTCGTCAACGCGCTTGCTGCAGCCGAGAGCTACTACGAAACTTGGGGACGCACGTGGGAGCGCGCGGCTCTTCTTCGTGCGCGACCCGTTGCCGGAGATCTCGCGTTCGGCGAGCGCGTGCTCGATGCGCTCTCGCCCTTCGTCTGGCGCAAAGTGGTCGACCCGCGCATCGCGCGCGAGATGACCGAGCTCGCCCTTCGCGGGCGCGTGGAGCTCTCGAGCGATCCCGAACGCGACTTGAAGCTTGGGCCCGGCGGTATCCGCGAGGCCGAGTTTTTCGTGCAGTCGCTTCAACTCATTTGGGGGGGTCGCGATCCCTCGCTCCGTCACCAAAACACGCTCGAGGCTCTGCGACGTCTGCGCGCCAAGGGACTCGTCACCGACCGGGAGAGCCGCGATCTCGAGATCGCGTATCTATCCCTTCGGCGGCTCGAGCATCGCGTGCAGAATGCAACGGGGATTCAAACGCACACGCTGCCGCGTGGCGAGCTGTGCGACGTCATCGCGCGCAGCGTGGGACTCGCGAGCTCTCGTGAGCTCGAACGCGATCTCGACAAGATTCGGAGGCGCGTCGCGAGCCGTTTTGCGTCGCTCACGAAGGATCAGGGCGGCGCGGAAAAAGACGTGGCGGCGCTCGCACCGCTGCTCGCGGCCATCGATTCGGGCGAAGAGCCCGCGGTGCTGTCGGCCCTCGCCGACGAGTCCTCCGGCATTGATTTCTCTGCAAGCGTCTCGCCGGATCTCGTGCGCCATCTGCTCGCGCTGGCGCGGCGCCCGGATTTTCCGCTCGGCGCGACGACGCGCGACAAGCACCCGGGGCTCTGTCGCGCCCTCTTCGAAGCCATTGCGGACGCCGCTGATCCGGAGCAGGCAGCGCGCCTGCTCGCCGCGTTCTTCGGGCGGCTCGCAACGCCCAGCGGATACGCGAGAGCCATGGCCGAAGATCGTCAAGTCTTGCGCAGGCTCACGGGCCTCTTCGGAGCCAGCGCGTTTCTCGGTGAAGCGCTCGTCTATCACCCGGAACTCGTCGAGAGCGTGCTCTTCGCAAAGGGGGTGCCGACGCCCGAGGCTGCACGCCGCGAAGTCGATGCGGAGATCATGCACGCAATGGATCCCGCGCGCCTTGCCGCCGAGGATCTGGATGAAGAAGACGCGTTCGTCGGCGCGCTTCGACGCGCCAAAGCCCGCATCATGATGGAAGTGGGGCTCGCCGAGCTCGCCGGCGAACTTCGCATGCGCGAGGCCACGCTGGTTCTCACGGCGCTCGCCGACGCAACGCTCGATCACGCCGCGCGCCGAGCGCTCGCGGAGAAAGGGCTCGACGGCGGGCTCTCGGTCATCGCGATGGGCAAACTCGGCGGCGGCGAGATCGGTTATGGATCGGATCTCGACATCTTCTTCGTCTACGATCCGAAGAGCGGCACCGACGAAGAGCGCTACGTGCGCGCCGCGCAGCGCGTGCTGCGCATCGTGAGTACGCCGCACGGAGACGGATCCGGCTACGAGCTCGACATGCGCCTGCGTCCCTCGGGCAGCCACGGATTGCTCGTCGTGAGTCTCGAGGCATTCGCGCGCTATCACGGCCTCGCCGAAGATGGATCCTCGCTCACGATGGACAGTCGCGACGCGGAAGATTGGGAGCGGCAGGCGCTCGTCAAGGCGCGCGCGTGCGCTGGTGACGAGGATCTCGGCAAGCGCGTGATCGCCATCGCAACGAAGGTCGCCTACGAACGCGATGCGCCCGATCCCGCGCGCGTGCATCACCTTCGCATGCGCATGGAGCACGAACTTGCACGCGAAGGACCGAGGCGTCACGACGTCAAACTCGGTCACGGCGGTGTCGTCGATGTCGAGTTCGCGGTGCAGTGGCTTCAGATGAAGCACGGGGCCGATCCGCGCGTGCGCGCCGCCGACACCGAGACGGCGCTCTCGGCGTTGGAGACATGCGGCTATCTCGATACGAGCACGGCAGCCATCCTGCGTGAGGGCTACGCGATGTTGCGACGGCTCGAGCAGGCGCTGCGCATCGTGCACGGCACCAGCCGAAGCATCATCGAAGAAGGCGCACCGGGTCTCTCCGCCCTTGCGCGGCGCATGGGATTTCGCGACGGCTCGAACGGACTTGCCGCCAAGACCCTCGTCGATCGCTATCGCGCCGTCACCCGTGACACGCGCGCCGCGTACCTGGCAGTTCTCGGCATTCCAAAACTCGTCACGTAGTCCGTGGTGGCTCTTGGCATTCGTTGTATTGAACGATGCATGGATTTGTCGTCACGAGCTCTCTATGCGTTTTTCATCATCGTTGTGTGCGGTGTTGCCGCGTGTGCGCATGAGGAGCTTGGGGTTGCGATGAACGCGCCCGCGTCGGCGCCTGCCACGGTGCAAGCATCGAGAGCCCCATTACCAGCCCCTTCGCCTTATATCGTCGCAGACGTCGACGACATGAGGGCCGTCGCCCTGGCGCTCGATGGTCCGGGGAACGTGGGCGTTGCCGTAGGGAACATGCGCGTGGTCCTCGAGCACGGGCAACAGCGGTTTGCCACTGAAGGCGTGCCGGACTCTCTGCGCGGCACTGTCCGCATTCCTCGTCGCTTTGGTGGTGGGTTTCTCTTCTGGACGGAGACGTCGCTGTATCGCAGCCAGACATTCGACGGCGCGCTCACGCCTATCGCCCGCATGCCGAGCTACATCGAAACAGTTTCCTTCGCACCGAAGGCGATCTTCGTGCGGATGAACGAAGGCGAACGCTGTGCGGTATCCCTCACGGGTGAGCGCGTCGCACTGGATTTTCCAGCCCTCGCCAGCATTGAAGCGCTCGACGACGGGCGCGCTCTTGCGTTCGACAGCTTCGGTGCTGCCTTCTCGAGCGTCGACGCAGGCGGGCACTGGACCGACGTGACTTCGCAGCTTCGGTCGAGCCCGCAGCACATTGCTGCCGTGAAGGACGAACTCTGGCTCTTTGACTCGCAGGGCGGTGCGCTCGGGCTCGAGCCGGGCGGACGCTTGTCGTTCGTTGGTGACAAGAAGCCGCCCGAGCGCGTGAAGGTTCGACCGATTGACCCTCGCTGGCAGGGTGGGTTCTCTCCGTTGCGTACGGTGTTTCGTTCGGGGGCGGCGCTCGATGACCAAACGTCGCTCCTTGTCGACCAAGGCAATCTCGTGCGTGTCGACATGCGTACGGGCGAGATCGTGTCGATGGTTGCCGGCAAGATTCCTTCCGAGGCGAGTTGCGAAGCCATTCCCACTGGCAGCGACATTCTTTTCGCCTGCGAGAAAGACGGCAGCAGCACACTCGTCGTTTCCCACACGACGGGCTCGGGCGATCCCGTCATCGAGAAGACATTTGCAGAAAACGGGACCTTTTACGCGTCGGACGATGGTGGGCTTGCGTTCAACGGCGCATGCAAGCCGACGACGTCGGCGGCGAGTCCGGCGTGCGTCCGGCAGCCTGACGGAAGCTGGACGCAATATGATCTCTCGGGGCTTCGAGGGAATGCGAGCTTCCAATCCGCTACTGCGCTCCGGTGGGTTCCACGCGCCGACGGCCACGCGATCGCTCTTGTCTCCGAGCCGTCGCTCGCTATCTACGATCCGCGATCGGGCGCGCGTGTGCCGCTCCGTGAGGGCGAGAGCACCAGTGCCATCAGGCGATCCGAGTTCCAAAGACAACGCTCGATGAATTCGTTCACCGTGGACCGATTGTGGTCGCAGTCGCCGTCGGGGACCTTGCGTGGCTGGGCCGAAATGTGGTCCGGCGGCGTCTTCGAAATTACTGCGGATGGACACACGCGCGCGCCGTACGAGTTCAATCGTCTAACGACGTCGGGGCCTTATGCACTTGGACAATGGAAGGATGGGCGCCTTCTCCAGTCGACCGATCACGGTGCAACGTGGACTCTCGTAGCGGGTTCGCCAGACAGTAGTGAGTGGACGGCGGCGATCAATTGCTCCTCGGCGGGTTGTGATTTCGGCGGTTTCTATAGGATCGGCTGGCCGACCACGCCTCCTGCTGAAACCCCAATGCCCATTGCTCCCCAAGCGTCCGAGGTCGGCCACAGTGCGCCTGTAGAGATCTTGTGCCGGCCCTCGGGCGCGATCGCGAGCAAAGTCCTTGAGTACACGAAAGACTCGCCTGAAGACCTCGGTCTCGGAGCCGTTCGTCTGCCCCTTACGTGCTCGCGTAGAGGCTTTTATGGCGACTCGGGACAGCCCCTCTTTTTCCGCCCCTCCGGGACTCCACCCCATCGCCGTTGGTCGTTCGTCGCACCGTTCGATCCTCTCGGTGTCATCAAGACGACGGCTGCAATGAACGAAGTCTTTGCCACGACACGCGCCTCTCGCGTTCACGATTACCTCGCGGACGAAAGCGTGCGCGGGCGATTCCCCATGACCCCCTTCGATCCTTCACGGGCATCAGACCTCGCGCTTGCCTTTGAAGGGTTTCTCGCCCAGTTGCGGGCTCCGGGACGCGCCGGTGAAGCGACGCGCCCGCCCGTTCGACTCGTTGCTCAACCACCGAACGGGATGTCCAATATCGTCTCTGGTGTCGTCTTGAACGAAAAGGAGAGCGCATTTCTCGCCATCACGGTGTCCAGGTCCATCCGCGAGCACGTATTGTCGGTTGGACAAAACGGTACAACCGAGCTCTTTGACGTGGCACCCGGGACCCCCGAAAATGGCTTTTCCTATCGCAATCCGGACGTTCTTGCGATTGGCCCGGACGGCAATCTTGCCGTCATCCGCACGCCGATCGGAAACGATCCACCGTCCTCCATGGACCCAGCGATGCTTTGGTTGAATGGGCAGAATCCGCGCGTGCTTGCGCCATGGTCAACGCTGACACTTGCCAACGATGATGCTTGTCGAAAAGATTCCGGCTACCGGGCAACGCTTCAGACCATGCACCCGTGGGTGCGTGTCGCTTCCGCCGACGTTGGTGATGGGCGGGAGGAGGACTCGCCCATGCTCGTACGTGTGAAGTGGAACGACAAACGCGTGTGCCTCGAGGGGCTCGAGGTCCGCATGCCCGACGTTGAGGTGCCGGTAACGACCCCACACGGCACTTATCCAATGTCGGTCGGCACCTGGCTCGTCTCGCTCGGCAACACCTTCGCGCGCATCGGTATCGCGGAAGGCATCGAGTGGCGCCAGCCCCTCGAGTGTTCGATTGTCCCGCGCTAAGAGGGTGTTCAACAATGGATGACGCATGCATTTGTCGTCACGAGCGTTAGGCGCGTTTTTCGTCATCATCTCGTGTGGTGTTGCCGCGTGCGCGCATGACAAGCCTTCCTTCGTCGTGAAGGCAGTGCCGCCCTCCCATGTCCACGTGCGCGCGGCCGAAGAAACCCCGCCCGTCACGCCTTCCCCTTACATCGTCGGGGAATTCGACTTCAGCGACTTGAACAACCCTGCGATGGTCATTGCGCTTTCGGGTTCGGGGAACGTGGGTGCGCTTTCCGGTCGCGTGCGCGTGATCCTCGATCATGGACAGCAGCGACTGGCCCCGGAGCTCGCGCCGGAAAATTTGGGCGGAGTCTCCCGCATACCGAAGCGTTTTGGCGGAGGGTTTCTCTTTTGGACGGCATCGACATTCGACGGCACTGTCAAGTTCTATCGCAGCCCCACGTTCGACGGTGCGCTCGTGCCCATTGCAAGCCTGCCAAGCGCTGTCGTGTCCGTCTCGTTTGCGCCGAAGTCGATCCTCGTGCACATGAGGGATGGTCAGCGCTGGTCGTTTTCGCCAACGACAGGCGAGCGCGTGGCCGTTGATCTGCCAGCGGTCGACGGCATCGCAGCGCTCGACGACGGTCGTGTCCTCGCTTCCAATAGCTTCGGTGCTGTGTTCTCGAGTCTCGACGCAGGTGTGCACTGGACCGAAGTGACGTCGCAACTTCGGAGTACTCCCGAGCGCGTTGCTGTCATCAACGACGAACTCTGGCTCTTCGAGTCGAGTGGTGGTGCGCAAAGGCTCGAACCTTCCGGACACCTGTCCGCCTTTGACCAAGGGCCGGACGAGCCGAAGATCCAAGTCCGTCCGGTCGATCCGCGCTGGCATGACGACTTCCCGCCGCTCTTCCTTGCGGTTCTTGGAGGCGCAGCACTCGACGAGAATACGGCGCTCGTCGTCTCACATGGCGATCTGGTGCGCCTCAACGTGCACACAGGCGAGATCCTGTCGATTGCGGAGGGCAAGTTTCCTCCCGATGCAACCTGCAGCGCTGTTCCCACGAGCAAAGACATTCTGTTTGTGTGCGACAAGCCCGGGAAAAATGGAGCATTCGTCGTCTCTCTTGGAACGGGCTCGGAGAATCCTGTCGTCGAGCAAACGTTTTCTGACGGGGGTTCCTTTTTTGCGTCGGACGACGGCGGACTCGCATTCAACAAGCCGTGCGGTCCATCGGCACCTCCGGCCAACACATCGGCGGCTTGCGTTCGGCAGCCTGGCGGCAGCTGGCGAGAATATGATTTATCCCGTTATCGCAGTGACGGTGGCGCCACGCGCGTCAAGGTGGCTCGATGGGTCTCGCGAGCCGATGGTCGTGCGGTGGCCATCCTGACCGAGCCATCACCAGCCATCTACGATCCGCAGTCGGGCACGCTCGTGCCTCTTGCGCTCGATGCACACGCGATCGAACTTACAGGGACAGGTTGGATGGTTGATACCTCGTGGTCATTCTCGCCCTCGGGAACGCTGCGCGTTTGGTCCGACCAAATGGGCAGCGCCCTCGAGATTGCCAAAGATGGAAGTGTCACTCACTCACCGTACGAGTTCGATGGGTTCGTGTCCTCGGGACCTTATGGTTTTGGACAAAAGGACGGCCGTTATTACCAATCAAGGGATCACGGTGTGACGTGGACTCCCGTGGCGGCGCCACCTTTCGACGCTGTACTCAGCGGCTCTTGCTCGTCGGTGGGCTGTAATCTCGGTGCACTCGATCTCGGTGGCGTTTACATGATTGGCTGGCCCATTCTGCCGCTACCCCAAGCCCCGAACTCCACGGCGGGTGACGCGCCGGATATTGGTCGTGTCAGCCCTGTTGAATTCTCTTGTCGTTCCTCGGGCCCGATCACGAGCAAGGTCCTCGCGCGCACGAAGAATTCACCGGACGATCTCGGTCTCGGCGCCGTACGGCTGCCCTACGCTCCACCCGGCGCCAAAACGGAGTACCGGCGCGCCTTGTTGGGGTTCTTTCGCTCGACGGACAGCCGCAAGCTCATTCCATCCATGCTTTTCGGATATCGAGCATTGGAGAAAAACGGCGTTTTGGAAATCAGAAGTCCGAATAGAAATGTGCGCGATTTACGACAAACGTGGTCGTATGTTGCACCGTTCGATTCACTCGGCGTCGTCAGGACAACCATGATTTCAATGAACGATGTTCTTGCCGCGGCACACGCCGTGGGCATGACAACCGAGGAGTCTCTCTTGAGGAGCCCCGATGGGAATGTACCTATTCCACTGACGTCGCTCGATCCATTGCAGATGGATGATCTCGTGCTCGCGGATTCCCGTAGACTTCTCGTTTATGCGCGCAATGCTCATGGCCACCCACCGCCCACTCCAATCCATGATGGGGCTGTTTATTCGGGAGTGGTCTTGAGTGACACGGAGAGAGCCTTCCTGAAGAGAGACGTCGACAGCGGTGCCTGGCATGCTTTCCAGGTTGGGCGAGCCGGCGTCATCACCGACCTCTTTGACGTGGGTGGGGTACTGAAGACGGATGGCGTCTACGCTATTTTTCCGGCGAATCCGGATGCTCTCGCGATGGGCCCGAACGCGGATCTCGGTGTGATCCGCACGCCGAGCGGCAGCGATCCTCCGTCGGCCATGGATCCCGCCATGCTTTACCTGAGTGGGCAGAAGCCTCGGGTGCTCGCGCCGTGGTCCACGCTCACGCTTGCCACCAAGGAGGTGTGCAAACGCGACACCGGCTACCGGGCAACACTCCAGACAATTGGACCATGGGTGAGCATGGCATCCTCTGACCTTCGCGTGCAGGATGCAGCCATGCTTGCGCGCGTGAAGTGGAGTGAAAAGCGCGTGTGCCTCGAGGGGTTGGAAGTGCGCTTGCCCGATGTGCCCATCCCCGGGCCGGACGGCATCGAGAGATCCGAAATTAAAACCAAGCTCGTCTCGCTCGGCAATACCTTCGCGCGCGTGGGTGTGGACGAGGGCATCGAGTGGCGCCAGCCCCTCGAGTGCTCGATTGTCCCGCGCTGACGTCTAGCCCGGATCATTCTAGGGCGCGCGCGGCCCGTCGTCGCGAGGCGAGCCCGTGCTAAGAAGGTCCGCATGCCTCAGACGTGCGATTTTCTGGTGATCGGAAGCGGGATTGCGGGCCTCTCCTTCGCGCTCGAAGCCGCTGAACACGGCGAAGTCATCGTCGTCACCAAGCGCGCGACGGATGAAGCGAACACCACGGGCGCGCAGGGCGGGATCGCTGCCGTGCTCGCCGATGGCGACAGCTTCGACGCGCACATCAAAGACACGTTCATCGCCGGAGCCGGAATCAACCATGCGCGCGCCGTCGAGATCTGCGTGCACGAAGGGCCCGATCGCATCCGAATGCTGCAAGAGATCGGAGCGAAGTTCGACGCGGCCGAACATCACGAATCGAGCGAGGTGCGTGGCACGGATCTCGATCTCCATCTCGAAGGAGGTCACAGCGCGCGCCGCATCGTTCACTCGGCGGACATGACCGGTCGTGAGGTCGAGCGCGCGCTCGTGGAGGCCGCTCTGCGCAAGCCGAACATCCGGCTGCTCGAAGAGCACATGGCGATCGATCTCATCACGCTCGCCAAATTCGGTGGCCCGGAGATCTGCGCGGGCGCCTACGCGCTCGACGTCAAAGCCGGCAAGGTCATCACGATCCTTGCGCGCGCAACGGTGCTCGCGTCTGGAGGAGCAGGGAAAGTCTACCTCTATACGACGAACCCGGACGTCGCCACCGGCGACGGTGTCGCGATGGCGTTCCGCGCGGGCGCCGAGATCGCGAATATGGAATTTTACCAGTTTCACCCAACTTGCCTTTTCAGCCCGCAAGCCAAAAATTTTCTCATCACCGAGGCGCTTCGCGGCGAGGGCGCCATCCTCCGCAGGAAGAACGACGGCCAGCCGTTCATGAAGGAGTACGACGCGCGCGCCGAGCTCGCGCCGCGTGACATCGTTGCTCGCGCGATCGATCACGAGATGAAGCGCAGCGGGGCCGAATACGTCCTGCTCGACATCACGCACCGCGATCCGGAGTTCGTGAAATCACACTTCCCCGGCATCTATGCAAAGTGCAAGCAATATGGGATCGACATCACGACCCAACCGATCCCGGTGGTCCCGGCGGCGCATTTCTGCTGCGGTGGCATCACGACGGATCTCCGCGGGCGTACGAGCATTCCGGGCCTCTGGGCCATCGGCGAGTGCGCGCACACGGGGCTTCATGGAGCGAACCGCCTTGCGTCGAACTCGCTGCTCGAAGGGCTCGTCTTCGCGCATCGCGCCGCCGTTGCTCTCTCCACGATCGATCGATCTGCGCCGTTCCCCGAGGTGCCCGAGTGGGACGTTGGCGAGGCCGTGCCGAGCGACGAGGCCGTCGTCATCACGCAGAACTGGGACGAGCTCCGACGCTTGATGTGGAACTACGTTGGCATCGTCCGCTCGGACAAGCGCCTGCGTCGCGCTGCGCGCAGAATCGCGCTCCTCCAAGAAGAGATCGCCGAATATTATTGGAAGTACTTCGTTACGCGCGACTTGCTCGAGCTGCGCAACATCGCCACCGTCGCGCAGCTCGTCGTCGAATGCGCTGCGGCGCGCCGCGAGAGCCGCGGTCTGCATTTCACGCTCGACCATAGAGAGCTCGATCCGAAGCTGGCAGGCGACATCACGGTCAAGCGCGGGGTGCCCGCGCATTTCGCGTCCATCAAGCCGCCAGCGTTGCACAACATCGGACGGTGAGCGTGGATCGTAGTTCGGACGCTCCGGAGGCACGGCCTCTGTCATTTCTCGGCGCGGCGGGTTTCTCGCTCGCGGTCGTCCTCTTGTTGCAGCTCTCGCTGTCGATCACGGAAGCGGCGCACCCCGGTGCCGTGACGGATCTGGTGAGCGTTGGGACGTGCAACTTGCTCGCCCACGCGATCGCGCTCTTCGCCATCATGCGTTTCTACGAGCCCTCCGGATCGATCCGCAACGTTCTCGCGCTCCGCAGGGCGCCGCTCTTCGCGCTGCTCCTCGCAGCCGTTGTTGGTGCGGGGCTCGCGCCTGGTGCGTCGTGGTTGAGCACCCTCGTTCAACATCGGTTTCCACCGTCTGCGGAGGAGACCGAGCTCGTGGAAAAGCTCTTTTCAACCGCCACGATCGGGCGGCGTGTCTCGCTCTTCGTGGTCTTGGTGTTCGTCATGCCTGCGTGCGACGAGCTTCTGTTTCGAGGCGCGCTCTTCACGCTGCTCAAACGAGGCCGCCGTGCAGAAATCGTCGTCGTCGCAACCTCGGCGTACCACGTGTTCACCGGTGGCATGAACCCGCGCGGGATCCTCGCGACGCTCGTGATGGCGATCGCACTCGGATGGATACGTGCGGTGACGGGCAGCGTTTTGCCGGCACTCGCGTGCAGCATGGTGTTCTTCGGAATGGAAGTCGTGCCTGTCTCACTTGGGTGGGAGGAGCCGGCGTGGAGGCTGCCGATCGTTTTCGCTGGGATCGGCGCAGCGCTCGTCGCCGTTGTCGGCATCGCGCTCATCAGTCGCCGAAGCGCCTGCGTCACAGACGCGCGTCTCGCCGACAGATAGACCGCTTTCGATTTGCCGCGATCTCATCGTTGGGGCCTGCGGTGCGGTCCTCAAAGCCAATCAAGGCTATTCCGGTCCGCTCCTCGGCCCCGCCGGGAACCCCGAGCAGGTTGCGGACCGAGTATTTTGGCCGAGTTGCGAGTAGCGCGAGGCGCTCCAACGAGGGCTGCTTTTGCAGCTCGAGGAGGAGCAACGAAGCGATGCGACGCAAATCGACCAAAAGACGACGGGAGCAACCTTCGAGGGGTTCCTAACCTCGCGTCAACTTGAAAGCGGTTTGAAAGCGGTCTGGTGGCATCCAAAGCGCCACGCCGAGACGAATCGCTACGACGACGCGCATGGTCCGAGAGATGCGTTTTCATGCATGATGCATCGGCATCGACGTTGCACTGCGCGCGCCGCGACGCATTCGGTCCGCGTCATCGAAGGAGTTTCGAGCATGCGCTATCTCGCTACTGTCATCAGCCTGGCATCGGCTGCTCTTGTCGCAGCTTGCGGCGGTTCGAACAACGAGCCGCCAAAGGAGCCAGCAAGCGAAGTCGTCTCGCCGTCGATGGCGGCACCTGCACCCACAACGCCGCCGCCTGATGGTATGGCGACGACAACGCCTGGCATGACTGAACCGCCATCGGGTTCATCCACGCCGGGCACGACGGGAACAACGACAGCAACGTCGCAGGGTCAAAACACCGCGACCGACATGAGCATGAGGAATACGAGGCTGTCGGACGCCGAGATCATCGGAATTGAATCCGCGTTGAACAAGGGCGAAATCGAGCTCGCCGAGCTTGCCGTGAAAAATGCCAAGACCGCGCAGGTGAGGAACTTCGCGACGATGATGATAAACCAGCACAAAGCAGCGGAGACGAAGATGAAGAAGGTTGCGCAGAGCGCGAGCCTTCTACCGAGCGACACCGACACGTCGACTCAGTTGAAGACCGAGGTCCAGTCCACGGCGCAAACGCTGAAGACGCAAAAGGGTGCGGACTTCGACAAGGCGTACATGGATTCGCAGGTGAAGATGCATAAGGACGCTCTCAATACGATCGACAACAAGCTCGTGCCGAGCGCGACGAACTCCGAGCTCAAAGATCATCTGACCGACGTGCGCAAGCACATCGTCCTTCACCTCACGCACGCGGAGCACATCGCCGACAACCTCGCGACCAACAGCGCGGCACTCAAACCAAAGAAGTAGCCAGAGCGACCGCTTTCAAGTGCGGTCAGGATTGGTAAAGCGGTTCGATGAGGGCGAAGCGAACCGCCGGCGAAAGCCGGTAGCGGGTGCGTCCGTGTTCGCCGACATCGCGTACGCGTTCAATCGACGACGGGTCGCCGATGAGATCACGCACGCGGGACATGAGCACGCGGACACGATGTTCTGCGTCCGCCGACTCGGGGCCTGGACCACCCGCGGCGCGCAGGATCTCGTCGGCGGAGAGGCCTTCGCGTGCGCGCCGGAGCAGCTGCACGACCAACGGCTCGAGCGCACGACGCCGCTCGAGCGAGACCTCGCGGCCGTGGATGCGAAGTTGGTGCGTGGTCGTGTCGACGATGAGATGCGCTCCCTCCGTTGCGATCGTCATCTCCGTTGATCGTACGCGCGAAACGCCCTGCGGCGTGGTCACGTAGATGAGCGCCTCGCTGTCGGGAAGCCTATCGAGATCGGTCAAGTCGTCAGAGCTCGCGAGCTGCGCGACGCTCTGCACCGACGCTCGCGAGGGTGGAGGCACGCTCGGGAACGAGCCGCGTGACGGCGGCGGCGCGTTCGGGCGCGATCCCGGGACACTTGGAGGCGGAGGCGCCGTGCCGGACATGAGTACGGCGAGGATCTTTTCGGCGTACCGCACGACGCGACTGTCGCCGCTCTTCAGTGCGTTCTGCCAGAGGATGGCGCTCGGCTGGCGATCAGGGAAAATCCAACCGTGCCGATCGCCCGAGAGGGCGGCCCGCTCGGTTGCCATGCGTGAAGTCTCTGCGTCCCCGAGCGCGGCTGCGCAGCGCGCGACGACGAGATTGAGCGTGCCCGTGACGAACGCGTCGGGCAAACGTTCGACGTGCGGTAGCGCCGTTTCGAGTGCTTCGCGTGTACTGCCGCACGCTTCGAGGGTTCGAGCGCGCGTAAGAGCGAGATCTTGATCGTCGATCGCTTCGACCTGAGAGAGACTGGTGCGAAGCATGTCCGTCTTCACGAGCCACTGCGTGGCCGCTTGCGTGCGCCCCAACATGGCGAGAGCAAGCGTGCGATGACCAGCGAGCTGATAATGGAGAGTTGGATGTTCGACGTCGCTGAGCGCGACGTGTCCGTCGTCGAGCGCCTGGAGCGCAGCGGCTGGACGATCGGCGGTGATCTCGACGATGGCGAGCACGTCGTAAGCGTCCGCGTGTCGCCAGCCAGCGGCAATTTCACCCGCGATCTGGCAAGCGCTCTCGGCGTTCACGCGCGCATCGTAGAATTGGCCAATGGAGCCGAGCGCAATCGCGAGGTTGCCGTGCGCGCGCATGGCCGCGAGGCCCCGAGCGGCCGAGCGCCGGAGCGCAACGCCGTAATGGTTCGCGGCCGCACGCGGATCGGCGAGGCGCATCGCAAGGTGACCGAGCGCCATCGACACGGCCACGCGCCACACGCCATCTTCGATGCGCTCGGCAACGTGTTCCGCCAGGCGCAGCGCTGCTTGGGCCTGCATGACGTGGTTCAATCGCAGATCCAGTTGCGCGGAGGCCAAGTGCATGTCGAGCTGCTCGCGAAGCCCGGAGCCTCGCGGCGCGATGGCGAGGGCACGCGCGGCCTGACGAAGTTCGGCCTCCGCGTGGGTGGATCGGTTTTCGGCGATGCAGAGAATCGTACGCTCGATGGCGAGCCGGGCGGCGTCGAGTGGGTTCCACGACGATGGCGAGCTAGGCAAGAGCGCGGCGAGCTCGCGTGCCTTATCGAGCTGGCCCGTTTCCCGATACGCGCGCAGAAGACGAACGGCGAGCGCGGGCTCGAGGCGCGCGCGACCGTTCAGAAGTTGCTCCGTCCACGTCACGAGGAACTGCGCCTGATCGGCAGCCGCGAGGCGATCGAGCAACTCCGTTGCCGCGTCAATGGGCACGCTGTCCACGTTCGCGGGCAACGGCGTCGCGGACGTGGCGAGGCTCGATCGCGCCGACGCGGGCGGCGCGCTTGCACGCTGTGACGGTGGCGGCGCGCTTGCGCGTTGTGAAGGCGGCACGCTTCGACGTTGCGGTGGACTCGTGGTAGCCGGCGGCGTTGCCGATGGCGTTCGCGGTGGCGGGATGGTGGGAAGGAAGGCGCGGCGCGCCATCGAAAAATTCTACAGCCTGCACGCTCTTATCTCCAAGTCCTGAAACGTCCCCGCTTAACTCTTTGATTAAAAAGACGCGACGCGTTGATGGCCGTGCAATAAACGCGGCGCGGCAGTGTGCGGGGCCGTCTGGTTTCACGTGTCGCGCGCTTGGAGTAGCGTGCGCCTCCTCGTGACTCAGATGAACCTCGTGCAGGCGATCAACGACGCGCTCCGCATCGAGATGAAGCGTGACGATCGCGTGATCGTGCTCGGCGAAGACGTCGGCCGCGTGGGTGGAGTCTTTCGCGTGACGCAAGGACTCTGGGACGAGTTCGGAGACGATCGCGTCATCGATACGCCGCTCTCGGAAGGCGGCATTGTCGGCACGGCCATCGGCATGGCGCTCTACGGCCTCGTGCCGGTTGCTGAAATCCAGTTTGCGGATTTCATCTACCCCGGTTGCGATCAGATCGTCAGCGAATTGGCGAAAATGCGCTGGCGATCGGGCGGCGAGTACGCATCCAAAATGGTCGTACGCACGCCCGTGGGGGGTGGAATTCGCGGTGGCATCTACCACTCGCAATCACCCGAATCGCTCTTCATCCACGTGGCGGGGCTCAAAGTCGTGTGTCCGTCGAATCCGTACGACGCCAAGGGGCTTTTGCTCGCGTCGATTCGTGATCCCGATCCCGTGCTCTTCTTCGAATCCAAACGCATCTATCGCGCGGCTCGCGGCGAGGTGCCTCCAGGCGATTACGTCGTCGAGCTCTCGAAGGCGAAGGTCGTTCGCGAAGCGCGGAAGATGGATCGCGCCGTCACGATCCTCGCGTGGGGTGCCATGCTGATCGAAGCGATGACTGCCGCAGATAGCGCGCAAGAAGAGGGCATCGAATGCGAGATCATCGACCTTCGCACGCTATGGCCCGTCGACATCGAGACCATCGCGAAGAGCGTCAGAAAAACCGGTCGCGTCGTCGTCGTGCACGAAGCGCCGAAGACGTGCGGATTCGGCGCGGAGCTCGTTGCACTCATCAATGAACACTGCTTCCTTCACCTCGAAGCGCCGCCCGTTCGAGTGACGGGTTTCGACACGCCGTTTCCGTACGCGCTCGAGATGGATTACCTGCCCCTTGCGCGCCGGATCCTGCCGGCCATCATCGGGGTGTCGCGCTTCTGAAGCGCAAAGAATCATTTCTGATTCCATAAGAGAGAATTGTGTGATTCCCATTTCCTTTTCCCTTTTTCCGTCGGAGCCTGCGCGATGAAAACCCATGAGCAAACCGTTCACGAGCAGTTCGATTCTCGGGCTCAGGCTTACCTGACCAGTGCGGTGCACGCAGAAGGGCCGGACTTGGTTCGTGTTCGCGAGCTCGTTGCAGCATCGATTCCGGCCGAGGGAGTCGGGCTCGATCTGGGGTGTGGCGCGGGTCACCTCTCTTTTGCGCTGGCGCCGCTCGTTGCACGCATCGTTGCCGTGGATGCTTCGGAGAGCATGCTTGCCACGGTGAGCCATGCTGCGGCCGATAAGGGCGTCGAGACGCGGCGGGCCGTTGCCGAGAATATGCCCTTCGAAGACGCCACCTTCCACTTTGCGGCAACCCGTTACAGCGCGCATCACTGGACGGATCTCTCGCGTGCGATGGACGAAATGCGACGCGTCGTGAAACCGGGAGGATATCTTTGCGTCATCGACACCGAAGCGCCTGCCCACCCGCTCGTCGATACCCATTTTCAGACAATCGAGTTCTTGCGCGACCGTTCGCACGTGCGGGTTCGATCGGCAACCGAGTGGCGGCGCGAATTCGACCGTGCGGGTGTTGACATCCTCGAGGATGGGCACTGGCCCGTGCGTATCGAGTTCGCAAGTTGGGTGGAACGCATGCGCACACCGCAGGTCAAAGTTGACGTGCTTCGCACGCTGCAGGCGGAAGCCTCGCGCGAAGTCCGTGAAGCGTTGTCGATCGAGGCAGACGGTTCTTTCACGATGCGTACGTGTCTGTTTTGGGGTCGTGTGCGACGCTGATCGATGCCGGCGGTCCGCGTCGACAGGTTACGAAATGCGTTCTAAAGGGAAGTTGAAATGTCTCACTGGGAATTCAAATTGCCGGATATTGGCGAAGGCGTCACCGAAGGGGAGATTGTTGCATGGCACGTCAAACCGGGCGACGCGGTGACCGAAGACCAACCCATGGTCGAAATCATGACCGACAAGGCAACGGTCACCATCACGTCGCCAAGAGCGGGCCGTGTGGTGGAGACGCATGGTGCGCCTGGAGCCGTCGTGCAGGTTCATGGCGTCCTCGTCGTGTTCGATCTCGAAGCAGGTGCGGCTAGCCATGAATCCCACCCGAGTCATGAATCCCACCCGAGCGGCAACGGACACGCCGCGGGAACGGTCGAAGCAACTGCCGAACATGCAACGGGCTACTTCAACGACAAGCCGCTCGCGACACCTGCGACGCGCAAACTCGCGCGCGACATGAACGTCGATCTTCGCGCGGTCCCACCCACGGGTCCGCAGGGCCGCGTCACGAAGACCGACGTCGAGACCTTCGTGAGCGCCCCCGCTGCGCCCGCGCCCGCGCACAAGGCCCCCGAGCATGCGGCCTTCGAAGAGCGCATCCCGTTTGCGGGTGTCCGTCGCAAGATCGCTCAGAATGTGGCGCAGGCAAAGCGCACGGCCGCGCACTTCACGTTCGTGGAGGAATGCGACGCGGCGGCGCTCAAGGCACTTCGCGCGCGCCTCAAGCCTCAGGCCGAGGCACGCGGAGTCAAGTTGACGTTTTTGCCATTCGTGGTGAAGGCCGTTGTGGCTGCGTTGAAGAAACACCCTATTCTCAACAGCGCACTCGACGAGACAACGAGCGAAATCGTTTATCATAAGGTTTACAATATCGGTATTGCGACTTCGACGGACGCGGGACTCCTCGTGCCCGTGGTCAAAGATGCCGATCGGCGAAGCCTGCTCGAGATCGCGCGTGAAATCGAGAGGCTCGCGAGCCATGCGAGGGCCGGTAAATCGAAGGTAGAGGATCTGTCGGGTTCCACTTTCACGATTACTTCACTCGGCGCCGAGAGCGGACTTTTCGCGACTCCGATTCTGAATTTCCCTGAAGTTGGGATTCTTGGGGTTCATCAGATAAAACAAAAACCTGTCGTGCGCGACGGCCAGATCGTGATTGGAGACGTGATGCTCCTGTCGCTCACGTTCGATCATCGCATCGTGGATGGTCGCGTGGGCGCCATGTTCGCATACGAGGTCATTCGGTATCTACAAGATCCCGATTCCCTATTGCTCGAAACTTAATGTGCCCCCTCCGCGCGTCTCGCTTCGCTCGCCGCGCGTGCTCCCCCCGGCCTCGTGCTCGTCGGGGCCGAAGCGGCCCCTCCTGCGCGCGGGACGGGGGAGCCGTAACGTGAGACTCGATCGCGCGGACAGGGAAGCTACAAGAAGAAGGTATGAAGAAGCGCACGGATTACGTGGTCGCAGGCATTGTCTTCTCTACCAAGAAGAAGCTCTCCGAGCACTGCTCGTCCATTCTACGAAAATACTCATTGAATGATGACGTGAATGATGATGACGCGGCGTTCCTGCATTCGCTGCTCGAGCGCCATCCGGAGCGAGATCAGAAAGTCGGTGTCGGCGTTCGCAGATTCTTTGTCGGTCCTAATGATTACGGACGTAAGTGCTTCTGGCTGGAGCGCGTGGACGGGACCAAAACGGACTTCAGCTTTATGGCATGCATCACGCCGCCAAGACATGAGGATGACGTGAGGCAAGCGCTTCGTTCTCTGATTGAAAAACAGATCATCGCCTTTCGAGATCGTGCCTTTGCAGTCATACGACACGTTCCATGTGCAATCACGGGCGAACTCGTGACGACGGACGATGCGCATGTCGACCATCAACCTCCGACGACGTTTGACGAGCTCGTGAAGCGATTCCTCGCGGAACGCTCTATGACCTTTGGAGACGTTGCAATTGTTCCTACCGCCGACGGAGACACTGTTTGCAGGCTCGTCGACGACGCTCTTGCGCGAGCATGGATGGCATTCCACGAAGAGAATGCCGTGCTCCAGATCGCAACCAAGAGAGCGAACTTTTCGCAGGGTAAGGGATGACTTAGCTGCGGGCTTCCCCGGCGGCGCGCAGGAAGGCGCCCACGGCGCCGTAGGCGCCGGAGACTGGGGCGCCTGACGAGCACCGCCCAGGGGAAGCCGCGGAGCGAGCGGAGCGAGCGCGCGGATGGGGCTCCTCTACTTATTGCTTCGATCGATCGCGACGTAGAGCGTGCTTCCTTCGCGCTTGATTTGAAGGAGCACGGGCCTGTTCTCTGGGGCGGCTTTCACCTTGTTCGCCAGATCCGCGCTCGTGCGCACCGCCTCGCGATTGACTTCGAGGATGACGTCGCCGGGGAAGAGTGATCCTTCGGCGGCGCTGCCCGGTGTGACGCGTCGAACGACGACGCCTCCACCTTCGGCGTCTTGCACCGAGAGGCCGAGCGTGCCGCGCTGCTGTGTGGAGGGCGATGACGGCCCCTTCGCTGTGTCTTCGTCTTTGAGAGCATCGAGCGTGGCGCTCACGGTCTTCTCCGAGCCACCGCGCCATAGCTTCACGTTCACCTTTTTACCCGGTGCGTGCGAGGCAACGATGCGCGGCAGATCCTGTGCATGACGCACTTCGGTGTTGTCGACGGCCACGATGACGTCGCCATTCTTGATGCCGGCAGCGTCGGCCGGCCCGCCCTTCTCCACGTCCGCCGCGAGAGCACCGTGCGGAGTCGGAAGCCCCATGGCTTTGGCGAGCGGTTCATCCACCGGCTGAATGCGCACGCCGAGCCGGCCGCGGCTCACGTGGCCTTCTTTGACGAGCTGCGGGAGCACGGCGCGAAGTGCGTCCGACGGGATCGCGAAGCCGATGCCGTGTCCCGCCGGGTTGATCGCGGTGTTGATCCCAATCACCTGCCCGCGTGCGTCGAACAACGGTCCGCCGCTGTTGCCCGGGTTGATGGATGCGTCGGTCTGGATGAAGTCGTCGTACGGGCCAGCGCCGATGGTGCGCCCCTTCGCGCTCACGATGCCCATGGTCACGGTGTTGCCGAGACCGAACGGATTGCCGATCGCAACGACGTACTCGCCAACTTGAAGGGCATCGCTCGAACCGAGTTGCACGAACGGAAGATCCTTGGCGCCTTCGATCTCCAACACGGCGAGATCGAGCCGCGAGTCGCGGCCGCGCACCTTGGCTTTGAACTCGCGCTCGTCGACGAGCTTCACGCGCACGGTGTCCGCGCCATCGACGACGTGAGCGTTGGTGACGACGTGACCTTGTCCGTCCACGAGGAAGCCCGAGCCGAGCGCGCGCTGCTTGTGCATCATGCCCGGACCCTGCGGGACGCCTCCCGGCCCGCCGCGGAAAAAGAAGTCGAAGGGCGACTCGGAATCGGGCATCTGCGTTTCTTGCTCGACCGTGACGTTGACCACGGCGAACTTCACTTTCGCAACGAGCGCCGCAACGTCAGGAGCCGCTCCGTTGTTGACGACGGTTGCGGAGCTCAATGTGGTTGATGCCGGGGCCGTGGCAGCATGCTCGCCCGCAGGCGGGGCAGATCGGCATCCGCCAAGGGCGAGCATGCCCGCTACAAGAGGTGGAACGATCTTGAAGGTGTGCTGACGAGCGAAGGATCCCATGGGAACGACAACCCGCAGCAAACGTCGATCCTTCCTCAACGCGTCCGAGAGTGCGCTGCGCTTCTGCATGCGGCGGCAAAGACGGGATTGTCGAGAGCCCTTCCTGTCAACTCGGAGTGAGGCTAAGGTCTGCCCCCACGATATGCTCGACGACGTACAGAAAGACTTACTCTCCTCGATCGCCAAGGCCCACGAGGCACTCAAGCGGGATCTCGTCAGGCTGCGTGCGGGACGCGCCAACGCGAGCATGCTCGACGGCATTCGTATCGACTACTATGGGTCCATGACGCCGCTTTCGCAGATGGCAAACGTCGCCGTGCCCGAGCCGCGCATGCTCACGGTCAAGCCGTGGGACAAGAGCATGATCAAAGCGGTGGAGAAGGCGCTTCGCGAGAGCGAGCTTGGCCTCAATCCGCAGACCGACGTCGATATCATTCGCATTCCGTTGCCGCCCCTGACGGAGGAACGCCGCCGTGACTTCGTGAAGATTGCACGCAAATACGGTGAGGAGTGCAAGGTCGCCATCCGCAAAGCCCGCCACGAGGCGCTCGACATGCTGAGCGAGATGGACTCCTCGGGTGCGGCACCAACCGATGACGTCGACCGCGCCAAGCGCAAGACGGAGGACACGGTCACCGATGCAGTGAAGGCCGTTGATGGGTTTATTGGTCAAAAAGAAAAAGACATTATGGAGGTATGACTCGAGGCGGGAGGGTGCGTCTGCAAAGTCTGTCTTCGTTTTTTCCGGTCGATGCCGCCTTGACATCGGTGTCATCGGCGGGCCTGATGAGGCAATGGAGTCGTGAGTTTGATGCGGGCAATCGCAGCAGGGGCAAGCGACGTCGGGCTCTTGAGAGAGCACAACGAAGATTCCTTTATTGTCTTGAAGGAATACGATCTCTTCGTCGTGGCCGACGGCATGGGCGGACACCGTGCGGGCGACGTCGCGTCGAAACTCGCCACAGAAACCATTAGCGAGTTCTTCAAGTCCACGGCAAACGACGACGTCACGTGGCCTTTCCACTTCGACACGAATCTGTCGGAAGAAGAAAATCGGCTGCTCACCGGGATCCGCGTCGCGAACCGCCAGATCTTCGAGCGCAGCACCCATTCACGTGAGTATCACGGCATGGGCACCACCGTTGTCGGCGCGATGTTCAGCGGGCGCAAGAAGCGCATGTACATCGGCCACGTCGGTGATTCGCGGTGCTACCGCGTGCGCGACAAACAGATTCAGCAGCTTACGCGCGACCACTCGCTCATCAACGACTACTTGCTCGCGATGCCGGAGCTGACCGACGAGCAGCGCAGCGAGCTACCGAAGAACGTCATCACGCGCGCGCTCGGTATGCAGGATCAGGTCGTCGTCGATCTTCAACACGACGATCCGCGACCGGGCGATATCTACGTGCTCTGCTCCGACGGTTTGTCGGGCATGGTGGCGGACGACGAGATCCTCACGATCGTCAACGCCACCACGGACATCCGTGAAGCATGCATGCAACTCATTGCTCGCGCGAATGAACACGGTGGCGAAGACAACGTCACGGCCGTTCTCATCGGCATCGAAGGCGAGGAAACAGCCGTAGACACACCAGTCCACGAGGCCGCGCCCAGCACCGAACCCGCGCCGCCGGATACCGCGTCTTCCCCTGCGCTCGAAGACGCGAAGGACACGAAGCCGCCCCCCAAGGGCGACTGATTCGTCAATTGCCGTGATCGCCCGACATGGTACCAGGCGGCTTGCGGCGGCCTTCGCATTCATGGCGCTTCGCTGCAGCGCCGAGCACGAGGTGAATTACACGCCCGAGAGCGACGCGCATTTCGTAAACAGCGTGGGCGGCGCATATGTCGCCACATCGTCGCTCGGCGAAGTCACGATGCTGCTTTGCGAAGATCCGACTGCTGATGCCGCGTCCGTCTGCGTCGCACCCGCCATAGGCACGTCAACGAGCTGCTCGTATACGTGTCACACGATCCGCAGCGAAAGCGCATCCGCCGAATCGCTCGACGGAAATGGGTGTTCGTGTGCGAACGCGGACGCGCAGCTCCCAGTCATCATCACAATCAACTTTGCGGGCAGCGAGGCACAAGTCCACGCAGTGCTTCAGGTGACACCTGCGGACAACGATCCGTACGGCGCACCATGGCGCATCTTGCCGATTCAAACCAACGATGCGTCGAATATCGGAGTCAAGGGTTACTTCATGCAAAACGACATGATCGTTGACGTTCAAGTCGTTGGTTCACCGGGCAGCCTCAGCGAGAAGCTCCGCTTCACACGCGATCCGAATGGATCTGGTTGCTGATCGCTTCGACTTTGTCCCTGAATTCCGGCCGAGGCGGCGAGAGCGCGTTTTATGTGGAGCCTCCTCGTTGACATTGACGTGGTCGTTTGACGGCGACGGCGACGTGAACGAAACAACCAGTTCGTCGCCGTCGCCGTTCACGTCAAACGTCAAAGTCAACGATCACGCTGACGAGTTGCCGCGATCTCATGGACTCGGAACTGCATCGTCGCGCTGGGCCGGGGTGGGATATCTCCATTACGAATTGCCAATGCGCTTTCGAGTCGACGTGAGCCCCTGCCCCGTCTACCAAGGAATGATCCACGGAGTTGCCTTTCATGCACGAGCTTCTCGAGATTTTTCGCGCCCTCACCAAAAACCTTGATCAGTTTACGGCCGCACACGGGAACACAACGTACGTCATCTTGATGACGATCGTGTTCTGCGAAACGGGGCTCGTCGTGATTCCGTTTTTACCCGGTGACTCACTGCTCTTTGCTGCCGGCGCCGTGGCTTCGCGCGGCATCCTGAACCCCGTTCTCCTCGCCCTCGGCCTCATGGCCGCTGCGATCATTGGCGATACGGTCAACTACCACGCCGGAAAAATCTTGGGCCCGCGCGTCATGAAGAGTGAGACGTCGCGGTTCTTCAACAAGAAGCACCTCGACAAGACTCACCGCTTCTTTGAGAAATACGGCGGCAAGACCATCATTTTGGCGCGTTTCGTTCCCATCGTGCGCACGTTCGCACCCTTCGTCGCCGGCGCCGGCGCAATGGATTACCGCCACTTCATTGTCTACAACGTCGTTGGGGGTGTTGCGTGGGTCTCGCTCATGCTCGGTGCGGGATGGCTTCTTGGTCAGGTGCCGTTCGTCAAAGAGCACTTCGAGATCATCGTTGTCGCCATCGTCGTTCTGTCGGTGATGCCGATGTTCGTCGAGTGGCTGCGCGCCCGCGGCAACAACAAAGAAGCACAACCAGCTCCACTTCCGAAGTAGTCAGGAAACGCGGGGTCCAATGTCACACGAAGTTGCCGATGGCGAAGTCCCGGGGGATCTTGCGGCGCTGCGCACGGCAATCGAGGCGTGGCGGCAAGGTCCGCTGAACAAAACGCTCTCGAAAATGGCGGCGCGAAAGCCGCGGTTCTCGACGTGGAGCGACGTTGAAGTGCCGGACGTGCTGACGCCAGCCGACGTGAAACTCGACTACCTGCGCGAGCTCGGTCTTCCGGGCGAGTACCCATTCACGCGCGGCGTGCAACCCACGATGTATCGTGGACGCCTTTGGACGATGCGCATGTTCGCCGGTTTCGGCACGCCCGAACACACGAACGAGCGCTTCAAGTATTTACTTTCCCAAGGGCAAACAGGGCTATCGACCGCTTTCGATTTCCCAACTTTGATGGGTTACGACTCCGATAGCCCACGTGCGCTCGGCGAGGTCGGCTTGTGTGGCGTTGCCGTCGACACGCTGCACGACATGGAGATCCTCTTTGACGGGATCCCGCTGGATCGAGTCACCACGTCAATGACCATCAACGGTCCGGCGATCGTATTACTTGCATTCTACATTGCACTTGCCGACAAACGCGGAATAGGGCGGGGCACGATCGGCGGCACGGTGCAGAACGACTGCCTGAAAGAGTTCATCGCTCAGCACGCGTGGCTCGTGCCACCGCGGCCCGCCATGCGCATCGTCACGGACATGATCGAGTTCTGCTCGGCAAACGTGCCGCGCTGGAACACGGTATCGATCAGCGGCTACCACATTCGCGAAGCCGGAGCGACGGCGGCTCAGGAGCTCGCCTTCACCATTGCCGACGGCATCGGCTACGTGGAGTCGTGTCTCGCGCGCGGCCTTCACATCGACGCCTTTGCTCCGCGTCTGTCGTTCTTCTTTGACGTCCACAACGACTTCTTCGAAGAGATCGCGAAGTTTCGCGCAGCGCGCCGCATCTGGGCGCGGCTCATGAAAGATCGTTTCGGCGCAAAGAACGCCGAGAGCATGAAGCTTCGCACGCACGCGCAGACCGCAGGAGTGTCGCTAACGGCGCAGCAACCTCACAACAACGTGGTGCGCGTGGCGCTCCAGGCGCTCGCCGCCGTGCTCGGAGGGACGCAGTCTTTGCACACGAATTCGCTCGACGAAACGTACGCGCTGCCAACCGAAGACGCGGTCACCATCGCTCTTCGCACGCAGCAGATCATCGCCGAGGAAAGCGGCGTCGCGAACACCGTCGATCCGCTCGCCGGCTCGTGGTTCATCGAGGATCTCACGAACAAGCTCGAAGCCGAGGCCATGGCATACATCAAGCGCATCGACGAGATGGGCGGGATGGTCGCGGCCATCGAAAAGGGCTACCCGCAGCGTGAGATCGCCGCGAGCGCTTACCGCTTCCAGCGCCAGCTCGAGGCGGGCGAGCGAATCATGATAGGCGTCAACAAATATGGTGACGCGACGGATCGCAATGCGAAAATTCCACTCCTTGTCATCGATGAAGGAGTGCAAAAATACCAGGTCGAAAATCTTCGCCGCGTGAAAGAGACACGCGATGCGAAGAGCGTCACTCTCTCGCTCGAGGGCGTGCGCAAGGCTGCCAAGGAAGGCCAAAACCTGATGCCGCCCATCATCGAGGCAGCGAAGGCCTACGCTACACAGCAGGAGATCTGCGACGTGCTTCGCGACGCCTTCGGCACGTACACGGACCCCGCAGAATTCTGACAGCGCAACCTTTTGGTTGCGCAGCGCAGGCCCCAACGAAGAGATCGCGTCAAAGCGGAAGCGGGCTGATGCGAGAGGCGATCTCTTCGCCCTGCTTGATCGCATCCGGCATTCCCGATCCGATGTAGCCGTTGCCACCGATGTAAAGGCCGGGCAGCGCATCGAGTCGCGTGCGAAGTTTTGTCATGCGCTCGAGATGACCCACGGTTGGCTGCGGAGTCGCGCGAAGGAAACGGAAGACTCGGGCGAACGCGGGCGCGCTCGTGACACCGAGAAGATCGGCGAGCTGTTCGCGTGCAATCTGTACGAGCGCTTCGTCGGTGCGCTCAAGGATGTGTTCCGCGCGCGCACCGCCGAAGAACACGCGAAGGAGCACCTGGCCTGGAGGCGCGCGATGGTCCCATTTGCTCGACACGAATGTGCCGGCGACAATCGGCCGTCCTTCGGCATGCGGGACGAGGAAGCCCACCGAGTCGAGCGGAAACGGGACGTCTTCCGTGCGGTATGCAAGGAACGCGGTGGCCGTGGACACGTAACCCGTCGCGCCAAGAATTCTCTCGAGATCGTCGTCGACACCGTGGAGCATCTGCGCGGCGGCGTGAGCGGGAACGGTGAGCGCGACGTCGTCGGCAAAAAGTGTGTCTGCCTCCGTCTCGACGACCCACCGCCCGCGATCGTCGTTCGGCTCGAGCCGTGCGACTCTTCGAACGGCGTGATCCGTGCGCACCTTGGTATTGCGAAGCTTGTGAGCGACATTGACGACGAGATCGCCCATGCCTCGTTTGAGCGACTGAAACGCGCTTGCTTCACTTTCACCGGATGCTGCCTGCGCTTTGCGTTTCGCGCGCAGGGCTCGCATGGCAAAAATGAGCGATCCGTATTTCTGCTCTGCCTCGATGAGCTGCGGAACACACGTGCGGACGGACAGTTCCTCCGGATCCCCTGTGAAGATACCGCCGAGCAGAGGTCCGACGATGCGCGTGCAGATTTGATCGCCGAGCCGGCGCGAGACGAACGACGCGATGGTTTCGTCGGCGCCGCCCGAAAGATCTTTTCGCGGAATCAACGGCTCGAGCCCCGCGCGAAGCTTGGCGTCGAGCGTGAGCAAATCGGTCTTGATGAAAGGAGAAATCTCGGTCGGGATGCCGAGCACCAAGCCGGCCGGCATGGGGTGCAGACGCCGCTGCCAGACGATGTAGACTTTGCGTGACTCGGGCCGCGTGCCAATGATTTCGTCGCCGAGACCTACGGCCCGCGCGAGTTGCGCTGCGTGCGGCTTGTTCGAGACCCAGGCATCCGGCCCCGCGTCTATCGTGAAACCGTTGTGCGTGACGGTCTGGATGTTTCCGCCGAGGCGCGGAGAGGCTTCGACGAGATGAACCGACAAGGGACAAGACGCACGCTCAAGCGCATACGCCGCAGCGAGCCCGGTGATGCCCCCACCGACGATGACGACGCGCTTCATTTGCAGCATCTCCAGATATTCGGCACATGCGAGTTCGACATCCGCTTATTTCCTTTCAAGCAAGGTGTTCGCAAGTGCTGCGAGAATTGAAATAAGCTCACTCTTGTCGTTCAAGCTTGCACTTCGAGAAAGCGTGATACCGAGCTCGGCTGCCCACGCACTCGCCTCGATATCGAGGTCATAAAGGATCTCGACGTGATCCGCCAAAAAGCCAATGGGCGCGAGGACAACATGCTTTTTGCCGCTCGCAGCAAAGCTCTCGAGCGTGCTCCGCAAGTCCGGTCCGAGCCACGTCGTGGGACGCGTGCTCATGCCCTGACTCTGAAACGCAACGGCGTGATCGGAGAACGCAACGCGTGCGGCAAGCCGCCCAACGACGGCTTCGGCACTTCTACGAAATTCCTGCTCGTAAGGATCGCCAGCCTGGATCACGGAGAGCGGCAGGCTGTGTGCCGTCATGACGAGCGCGGTGCGCGAGCGATTGCCTGAAGGAATGCGCTCGAGAGTCTCCTCGATCTGTGCCGCGAAGAGATCCGTCAGCGCCGGATCTTGTCCCCAGTTCGACGCAGAGACAATCGCGAGCGAGCCATTGCCCACAGCGCGCGCCGCCTCATGCATCGCCGCGCCGTAATCACCCGCCGAATGTTGTGCGAGCGGCACCGCTGCAACGCGGCGCACACCGCTCTCAAAGAGTTCGGCAAGAACGTCTCTGGGATAAGGTCGAAAGTAGCGATTCGCGAGCCGTACGGGGACGCCGAGGCGCGATTGTAATTTGCACGCAAGTTCGCGATTGATGCCGTTGAGCGGCGAGCTCCCGCCGATCGCCTCATAGCGACGCCTCATCTCGGCGAGCATCTCGGGCGGCGCAGGGTTGCCGCGCCGAATGTTTTTCAAGAACTCCGGCAGATCCGAGAGCGCGTCGACAGAGCCGTGCGCAACGACAACGACCGCGTCCGTGCTCATTCAGGGCGCGCGCTCGTGCGGTGAACGAAGTCGATCACGGCTTGTACCGTGGCCACGGGTGTCTCCGGCAAGATACCGTGGCCAAGATTGAAGATGTGACCGCTCCTGCCACCCGCCTGCTCGAGCACGCGTTGAGCATGCGAGAACGCGATCTCGCGCGGCGCGAGAAGCACCGTGGGATCGAGGTTGCCTTGCACCGCGCGATCCGCACCAACTTTCGCCCAGCCCTCGTCGAGGGGTGTGCGCCAATCGAGACCGATCACGGTGCCGCCCGCGTCGCGCTGCGCCTCGAGCAAGTGATACGTGCCCGTTCCAAAGTGGATCACGGGCACGCCGCACGTCTCGATGTCTTTGAGGACGTGCGCGACGTGCCGCTCTACGTAGGCGCGATAGTCGCTAAGAGAGAGCTGCCCGACCCACGAGTCGAAGAGTTGAATGGCGTCCGCGCCCGCCTCCACTTGCTTGCGAAGGAAGCGCCGAACGACCTCCGCGAGCTTGCTCATGAGATCGTTCCACGTCTCAGGATGCTCGTACATCAAGCGCTTGGTCTTTGCGAAGTGGACGCTCTTGCCTCCTTCGACGAGGTAGCTTGCGAGCGTAAATGGCGCGCCCGCAAAACCGATGAGCGGAACCTCGAGTTCCTTCTTGAGCATCCGGATGGTTTCGAGCACGTATCCAAGGCCGTCTTCTGGCTCGATGACGCGCAAGCGATCGACGCCGGCTCTGTCTGCAACGGGCGCATGAATGACGGGACCTTCGCCTTTGGCGAAATCGAACGCCGCGCCCATTGGTTCGAGCGGCAGGAGGATGTCGGCAAAGAGGATCGCTGCGTCCATGCCGAGACGCAGCGGTTGCATGGTGACTTGTGCCGCGAGTTCGGGCGTCCGGCAAAGTTCGAGCATTCCGTACTTCGTGCGTAGCGCGCGGTACTCGGCCATGTAGCGACCCGCCTGGCGCATCATCCAGACAGGCGTAGAGTCCACGGGTTCACGCCGGCACGCGCGCAGAAACCGATCGTTTCTCATTGGGGCCGGCAACGTAGCTCACTTCAGCACGCCCCGACCATTTTCCCGTCCGCAGCGGCAGAGCGAGAGCGCGGATGGGGCTACGTTACCAAATCCAGCGGCGCTCGCGCGCTCCGGCGAGCAGCCGCTCGCGAAAGTCTGGATGCGCGATGGCGACGAGGGCGTGGACGCGCTCGCGGATCGTCTTGCCGTAGAGCGACGCAATACCGAACTCGGTAACCACGAAGTGCACGTCGTTGCGCGATGTTGTCACACCCGATCCGGGCGATAGCTCGACGTCGATGCGAGAGACTTGGCCGTCGTAAGCAGTGGACGGCAACGCGATGATCGGTCTGCCGTCTTCGGCGCGCGCCGCACCGCGAATGAAATCTACTTGGCCGCCGACCCCAGAGTAGAAACGCGAGCCAAGCGAGTCGGCGCACACTTGTCCGGTGAGATCCACCGCGAGCGCAGAGTTGATGGCGACCATGCCGCGATTTTTCGCGATGGTGAACGGATCGTTGACGTAATGCGACGGATGCATCTCGAGGCCGGGATTGTCATGCACGAAGTCGTAGAGCCGGCGCGAGCCCATGACGAAGCTCGCGACGAGTTTTCCGCAGTGCAGCGTCTTTCTTGCATTCGTGATGATGCCGCGTTTGACGAGATCGATGACGCCGTCGGAGAACATCTCGGTGTGGATGCCGAGATCGCGATGGTTGTGCAATTCGTCGAGCACCGCATTGGGGATGCCGCCGATGCCGAGTTGCAACGTGTCACCGTCGCGCACGAGGCTCGCAACGTTGCGACCGATACCGCGTAACGTTTCGGTGATGGCTTCCGATGGGAGCTCGGGCAGCGGGTGATCCACGTCGACGAATCGCGTGATGCGCGAGCAATGGATGAACGCATCGCCGTACGTGCGCGGCATCTTCGGATTGACCTCGGCGATGACGATCTTCGCGGCGTCGACCGCGGGCTTGACGACGTCGACCGAGACACCGAGCGAGCAGTAACCGTGATCGTCCGGTGGTGAAACTTGGACGAGCGCAACGTCGACCGGCAACGGACCACGAAGCAGCGAGGCGACTTCGCTCAGAAACACCGGCGTGAAATCGGCGCGTCCTTCATGGATGGCGACGCGTGCGTTCGACCCAATGAAGAACGCGTTGTGACGCACGTGTCCGGAAAACTCTCGCGCCGTGTACGGAGCACCTCCGAGAGTGATGATCTGGCAAGCCTCGACGTCATGAAGGCTGAGCGCTCGCGCGCAAAACGCTTCGATAAGATCGATCGGTGCCGCGGCTCCGGAACCAATGAACACGCGCATGCCGCTTTGCACGGCGGAAACCGCTTCTTCTGCCGAATGTCGCTCCCTCCGATACGTCACGCACGCACCTCCGAGTTGACTACCTCATCCATGAAACGAACGCCAACCGTAGCATGAGGATCAGGAGGATCAGACAGATAGGGGTTGGCATCCGCCCTGCTCGAGAACAACCCGTATGACGCAGCACGACGGCCGCGAATACAGCTACCACGAGACGGCCGATCCGCACCGGCGCTCGCTATGGATCACCGACGTCGTACTTGGTGGTCAGGACGGGCTCGTCAACGTCCTTGGAGTCATCCTTGGCATCGCTGTCGCAACGCGCAGCATGCGCATCGTGCTCGTCGCGGGGATCTCGGCTGCGCTCGCGGAGTCCGTGTCCATGGCAGCGGTCGCGTACACGTCGTCGGTTGCTCGAGGCGAGCTCTATAAAGCCGAGCGCGCCCGCGAGTATCGCCACATCGAGGCTGTCCCCCAAATCGAGCGTTCGGAGATCCGCGAGATCTATGCGCGCAAAGGTTTCTCGGGTCCGCTTCTCGATCAGATCGTCGCTACGATCACGAACGACAAGAACACCTGGGTCTCCGTCATGATGGCCGAGGAATTCGAACTCGCCGACGTCGATCGCAGAGCGAGCGCACGCTCGGCATTCATCGTGGGGTGCTCGGCGCTCGTCGGCTCGCTCTTGCCGCTCGTGCCGTTTCTCGTGTTGCCCGTCATGCCGGGCGCGTGGGCCTCGGGGACCCTAGCAGCCATGACACTCTTCGCGTTTGGTGCGTACAAAGCGAAACGAACCGTCGGCCGACCACTTCGCGGCGGGCTCGAGCTGGCAGGCATCGGCATGTTGAGCGCGCTCATTGGCTATGCCGTCGGCGTGCTTCTCGCCGTCCCCTAAGAGGGTGTTTACCAGTCAAAGTGGGATTTCAGGGTTGCGTTGTCGATGAGTGCATGATGCACACGTGCAATTCGTTCACGTCGCCGTCGCCGTCAACGACCACGTCAACGAAACGAGGGCACACGATGGCTCTTCGCGCCAGGCGCTCATGAATGTCCGTCGTAGTCGTTGACGTGGAC
>Ga0123357_10000192_pt1 | contig 57301 bp, 35 predicted proteins | sample TergutEmb28metaG_FD_89873 | JGI IMG/M metagenome (GOLD analysis project Ga0123357, IMG submission 89873) | Embiratermes neotenicus P4 segment gut microbial communities from Petit-Saut dam, French Guiana - Emb289 P4 | ecosystem: Host-associated > Arthropoda: Insects > Digestive system > Gut ...
GGCCAGTCCCTCGTCGATCAACGACAAGACATCCTTGGCCTTGCCCTGCTGAATTGCCTCTGATAGTTTCTCAACGGTTGTCATCTTTGTGATTCCTTCTCTTTGTGCTTCACAGATCGTATTTACTTGGGTCGTACGCGTCAGAATCGTCCGCCACCAGGGCGGCGAGTTCCTCGGCTGTTTGCGGCAGGTCGTCGGCGATGCCGGACAGATCGTCCAGCCAAGTCGTTTCACGGTCGTCCAAATCCAGCAGCCCGGCAGCGTGGCCGTCCCGCATGGCCTGCAGCGCCAGCTTGGCGGCTAGCTTTCCGCGCTCGTAGTCATCGTCCTCGCTGATCAACTCTGCGGCGATCTTGACGACGACATCGGGGCGCAATACGTAGGCTTGCGGATCGATCCGCGAATCGGAGTCGGCGTGCAGGTCGCGCAGAAGGCGGGCGGACCCGTCGTCCCTCGCCGTCGCCTCGTTGAACAACCGGCAGTCGTAGGCCAGTGCCTCGAAGCATGCCGTGGGCGCCGGGCCTGACAGCAGCTTGATGTTCTGGATCGACTCGTTACTCCACAGGTCGGCCACGCACCCGGCGATGTTGCCGACGGGCGAAAGGTGGGCGACGGCCGAGGAGCGGCCCTCCATCGCTATGGGGATTCCCGTGATGGCCTTGACGTAGACGCCCTCGTAGCCACAGTCCTTGTGCGGGCCCTTGGCCCCGCACTCGACAGCCACCAGGCTGCGCACCGCCGAAACCACCCGGACGGTAGCGGCGAACACTTTGGGGATGTAGTTGCGCTCGGCCAGCACCATAGCCGTGTTGGCAAAGGCACAGGCCGTGTCACCCGACGCCACGGTATCGGTGCGGTCTGCGATATCCGCGATGGCTGTCCACAGGTGCCGCATGTCCAGCGCGCCAAGCACCGACAGGGCGAAGACCGACTTGGGCAGATCGCAATACATGACGGCTTCGTCGTGCACCGACTTGCCGCCCACGGATTCGATGGCCAACAACTCGGCGCCGACATTGGCCGACCCTTCGAACGTCGCCATGATCTTGTCCCAATGCATCCCGTGCCACATGTGCTCCAGGTCGCGGCCCTCGCGGATGTCCACGGGTGTGATGCGGACAGCGGCTTTGACACCGTCCGACTTCTGGTACTTATCGATCGTTTCAACCACCGCGCGTGTCACCTCGACGCCCCAGTCCGGGTTGAAGGTCATGGGTGGTAGCACTTCGATCTCGGCAACGAAGCCCGGCACCTTAAGGTCGGCGGCTCGTTGGCAGACACCCTCCATGATGGCCCGGTAGTTGCTGAGCACCTCGTCGAAAGTCTCGTCGGTGATCAGCATCGGTGGCAATGTGAAGTTGATCTCGGGATATACAAGTCCCCCGCCAATGGCCAGGCCACTGCGTGTGGTCACCGGGTGGGTGGCATGACCGAACATGAAGTCGTCGGCCTGGGGATATGCCAAAGTATGTTTGAGCATGTGTCTCACTTCCTCGTGGGACGCCTTCATGCGTCCACATATCCACAATGCCCGACGAGTTGGTGCCCAGTCTAGGAGGTTCTTTCGGTCATCGGCAGTTTTGGCAGACGTCAGGCCAGCAGATAACACCCGGTATACGTGATGGTGTCCGGTCCGTAGTAGTACGGCAGGTTGTTGCTGGAGCAGACATCCGAAACCACCAATCCGAAGGCTTCCATCGACGAGATGGCCCGGTCGGGATACCGGCACGGATCGTCCGGGTAGGTGCAGACGGGGCACAGTTTGCAAGCACCGTTGCCCAACGCCACCATCCCGGGGTAGTCGGGTGACAAAACGTCGCGGAAATCGGCCACCAATTCACTTTGCAGGTCGTTGGCGGTCATCATGGCCTCATAGTCGAAGGAATCCTCCAACTCAGCCGTCGTCTGCACGATCAAGCCGCTATGGTACCGGCCGATCACCTCGCGGCTGTGGTCCAGCGTCCCACATCCGGGCGGGCACACCCACGAACAGCCATAAGCCCCGCAGCGGTCCGCCGCGCACATCGCCCGCACCTCGTCGCGGGGCACCAGCGTGGACACGTCCAGCAAGCCGGCGTGCGAAAAACCGAAACCGATGGCCTCGCCGATCAAATCACGCATCCACACATCCCTCCGTCCGGGCATTGGTGCACCCGCCTCCATGCTACGCGGGCGAACAGGTTTACGCAGCAGCCAATTTCACTCGGTCGCGCGACGCGCGGGGATTGCGGGGGGGTGGGCGGGCACCCAGTTGGTAAGCTCGTCCCATGCCCGCAATGATGCCCTTCCGCGCCTGGCGCTACGCCCCCGAAACCGACCTGGCCACCGTCACCGCCCCACCCTACGACGTGTTGTCTAGCACCGAAACCACCCACTACAAGGAGTTGAGCCCGCACAACATCGTCCACGTGGACCTGCCAGACCCGACACCTCCCGGATACGCCGCGGCAGCCACGACGCTGCACGCCTGGATGGACGACGGTGTCCTGGTCCGCGACACCGCGCCGTCCCTGACGCTCTACCGGTTGGGCTTCACGGACGCCACAGGCGCTGCCCGTCTGATCACCGGGGTGCTCGGCGCCCTGCCAGTCACGGATTATGGCAAAGGCGCGGTGCTGCCGCACGAGCATGTCACAGCCAAGGCGTCAACCGACCGTCTGGATCTGACGCGCGCCACCAATGCGAACTTGTCGCCCATCTGGGGGCTCTCGCTGGCCCGCGGGTTGGCCGCCCGATTGGGTGACGTCTGGGATGCTGCGATAGCTTCCGGGCTCGTCCCCCACGAGTTGGTGGCGGACGGCGTCACCCACCAGGTGCTGACGGTCGACGAACCGTCTGCCATCGACGCCATCAACCGCCTGCTGGCCAGTGCCGATGTGCTGATTGCCGACGGGCACCACCGCTATGGCGTCGCCCAGCGTTACCGCGACGATGTACAGGCCCCCGACGACGCCCCCGCCGCCCTCACCCTGGCCTTCGTCAACGAGCTGGTCGACGAGCAACTCAGCATCGAGGCCATCCACCGCGTCTACGACGGCGCCCCCTTCGAAGCCCTGCGCCAAGCTCTGGATGTGTGCTTCGATCTGGCCCCCGCCCCGGCCCCCACGCCCGCCCTTCTCGCACAGATGACCAGCCTGGGGCGCCTCGTCCTTCTCGCCCCGGACGGCCAAGCCACCTGGTTGACACCCCGCCCCGGCACCTTCGACGGGCTGCGGGCTCTGGACGGTCTATGGCTCGAGCACGCGCTGGCGGACGTCCCCCAGTTGGAAGTCACCTACCAGCATGGGCTGGATGAAGTGGTTTCCGCACTGCCGCACCACAGCGGAGCCGTGTTGATCTGCCCCACCAGCATCGACGAGATTCGCCGCACCGCCACCGAAGGGCTCCTCATGCCCCCCAAGTCGACGTTCTTCACGCCGAAGCTGAGGACGGGCCTGGTGGTCCGGACGATGGACGAGTGATACCTACACTGGAGAACTGATGTCGAGATGTTGCGTCGGCGCATTTCGCACAAAGCGGACGGCAGCGGTCCGTAGGAGCGCCCGTATGCGACTGCGATTAAGTGCCGGGAGGCGCGACAATGCCCGCAGGGCATGCGCCGACTAGAACGGTGCGACGAGGGAACATCTCGATATCAGTTCGCCTGGTTGCACGAGCCCGCGATGGTTGGAGCCGACCACCTACCTAACTGGATCAGTGCGTCTGCTCAAACCGCCAACTGTCGGCACACGCGTCGTCAATGGTTAGTTCAGTGTGCCAGCCGAGGTTTTCTGCCGCTTTGGCCGGGGAACAATAGTTGCTGGCGACGTCGCCGGGGCGGCGTCCCACAATCCGGCACGGAATCTCGCGCCCGACAGCGCGGCTATAGGCGTCCAGCAACTGAAGCACGCTGACGCCCTCTCCGGTGCCCAGGTTGTAGATGTGGACGCCGGGGCTGGTGTCGGCCAAAGCTGCGACGTGGCCCTTGGCCAGGTCCACCACGTGGATGTAGTCGCGCACGCCGGTGCCGTCGACCGTGTCGTAATCGTCGCCGAAAACGAGGACCTCGGGCCTGATCCCAGCAGCCGTTTGCGCCACATAGGGCATGAGGTTGTTGGGGATGCCCTGCGGTTGTTCACCCAGCAAACCACTCGGGTGGGCGCCGACCGGGTTGAAGTACCGCAGCAGGCAAACGTTCAGTTCGTCGTCCGCCGCCGCGGCGTCGATCAGCAGTTGCTCGTTGGCATACTTGGTGCGCCCGTACGGGTTGGGGATGCCGACACCCACCCGGCTGGTCTCAAGCAGCGGCAATTCATCCGGAACCCCGTACACAGTGGCCGACGAACTGAAGATGACTTGGTGGCAATCATGGGCCGCCATCACCCGTAGCAGCGTGATCGTAGTGTTCAGGTTGACGTCCCAGTACCGGGCCGGCTGTGTCACCGATTCGCCGACTGACTTCAACCCGGCGAGGTGGATCACAGCCTCTGGGCGTTGCTGCTTGAAGACGTCCGCCAGCCCGGTCTCGTCGCGCACGTCCAGTTTGTAGAAAGCCGGGGTGACACCGCTGACCTCGCCGATGCGCCCGATCACGCTGGCATGCGAGTTGGACAGATCGTCCACGACGATGACCTCATGCCCGGCAGCGATCAACTCGACCGCCACATGACTCCCGATGAATCCAGCTCCGCCTGTCAACAAAATACGCATGATTCAATCCTATCGCAAGCCCATCAGCCCAGACTCTGGAGCGTATGGACACATCAGAAACGTCCAAGACTTCGGACCAGGCAAACCAGCTGCTCGATCTGGTACGGGACTCCGCCGGGAATGGATCAGCGCACGCGGATCATCATGCCGTCGCCGATGTCGATGACGCCACCCACCCAAACGTGTACCGGCTGATTCGGATTGGCCGCGATGGGATCCTGACCCGGGTTGTGTATCACGGTGCCGTTGGTCGAATCACGATCGGTGGCCCACACGGCGCCATCGTACAACTCGATGCGGACGTGGGTACGCGAGATGTCGTGATGGGGGCTGGCGACACGGACCAGTCGGGCGTCCTCGCCGGGATACGCCTGGGGAGCCCGGCCGACAAGGATCGGATCGCCCACCGGCACGCGCTGGCCGTCCACGAAGTCCAACTCGGTGGCACCGGTCGGCGCAGCATAATCATTCTGCTGGTTGACGACGGGCGGCTCACTCATCGGCGGCGGCCCCTGGCGATAAACCTGCTCGGGAGCCGGTTCCGGCTCGGGCTGCCACCAGTCGTAGCGGTCGGGATCTTGACCTCCTGGGGGACCGGCTTGAGGACCCATCTGCTGAGCTTGCTGCGGCGCCATCTGAGGTGACATCTGTGGAGCCTGCTGCGGCGCCATCTGAGGCGCCTGCTGGGGAGCCATCTGTGCCATCATTTGCGCGGCTTCGCCTACCGGCAGTGGTCCCGACGGTATGAACTGGCGGACGAAACGGCCATCTTCATTGACCCCGGGCTGAGCATTCTGGTCCATCGGATAGTCAGGGCCAGGGCCGGCCATCGGCATTTGCTGCATACCAGGATCCGGTATAGCCGGTTGCTGCTGCATAGGCATTTGCTGTGCTGGCTGGGCCATCGGAGCCTGCTGTTGGGGCGCCTGGTCCGGCATCTGTTGCGGCTGGCCCCAAAGCTGAGCCACCGTCGCCTGCTGCTGCGGCATGGGCTGGGGCGCCTGCTCCGGCATGGGCTGACGCATCATCGTCGGTTCGGGCTCTGGCGCCATTTGTGGCGCCACCACTGGCTCGGGCACCGGCATTGGCATGACGGCGGGATGCGGCACAGACGGTGTGACTGGCGCAGGGGCCAGATCGGGGACGATGCGCAACTGCGGCGACGCCTCACCGGGCAGCGGAGCGGGGAACGAAAGCCCTTCGCCAACGTCAACCCGAGCTCCATCTCTGGCATCCACCTCAATGCTGCTGGCCGAGACGACCCCGACCGCCAATGGGAGATGAACCCCGCCCGGGGTCTCGCCCGGCAAATCGATGATGATATGACGCGTCCGCAACATGGCCGCCCGCCAGGCCGTCTGCCCGCGACCGTCAGCCACCACGTTGCCGTCGTCGGCATCACGCACGGTCAGAAGACCGCGTACGACACAACTCAAGCCGTTGTCATCGACGATGACGATCAGATCGGGAACCACATCAAGTCCCCAATGCATCAGGCGGCTGACCAGAGACTCCAGGTCCGTGGCTGCTACCACATCTGCCCACACTGACGACAGTTTCTGGGCCACTTCATCGGACGGCGGTCGGGCCGCTACCAGTGCTTGAGGTCCGCTGAGCACTAGCCAAGATCCCGGGGTGTAAGTTGTGCGCCAAGTGCGTTGCGTTGCCATTGGTGGCTCCTTTTGTTTGCGGCCCGTCGCAGCCTTTTGCTGTACGGTGGCGTGCAATGTCATCCTTGGGGGAGGACGCTTCCTACACTATGTTAGTGACTTTTCCGTCAACAGCACCTTGAAGTTGCGACCAATGGTTTAGGGAATAACCTCGAGCAGGCAGGCTTCAGGGCGGCAAAAAGTCCTCAACGGGAAGTGTGGGGACGCTCCGACCCCCGCTGTGACGTGCAGCCAACCAGCGTCTGACCAGCGGTGCAACCCCTTGGCCATGGAGGTTGACAGATCACAATTTGTCAGTATGGCGCCATAAACCGGCAGACATATCTGTCCCCCGTGGGTATGCCCCGCAAGCACCAAAGGAACCTCATCGGCCACCATGGCGTCCAGCACCCGGCGGTAAGGCGCGTGTGTGACACCGATCACGATCGCCGGGGTCTGGTCGTCGCGGGGTCGCGAGGCCGCCACACCGGCGTAGGCATCCTGACAGATGTGGGCGTCGCCGGCGCCACGCAGTTCAATCGTCGTCCCGCCTGCCTCAAGGCGCGTCCACCGGTTATTGAGGTCGCACCAACCGGCTGCTGTGAGCGCGTCTCGCAACCGCTGCCAATCGACTGGCTGCCTCGGCGTCGCTTGACCCGCAGGGTCTCTGACGCCGGACACTAGATAAGCCAGTGGGTTGACGGGGCGGGACGCATGGAAATCGTTGGATCCGAACACGAAGACTCCCGGTAGGCGTAAGAGCCCAGCCATGGCGGCCAGACATTCGTCGATGCCCGCGTCGTTGGCCACCATGTCGCCCGTCATCACCACCAGATCTGGTTGCAAGGCTGCCAGCGACGCCAAAAACTTGGCTTTTGCGTGCTCCCCCCGGCGATAGTGGGTATCGCCGACGTGTAGCACCCGCAAACACCCGGCGTCATCGCTAGCCGCCGACAGTACCACACGATGCCGGGTGACGCGGAAAGCTCTCGCCTCGGCGAACGCTGCGGCGATCGTCGCGATAGCGAGGGCCGCCGTCCATCCCGCGAAGTGGGCTAGCCGTAGACCCATCGCCCTATTCTGTTGGCGATGGTGTAGGCGTCGGTGTCGGCGTCGGAGTTGGCTTCGGCGTCGGAGTCGGGGTCGGCTTCGGGGTCGGCGTCGGCTTTGGCGTCGGCGGCTTCGGCGTGTTCGGCGTGTTCGAATCCGAGGCGCTCGGAGACTTCGGTTTCTTGGGCTTCGGCACGTACGTGTAGTTAGAATGCCAGCCTGTGTTTATCGGATGGTAGGCGGGGAACCCTGTCTTCGGCGTGTTCCGCACGGCCGCCGTCATGGCCTGCTGCCAAATCCGGCCGGCGTCCTGGGCGCCAAATCCCTGGAGGTACGTGTGGGAGTACGGAAGACGCAGTCCCTTCAGCGTCTTGGAATGGGTCCTCCAGAACTTGTTCGTCCTGTCGATGCCGATGATGGCGAATCCAGCCATGTTCGGGGTGAACCCGCCGAACGCCACCGTCTGGGCGAGGTCTGTCGTGCCAGACTTTCCGGCTTGCGGGTAGCCGCCGGGAATCCGGTTGCCGGCGCCCGTGCCGTAGGCCAACACACCCGTCATCGCCTGGGTGACGCCTGCGGCGACGTTGGCATTGATCGTTTGCTTGCAGTTGGCGCTCGGCACCGCCAGGTTATCGCCGGCCTGGTTGGTGACGGACTTGATCATGATCGGATCGCAATGCTTGCCCTTGTTCGCAAAGGTGGCAAAGGCAGCCGCCATGGTCAGCGGCGCCACCTGGATGACGCCCAGTGTGAATGATGGCAGCATATCGGCGTGGAGGTTCTTGAGCAGATCGTAGCCACCGTTTTGGGCCACGGCAGCTTTGACACCGGCCGCCTGAGCCATTTTCACGGCGCCGCAAATACTGGTGTCGCGCTCCAACTGGACAAAGTAGGTGTTGACGGAGTTGGCTGTGGCATTCAGTAGGTTAATCGGCTTACCGGCGCCACCAATCGGCGCGTAGCGCCCTGACCGGAATGGACCGGAACAGCTCATGAACGTCTGGCCAGTCACGTTCAGCGGACTCGGCGTTTTATATGTCGTCGTCATCGGCACGCCCATCGATAACGCGTTGGCCAGGGTGAAGATCTTGAACGTCGATCCGGTCTGGAAACCTTCGGGGCCGCCCATGTCGCCACCGATGGCATAGTTCCAGAAAGTCTCGCCTTTCGCGACCTTGTCTCCCTCTTTGTACCGGCTCTGCGCCATGGCGACGATCAGGCCGGTCTTGGGTTGCATCAGCACCGTCACACCAATCACGGGATCGCGCGGATCGATGAGCCGGGAGACGGCCTTCTGAGCCGAGTTCTGCGCTTTGGGATCGATGACCGTGTAGATGCTGAGACCGCTCTGGTTGAGATTCCGCTTGCGCTCATCAGACGTGGTACCCAGCGATGTCATCTTGTCACTGAGCAGCACCGTCTTCACATAATCGCAGATGAAGGGGTACTTCGAATCCATACAGCCATTGGCCAGCGACTTGACGCCCTTGGGATCCCAGGGTATCTGCTTCGCCGCGTCCGCCTCGTCCTGTGTGACGTAAGCGATATCGGGGGCAGCCATAGCGTCCAGCACAACATTGCGCCGGGCGATAGCCGCATTGGGATTGTGCACCGGATCAGTGGCGCCAGGGCTCTGGACGAGACCGGCGATCAGGGCGGACTGCGCCAAATCCAGATCTTTCGCCGAGACACCGAAATAGTGTTGCGCCGCCGACTCGACACCGTAGGTCTGATCGCCGTAATAGGCCATGTTGAGGTAGCGCTCCAGAATCTCCTGCTTTGTCAGCGTCTCCTCCACCGCCATGGCATAGCGCATCTCGATGATTTTGCGCGACAGGGTCTGTTCGGTGGCGGCCTTCTCGGCGTCCCTGTCGTTGCTCTGCTGCGCCACCTGCAGGCGCACCATTTTCACGTACTGCTGGGTGATGGACGAAGCGCCACGATCCGTCGCTCCGATCAGGTTCCCGACGATCACCTGGGCCGTCGAAAAGGGGTCAATCGCACCGTGGGTGTAGAAACGGTGATCCTCGATGGCCACCTGGGCTTCTTGCATATACGTGGAAATGTTGTCGATGGTGACATAATGCCGGTTCTCGTCGGCGAATGTGGTCAGCAGACTGCCATCGGCCATGTACACGTTGGAGCCCTGTGGTTGCGGCGGCGTGATCAGATCAAGCGGGATGTCCTGCCAATCCTTGTGTGTGGTGTTGACGGCACTCGTGCCGACGAGCAACATCGGCGCAGACATGCCGGCCGCCACCGCACCCGTCACAACACTGAACACCAAGAACAGCATTCCGGCCCTGATTTTGGATGCAACAGTCACTTCAGCCATGTTATGGAGTTTAGCGTATAGACCACCCATTTGTCGCGTTACCGGCCTCTGACAAGGCTAAGCAAACGCACAGACTGTCTTGGCGAGCTCTCAGCAGATCATCAGGCAAGCGGTTGCGCATGCCAAATCACCTGCCAGACCAGCCAATAAGGAACCATTTAGCCACCTCATTACGCTTACAGCGAACACTCAATCTGAGGCTGCGAGATAGTGCCAATTGTTGGATCTGGCGTCCCAATATCCCGTTGCGACACCGTTCGCTTTCGGTGCATGGGCTTCGCCCATCATCGCACCTCGGCTCACTCGGCCCAGTCGCATTTCGGCGCTCCCGGCTATCGCCATGACCGCTGCGAACAGCTTTGTGAGACGTGCTGCGACGGGATATTGGGACACCAAACTTCAAGAAAAGGCGAGCGAAATTTGGGTTCGATTCCCACAGAAACATTCGCTTCGCAACGTCCGGGACAAGCCCGGGCATTGCGGAGCGGGCGACGGGAATCGAACCCGCGTGTCCAGCTTGGGAAGCTGGCGCTCTACCATTGAGTTACGCCCGCGTCGGTGGTTTTCACCGCGTGGCTCTAGCTTAGCCTATTCGCCCACTAGTCGACGATGCCGTAGAGGCGATCCCCGGCGTCGCCAAGTCCTGGCACGATGTAGGCGCGATCGTTTAGGCACTCGTCCACGCCAGCGACCACGAGTGTGCAGTTGATGCCGGCGGCATCGACCTGCTGGCGCACATGCTCAATACCCTCTGGAGCCGCGAGCAGGCAGACACCGGTCACGTCCGACGCGCCGCGCTCCGTCAGGAACTTGAAGCAACCACCCAGCGACCCTCCGGTGGCAAGCATCGGGTCAAGGACGAAACACTGCCGCCCTGACAAATCCTTGGGCAGTCGCTCGGCATAGGTGAAAGGTTGTCTGGTCTGCTCGTCGCGCACCATGCCGACGAAGCCGACCTCCGCCGTCGGCAGCAGTCGCATCATGCCCTGGAGCATACCCAGCCCGGCTCGCAAGATCGGTACGACAAGCGGTTTCGGTGAGGCGATTGTCACCCCGGTGGTCGGGGCCACGGGTGTGACGACATCATAGGGGACGACGTGCACATCCCTTGTCGCCTCATAGGCCAACAGGGTGACGAGCTCGTCCACCAGTTCGCGGAACAAAGGGGTCGGAGTATCAATGGATCGCAGGTGTGAAAGCTTATGGGCAACGAGTGGGTGATCGACGACGCGTAACTGCATGCCACCACTCTAACGCCTGCCACTGGAACAGCTGGATCGCCACACTGAGTCCACCCGTAGTAGACATGAGTCGATAGACTCGGGCTAGTGCGCCATATCAGAAATGGGTTCGCATTGGGCGTTCTGGGCGGGATGGCTGGCTGCCTCGCCATATATGGCAGGGCGTGAGGTGCGAGGAAGGAGCGATAGTGGTGCAATCGCGAGTGACGAGAACGCCGTCCAGGCGCCCGATCCAGGGCGATCCAATGGCAAGCGATTTATGATACGGTGCACTAGAGTAGTTCCAGCAGTAGTGAAGGAGCACGGTATGAGCGGCAACGAAGACGATCTCGACTATGAAGACGAGTTCGACGCTGACGATATGGACGACGCCGAAATAATCATCGATGACTACGAGGACGACGCCGAAGAGTCCGACGACGAGTTCGACGATGACGACGACCCTCTCGACTTCGACGATGACGACGACTCCGACGAACCAGAGGACGACTACGACGACGCGACAGACGACGAGATCGATTTCGTCGTCGCCCTGTATCGCGAGGATGGCGACCCTCAGGCCGCCGATTTGTTGTCGTCCCTGGCCAACGACCTCGATGGCTTGATCGCCCAGCTGCGCCGCCTGCCCGGCGACGCCGGTTCGTGCGCTTTCGTCTCGATCAGCGGCGAATTCTTCGTCATTGTGCGCGTCCGGGGCAAGACTGTGCAGGTTCTGCTGAACGACTCCATCGCGGCGGGCGATTGGCCCATTGCCCGCGACGTCATCGACTTCCTCGGTTTGGACGTGCCGGAGGACGACGATGATTCAGAGATCGTGGGCGATCTTGACATCCTCGAAGACCAGGGTGTCAGCGAACTCGACATGGAAGCCATCGCCGGTGACTACGATGAGGATTCCGGGGATCTCGTGCGCCAGATAGTCGACCTGATGAAGTTCCGTCCCCAATTCGATGCGGCGGTCGAGGACATCTGAGGCCGGAAACGCTTCAGTCTCAGGGCGTTCAACAGAACAGACACCGAACTGAGGCTCATGGCGGCCGCGGCGAACATTGGATTCAGCAGCGGTCCGCCGAAGAGATGCAGCAATCCTGCGGCGATGGGGATGCCGACGGTGTTATATCCGAAGGCCCACACCAGGTTTTGACGGATGTTGCGGATGGTGCGGCGCGACAGATCGATGGCGGTGACGACGTCGCCCAGATCTGAGCGCGTGAGCACGACATCGGCGGATTCGATTGCCACATCGGCTCCACTGCCGATCGCGATGCCGACATCGGCCTGGGCCAGCGCGGGGGCGTCATTGATGCCGTCCCCAACCATGGCGACTTTGTGGCCGCCGTCCTGCAACCCAGCGACGACAGCGGCCTTGTCCCCCGGTAGCACACCGGCCCGGACGTCAACGATACCCACCTGCTGCGCGATGGCTCGGGCTGTCGCCTCATTGTCTCCGGTGAGCATGACGACACGCAATCCCATGTCACGCAAGCGGGCAATGGCAGGCTGGCTGGACGGCTTGAGCTGGTCCGAGACGGCGATAGCACCGGCCAGACGTCCGTCCAACCCGATCATGACGAGCGTCGCCCCGCAGTCGAGACCTGGCAGACGACCGTCTGGCCCCTTCAACGGTGACTCGCTGATTGGCGACGACCCATGGCCCACAAATGCCGGGCTACCCGCCTCAACGACCTTTTGGCCGACCACTCCCCGGACCCCCTGACCGGGGCAAGATTCGAAGTCGCTGACTGGCGATAGCGTCAAACCGCGACGAACGGCCTCGGCGACTATCGCCTGGCCCAGCGGGTGTTCGGACGGTTGCTCGACGGCCGCCGCCAGGCTCAACAGCGCGTCCTCAGTCAGGCCGTCCGGCAACACACTGGTCACCGCCGGAACACCCTGTGTGATCGTGCCGGTCTTGTCCAAGACGACAGTGCGAACTGCCTGGGCCTGCTCCAGCGCCTCACCGGATTTGATCAGCACACCGAGCTCGGCGCCCTTGCCCGTCCCCACCATGATCGCCGTGGGCGTCGCCAAGCCGAGAGCGCAAGGGCACGCGATCACCAGGACGCTGATCAGTATGGTGACGGCGAAACCAGCGTCGCGCACAGCGACAAACCAGGCGACGGCGGCCACGACAGCGATAGCCACAACGATGGGCACGAAGTATCCGGCCACGACGTCTGCCAATGTCGCGATCGGCGCCTTGGAGTTCTGGGTCTGTTCGACCAACGCCACGATTTTGGCCCACGCCGTGTCGGCGCCCGTCTGCGCCACCCGGACCCGCAATGCGCCGGTCGTATTCATGGTCGCGGCATAGACCGGCTGGCCCACCTGCTTTGACACCGGCATCGGCTCGCCGCTCAGCATCGACTCGTCGACAGCGGACGCTCCGTCCTCCACGACGCCGTCAGCCGGCACCTGGCCGCCAGGACGCACCAGCACCAGATCGCCCGGGATCACCTCGGCGATGGGGACGGCGAACTCGTCGCCACCGCGTAACACTGTGGCAGTGGTCGGCGCCATGCTGACCAACTTCTTGACCGACTCGCCGGTCCGGTGCTTAGCCAGCGCCTCCAACGTCTTGCCCAGCAGGACGAGGGTGATGATCGTCGCAGCCGTCTCAAAGTAAAGCGCTCCGACGGCGGATGGATCGCCCAGGATGATGCGAACGGTGCTGGTCACCGAGTAAACCAACGCAGCCCCCGTCCCCAGCGCGATAAGGGAATCCATGGTCGGACTGCGGCTGGCCAGCGCCTTGACACCTCTGGTGTAAAAGCCGTGCCCGGCGGCGACTGCCGGCACCACCAGCACCAACTCGGCCAGCGCGTAGGCCAAAGGATGGGACGACGGCGCGATCAGCACGGGCAAGGGCAAACCGACCATCGGCCCCATCGCCACGTAAAGCAACGGCACAGTGAACACCGCCGCGACGATGAAACGCCGCCACTGGGCTCGCAACGCATCGGCCTGTCTTCGGCGATCGGCCTCGACAGCGTCACCAGTCGGTGGGTCAAGTGCCTGGTAACCAGCCTTGACTATGGCATTTTTGATGCCGTCGACGCTTGTCAGCGTCGGGTCGAAAGCGACTGACGCTTTTTCTGTGGCCAAGTTGACATTGGCCACAGCCACACCGTCTAGCTTGCCGACGGCTTTTTCGACGCGACGCACACACGCTGCGCACGTCATGCCTCCGACTAGGACGACGGCTGTGGCAGTGGCTTGGCTCACCTACGTCATCCTACTGGAGCGGCAGGCAACAAGACTGTGAACTTGGTGGCGCCAGGAACCGATTCGAGAGTCACCTCGCCCCCACAGGACTGAACAACGCCGGCGACGATGGCAAGGCCCAAGCCAGATGAACCCTCGTCGTCGTGTGTGCGGGCTTGGTCTGCCCGGACGAAGCGTTCGAAGACATGATCGCGCAGGTCATCCGGCACGCCAGGTCCGTCGTCTGCCACTGTCAGAACGATGTGCCCAGCCGTCCCGTCCAACGAATTCTGGGGGACGGACGACGGTGAGACCGGCGCACCAGCCGGCAGAGCCACCACAGACCAGGCCGGATCGTCTAAAGCTGCTTTGAACGAGGGGACCGGACCGGGAGCCCTGTGCAAACTGGCCAGCACGTGCGTGCCGGGCGGTGTGTGCTTACGGGCGTTGCCCAGCAGATTGGCGACCACCTCGTGCATCTGATTCTCGTCGCCGATCACTTCGATGGGATCGTCGGGCACGTCGATCTTCCAGACGTGATCAGGGCCGGCCACGGTGGCGTCGGCCACGGCGTCCACCAGCACCTGCGAAAGATCGACGCGGTCCTGGTTGGCGACAGTGCCTTGGTCGAGCCGGGCCAGCAGCAGCATCTCTTCAACCAGGGTGCTCATGCGACGCGACTCGACACCGATGCGATCGACAGCCGAGGCCGCCGGTTGCGTCATCTTCTTGTCGCGTCCCATCAGTTCGGCATAACCACGGATGGCGGCTAAAGGATTGCGCAATTCATGGCTGGCGTCAGCGACGAAAGCCCGCACCTTCGCCTCGCTGCGGTGCCGGGCCACCAGGGCGTCCTCAACGTTGTCCAGCATGTGGTTGAAAGCGAGACCGACCTGGCCCACCTCGCTGGCAGGGTTGACGGCCAACCCGCCGAGCCGCTCAAGGTGCACCTCTCCCTGGTCCAGGCGCATGCTGGCCACTCGGCTGGCTGTGGTGGCCAGAGCCGTCAAAGGACGCAGCGTCCGCCTCACGACGGCTGCGGCCACACTGGCGGCCGCTATGACAGCCGCGATGGTCAGCAACGCCTCCATGAGCAGCAGACTGCTGAACGATGCCAGCAGGTTGCCCATCGACACGCCAACCACCCGCTGACCCGCAGCTGTCACCTGGGCTGCCACTCGGTATGGGCCCAGATCAGGCACATTGACAGTTCGCACACGAGCGTCTGGACGGATGCGCATGAGCACATTGACCTGGTCCTGCGAAAGGCGGATGACGTCGTCACGGTCATACGACCATGCCACTACCAATCGCCCACCAACCACTTGGACATCGATCTCACTGGCCCAGGGACCCTGGCCAGCGCTTGCATCATTGTCGTTGAAGGGGCTGCGAAGAGCTGAGTAGACCTCCGCGTCGAGCGCCTGTATCCACACCCGGCGAGCCACCATGACGGCAGAACCGTCCAGCAGTATCGCCACCACTGCGACGAGGAGTGCCACCCGTCTGACCAGCGTCCTGGTGACGGTGCCTTGTCCCCAGGGATGCAGCACCGGCCCAGATGCCGTCAAACCTGGGTGGGGCAACCACGTCATGAAGCAACCTTCTGGGCGTCCGGCTGACGCTTGGCCGCACGCAGAAGATAGCCCGCTCCGCGCAGAGTCTGGATCATCGGATCGTGTCCGGCATCGATCTTCTTGCGCAAGTAGCTGATGTACAGTTCCACGACGTTGGCCTGGCCGCCGAAATCGTAATGCCACACCCGGTCGAGGATCTGCGACTTGCTCAGCACGCGGTTGGGGTTGCGCATCAGGAAGCGCAGCAACTCGAACTCCGTGGCGGTCAGGTTGATCGAATCATCGCCCCGTCTGACATCGTGCGAGTCCTCGTTTAGGCTCAGATCGCCCACCGTCAGCACAGACTCGCGCAGGCTGGACGCCATGCCGGAGCGGCGCAGCAACGCCCGCAGCCGGGCGATCAACTCTTCCAGGCTGAATGGTTTGGTGACGTAGTCGTCGCCACCAGCGGTCAGCCCGGCGATCCGATCGGGAAGCGCGTCCTTCGCCGTCAGGAAAATGACGGGAACATTGGGTTGCGTGGTCCTGATCCGGCGCATCACCTCCAGACCGTCGAAATCTGGCAACATGATGTCCAGGACGATGGCGTCGGGCTGCATCTGCGATGCCGCCCGCACTGCCTGGGCACCAGTCGACGCCGTCGTCACAACCCATCCCTCGTAGCGCAGGGCAATGCTCAGCAATTCAGTCAGGCTAGGCTCGTCGTCCACCGCCAAGACGCGGATCGGCGAACCATCGGGGCGGGTCAAATGTTCAGATACATCAGTGCTCATGACTCAAGCCTTGCACGCTAAGCGAATTCATAGTTAAGCGCACTCTGTGTGGCAACTGTGAGTCGCTGTATCACTACACTTGAGGCATGGCTGTGCGGCGTCCAAACCCCGATGCGATCACCCACGTGGCCGGGTTGCTGGCCGACGGCGCGGACGTCTCCAAGGACGATATGGCGGAGGCGGCCCGGGCGGTCACGGCTGAATTGGGGACGTCCCACCCGGGGCACACCATCGAGGTGCGAGTGCCCCCCTTCGCCGCCGTCCAGGTCGGATCGCTGGCTGGGGACGGGCCGTCCCACCACCGAGGCACCCCGCCGAACGTCGTCGAACTGGCGCCGCCTACCGCCGTCCGGCTGGCCGCTGGGTCCCTGAATTGGGACGACGCCGTGGCCGCCGGACTGGTGCGGTATTCCGGGGCCCACGCCACCGATGTGGCGGCGATGCTGCCGCTGTTATGAAAGACTTGACTTATCTCGGTATCGTCATTGAACTGCCGCCATCAAGTACGCGGTTGCCAGACATCTGCAAACATCTCGTCCAGGCCCACACCAAAGGCGTTCGATAGGCGAAGCCACGTTCCCATATCGCCGTTGTATTTGCCGGATGCCAAATTCAGCAGAGTCTGCCGACTAACACCTGATGCCTCAGCCAGTGCTTTATACGTCATACCAGATTCGTATCACATGTACCAAAATGAATCGGCTGAGCAGTACGAACAATACCGACTCACAGAATCTAGACAGCGACTACGTATTGGGAGTCGCAACGCCTTGATAGCACTATTTCAGGTCAGCAAGCGTTTCAATTGAGGCGCTGTCGGCACATAACCCACATATGTAGTAAAAGTAAACCCGGCCCCAGAGGGACCGGGCGGTGTATGAGTAATCATACCAGGCTTGAATGGCTGTCACCATGGCTGCGGCTTTATTATCCTCGTACCAATCCTGGTGGGTAATTGGTGAGTGGTCAGATCGTTGGGTACGAGCTGATACCACCAGTGCCCAGCTACTCCTTCCATCGGGCTGCCCTCGAGCTTGCCCGCGAAGTACGACGGTGTCGGGTTCAGCGTGCCAACCGGAACCCGCGTGCGAGCGAACCGTATGGGCAGCGCCAGATCAGAGTCATTGCTGACAACTACGGCAGCATCCACTGCACCTGACAAGACGTCGATTAGCAGGTGCGAGGCGACGTTCACATCGGTGCCCTTCTCCTCGCGCCGGGCGATGGACACCATAAATCGGCCATCAGGAACGTCCTGATCATGGCAATCTTGCAACATGACTGGCCAATTGGGCCGGACGATCTCCGGCCTGTGATGTGGGCCAGCAACAGCCAGCGGAGCGGTCCCAACCCTAGACACATAATTGCCGTACTCAATTCGTGTCACCGCCCCAGTGGCTACTAGTGCTCTCAGATACACGTCCTGTTCGCGCTGGCCCATTGGGTTACCGGTACCGCTTATTCTTGCTGTGCAATACGTCACCTCAACGTCATGGGATCCAACCCACGTCGAATGCGCAGCGATGAGATCACCGACGAGTGACTTGATATCGAGCCAGCGCCAGCCTGACGTGCCGCGTCCGCACAAACGACGGGCACCGTAGTACAGGTTGTACCCATCGACGTATACACCAATCCTCATAGTATCGAGCCTAATCGTGAAAACAGGGCATTCCCGAGGTTATCCACAGTTCATCAAATTCATACTTGATTGCGTTTGTCGTCACACGGTTGTCACATAGGCAAGCTAATGTTGGGCGGAAAATCACCTTCCGCCCACAAAGGAGGAACCCACAATGACACATCGGCTCCGCGCCACCGCCGCCATCGCCGCCGCGGCTTGCGCAATCATCGCCATGACCGCCTGCAGCGGTGGCCAGACGTACACGATCGCGTCCGACAACTCATTCGCCCCGTTCGAATATCTGGACACGACCAGTAACAAGTACGTCGGCGTTGACATGGACATTCTGGCGGCAATCGCCGCCGACCAGGGCTTCAAGTACACCGTCGCCAACGTCGGTTTCGACGCCGCCATGGGCCAGGTCCAGGCTGGGCAGGCTGACGGCATGATCGCCGGTATGACTATCACAGACGAACGCAAGGCCACCTTCGACTTTTCCGACGGTTACTTCGACGACGGCCAGATCATGGGCGTCCCAGCCAATAGCTCCATCGCGTCGCTGAACGACCTGAAGGGCAAGTCCGTCGCCGTCAAGACAAGCACCCAAGGAGCGACCTATGCCGCTTCGATCATGGACCAGTACGGCTTCACGCTGCAGTACTACGAGGATTCGCCCACCATGTACACGGCCGTCATCAACGGCTCTAACGCCGCCTGCTTCGAAGACCGCTCGGTGATCGGCTGGGCCATCAAGAACAGCAACCTGGCGCTGAAGACCGTCGGTGACGTGATCAACCCCGGCTCGTACGGCTTTGCCGTCCAGAAGGGCCAGAACGCCGACCTGCTGGCCATGTTCAACAAGGGCTTGGCCAATATCAAGGCCAACGGCACCTACAAGACGATCCTGGCCAAGTACGGCTACTGAGACACGTTGCTGACATTCGTCAGCATCTAGCTATCTGGATGGCTGGTCCCGGAATGGTATCCACCGGGGCTGGCCATGCCACGAGTTGACCTGGTCCATCCCGTCCCAATCTAGGGACGGGAATGGTATTGCTGAAGAGGAAGGAACCGATGGATTTCATCGGCACAATACAGGGCTCGTGGCAGTTGCTGCTGCATGGCCTGGGCATGACGATCGCCGTCTCGCTGATCGCCATCGTGGCGGGTACCATAATCGGTTTCGCGTCTTGCATGATGGTGCTGTCGCGCATCTGGCCGCTGCGCTGGCTGGCCCAGGCATATGTCTGGGTGATCCGCGGCACGCCCATGATCGTGCAAGCTTTCATCGTCTACTTCGGCGTCCCCCAACTGGTGCGCTTGTTTGTGCAAGGATTCGTCATCAGCCCCTTTGCGGCTAGCACCATTACTCTGAGCATCAACGCCGGTGCTTACCTGTCAGAAATCTTCCGTGCCGGCATCAACGCCGTCGACCCCGGCCAAGTCGAGGCCGCTCGCAGCCTGGGGATGTCTCAGGGCCGCACCATGATGCGTATCATCTTGCCGCAGGCGGTGCGAATCACGATCCCGTCGCTGGTCAACCAGTTCATCATCACCGTCAAAGACTCGTCCATCCTCTCGGTGATCGGCTTGGCAGAGGTGGTCAACAAGGCCAAGGTATACGTGGGTGCCACCTATCAATTCTTCGCCACCTACGTACTGGTCGCGGTCTACTACCTGGCCTTTATCTCGCTGCTGATGGTGGTGGCCCGTCGTCTGGAGAGGAGACTCAACAGTGACCAAGGTGCTAATTGAGGACGTCCACAAGAGTTTCGGTGGCCTGGATGTGCTGCGCGGCATCGACTTGGCGGTGGACGCCGGTGAGGTGGTCTGCATCATCGGCCCGTCCGGCTCGGGAAAATCGACCCTGCTGCGTTGCGTCAACGCCCTTGAGACGGTCACGTCCGGCCGCGTGGTGGTGGACGACATCGAGATTTCAGACCCCCAGTGCGATGTCAACGCCGCCCGCCGTCACATCGGCATGGTTTTCCAGAGCTTCAACCTGTTCACGCACATGTCAGCCCGGCGCAATGTGACGCTGGCGCCGATGGACGTGAAGGGCATGCCGCAGGCCGAGGCCGACGCGTTGGCCGTCGAATTGCTGACGCGAGTCGGGTTGTCAGACAAGATCGACGTCTACCCACGTCAGCTCTCCGGCGGTCAGAAGCAACGCGTCGCCATCGCCCGGGCACTGGCCATGCAGCCGGACGTCATGCTTTTTGACGAACCCACCAGCGCTCTGGATCCCGAGATGGTCGGCGAGGTGCTCGCCGTCATGCAGCAGTTGGCCGCCGAGGGCATGACGATGCTGGTGGTCACACACGAGATGGGCTTCGCCCGCGAGGTGGCCGATCGCGTCATCTTCATGGCCGACGGTGTGATCGTCGAGCAGGGCAAACCAGCCGCCGTCTTCGGCAATCCCACCGAGCCGCGAACCAAGGACTTCCTGCGGCGCGTCTCCCAGCCGATGTCTGAGACGCTGGACGACATCGCGTAGGACGAGGCTGGGATCCAGGCGCCGCCGTCTTCGCCTCCGCCTTCGCTCAGGGTGGTGTCCCCCAGCATCACCTGCCCGGCAAGTCCGTCCATAACTCGACTTTCACGTCATTATTAAGGCATTGCTTTTCGGCAAAGTAGAGTTAGTGGCCCGATATCGCTAGTTTTTGCTTCACACTTCTACCTAATCGTCATGAGGGTGCTCGCGACACACGATAAAGCGGTGTTGTGAACACAACTTGAGACTTCGTCCGCGTCTCCTACCGTCTCCAAGGGTGCGTCTGGTCGCTAGGGCACCTTTCGCCCGTCGTCCTAGTCGAGCTGAGAGTTAGCAGAATGCCGCTGGGCGAGTCCGAGACAGGTTATTTGCCAACTCTCAACGGAAGAAACTGGCGAAATCTATGTGAACCTGGGTCGGGTTGTCGATAGGTAGACTGGAGCACCATGAGCATTGACGAGTCTCTGAGCGTCCCGGAGCAGACTGCCGTCCGTCTGGCCAAGCGGCAGCGACTGCTTGACGACGGCGATCAGCCGTACCCGGTCGACCTGCGGCGCACGCACACTGCCGCCGCCGTCCGGGCCGCTTGGGGTCATCTAGAGGCGGGGTACGAGACGGACGACGTGGTATCTGTCGGGGGACGGGTCGTCTTCCTGCGCAACACTGGCAAGCTCTGCTTCGCGACGCTTCAGGACGGCTTCACGGCGGCCGACAACGGGGAGCGTCTGCAAGTGATGATCTCGCTGGCGGAGGTCGGGCAAGACAGCCTCGACGCCTGGAAGGCCGATGTCGACCTAGGCGATATCGTTTGGATACAGGGACGGGTGATCGCGTCCAAGCGCGGCGAGCTGTCTGTCCTGGCGGGGCAGTGGCGCTTGGCGTCCAAGGCCCTGCGTCCGTTGCCCACGCTGCACAAAGACCTTGCCGAGGAGACCCGCGTGCGCCAGCGCCACACCGACCTGATCGCCCGTCCCGAGGCCCGCCAGATGGTGCGCGAGCGGGCGGCCGTGACGGCGTCGCTGCGCCGCAGTTTGGACGTCATGGGCTTCCTGGAGGTTGAGACGCCCACCCTTCAACTGGTGCACGGCGGGGCCAAGGCGCGACCCTTCGCCACGCACCTGAACGCCTTTGACATCGGCATGAGCCTGCGCATCGCGCTGGAGCTGCACCTGAAGCGGGCCATGGTCGGCGGCGCCGACCGCGTCTTCGAGATCGGCCGCATCTTCCGCAATGAGGGCGTCGACTCCGCGCACAGCCCCGAGTTCACCATGCTAGAGGCCTACCAGAGCTGGGGCGATCAGTTCACCATCGCCGACGTCACCAAGCGCTTGATATTGGACGCCGCCGACGCCCTGGGACGGCGCCAGATCACCCGCCCCGACGGTGTGGTCATCGACTTGGATGGTGAATGGACATGGTTGCGCATGTACGACGGGCTGAGCGCCGCTATTGGACGCGAGGTCACCGTCAGCACCCCTGCTGAGGAGTTGCGCCGGGAGTTCGACACCCGCGACCTGCCACACGATCCCTCTTGGGGGGCGGACAAGCTGGCCATGCAATTGTTCGAGCACCTCGTCGAGCCCACCCTGCTGCAGCCGACTTTCGTCTGCGACTACCCGGCGCTGGCGCAGCCGTTGGCCCGTCCCCACCGCAGCGAACCAGGATTGGTCGAGGCTTGGGATCTGATGATCGGTGCGGTCGAGCGCGCCACCGGTTTCTCAGAGCTGATCGATCCCGTCATCCAGCGACAGGTGCTGACGGCCCAGTCGCTGGCGGCCGCCGCTGGTGACGCCGAGGCTATGCAGTTGGACGAGGACTTCCTGGCCGCCCTGGAGCAGGGCTGCCCGCCGATGGGTGGCCTAGGTCTGGGCATCGACCGCTTGATGATGCTGTTCACGAACACCGGTATCCGCGAGACGATCCTGTTCCCACTGCTGCGCCCGGAGGGCTAACTAACTACATGCGATCCGGGGCGGCTATGCCGAGCAAGTCCAGCCCGCGGGCCAGCACCTGCTTGGTGACGGCGCACAGCGCCAGCCGGGACGTCCGGACGTCGCCCTCCGATCGCAGCACAGGGCACTGCTCGTAGAAAATGGACAGCTTGCTGGCCAGGTCGTAGAGGTACGTGCACAACTTGTGCGGCGTCAGCTTGGCGGCGACCTCGGCCACCACGTCACCGAAACCGTCCAGCGCCAGGGCCAGGTCGATTTCGGCTGGCTCGGTGACGGTGCTGACGGCGTCCCAAGTCAGCCCTTCCGCGTCGGCGCGAGCGAGTATTTGGGTGACGCGCGCATGGGCGTACTGCAAATACGGCCCGGTGTCGCCGGTGGTGGCGGTCATGCGGTCGGCGTCGAACACGTAGTCCTTTTGCAGTTGGTTGCTCAAGTCGGCGTATTTGATGGCCGCCAGTGCGACTTCGGGGGTGCTCAGGCGCTCAGCTTCGGTGATCAGATCGTCCAGGTAAGCGGCTGTGCCCTCGCGCGTCTTGAAGGGACGGCCGTCGGGGCCAAGCACCATGCCGTACCCGATGTGCTCGGCGATCACGTCGTCGGGCAAGTAACCGGCGCGGCGGCAGACGGCGAAGACCAACTCGAAATGCCCCCGCTGGCGGGCGTCGGTGACGTAGACCAGGCGGTTGGCATGCATTTCGTCGACCCGGCGCCGGATGGCAGCCACGTCCGTCACGTCGTATCCGTAGCCGCCCGCGCTGTTGCGGATGATCGCCGGCGCGTCGAAGCCGTCCACGAACACCACCAGGGCGCCGTCGTCCATCACGGCGATGCCACGGCGCTCGAGATCGTCGGCGATGCCGGCCAGGGCCTCGTTGTAGCTTGACTCGCCGTCGATGTCGTCGTCCGTCAGCAGCACCCCCAGGCGTTGGTACGTGCCGTTGAAACCGGCCAGCGAGATGGCGATCAGCTTGTGCCAGACGTCCCTGGTCGCTGGGTCGCCGGATTGTAGTGCGACGACGCGGTTACGGGCTCGCTCGGCGAACCCGGCGTCGTCACCAAAGTGCTTGTTGGCGCGCAGGTACAGGGCTTCGGCGCCGGGCAGGTCAAGTTCGTCGAGGTCCAGTTGCTCGTCCAGGATCTGCTCGATCAGCATGCCGAACTGGCGTCCCCAATCGCCGATATGGTTCTGGGGGATGACGGTGCTGCCCACCGCCCGCAGCACCCGCGTGAAGCAGTCGCCGATGATCGTGGTGCGCAGGTGGCCGATGTGCATCTGCTTGGCCACGTTGGGCGACGAGTAGTCGATGACGACGCGCTGCGCTGGCATGACGGAGGCGATGCCCAGATTGGGGTCGTCCGCCATATGGGTGACGGCCCGTGCCAGGGCGTCCCCCCGCAGGCGGAAGTTCAGGAAGCCCGGTCCGGCGATCTCTACGGGCAAACAGATGTCATCGAGTCGCATGGCCGCCACCAGTTCGCCAGCGACCTCACGGGGATTGCGTCCCAGCTGTTTGCCCAGCCGCAGGGCCACGTTCGACTGGAAGTGCCCGAACTCCGGTTTGGTGGCAGGGCGCAGCTCGGGATCGGCGCTTGCCACGGCAGCCAGGCGGGTGGAGAGATCAGCAGTCAAGGACGACACCCTTCAATTCTGCCATGGCCGGTGCCGATGAGGTAGACTATGGACGTTCATTTGATGACTGCCTGTGCCACCAAGGAGTAATGCCGTGCCAGAGTCTAAAGTCCGAAAGGAAGCGGCCAAGAAGAAGGTCGCCAAACACCAGCACGAGACTGCCACCAAGCGCCAGGAGAATGCTAAGAAACACACCAGGCTGGTGGGCACACGGGACTGGGTGCCGTGGGTGTTCTTGCCGCTGGGCCTGCTCGGCGTTGCCTGGTTGATCGTTTTCTACGTCACCAACGGCAGCATCTGGGGCATGAAGGTGCTCGGCAACTGGAACTTTGCCATTGGCATCGGCCTGATCGCCAGTGCCTTCGTGGTGTCGACGTTCTGGAAATAGCCGTCGTCATCGCCCATTGTTGTGCGCCGAAGGACGGCGCAACCACCAATTGGCCTGCGCCTGTCCGGCTTCGATCAGATCGGTAGCCCTCCATTGTTCCATCATGAGAAGCGAGTGCCGATCCAATCCTTCGCTGACGATGCTGGCCAGCACCCCGGCAGCGAAGGCGTCGCCGGCTCCTGTCGTGTCTTTCACGCTCAATCGTTCCACGGGGACGTTCCAGGCGCCCAACATAGTCCTGATCAGCACCGGCTCCCCACCATGCTTGACGACAACCACCCGGTTTAGTGACGTATGGGGGACGTCCCACCCGAGCAGCGCGGCCTCAGCGGCGTTGGCGAAGACGATCGATGGTCCGATGCGGTCCACGAGAGCCGCGAACTCCGCGACCCCGAATTGTTCGATCAGCGCTTGGGACGACGCGTCGAAACTGATCAGGCAACCGAGGCCGGACAGGTGGGCCAGGGTTTTCGTCACCGTGATCGCAGTGTCGCCGCCGTCCAGCGAGTACGCGGTCACGTGGACGACGCGGAGGCCGTCCAGCCAAACGTCATCCAAGTCCGCCAGGCAACGGTTGGCGCCGCGATCCGGGAACATGTGGCGTTCTCCGGTATCGTCCACCAACACCATGATGGCTCCGGTCGGCGTGTCGCTGCTGGCTTGCAGACGGTAGTCGATGCCCGGTGCCTCGTCGTCCAGCCAGCGGACCAGTTGGCGGCCGGCCGGGTCGTCCCCAATGCAACCGATAAACCTGGTGCCAACGAGTTGAGCGGCCGCCACAGCGACGTTGGCGGCAGAACCACCGCGACGCCGGACGATGCGGCTCGGCGTGTCGGAGCCGGCAGCGAACGGCGCGGAGGGCAAGACGACGATGTCCTCGACGATGTCACCGATGACGCCGAGGCGGGGTGTGTCGCTCTCCGATTTCATCTCACCCCAGTTCCGAAATGGCAGCGGCAATCTGGGCACCCAGGGCGACGTTGCCGAGGTAGACGGCCAGGTTGGCCTCCAGCGACTCGCCCTTGGTCTCGCGCTGCATGTAGTCGAGCAGGAACGGGGTGATGTCGTGGCCATGCACACCCTTGGCGTCGGCGTCGGCCAGTGCGGCGGTTAGCGTCTTGTCGTGCAGTGTCTTGTCCAGCTCGTCGCTTGTTGGCACCGGGTTGGCCACCAGGATGGCGCTGTGCAGGCCAATATCGTCGCGGGCCAGGGCCATGGCGGCGATCTGTTCGGGCGTGTCCACCGCGTAGTCAAGTTTGTAACCAGAGTCCGACACGTAGAAGCCCGGGTAGGCGGTCGTCTTGTAGCCGACGACCGGGATCGAGAGGGTTTCCAGGCGCTCTAGCGTGGCCGGGATGTCCAGGATCGACTTGACCCCGGCACTGATCAACACGATCGGATACTGGGCCAGCGCTGGTAGGTCTGCGCTCTCGTCGAAGGTTTTGGACGCCCCCCGGTGGACGCCGCCCAGGCCGCCGGTGGAGAAGACTGCGATGCCAGACTTGTGGGCCAGCATGGCGGTGGCGGCCACGGTCGTCCCGCCGCTCAGGCCCAGGGCGGCGGCGATCGGCAGGTCGCGGACCGACAGCTTGACGACGTCATTGGCTGTCGCCAGACGCTTGATCTCGGTCTCGCTGAGGCCGACGACCGGGTCTCCGTCCACGACTCCGACGGTGGCTGGGACGACACCCGCGTCACGCACCTGCTGTTCGGCCTCCAGCGCGACCTCAAGGTTGCGCGGATGCGGCAGTCCGTGGGTGATGATGGTCGATTCCAGCGCCAACACCGGTCGGCCCTCTCGGACGGCGTCGGCCACAGCCGGGTTCACTCTGATTGTCATGGGGTCTATCCTACCGAGCGTCCGGGAGGTGTGCCGGCTGATTGGTGGTCGTCCCCAATGTCAAACGACTAGTGTGCTGTTTCAGAAATGGGTTCACATTGGGCGTTCTGGGCGGGATGGCTGGCTGCCTCGCCACATATGGCAGAGCAAGAGGTGCGAGGAAGGAGCAATAGCGGTGCTATCGCTCCTGACGAGAACGCAGTCCAGGCACCCGATCCAGAGCGATCCAATGACAAGCCATTTATGGGACAGTGCACTAATCCTTGTTGATCACCCGGTGCGTCAGGCCAGCAATAACGGCGCCCACGATTGGGAAGACGATGAACACCCAAACCTGTTGCAGGGCCAGTTGACCGCCAAAGATTGCAGCCGCGATCGAACGCGCCGGGTTCAGCGATCCGTTGTCCACGGGGGCGGCGATGGTTAGCATCAGGGCCAGCGACAGGCCGATGACCAAACCAGCCATGGCGCTGTGGCCACGCTTGCTGGTGACGCCGATGATCACCCACAAGAAGATGGCCGTCACGACCACCTCCATGATCGCTGCCGACCACAGTCCGAAACCGGCGGGCATGGGTGAGTTGCCGAAGGACGGCGACCCTGCACCGTAACCGTTGGAACCCATATTGCCGACGGACGCCCCGCTGGCCTTGCAGATGCCGAAGATGACAGCCGACGCCGCGGTGCCACCGACGATCTGGGCGATGATGTACGGCACGACGCCACGCCACGGGAACCGGCGCCCAACAGCCAGGCCGATGGTGACGGCCGGATTGAAGTGACCGCCGGAAATCGGGCCGAAGGCATAAGCGCCACCGACGACGGCCAGACCGAACGCCAATGCGACGAAAGGATACGGAGCCCCCAGGAATCCGCTGAAGACAGCGGTGCCGACGCCTCCGAAAACCAGGGCGAAAGTGCCGAGTCCTTCGGCCGCCAGACGCTGTGTCATGGTGATGCGCGGCGCTTCTGCCGCTTGGGTGGCAGGTGACGACTTGGAAGACGTCCTAGATGATTTAGCGGGCATGATGAATCGATACCTTTCCAGCTCGTAGCAAAACTCACACCATTATGACGACAAGTCAACGCCAAACGCGATAAGCAGGGCTAAGTTGATCCGGTGTGTCGCCGAGGAATTGGCTGTTTTTGCCTGGCGGAAGTGCCCAGGTCAGCAGTCGATAGGTTCTGCAAGGTGGAGGATAGGCAGGACTAAAGCCTCTGGCAACCGGCAACAATCGGCCAGTGGTAGCAGATTCGCGACGCGAGGGAGATGAACTGATCGCGTCAGCGCGTCTCGCGGTGCTCCGTGTGATGGCCGCACGTCGGGCAGAACTTCGACAACGACACGCGATCGGGTGTGTTACGACGGTTCTTCTTGGTGATGTAGTTGCGGTGCTTGCACTCCGTGCACGCCAACGTGATCTTGGGGCGGATGTCCGCCGCTTTCTTGGCCATCTTCTAGTCCTTCGTCGTCGCACCACCGTCGCCCGGCGGCTTCGTAGCGGGAGCGGGACTCGAACCCGCGACACAGCGATTATGAGCCGCTTGCTCTACCGCCTGAGCTATCCCGCCAAGTTGGGTTGTGATTTGCCGGATTGCTCAAAGCAACCCAGACACACCACAGAGCCCCCATGCAGAATCGAACTGCAGACCTTCTCCTTACCATGGAGACGCTCTACCGACTGAGCTATAGGGGCCAGTCGAACTACAAGGCTACCGCAAGCTTGGGGGCCGTCTCAAATCGGCAAAGAGCACACAATTCTTCTTCGTCGTCGTCACCAACACGAAAGCACACCATACGATGGGACTTGACCCCGTCCGAAAATGAGTTGCTGAATAGCTGTAAGTGCGCTGTGAAGACTGGGATGGCTATGTGAGGGAACCGCTCACGGCGTAGACTCATTAAGTTGAGTTATTATCTGGGCCGGCGCAGTTACGCCGGACGGGGCATGGGAAGGTTCCATCGTGCTGGGTCGCTTGATCTATGACCACATCAGACCATATTGGCAATTCTTGACGGGCGTCTTGGTGCTGCAAATCATCGCGGCCATCGCCTCGCTGACTATGCCAAACCTGCAGGCTGACATCATCAACTTGGGCGTGTCCAAAGGCGACACCCACTACATCTGGGTGCGCGGCGGCGCCATGCTGTTGGTCAGCTTCGTGCAGATCCTGTGCCAGATCGGCGCCGCCTTCTGCGGGGCGCGAGCTGCCATGGGCATGGGCCGCGACATCCGCGCCGAGGTCTTCGACCGCGGGTTGTCGTTCTCGTCCCGCGAGGTGAACCAGTTCGGGGCGCCCAGCCTGATCACACGCAACACCAACGACGTCTTGCAAGTGCAGCAACTGGTGCTGATGTCTTGCGTGTTCATCGTCTCGGCCCCGATCACGGCCATCGGCGGTGTCTTCATGGCCCTGCGCCAAGATCTGGGACTCAGCTGGATCATCCTCGTGGTGGTCATCCTGCTCGGCATCGCCATCGGTGTCCTGATGACCAAGTTGCTGCCGATATTCCGCGAGAACCAGAAGCGCATCGACACGATGAACCGCGTCATGCGCGAGCAGACCACCGGTGTGCGCGTCATCCGGGCCTTCGTGCGAGAAGTGTGGGAGCGGCACCGCTTCGCCAACGCCAACGCTGGATTGCGCGACATCGGCATTCAGATCGGCACACTCTTCGCGGTGGCCTTCCCGATCGTCAACCTCATCGCCAACGGCAGCTCTGTCGCGGTCATGTGGTTCGGCGCCGTCCGGATCAACAACGGCGACATGCAGATGGGCAATGTGACGGCCTTCCTGACGTACCTGATGCAAATCCTCATGAGTGTCATGATGGCCACCATGATGATGATCATGATCCCCCGCGCCCAGGTCTGCGCCGGACGTATCCAGGAGGTGCTCAGCACCGAGTCGTCCGTCGTGCCGTCAGCCAACCCCATCGCACCAGCCGAGGGGGTGTGGGCCGAGGTGGAGTTCCGCGACGTCGAATTCAGCTACCCCAAAGCCGAGCAGCCGGTGCTGCACGATATCTCGTTCACGATGTCGCCAGGCAAGACGACGGCCATCATCGGGGCGACCGGCTCTGGGAAGACGACGCTGGTCAACCTGATCCCCCGGCTTTACGACGCCACCAAGGGCCAGGTGCTGGTAGACGGGGTGGACGTCCGCGACATGGATCCCGACGTCTTGTGGGCCAAGGTCGGCCTTGTGCCGCAGAAGCCATACCTGTTCAGTGGCACGGTGGCCAGCAACCTCGAGTACGGCCGGCCCGACGCCACCGCCGACGACATGTGGGGGGCACTGCGAATCGCCCAGGGCGACGGCTTCGTCGCCGAGATGGACGGCCAATTGGAAGCCGAGATCTCCCAAGGCGGCACCAACGTGTCAGGTGGCCAGCGCCAACGCCTGTCGATCGCCCGGGCCCTGATCAAGATGCCAGAGATCTTCGTTTTCGATGACGCCTTCAGCGCCCTCGACGTGGCCACGGACGCCAACCTGCGACTGGCCCTGGCCCAGAACATCGGCACGGCGGCTGTGCTGATCGTCGCCCAGCGGGTCTCCTCGATCAGCCACGCCGACCAGATCCTCGTGCTGGAGCAGGGACGAATAGTGGGGCGGGGGACGCACGACGAGTTATTGAGAACCTGTCCCACTTACAAAGAGATCGTCGACTCGCAGATCCGTGACGACGACACGGCGTTGGCACTTGGCAAGGGGGCGGCGAAATGAGCCAGGACACGCAGCAGACCACCACACAACCCCGCGCCAACCGGCGCTCGCAAGCCCAGATCATCGCCCAGCAGACCCGGCGGGGTGGCCGCGGCGGCGGCTTCGGCGGGCATGGCGCCGGCCGGATGGGTGAGAAGGCGCTCAACTTCCTGCCGTCGCTCAAGCGCCTTCTGGGTCAGATGGGCGCCCAGAAACTGTTCGTCAGCATGGTCATCCTGATCGGGGCCGTCGGGGTCGTCTTCAATGTCATGAGCCCCAAGTTCATGATCCAGCCGACCAACGCGATCTTCGCCGGCGGTATCTCAGCGATGCTCCACAACACAACTCTGTCGCCGCAAACAGCCCCGCTGATGGACCAGGTGTGCCAGGACAACCCGTCCATGACCAAGGACGACTTCATCAACGACATCAACGGCGTACAAGACAGCGTCGGCCAGCTGACCCAGCTCGGCCAACAGGTCCAGGCCGGCACCCTGAGCCCCGCCGACATGATGGCACAGGCGCAGCAGATCGTCACCCAATCACCGCTGCTTTCCGCCATGTTCGAAACCGCTCAAAAGGCTGATCCGAACCTGCAGATCAGCGATTGGCTGCAATCCATGTCGTCGCAGCAGGGGCTCGCCGGCTCCGGGGATATGGGCACGCTGATCAACATGATCGGCGGCATGGATCGCTTCCAGCCCTGCAAGTATTCCGACGGCCACTACATCGACTTCGGCTTCATCGGCAAGTGGTTGCTGCTGATTCTCAGCATGTACGTGTTGGCGTCCATCCTGATGTTCCTGCAGGGCTTCCTGTTGGCCCGCATCGTCCAGCGCACCGTCTACCGGCTGCGCGAGCAGGTGAACCTGAAGCTCGACCGTCTGCCGCTCAAGTATTTTGACGGCCAGCCGCGCGGTGAGATCCTGTCCCGTGTCACCAACGACATGGACAACATCCAGCAGTCCCTGCAGCAGACGATGTCGCAGCTGGTCAACTCTTTGCTGACTGTGGTCGGCGTCGGCGTCATGATGTTCACGGTCAGCTGGCAGCTGGCCCTGATCACGTTGATCATCGTCCCCATTGCCGCTGTCACCTCCGGCTTGATCGGCAAGCGCGCCCAGGGCCGTTTCGTGCGCATGTGGACGGCCACCGGCGAGCTCAACGGGCAGGTCGAGGAGGGCTATACCGGACACGCGATCATCAAGGTGTTCGGACGCCGCCGGGAGGCCGACGCGCGCTTCCAGACGACCAACGACGAGTTGTTCAACGCCGCCTTCGGGTCGTCCTTCCTGTCAAGCATCCTGATGCCGATCAACATGTTCATCGGCAACCTCAACTACGTGGTCATCGCCGTGCTGGGCGCTGTCAAGGTGACATCGGGGACACTGCAGCTGGGCGACATCACCAGCTTTATCCAGTACTCGCGGATGTTCACCCAGCCGATCGCCCAGATCGCGTCGATGGCCAACATGCTACAGTCCGGCGTGGCCAGCGCCGAGCGCGTCTTCGAGATTTTGGACGAACCGGAAGAGACACCAGATGGCAGCGCTCAACTGCCCGTCCCCGTGAAGGGCGACGTGCGCTTCGAAGACGTCCAGTTCAGCTACACCGCCGATCAGCCGTTGATCGAGGAACTGAACCTGCACGCCGCGCCCGGCCAGACGATCGCTATCGTCGGCGAGACCGGTGCTGGTAAGACGACCCTGGTAAACCTGCTGATGCGGTTCTACGACATCCAGGGCGGCCACATCTACTTGGACGACGTCGACACCGCCACGGTGCCCCGCGACCAGTTGCGCGACCAATTCGGCATGGTGCTGCAAGACACCTGGCTGTTCTCGGGCACCATCAAGGCGAACATCGCCTACGGTGCGGAGGGTGCCACCGACGAGCAGGTGCTGGACGCCGCCAAGGCCGCCTACGTCGACCGCTTCGTCCACTCGCTGCCGGACGGCTACGAGACCGTGATCGACGACGAGGGCAGCAACATTTCAGCCGGTGAGAAGCAGTTGCTGACGATCGCCCGCGCCTTCGTCTCGGACCCTGCCGTGCTGATCCTGGACGAGGCCACATCGTCCGTCGACACCCGCACAGAGGTGCTGGTGCAACGGGCCATGGCGAAGCTACGGGCCGGACGCACCAGTTTCGTCATCGCCCACCGGCTGAGCACCATCCGCGACGCCGACAGCATCGTGGTCATGGATCACGGCCGCATCGTCGAGCAAGGCGACCACGTCACACTGCTGAAAGCTGGCGGGGCGTACGCCAAGCTATACCAGGCGCAGTTCGCGGCCGCAGGTTCCGAGGACGCCGTCTAGACTGCCTCCGGAGTGGGTGAGTATCCCACAGCCAGATCACCTAGTCTCACCTTTTTGACCGACTTGGGGACGTCCACCAAGCCAAGGGTGAGACACCGGACCAAATCAAGCCGGGCAGAAACGTCACGGTTATTCGCCCTGGCTTGTCGACGCCCGGAGTGTCACCACAGAAAGCTGGTGTGGCGGACTCCCCTAGGCATTCACCACACCAACTTTGCGCCGTCACTCAGTTATCAGGCCAAGCGCCTCCGAATTGACATCAATGCCGCGCCTACCAGCAGCATCAGCACCGCCAGCGAACCAACCAGCCATGGGCTGGGCGCCAGCGTACCACCGGTTTGTGCGATTGTCTTAGCTAGTTCTGTGACCTTGGTTGTGACGGACATCTGGTTCGACACTATTGGATCAGTACGCTGTGATGTGGCCACCGGATCCGCCGAGGCGACCCCAGTGCTCACAACCGAACCTTGTACTGCATCTTTGTGAACCGTCGTATAGAGGGGCAGCTGGAAGGTGAGACTCTCACCTGGAGCAAGTATGATCCCGGATTCACCGTTGTTGGACAAGCTTTGCACCAGAGCTGGCGCAGCCGACATGACACCGCGTCCGGTGAATTCCAATTCATCCACAGTGACGTTCGTCAGATCGACATTACCCGTGTTGGTCACCACATACGTATAGAGCAATGTGTCACCCGTATATGCTGTGAGCTTGTCAACCGTCTCAGTGAGATCCAGGCCGTAGCTCTGCACTGCGTCCAACGACACGTCGTCTGAGGAATCCAGTGTGATTTCCGTCGGCCCATCAGCATACGACTCATACTGAGCTGTCGCGGTAGCAGTGTTGGTCAACGTACCAGCATCGATATCAGCCTGATCGACAACATGCGTCACCGTGCAACTCACCACATGCTGATGCGGATTCCAGGCGGTCTTGGTGCAATCGGTTATCGGGTTGTCGGGATCAATGAGCAGATCCATCACCTGGAAATCGTGAATTGTGACGTTGCCGGTGCGCGTGATCTGGATCGTGTACGTGATCGTGTCATCCAACACCAACTCCGACTTATCGGCCGTCTTCGTCAGCTTTATGTCAGCCGCCTGTGGAATAGTCACGGAGGCCGTGGCAATCTTACTTTCCACCGAGTCATTCCCGTTCTGGGCATATGCGGCGTTGTCCACGTGACCAGCGTCTATGTCAGGCTGGGTCAGCGCGTAGCTCCCAGTGCAGATCATCGTCTCGCTTGGCGCGATAGTCCTTGTGTCGCAACTCAGACTCGAATCGGGGACCAAAGCATCGTCGATCGTGATACCAGCCAACGTCTTGTTTCCGGTGTTCGTGACCTCGAACGTGTAATCAACCTTGTCTCCCGCCATCGGGAACTCGTGAGCTGCTGAATCTAGTTTGCCATCCTTGGTCAGCGTCATAGCCGAATCATCCGGAATGAGGATCCGTGCCCTCGACGTATGCGAAGTCCAGTTCTGGCTATCAGGGTCTTTGCCCGTAGCCACAGCCGCGTTTCGGACAGAACCACGATCGACATCGGCTTGGTTGAGTGTGTAATCAGCCGTGCAAATCGTGAACTCACCGGGTGCGAGCGATGTCTTCGGGCAATCGACCGCACCAAGGCTACCCGAACCAGTAAAACTCGTCTCAGTGATGCCGATGGAGTCCATGGTCACATTGCCGGTGTTCGTCACCAAGAACTGGTACGTGAACGCATCACCGGCGTTCGTCGGAGTCGGGACAGCCGCACTCGTCTCAATGCTCTTCTTCAGCGAAAGCCCCGGCGCCCACTTCAGGTCGACGTGCGCTGTGCTCTCATTCGAGACGATGCGACGACCGGCGGGGTTATGGCCATATGCCGTAGCTTTATTATCCAGACTGCCCTGGTTGATGTCGCCCTGCGACAGTGGGTAGACCGCCGCCGTGCAAGTGGTCGTAGCTCCTGGTGCCAATGTTGTGGCGCCGCATGTGATAGCGCCCATAACACCGGTCCCAGTGAAAGCGTAATCCCTGATCGCCAAACTATCGATAGTCAAGTTGCCGGTGTTCTTCACCACAAACTTGTAATTGACAGTCGTGCTCGTATCAACCGGATCGTCAGCACCAACGCTGAGCGTGACGGTCTTGTCCAAGTGCAACGACGCTTGCCCAAACGAGAACAGTTTCACATCAGTTGACGCTTCACCTGGCGTCACGTCTTTGCCCAGCCCGTCCAAGCCGGTTACCTTAGCCTTATTCTTCAAGATACCCGCATTGATATCAGCCTGGCTCAGCGTGTATGTCGCGGCACACGTTGTCTCGTCGCCCGGTTGCAGCGTCGTGGCATCACAAGACACGGTCGGGAACCCGTTTGTGCCAGTGAAAGCCGGGCTACCGTCCTCGACCTTGATGTCATGCACAGCCACATTGCCGGTGTTCGTCACTGTGAAGGTGTAGGTCACCTGCGTCGAGTCAGCCACAGCAAGACCATTGGAATCGAGCGTTGACGCAACCACCGCCCCGGTCTTGGTCAGGCTCAATGAGGCATTCTCTGTAGTATCCAGAATCGCAGTGCTTGACTCGGACGTCACATCAGCGGGGTTAGCCACATCCGGAATGATGGCGCTACCCGTCGCCGCAGCCGTGTTCGTGACAGATCCAGCGAGGATATCGGCATCGGTCACCGTGTATGGAGCATAGCAGTGCAGGGTTTCTTTGGCCGCCAGTGTTATCCCACTGTCATGGCCGAGTTGTACCGTTTTCTCGATCTTCGGCGCCGCGGAGTCGTGCGGATCGGGAACCAAGCAGGTCACTGCCGTGATAGGAGCCGACACAGGATCACTGCCGGACAACATGGACACCTCGTCGAAGTTGACGTCTTCAACCGGTGTGGCCCCGGTGTTTTTGACGTCGAAGTTGAACTTCACTTCGCCGCCCGACGTGCTTTCCGGATCGACCGTCTTCGACAATGTCAGCTCACTCAGATAGACCATCGCGGTGCCATCGGACTCGTCAACATTCTTAGCTGTTGCAGTAGCTGTGTTGACCAACGTGCCAGCATCGATGTCCGCCTGATCGACAACATGCGTCACCGTGAAGTTCACCACATGCTGGTGCGGATTCCAAGCAGCCTTGGCATAAACCGGGTTAGTCGAATCAATGAGCGGATCCATCACCTGCAAATCACGGATCGTCACATTGCCAGTGCGCGTGATCTGGATCGTGTACGTGACAGTCTCACCGAGCACCAACTGCGTCTTGTCGGCCGTCTTCGTCAGCGTCATGCCAGCCGCCTGCGGAATCACAACGTGCTCTTCGGCGGTGTCAGTCACAGCGTTAGTCCCATCGTGCGCAGTAGCCGCGTTATCAACATAACCCTTGTCTATATCATCCTGCGTCAACGTGTACAGAGCAGTACAACTCTCCGTCGCGCCTGGTGCGATGGTGCTTGCACAACTAATGTCCGTGGCAGAGATCATGAGGTCCTCGACCGAAACATTCGTCAATGTCTGATTCCCGGTGTTCGTGACCTCGAACGTGTACTTGATCTTGTCGCCTACCACCGGAAGCGCGTGAGCCGAATCCAGCACACCAGACTTGGTCAGCGTCATAGCTGAATCATCCGGAATGTTGATCCGAGCCCTCGACGTATGCGAAGTCCAAAGGTTTCCACCCGGATCCGTCCCAGAAGCCTGGGCTGTATTAGAGACAGAACCCTTATCCACATCAGCTTGGGTGAGCGCATAATCAGCAGTACAAATCGTGAACTCACCAGGCGCCAACGACGTCTTCGGGCAATCGACCGCACCAAGGCTACCCGAACCAGTAAAGTTCGTCTCATCAATACTGATGGGACTCAACGTCACATTGCCAGTGTTCCGCACCAAGAACTGATAAGTGAACGAGTCACCAGCATTCTTCGGAGTCGGAGCAGCGGCACTCGTCTTGATGCTCTTCCTGAGCGAGAGCCCCGGCGCCCAATGCGACTTCAAATCAACATTCGCCGAACCCACATTCGAGATGACACGATGATGCGCGATAGTCCAACCGATCGCCGTAGCCTTGTTGTCCACACTGCCCCGGTCGATGTCGGTCTGCTCCAGTGCGTAGGTGGCTGTGCAAGTGGTGGAGTCTCCCGGCGCCAAAGTCTTGGCGCCGCACGTGATAGCACCCAAGACATCCCCAGTGAAAGCGAAATCACGAATCCTCAAACTGTCAACAGTCAGGTTGCCGGTGTTCTTCACCGCAAACTCGTAAGCGACCGTGGTGGGATGGGTGCCACCGGCAACAACTGGATGATTACCGGTCACGCTCAGCGTGGCGGTCTTGACCAAATCCAACGCGGAATGCCCATACGAGGACAGATCCACATTGGCGGTGTCAGGGTCTGATGTCACAAGATCGCCCTTGCCGTCCCGACCAGTCACAGTAGCTGAATTATCCAAAAAGCCGGCGTCGATATCCTCCTGTGTCAATGTGTACGTCGCGGTGCAAGTCGTCCCCGCGCCCGGCGACAATGTCGTGGCGTCACAAGACACGGCTGGGAACGGATTTGTGCCAGTGAAATCCGTGCCGTCCACAACCCTGATATGACGGAGGGTCACATTGCCATTGTTGGTCACGGTGAAGGTGTAGTCCACCTTCGTCGTCCCCGCCACAGCAAGACCACTAGGAAGCGTCGACGTATCGACCGCCCCAGTCTTGGCCAGGTGCAGCTTGGCGTCTACCCCTGTCGTGACTGTCGCGCCGGCTTCACTCGATTGGACGACAAGAGGTGGATCGCTGGGAATCGACAGATAAGCGTCGCCAGTCGCCACAGCCTTGTTGACCACCGAACCAGCCAGGATATCGGCTTCGGTCACCTTGTACGATGCCACACAGTCAAGGGTGTCTCTGGGGGCCATCGCAATCCCGCTGTCAATCGGGGGATCAAGTTGGACGGTCATGTCTGTCGGTGTCGTCACACCTTCATCGTCTGTGACATCCACCTTGCAGGTGACTTGTGTGATCGGATGGGAAACCGAACGCCCGCCTGCTTGCATGGACAACTCTTTGAAGCTGACATTGTCGAAGTACGTGCTCCCGGTGTTTGTGGCTTCGAAGGTATACGTCACTTCGTCGCCCACATTAGACACAGATAGTGGGTCGGCTTTCTTATCGAACGTCAACTGAGCCAGATAAACAGTCGCCGAGTCCGAGTTGGATGTCTCAACTTCTCCAACATGCTCGCCACTGACCATCGTTGCTTCTGCAGTGGCTGTGTTTGTGTACGATTTAGCGGCCAAATCATCCTCAGTCAGGGTGTACGTCGCCGTGCACTTCGTGGAGTTGTTCGGGGCAGAAGAAGAGGCTGCCAGTACATCACTATCACAATGCACCGGCGCCCCATTGAGTTGTGGATCAATGATATCTAGGTGGTCCATGGGATCGTGGTTTTTGTTGGTGACGGTGTAGGTGTATGTCACTTGTTGCCCTGCTCCAGTCACGATCTGCGGATCCACGGTCTTGGTCAACTCCAAGGGCTTCAGTGGAATGACGACCTTGAACGTGGCGCTGCCAGAGCCAGTTCTTGTGTTGTTGTTGGGATGGATGCCAACGGCGGTGAAGGACAAGCCCAGCGACCCATTGTCAATATCGTCTTGCGTCAGCTGATACGCGTAAGTGCAGTATGCGAAATCTCCGGTGCTTAGCTTTCCACCACTACCCAGGGTGTTGTTGCTACCGTCCTCACCAGGCGTTCCGCCAGCGCACTGTATGCCCGGATCCGGTACAAGGTTTGTGCCTCCACTCTGAATCAGAACATGCGGAACACCAGCGTTGCCACCCTTGTACACACCAACGACGATGCTGAACAATATGGTGGTGCCTGCCTCCAGATCATCCGGAGCAGTATAGGTGACCGAGATGGTCAACATCTGGTCGGTTGGTGTTGGATCCGCATAGCTCACCTGCCCGCCGCCGAACATCATGGCTGTACCGATCATCGTGGTGAAGGCTGCGCCAAGGCAGACTCGTTTAATCCATCCAAATGACTGCTGCGTCATATCAATACTCCATCTTGCGCCAGCAGCTGTTGGAGGGGTGACTGCGGGCGAAGTTGAACTACCCCGGGAACACTGGTCTGGTCGAGTAGGGGTGGCTAAAACCAGTGGACTAGGTACATGTTAGGCCCATAAACTGTGAACGACAAATTGAGGCTCGCTTACGGGATTTGACAACTCTTTGCTAGTCTTCAGAATCGCAAATCAGCACGATACGGCCGTCTGTCAAGTACTTTCGCCCATTATTCGCCTGGCGTTCACCCGAAAGTCACCGTCTGGACACTTAGCGGCGATAGTCTTGCAGCATGTACCCAACGGTAGACCAGTAAACTGATTGCGATGGCCAATCCACACAAAGCCGCCAAACGCTCGATCCCCAAGCGGGCGCTTGAGGTGGTACGGGCGTTCGGGGGCTATACCGTCGTCGTCACACCAAGCATGCGCGTCGCCTACCAGTCACCGGAGGCCATGGCCCTGCCGATGATCACTAAGAACGTGCTGACGCACCCCAAGTTGGCCGAGATGGCCGCTGAGGCTTGGCGCGACGGCAAGGCGCTGGTACGGCACCAACGCTTCGACGACCTGGGGCCCGTCGAACAAGCAGAGGTGACGGCGACCAAGCTGGCCGGACGCTGCGTGCTGCTGTCGATCGCGGATGTGACGGCCGCCATGCGCATCGAACAGGTGAGGCACGATCTGATATCGAACATCGGCCACGAGCTGCGCACACCCGTCGCCGCGGTCCAGGTGATCGCCGAAACACTGGACGTGGCCCGGGACGATCCCGAGGCCGTGGCCAGGTTCTCCGGTCGTCTGAAAGTGGAGGCGCAACGCATGGGACGCCTGATCGAGGACATTCTGGCCCTAGCCCGCGCCCAGGATCCAAACACGGATCGCTTCACCACCGTCAACCTCTGCGACGTGGTGGCCGAGGCCTACCGCCACCAATTCACGCACGCCGAGACCGAGGGGATCACAGTGACCGTCGACACCCCGTCCAAGGCAGTGGACGTCATGGGCGACGCCGACGGCCTTGTCACCGCCATCGACAACCTGATCGACAACGCCGTGAACTACTCACCGCACGGCTCCCAGGTCACCGTGGACGTGCGGATCGACAAGCCGCACCGGCGGGGCTCTATCAGCGTCTCCGACCACGGCATCGGCATCGACAATGCCGACCAGGGGCGGGTGTTCGAGCGTTTCTACCGCAGCGATCGGGCACGGTCCAGACGCACTGGGGGGACGGGTCTGGGCCTGGCCATCGTCAAGAACGTCGCCTTGGGGCACGGCGGCACAGTCAGCCTGCGCTCCACGCCGGGCAAGGGCTCAACTTTCATCGTCGACTTGCCGCTGGCGGCGGACGACGACCAACAAGACAAAGCGAAGGAGTGACGATGGCCACGGTGCTGCTGGTTGAGGACGACGATACCCTGCGCGAGGCGTTGGTCTACCTACTACGCCGCGAGGGCCACGATGTGCACGCCGCCGCCGACGGGCGCGCCGCGTTAGCGGAATTCGACCGCCGCCCACCCGACATCATCCTGCTCGACCTCATGATCCCGGGGGTGGACGGCATCGAAGTGTGCCGGCGGGTACGCGAGGTGTCCGAGGTGCCGATCATCATGCTGACGGCCCGCAACAGCGAAGGCGATATTGTCCTGGGCTTGGAGGTCGGAGCCGACGACTACGTCACCAAGCCATTCTCGACGCCAGAGCTGCTGGCCCGCATCCGCTCGGCGATCCGGCGGGGACGGGCGTCCGTCAGCCAGCAAGCCGGCGAGGAACCGGAGGACGACGTGCTGCAGGCGTCGGGCATCGTCATGGAGGTCGAAAAGCACCGCGTGGTGGTGGACGGCAAAGAGATATCTCTGCCACTGAAGGAGTTCGAACTGCTGGAGGTGCTGATGCGCAACGCCGGCCGGGTGTTGACGCGGCGCCAGTTGCTCAACCGCGTGTGGGGCTCCGACTACGTCGGCGACACCAAGACTTTGGACGTCCACGTCCGGCGTTTGCGCTCCAAGCTAGAACAGAACCCGGCCACTCCCGTCAAACTGGTGACGCTGAGAGGTCTGGGCTATCGCCTGGAAGCCGACTGATCACGACGAGCCACGGCCCCTGTCATTCAGTGGCAGGGGCCGCGCTCCTACTCGGAACCAACGCCGTGAGGGGTCGACGGCTGCCAGTCCCACCCCTCCACCGATGGGGGTCACTTGGGATGACGGTGGAAGGGCCTCCGGCGTTCACTGCCGCCGGCGGATCATCAACATCGCTCCAGTAACGATCATCATGAACGCCAGCACGTCGCCAATCGGACCGCCAGTACCGTCCAACGAGCCGCCGGTTGACACGTCTGGCCAAGTATTGGTGACATCCAGCGTCTCTAGGCCGCTGGCGACGAACGTGAAGGTGCGCTTGTTCTCGACGGCACCATCCATCGCCATCTTCACAGTCGAGCCCTTCTGTGTGGTCTGGTCGACGGTCACCTTCGCATTGAGCGGCACATCGATGACGACCTCGCCAGCGTGGCCAAGACTGAATGCCACCGATGACTGCGGGAGTGCGTACAGATGCTCAATGCCTTGCCGGTCCACGTAAGCAGCCACCAATGTGAATGGCATGGTGGCGCCGGCAGGTGCGCTGCCCCTGAATGTCTCATCAATCGTGAGCTTGGTGGTTTCGTACGTGAACTGCAGATCGGCAGTCACAACCGCCGGATCTGGCAGGACCACTGTCGCAGTTGCCGTCTTGTCGTCATAGCTGGTCACAAGACCATTGCTGGGGACGGCAGTCACCTCGATGCTGAAGGTGTTCGATCCCTGGGTGTCTGGTTCACTGATCTGGCAAGTGCTGCCAACGGGCAACACCTGGCTTACCACCGACGCCGCCTTGGCAACACTGTCGTCCGTCACGCTGACCTGGCCGTCGTAGTCGGTCACCAGGACGTCTGCCCCATTGATAGTCAGTTGCCTGCCACACTTCACGGATGCCTGCCAGGCGGCTGGAACCCAAGGCTGGTGGGCGTCGTAGGCCGACCCGCTGACGTGGGCTGTCAGATCCAGTTCCACCGGATGGTAGATGTTGGTCATGTCGACGAACACATCGTCAACCGCGTCAATCACTATCGTCGGTTGTGGCGACACCGTGTCGTTGGCGCCACCCTTGCCGGTTTCGGTGACGGTGCAAACGACCCCCGCCGGCAAGCCTGCGATGGTGTGCGACGCGTGATCGGCATGGCCGAACTTGCCGGCCGGGATCGTGAACGATGCCACTGCGGACGGCAGTGTGAGTTCGTCGCCATCCAACGTGCAGGCCACAGCGAAGGTGAAGTCACCGACCGCCGTTGGCTCACCAGTTGACGCATCCTGTGGACGCACAACCGACTTGTTGACGACCAAACTGCCGCCGGCGGCGTACGTGTTGGTCCACACGAGGGCATGGGACGACGCCTGATCGGACAGATACAGGCTCACATGACCGGGCACGAAGCGCAATTGCGAGTTCGTGTCCACGCCGGCATTGCCCAGTTGGGCCGATTGCCCAGTGGCGCCGGCTGAGTCCGACTCGCGCACCAAACACGTCGCGCCAACGGGCAGTATCGCAGAGCCACCGTCCGTTGCGATGACTGGCTTCGTCTGGCCGTCCGCCAACTCCACTGCCGGATAGCCATGTGGCGCCGCAGGATCCAGGAAACAGTTCGCATCGAAGGTGAACTTCGGTGACGTAGCGAGCTGGGCCACCGACTGATTGTCGACGTGCTTGGTGATCGACAATCCCGTCTGGGCGAACGTGGCCGTCAGCAAGATGGCGCCATCGGTGCCTGCGGTTATCGCGCCGGAGGACGTCACCGAATAGCCTCGCGGATTGGACCCACTGCCACTCAGCGTGTACTCACCGTAGAAATCCACTCCGTCAGACGGCGCCTGGTAGCCCGGCGGGTCGTACAGAACCGAGTCGATCACGCACACCGAACCAGCCGGTAACCCGACGATAGCCTTTGTCAACGCACTAACTGCACCGGCGGAATACGGGCCGTCAAAAACCAGTGACCCGGTGAACGGGGCCGTCTTGGCTAGAGCGGACTCGTCATCCAGGCGCAGGTTTGCCGGCACTGAGCAGCTGTACGCGACCGTGTATTGTTCGGCGCCCGTCATGTGCCAGGCGTCAACCGGGCCGTCGGCAATCTCGTACGTCACATCGACCGATTGGACATCGAAGATGTGCGTCACTGTCAACGCCACGTCACTTTGCAGGGTCACCGTCGCGGAGTCTGCCGTCGATGAGAGCGCAACCCCGCCTAGCGCCGCGAATCCAGTCGCAGCGGCGCCAAGTGAATCCGCCTCACTGACAACACACGTCGTGCCGTGCGGCAGGTCAGGGATCACCACGGGCGAACCGACTGTCACGGACACGTCACCGTCGTAATCCTGCACGCGTTTGACGGATCCCGATTGGGTCAGGTCACGGTAGCAGCTCACGTGCAACCCGAAGACCTGGGGCACCCACGGCTGCATCGGCGTTGTCGCCGTGCCATTCAGTGTCTCGTTCAGCGTCAGAGCGACACCAGACAACGAGTTGGCCATCAGGGCTGTCACCGGCGTGCCCGGATCACTCGAGACCGGATCGGCCGTCACCGGCGCAGCCGGCTTGTCGACGCCACCGGCACCCGTCTCTGTGACCGTGCAAACCGCGCCAGCTGGCAATCCCGACACCTCGCGTGTCACCTGGTTGGCGCCAGCGAAGGCACTGGCCGGTATCGTGATCGTGGCAGCTGCATATGGCAACTCCAATGCGTCACCATTCAGGGTGCAAGCCACTGCGAAGGTGAAATCGCCCACTGCAGTGCTGCTATTTGGACGCGACAACCGCTTGTCAATGACCAGCTTGCCGCCCGGCTCGTACGCGTTAGTCCACACCAGCGTGTGCCCGCCGTACGGCAGATTGTCCAGTGTGGCCACGCCCGTGGTGTACGTCAAGACCGTGTCATCGGCGGAATCGGCCATGACGACGGACTGGCTGGTCGATCCGTAGGTGCTGGGTGCTCCTATGACGTAGATACCATCGTCTTTCTGGCTCACGAGGACTTCCGTGACGGTGCATTTAGCGCCCGGCACGATGCTGGCGGTCGTGGTCGGCGAGCCGCTGGCCCCACCGGTCAAAGTGCCCGTCTCACCGTTTCCGATAACTATCGGGAACTGGTAGTTCACCGTCACACCAAGCCCAGTGCAGGTCACCGCGAAAGCGTAGCGCTGCCCGGTTAGGGTGGCGGCAGTGTCGTTCTGCACGACTTTCTTGACGGACAGCCCCGCCGGATCGAAATAGACATCGAGGGCGATGACGTCGGAGCTGGAGCCCCGCAACGGCGTGGAGACGGCGGTCGCGCTTCCCGATGATGTCACGTGCCAGGCCAAGCTGTCATCGGTGGCGTTCGGTACCACGTCTGAGTGGTAATCCGGTGTGCCAGGCTTGTAGGTCTTGTACGGCAGATATCTGACCTGGGACATTTCACACTCAGAGCCCGGAGGCAGATTGTCGATGGTCGCGGTGGCGGTGCCATCATCGCCCGCCACCGTCTGCCCGTCGAAGGCGACTGTGCCGGTGAAAGGATCACGGCCTTGCAGCATGATCGCGTCCGAGGCGCCGAGCTTTAGGTCGCCCGGTACCGTGCAGGAATACGACGCGAAGAAGCTCTCGTCACCGGTCAGGTGCCAGGCATTCACATCGGCTGGTGCGATCGTGTTGGTCACGGTGACCGATGCCAGCTCGAACGCGTTGACAAAGGTCACGGCAGTGTTGTCGTCCACAGTCACAGCAAGCGATGCGCCGGTATCGGCGGGACTCGTCCCAACCTGATTGGCAGTCGACAGCGCACCCCGGTTGTCGGTTTGCGTGACGATGCATGTCGCACCCGACGGTATACCGGTGATGACGGTGCCGGCGCCGCCGACGGGTACGTCGTACGATCCGTTGACGCCAGTTACCGGCTGCCCGCCGCGCGTGCAGTTGACGCTGACGGGGAAGCTCGACGGCAGCCAAGGCTGGACCGCCGGTGACGTGGCAGAGCCGGTCAGTGACTCTTTGATCACCAGCGAGACGCCCGACAGGCTGTTGACGAAGTCGACCCGCGCCGAGTTGTCGGCCTTGATGTCGGCCTGATAACCGTCCGTCTTGCCAAGCGCGTCAGGGTTGCTGACGCCGCCATCGCCGGTTTCCGTGACGGTGCACTGGGCACCGACCGGCAGACCGTGGATCACCGCGGATGCCCCACCAGAGGCACCGGCGTCGGTAGCGATGATGCTGGCAGTCTTCTGGGACGCGCCCAGCCTCGCCGTGATGTCGGCGCCGCGATAGGTGCAGGCAACGCCGAACTGCATGTCTTCGACCATGGCGCCGGTCGGATTGTTCAGCGTCTTGTGCACTGTCAAGTCGGCGGCATCGTAGTTATTGGTCATGACGATGCTGTGGGTGGCCGGGCCGAAGGCTGTCGGGGCGATGGACCAGTTGTCGGTCGAACCTGTCACGGCCATGCCCTGGCCGTCGACGGTGGCCGTCACTGGCGGGGTTCCGTTGGCCCCGTTGTCGCCGGTCTGACGGACGACGCAGGTGGCCCCCACCGGCACGTCGGGCACAACCTGGGCGCCGTCGGTGGCTTTGAGGCTTGGCCACATGGCTGTCACCACGTTGTCCACACCTGCCATCGAACAGACCATCGTGGTCGGGAATCCGAAGCTCGCGGCGTCGAGCAAGCCGGCCGCGTCTCCGCTGACTTTCTGGGTGAGCGTGACGGAGGTGGTGTTCAGGGAGTTCGCCACAGCCAGGTTGTTGCTGCCGTCCACCTGGATCGCCGGCGAGAATGTCGCGGTGTAGCCGGTCGCCGTCTTTGAGTCGCCAAAAATGGGCGCTGTGGCCGAGTCCACATAACCGGTCGGCGTCCAACTTTCGGACGTCACCAAGCAAGTGGCCCCGGCAGGGATACCGTCGATCGGGTCGGAAGCCACCGCCGTCTTGCCAGCGGCCATATCGATAGCAGTCAACGTGATGGTGGCCGACTGGTCTGCGGTGAAGATGCTCGAACCGCCGACCTGGCAGTCGTAGCCGATGACGAACACCTGATCTTGGGACGTGAACCAGCCCGGCAGCGCGTCATTCATGTGCTTGACAATGGTGAACGACGTCGTGGCGATCTTGGCCACCGACAGGGCGGACGACGAAGCCGTGCCCCAGACGCCGCTCACCTGGCCCGCGATGGTGGCATCGTTCACGATGACTTGTCCGCTGGCAACCCCTGTGGTCGGTATCTTCACCTGAAATTCGACGATGACGTACTGCCCGCCCTGTAGCGGCTGCCCACCTGGGAAGGTGACTTCGCCCTTGATGGCTTGGGTTGACGTGGCCGGACTGGCACCCCACGTGGTACCGGACTTGGATGAGCATGAGAGCACGCCGCTGCCAGCCATCATGTCGTTGGTGGTGCAGGGGTTCTTGGCGCTCGAATACTGGGCTGTCAACGATCCGTCGGCCCGGTAAGCCGCAGGGTCGTCAATTGTCGGGTCGTTGATCAACGTCACGGGACCGACCAGTGTGGCTGTGATGTCCGAGCCACGTCCGCCAGTGCCGAAGTCAGCGATGGTGCCGTTGTCATTGAAATATGGCAAGACGTCGGCGAAACGGAGCGCATCGACCGGATTATTGCCCGAATTGATCAATTTGAGACGGAAGGTGACCACCTCCCCCGGGCTCGCCTGTGCCTGGCAGGGATCCAGGTAGAAGTCGGGCGACGCCCCGCCCCAACCGGCGTAGGACGGCGATGTCGAGTCACACGACATACCGCCACCCGTGCCGTCCGAAACCCCTTGGCTGCCCGCGCCGATGTAGTTCTCCACCCGGACACTGGTGGCGTCGGTGGCGACGATTGTGGCTGACGCTTGGCAGGACGACAGTGCGTCCAACGCCAAAGCGGTAGTGGCACAGGCCGACGGTGTCGGCTCGTTCAAGCCGTAGCCTGTTATCAGGTTCGTCCCCGTCAACGGATCGCCAGTGTACGGCGTGCCGTCGTTCAGTTGCACCGGTATCTTCACAAAGAACGTCTCGCCCGGATTGATGGCCAGGGTCGGGCTGATGGTGCATGTCAGCGTCCGATTGTCCGTCGTCCATTGGCAGGTGACGTCGCTAGCGCTGATGCCGGCTGGCGCCACAGTCCCAGCCACCACAGGAGCGACGACGACATCATGACCACCCGACGGATTGAACACCATGGACACTGGCACGGTGAAGGTGATCGTGCCGCCGTAGACTGCGCCTGTCGCCGTGGACGGGTTGGCCAAACCGGCGTAGAAGTCGACCCAGTTGCCCGGAGCCACGTTCTGCACCGACGTTAAGACGGTGCCCTGGTCGGGGGTGACCTGCAACACTGGCTGCGATTTGGCGCTGCCCGCGTTCACTTGCAATGATGCGGTGGCCATCTTCGGTGCGACCGTGACCTGCTTCCAGTCACCGCCGCTGTCCTTGATGTACGATCCACCCATGGCGGCGTTTGGCACCAGCCAGTAGTGATCCGGTCCGGCGGGCAGCGTGTTGGCCGGGGCCCGGGACGCCGGGTTCGAACGCAGATCGTAGCGGAGTTGCCCGGTGACCCGTACTGTGAAGTTACCGGCGTTGTCCGACACGTTGCTGGCGTTGTAGGTGTTGTTTGTCATCAGATAACTGCCGCGCCCCTGGATCCAGATCTGGAAGCCGACGATGTTCTGCCAGCCGAGGCCGTCGTCCACCATGGCCACAGGCAGCGGATTGCCACCGGATGCCGGTGTCGCTACCGGGTTCAAGCTGTCGGGCCGGCTATTTGAGTTCAGTACGCGGAATTGCCCGACGTTGTACCCCTGTCCGCTGTCGATGGTGTCGCTCAGGCCCGTAGAGTTCCACAAGTACCACTGGCCATTGTCTGCCAGCAGAGCAACGTAAACATCCTCGGAGTCAATGCCACCGGCGACACCCGTCACCAAGACGCTCTTGGGCGCCCGCACCAACTCGATGCTCGTCAGGTTGAACGAGTCGAAGAACGAGCCAGCGGTCACCGGGCAGGTGGTCTGAGTGACGAAGTCAGCCGATGTGTCGGCGTTGAACAGGCAGGCGTCGTCGGCGATCCCCAGACGTCCCACAGCAGAGTTGCCATCGTTGCCAACGGTGATGTCGTAACTACCGGTGCCCTTGGGAGTCGTGGTGGTGCCAGTGACCATTTCATCGCGGTTGATGCTCGACGCCCCGGGGGCTTTGGTCAGGCTGATGGCGCTGGACATCTGCAAGATGGGCATGTCTGTCGGTTCTGGCGTGGATGCCTTAGCCCACTCGATGTACAGGCTGTGAGCCGTGGACTCGCCTATCATCCAAACCGTCGCCACCTGCGGCACGTCAGGATTGTCCGGTCCTGAGATATTGATGCCGCCGCCTTCGAGGCATCCTGGGTGCCCACTGGAGAAACAGTAATTGCCTGGCTCGATATAGCCCCACGGCGTTGGGTACGCCTGGCGGGTGTTCGTGCGCAGAGACGTCGAGTAGGCAATGCCGGCCTGCGTGGTCACATAGGTCGGGTCGCTGGCCGCATGGCTCAATATCACAGCGCCGTCAGTAGCTTGGAAAACCACCCAGATCCCGATGATTTCAGAAACTGGCCCAGCGCTGGTGGGCGACTGAGCGCCGTTTATGCTGCTGCCCGTCAACAAGGCTCCGGATGCGCCGGTGACGCTAGCCTGCATTTCAGTTCCATTGGTATAGACATACGTCAAAGTGGCCCTCACTTGACCACCCGTCATCGTCTTGGGCATCTGGACGCTGGTAAGCGCAGTGAAGTCAAGGATTTGAAAGACGTTCTGCGATGGAATCTTCGGAATGCTGGAATAAGCGCTGAGAGTGTCGACGCCCATGTCCAAACGACCTGGGCACTGCCACACCAACTCGGGGTTCTTGGACGGCACGATGCCGCCCTCGCCAGTCGGGCAGGTGCCCACATTGACCCCGGAATCGTTGAAGACTCGCAAGCTGATAGTGGATGACGTCTGCGCCCCGGCGACCAGTGCGTGGTTGGCGGCCGTCCAGTCGATGCGGGCGGACACGAATGGCTCTGTGGGGGCATACAGGATGAAAGTTGCCAGCAGCGCGCCGCCCTGGTCGACATATGTCGTGCCGTCCTTCGAGATGGAGGGCTGGGCAGTGTTGGCATATATCACCCCGCCCGATGTGCCCTCATCGTTTATCGGGGCTCCCTTGATGGGTGTCAGATCGGTCAGCGAAAAGTCACGCACTGCGGAGTCAATGATCAGTCGGGTGCTAGCGCCCGACGGTAGCGCCGTCCCCAAATCCGTACGCGTCAGGGTGTAGGCCAACTGGCCGACGGCCGCCAGTGATGACGCTGCCGGAGCGTTAGCCAGCTTGTTTCCAGCCGCCTGGCTGTCGCCCGTGTACCAGGTGAAAGTCTGGCGGGGGGTGTTCAGGTAGGTCCCATAGTTGGCAGATGCTGGTTTCATCAGGTCGATGTAGGCCGGGTTAGCTGGGTCTGTCTGGGCGGCCGTCAACGCTGTCCCGCTGATGACGGCGGTGTACAGCACCTGCCCCCACATATCGTAGAGCTTGACCGTCATCACCTGGTCGGGGCCTATGTAGGCGCCGCGCAGTTTGGTCAGCGCGAAGACGTTGAAACCGCTGAGTTCGTGGCTGATCGGCTGGCCGGGCTGGGTGGCCAACGAGCCGTCGACCAAGCGCAAGCCCAGCACTCCTTTAGTGTCGGATGTCGATGCGCTGAGCAGGAAGGATGTCACCTGGCCCTGCCCCTCGACGCCAGACGAGGCCGCACCGCCGGGACCGTTGGCTGTCAACGACGCCATGTTCGCATCAGTGATTGGATCGGTCGCATACGACTTGGAACCATAGTTGATCACGAGACTGCCGAGGGCCAGCTTGGCGGCCGGTTTATCGTCGTAGTAAGCACCCACCACGCTGGTCGGCGTGTATGTCGTATCGGACATTTCGGAGCGCACGTCGGCGGTATTGGTACGGGCCAGAGCACCGGACGTCGCCAGTGCCGGAGTCACGGCCTTGCCGTCGGAAAGGCGAGTCTCACGCCATTGCACCGCACCTGATGACACGACGCACCGACTGTCGACCGGGAAGCGCCCGTTGTCAGCGGCCAACTCGTACCGGACGCCGACGATCGCCGCTGGGTCGATGCCAGACGCCGCCGCTGAATCGAGCAGACTGACTGCCGTGATCTTCGTCGGAGCGGTCACCGAATCGAGGACGTAGGCAGTGGCCGTCGAGAAAGCGGCGTTGACGCCATCGTCGCAGGTCACGGCTGGGGTTGGGACGGCAGTGAACCGGATGATGTCGAAGAACTGCGTGTTGTTGGCGCTCTTCAGCGCCGTCAGATACGCGCCCAGCGCTGTGTCGATGTTCGCATTTGCAGTCAGGTCCGACGGGTCTGATATCGTCATGGTCACAGGACCGAGCCCATTGTCACCGTCCTGTAATGCCGTGTTGGTGCCGGACGGCAGCGCCGACTTTGATGTGACAGCGAACGTCAAATCGTGTGGGGTGATGTGGGTGCTGCCCGTGTTGAAAAAGTCACCGGCTCCCGTGTACCCACTCAACGCGAAGGTCACCTGGCTGCCACCCAGCGTCTTGGTTGACGACAGCTTGTATTGGGGTGTGACGACGTACAACACACCGATACCCACGTTGGTGGCCTGGCCACTGGCACCGGTGTTGGCCATAACGCTAATGCTGATATTGGGCGTCAACGTGGTGTAGCCGCTGTTGTTCGGCGGGCGATTGGCAGTGGTGCGCAAGGCCGTCGGGATCTCGACTTGGGCGGCGCAAGTCGCATCCGTGGCGCCGGAGCACTTGGAGGTGATCGAACCGTTGGTGTTTGGGGCATTCTTGTCCGGCGTCAAGGCCGCGTCCGGCGTGGCGTCACCACCATAGAAAGTCACGGAAACCTGCGTCACCTGGCTGAAGTTGCGGCCGCTGGGGTCTCCGGACAATCCAGGGGCGGGCGAGCCTTTGGCAGCCACCACCGTGTATGGCGTTCCGCTGCTGAAGCTGTACGTCATGGTGGCCACCTTGGAGCCTGACGGATAGGTGAGCGCTGGCGGGCCTGTCACTTGTTCGGCTGCCGCCGCCAGCACCCCTGTGCTGTATGGCGCGGTGATGGTCATATACGTCCAAGGAACATCGGTGGTGTTGGCGACGCTGGTCTTCAAGTTGGCCGCCTCTGTGGTGCCCCACACGCTGACATTGTCGCCACTTGCGGTCGTCCATGAACCAGCGTATGAGTTGACAGTGATGGTGCCGCTGTTGATCGTGATCGTAGGCTTGCTTGTCGTCGGCGTCGATTTGGTTCCATTGGGGGTCGTCGACACAACCGATGCCACCGCCTGGGCCACAACATTGCCGGACAGTGGCGGGTAGACCGGAGCCGATGGGTTGCTGCGCAGATTGTCGCGCAGCTTCATCTGGGCGGTGACCGTCAAAGCCGTGCCCTGTGGAACGTTCTGGAAGGCCACACTGAAGCCCTTGACCGTCGCCAAGTATGCTGGCACATCGCTGACCGAAAGCTGTGAGGTGATGGACGCCGCCACTGCCGTAGTGCCAGGATCGACGGTGATCTGAGGGTTGGTGCCATCTGCCAGTTTGAACGTGACGATGGCTCCGCCCGGATTGCCGCTGAACGACAACGCAGCCAGGTCAAAGGCCTCGAAAACCGCCACGTTGCTGGCGCCGCCGGAGGTGTCCGGATCACCATCCGGCAACGTGAATGTCAGCGCCGAAGCCAGATTGGCGCCCTGCGTCCCAGTAATGGCCAGGTTGGTGGTGGCACCGGTCAGGGCTCCCACCGGGCCGCCGGACCACGTGCCGCTGGTGCTGGTCACGGCAGGCGTTTGCGGAACATTCAAGGCGAAGACGTTGCTATCGGTGGTCAAATCGACGCCGTCACCGTCAGCGCCTCCGGCAGAGGTGACCAGTCTGACATTAGCGACGGTGTTGCCCGCAATTGATACCGGCGTGTCCGACGGCAGTTGTGCCGCCAACGTCCACGCCGTACTAACCAAAGGTACAGTCCAGTGCAACGTGATGACACTATTCGCGCCGTCAACGGATATAGTCGCGCCGGCCGGCGCCGATGCGCCAGAAACGGCGACCAATCCACTGGGCAATGTCAGAGTCATCTCGGCTCCGCCGCCACATGAAGTCAACGCGCAGCCCACGTCCACCTTGAACACGATGACCCCGCCAGGATCGACTGTATTGGTAGACGACGATATCTGTAACGTCACATTGCCGCTGGAAACTTTGCCATCGTCGGCATGCGATGTCGGCGCGTCGGCCATTAGCGATCCCATGGGCACCAGTAGCCCGATCGCGGCCAAAAGTACAACTGGAAAACGTCTGCTCATACCTTTAGACATCTCAAACACCCTTTCTTCCCCCAATGCGATTAACAAGCCTTGAGGAACACCTTCTGCTCCGACTCAAAGGGATAACCGAAAGAATCGCATCGCGCCATTGGACGACACCTCTACCACGTCCAATGAAGAATCGTTCGAAAACCCCTCTGGTATACATGCCAAGGTACCAACGCAGTGAGCTGGTCACATCAACTCTCGGGATTAATCCCCTACGACCGTGGTATGACTACATGTTTAGCGTGCGATTAATCACCAGAACCAACTGTGTTGTAGGTATGGGCGATTGCACCGGGGGCATTGATTTGTCGGGTTCCGGTCAGTTCTGGGGTCATGGACTTGTGTCGCGTGGACGCTCCAGTCGGCGCATGAGCTTCGCTCATCATCGCGCCTCCTTCTCGCTCAGTTCCGCTCCAATACCGGTGCGTCATCGGCGCCATACATGGCATGACGCCTCGCGCCGCACGGCGGTCTTTCGCTCCAATGCCACGCTCGTACAAGACCACGTCCCCAGAACCAAAGCATCGCTGCCAATCAGCTCACAGAGAATAGTCCACCAACACTGGGGCGTGATCGCTGATGCGCTCGCTGTCGGTGTCGGCGCGATCAACCCAGGCTTTCGTGGCGGTGGCGGCCAGTGTTGGGGAGGCCAAATGATAGTCGATGCGCCAGCCGACATCCTTGGCAAAGGCTTGGCCCATCCAACTCCACCAGGAGTACGGTCCGTCGTCATCGGGATGCAGCGATCTCACCACGTCGACGAAGGGACGGATGAACGGTGGCCACGTCATCGTTGGTGCCAGGATCTGCCGTCCAGCCAATTTAGCGGACGAACTCTCGGGGCCGACGGCGGCGTCCAGCCAAGCTCTTTCCGCAGGCAAGAAACCCTCGTGGGCCAGGTTCGAGCGCCAGTTGTGCAGGTCGGCCGGGCCGTGGGCGATGTTGTAGTCGCCAAGCACCAACAGGTGCCGGCCTTGCGCCTCGGTCATGACCCTCAGTGTGGACATCTCGGCGGCGAACCGACGCAAGAACACCAACTTGTGCTGGTAGCGGGCCTCCTGCTGGGCCGGGCTGTAGCCCTCGCGTCCACCGCTGGCGGGAGCCACCTCCTGCGGCAACCCACCTTTGGGGACGTAGACGCTGACGACGGTTAGGGGTGCGTCGGCCAAGTCGACGCCGATCAGGCGTCCCTCGCCCGCGAAAGGATTGGCACGCAGGGCCGCTGGGGACGGATGGGACGGCCTGGTCTGGCCCTCTGACCAGGTGAAGACGCACTCCGGGGGCTGACGGGTCAAGACGGCCACACCGTTTCGTCCGGCCAATTCGCCGGCGTCGTAAGCCAAGTGGTAGTCCCCGAAAACGCCGTCCGGCAGATCGACAGGGCGGCAGCGCACCTCCTGCAGGGCGATGACATCGGCATCGCACCTGGCCAGCCAGTCGCGGAACCCGCGCCGGTCAGCCGCCCGGATGCCGTTGACATTGAACGTCGCCACCTTCATGGCATAACCCTACGCGATGTCCGACCGACGATCTATACTGAAGACAAGAACACGGGAGCCAGAAGGTCGTCAAGACCTCACAGGCTGAGAGGAACCTGGCAGCCTCGCCAAAACGAGGCGCGGGATTCGACCGTCGAACCTGATCTGGGCAATGCCAGCGCAGGAAGCGTCTCTCAACCCGTGCCCACTAGTGGAGGGCACATCGTGAGTCAAGATATGACTGCACCGGCACCAGCCGGCCGAGGTTGGCGGGTGGTCGACATAGTCGTCGCCGCCGTCCTCGGCGTGGCCTGCGGTTTGATCCTGTGGGCCTGGAACGGCCCCGGATACGCCTGGTACGGGGCGATGAACGCGCTGACGCCCGGACTGGGAGGGCTGGCCCAGGGGTTGTGGCTCATCGGCGGTCCGCTGGGCGGGTTGATCATCCGCAAGCCGGGGGCGGCGATCTTTGTCGAAGTGGTGGCGTCGGTTGTTTCGATGTTGTTCGGCAATGCCTGGGGGGTGGCAACGTTGCTGTACGGCCTGGCCGAGGGGGTGGGCGCCGAGGTGGGATTCCTAGTGCTGGGTTACCGCCGGTTCAACCTGCCCGTCGCGATGCTGTCGGGGGCATTGGCCGGAGCCGCCGAATGGGCCAGCGAGTTGCTGACGGGCAACATGGCCAAGTCGGTGGCCTTCAACGCCACTTATCTGGTGTGCAACATGATTTCCGGGGCCATCCTGGCGGGCGTCGTGGCCTGGTTCCTGATGCGGGCACTGGCCAGGACGGGTGTGCTGGCGCGTTTCGCCGCGGGCCGCAGCCGGTGATGCGGTGAGCCTGATCGAAGCGCGGGACTGGGGCTGGCGCCACGCCGGCCGGCGGGACTGGGCCGTCCGGGACCTGAATTTGACCGTTGAGCCGGGCGAGCGGGTGCTGCTGCTGGGCCCCAGTGGCGCCGGAAAGACCACACTACTGCTGGCGTTGGCCGGGGTTTTGGGGCCGTCCTCAGACGGCATGGAAGCCGGACGATTGCTGGTTGACGGCCAACACCCGACTCGGCGCATTGGCCAGGTGGGCTTGGTACAGCAGGATCCGGCCGCCCAGGTGGTGCTGTCGCGGGTGGGGGACGACGTCGCTTTCGGTTGCGAGAACCTGGGTGTGCCGGCGTCCCAAATCTGGCCCCGGGTGCACCGGGCCATGGCGGCTGTCGACCTGGATGTGGCTCTTAGCCACCGGACAGACGAACTGTCTGGCGGGCAGCAGCAACGACTTGCGCTCGCCGGGGCACTGGCGATGCACGACGAGCCATCTGTCGGGCGTCCCCAATTACTGTTGCTGGACGAGCCGACCGCCAACCTCGACCCCGCCGGGGTGGCCCAGTTGCGAGCTGTTATCGGCAATCTGGTGGCAGATCGGTCCACTGGGCTAGTCGTGGTGGAACACCGTGTGGACATCTGGCTCGACATAATCGATCGTGTGATCGTGCTTGGCCGCGGTGGTGGTGTCGTCGCCGACGGGGCACCTGGTGCCGTGTTCGCTGATCGAGGTGATGAACTGGCGCGGCAGGGGGTGTGGGTGCCGGGCATTCCTTTGCCGGTGGCCCGCCGGGATCGTCCCACCACGCCGGATCGCGATCTGGCGTTGCGGGGCGTCGACCTGTCCATCGGTTATCTGGCGGAGTTGCCGGTCCGTGAGCATTTGGACATCGGCATCCCCGCTGGTTTGTGCACCGTCATCACCGGGCCCAATGGCGTGGGCAAATCGACCCTCGCTCTGACGCTGGCTGGCTTGCTGCCTCAGTTGAGTGGCCGGGTGGTGGCGTCATCCAAGCTGGTGCCGTCACCAATCAACATGAGGCAGCGTCGTCTGGTCAAGCGGCACGAGAAAGCGCGTCGAGTGCGGAATATTTCAAACGCTCAATCATTGTGGCGTGCCAAAATCCCGCACTCAGCAGCTTTTCCAGGCGATGTGGCCCTGACGGACCCACATATCTGGACGTCCACCCAATTGCTGACGCGACTGGGCACTGTTTTCCAGCAGCCAGAACACCAATTCGTCACAAGTCAAGTACGTGAGGAATTGGCTGTCGCGTTGCGAGCGCTACGCCGGCCGTCTGCCAGTATCACGGCGCGGGTGGACGAGTTGCTGGCCTTGCTGCACCTGGACCACCTGGCTGACGCCAATCCTTTCACCTTGTCAGGTGGCGAGATGCGACGTCTGTCGGTGGGCACAGTGCTGGCCACCAGCCCGGCGGTGGTGGTGTTGGACGAGCCCACCTTCGGCCAGGACCGGGCTACCTGGTGCGATCTGGCGCGGTTGATCGGTCAGGTGATTGACGACGGCGGCACGGTCGTCGGAGTCACCCACGACCAGACTTTCATCGACGTCATGGGGCAACACCGCATCGAGATGGGGACAATATGACATCGCCCGACCGGTCTGAATCCGTCGCCACCAGGCAAAGCATCGCAGCGGACCCAATCGCGGCAACGGTGGACGAAGCTCAGGCCACCTTTCTCGACCGATCTGAATCCGGCGCCATCCAGCACAGCAGCGAAATGGGCTCAATCGCGGCCGCGGAGAGTGACGGGCCTACCGTCCCTCTCGACCGTCTGAACCCAGTCGCACGACTGATGTTCGCACTGCTGCTGGCGGTGCCAATGCTGGTCACACTGGATTGGGTCAGCGCCACGGTGATGCTGGTGCTCGAACTGGTGGCGTTCCGATGGGCGGGAGTCAAGCTTGTCGCGATGCTGCACCGACTGGTCCCCGTCATGGTGATCGGGCTGCTCGTTGCTGTCAGCATGGGCCTGTACGGACGTCCGGGCGGGCAGGTGTTCTGGCACTGGTGGCTCATCGAGGTAAGCGAGCGCTCATTGCTTATGGCTTTGGCTGTCTTCTGGCGCGTCTTGGCACTGGCGCTGGCAGCCATCGTGTTGCTTGGTGACGTTGACCCAACCCTGATGGCCGACGGCCTAGCCCAGTTGGTGCATCTGCCAGTCCGCTTCGTGCTGGGGACGCTAGCCGGTGTGCGCATGCTCGGGTTGATGGCTGACGACTGGAAGGCACTCGGATTAGCCCGCCGCGCCCGCGGACTGGGCGATCACGGATGGTTGCGCCGCGTGGCGTCAATGGCCTTCGCCCTGCTGGTCATCGCCATCCGCCGGGGCACCCAACTGGCCACCGCGATGGAAGTGCGCGGATTTGGCGTCGAAGCCGCCCGCCACCGCACCTGGGCTCGGCCGTCCCGATTGGGGACGCCAGACGCCATCGGTCTAGTGGTGACACTGGGGGTGGACGCCGTCAGCCTCCTGGCCGCCATCTGGGCAGGCACCTTCTGGTTGATCTGGAGTGGTGCCTCAATGTGAACCAGTTGCTCTGAGGGCGCAACCTGGATACAAAACTCAGAAAGAGCGGTAATACATGCGCCGCCCACCTCAGGGTTTATGCGTTGTATACGCTCTCAAGGCAGTTTTCCTGCACAAACTTGCCATACACCGTTTAGGGAGATCCCATTGGCGACGATATTTCTGGTTTTTGTCTCCAATAGTGTTACGGTCACTGAGTCAGCACCTCGAACGTATGGGAATTGTCAGCTAACCCTTCGGCACATCGCGTTCCAGCTCGTCCAACCACGTCTTGGCTGTGACGTCTGAGGGCATGCGCCAACCTCCTCGGGGGCCTAGTGACACCGACAGAACCTGGGGACCGTCAGGGCTGGTCGATCTCTTGAACTGGCTGGTGAAGAAGCGCCTGTAGAACTTGGCCAGCCAGCCCCGGATCGTCGCCAAGTCGTAGGCCACGCGGTTGTCGTCCGGGGTGCCTGGCGGCCATGCCCCCGCCTCGGCGTCACGCCAAGCCCACCAGGCTAAA
>Ga0123357_10000193_pt1 | contig 57300 bp, 63 predicted proteins | sample TergutEmb28metaG_FD_89873 | JGI IMG/M metagenome (GOLD analysis project Ga0123357, IMG submission 89873) | Embiratermes neotenicus P4 segment gut microbial communities from Petit-Saut dam, French Guiana - Emb289 P4 | ecosystem: Host-associated > Arthropoda: Insects > Digestive system > Gut ...
ACCACTTGCTTGCGCCGTTCGTGCAGTTGCTCCAGTGTCGAATATCTTGCGTCGTCTTTTTCCATCTCCACCACATGGGGATCAATCCAAATATTTCAAGTATTATCGTGCCGAGTCAATAAGGAAAAACGGAAAAAAACCGCCGGAAGAGGAGGGCGGGGAAGAAGCGGAATTTTTATGGGAGAAATATGCGGTTATACTAATGCGGTGGGGGGGTAACTTATTGAATTCAAATGATTTTATTGATGACATTGTAGTAACTCCTGAAAGTAATTCCGTCAAGGCGGCAAAAGGGCGACAGACAAAAAGAATGCGCCGTTTTTCCCGAAGCGTCAAACGGGTTTAACAATTCCGGGTTTCAAGCCCCGCTGTGTGGGTTGGGGGGCTTTGATGTGCGGCGCTTTCCCGCTCGCGCCAGCAGCAGGGCCATTCCTGCCAGGAAAAGGAAGGCGCCATTTTTCCAGATCAGGTAGGGCGTCGATCCGGCGCGGCCCTGGACGGCGGCGATGAGGACTCCGCACGTGAAGGGGGGCAATACTGCGGCAACGCTGCCGTCGGGATGGATGACTGCCGTCATGCCGGTGTTGGTGGCGCGCAGGATCGGGCGACCGGTTTCGAGCGCGCGGATGCGGGCGATTTGCAGGTGCTGCGGCTGCGCGAGCGAGTCGCCGAACCAGGCGGTGTTCGAGAGGTTCGCGAGCAGGGTGGAGTCCGCTGCGGAACGGGCGATTTCTTCGCCGAAAACGTCTTCGTAGCAAATGTCGACAGCGACGCGCTGCCCGGCGAGCAAAAGCGGCGCAACGCCTTCTTCGCCGGGGATGAGTTGCGACATCGGAATGTTCATCATGCTCATGAACCATGAGAATCCCGGCGGCGTGAATTCCCCGAAGGGGACGAGATGCGCCTTGGCGTATTGCTGTTGGGGCGAGGCGCCGAGGCTGATCGCGCCGTTTTTCGGACGCTCGCGTTCGCCGAGAATGGCGCCGAAGAGGAGATCGCCGTTTTGCCGCAGCGCCAGCGTTTTCAGGGCCTCGAAATAATCCTGCGGGAATTCGTCGACAAAACCGGGCAGCGCGGTTTCAGGGAAGAGGGTGAGTTGGGCGGGGTGCTCCCGCATCAATTGGTAGTAGGCGCGCAAGGAATCGACGATGTGCGGCGCATCCCATTTGAGGCTTTGTTCGATGTTGCCCTGCACGAGGGCGACCGAAACGGGTTCGCCGTGCGGATGCGTCCATTCGATCCGGGAAAGTCCCGCGCCGCCGAGAAGGATCAGGAAGGCCAGGATCAGCGGCGGTGAAAGGAGCGGGCCGCGTTCCCGGAAGGGCGCGGCGATCAGGGCGGCGAGGAATGCGGTGAGCAGCGAGAGGCCATGGACGCCAAGGATCGGCGCGTATCCGGAAAGCGGGCTGGGCGGGGTTTGGGCGTAACCGGCGGCGAGCCAAGGGAAGCCGGTGGCGACCCAGCCGCGCAGGAATTCGCACAGCGCCCACAGGGCGGCGAAGAGGAGGGCGCGGGAAAGCAGCGGGAGCACGGCGTCGCGCCGCGCGCGCCAGAGCCGGTAAAGGAAGCCCGCCAGCGCCGGAAACGTTGCCATGACGGCGCAGAAGCAGACCGTTGCCAGCGCCGCCACCGGCATCGCCAGCCCGCCGAAGACGGAGATGCTGACGTAGATCCAGGAGACGCCGGCGCCGAACCAGCCCAGCCCGAACAGGAATCCCAACCACGCGCCTTCCCTGGCGCTATCGGCCTTTTCCAGCAGCAGGAAAAATCCCGCCAGCGTGAGCCAGACGAGAAAGAAAATGCCGAGCGGCGCAAACGCGGCGACGCTGGCCGCGCCGAGGACAAGGGCAAGGAATCCGCAACGGCGCGGGGAATGGAAGGGGGAGAATGTGGCGGGGGCGGGAGAGGACAATGTGCTTTGCCGTCAGATGAGCCGTAGGATGGGGTGAGCGTTAGCGAAACCCATCGGAGTTTCGGATTGAGGAATTCGGATTGAGGAATGATGGGTTTCGCTTCGCTCTACCCATCCTACGCGAACGTCATTGCCAGGTCCTCTGCCCTATTCATCCACCACTCCATTGAGCGCGCGGTCGACGAGCAGGGTGTAGAGGCGGCGGCTGTCGGCGCGCAGTACGTGGAAGCAGAATTCGTCGATGCTGACGCTTTCGTGCCGTTTCGGGACGCGGCCAAGGTGGTTGAGGATCATGCCGCCGACGGTGTCGGCCTCGTCGTCGGGGAAGGCGCTGCCGAACGCGGCGTTGAAGTCGGCGATTTCGGTCTGCGCCTTGACGCGGTAGCGCCCGGCCTGGTCGATCTGGATGTTGTCGGAGGCTTCGTCGAAATCGTATTCGTCCTCGATGTCGCCGACGATTTGTTCGAGCACGTCCTCGATCGTCACCAGCCCGGAGACGCCGCCGTATTCGTCGACGACGATCGCCATGTGATTGCGCGAGACGCGGAATTCGCGCAGCAACACGTTGAGGCGCTTCGATTCGGGGATGAAGACCGCCGGACGCAGCCAGTCGCGCAGGTGGAATTCGGGTTCGGTCTGGAGGCGCAGCAGATCCTTTGCCAGCATGATGCCGATGACGTTGTCGCGGTTGCCGTCGTGCACGGGAAAACGCGAGTGCGCGGCTTCGATGACGATGGAGACGAGTTCGGGAAGCGGGGTGTCGACGTCGATCATGTCCAGTTGGGCGCGCGGCACCATGACATCGCGCACGCAGGTGTCGGAAGCCGAGAGCGCGCCTTCGGTGATCGACAGCGCGTCGGCGTCGAGCAGGTGGCGCTCGAAGGCGGAATGCAGCAGGGCGAGCAACTGCTCGCGGTCCCCCGGCTCGCGCAGGAGCAGGGTGGAGAGGCGTTCGAGAAATCCGGGCTTGTGATTCGAGTTGTCCATAATTTCAGGATTCATTCTTGATAGGGATCGGGATAGCCGAGCGCGGCGAGAATTTGCCGTTCCATCGTTTCCATTTTCCTGGCCGCCCCCTTGCCTCTTTCGTGGTCGTAACCCTGAAGGTGCAGCATACCATGCACGATCAGGTGGGCGTAATGCGCCAGGAGAGGCTTGTTCCCCGCCCTGGCTTCGGCGGCGACGACGGGCGCGCAGACGGCGAGATCGCCGACGATGAGGGAGGATGGAGTTGGAGATACGCCGGGGGCTTCGTCTTCGTAGGCGAAGGAGAGGACATTGGTCGCGTAATCCTTGCCCCGGTAGGCGTGGTTCAGGCTTCGGCCTTCCTCGGCGTCGACAAGGCGGACGGTGATTTTTCCGCCGCGCTTCTGGCCTTCGGAAGCATGATCGAGCGCGGTCCGCACCCAGAGGCGGATTTGCGCGCGCGAAGGCAGCACCGGCGCTCTGGCGGCGTATTGCACCGAAAGATCGAGGCGGCGCGAGGGTGAAGGCTGCAAGGGGGAGGGAAGAGGCGGGGAACGCCTTCGGGGTGGTTCGTTCATGATTCGGAAGCCTTGGCGTCCGCCTCGTAGGCGGCGACGATGCGCGCGACGAGCGGATGACGCACCACGTCCTTGCCGGTGAATTCGGTGCAGGCGATGCCGCGCACTTCCTTCAGGATGCGGAAGGCTTCGACCAGCCCGCTTTTCTGTCCGCGCGGCAGGTCGACCTGGGTGATGTCGCCGGTGATGACGGCCCTGGAACCGATGCCGATCCGGGTCAGGAACATCTTCATCTGCTCCGGCGTCGTGTTCTGCGCCTCGTCGAGAATGATGAAGGCGTGGTTGAGCGTGCGCCCGCGCATGTAGGCGAGCGGCGCGATTTCGATGGATTGCCGCTCCAGCAGCTTCATCACGCGCTCGAAACCCATCAGATCGTAAAGCGCGTCGTAGAGCGGGCGCAGGTAGGGATCGACTTTCTGCGAGAGGTCGCCGGGCAGGAAGCCAAGCCGTTCGCCCGCTTCCACCGCCGGACGGGTGAGCACGATGCGCTCGACCAGTTCGCGCTCGAAGGCATCGACCGCCGAGGCGACGGCGAGATAGGTTTTGCCGGTGCCGGCGGGGCCGATCCCGAAGGTGACGTCGTGTTCCTGGATATGTTTCAGGTAGACGATCTGGTTCGCAGTGCGCCCGTGCAATTCCGCCTTGCGCGTGACCAGCGCCGGCATCGCGCCGGGATTGGCAAGCGGCGAAAGCGCGCGCACCGGGCGGTTCAGGATTTCGATCAGGCCCAGTTGCACATCCTCGATCGACAGGCTTTCATCCGCGCGTCCATAGAAGTGCTGCAAGGCCTCGGCGCCAAGCGGCGCGCGTTCGGGCGAGCCGGAAACGGTGAAGCGTTCGCCGCGACGGGCGATGTTCACGTCGAGCGCGGTTTCGATCTGGCGCAGGTTCTCGTCGAGCGGCCCGCACAGGCACGCGAGCCGCGCGTTATCTACCGGCGAGAGCAGCAGCTCGACCGGCTTGCTGGTGCGCGCGGGGCGCTCGCTGGGCGGCCTGGATTTCATGCGGTCTGAATTTGCCAGGGATTGATGACTCGCGCAGGAGCCTTGTCGCGCACGCTCTCGAAGATGGCGAATTCTTCATCGCTCAGGCTGGCCTCACGACCGATCTCGGCCAGCAGAGAACCCAGTTTTATCCGCCCTTGCGGCTTCACCACGGATTCCAGAATTTCGCGGATTTCGGCCTCTGTGCTGTGGCCGTGTTTGGCGGCCCGCACGCGGATGGCGCGGTGCACCTCGTCGGGCACATTAGGAACGGTAACAGATGCCATATTTCAAACCCTCATGATGTTTCGATTGCATTTTGTCAGATTGCAAACATTTACATTTTGAACAGGCAAATAAAGATTGCTTTTCAAGGCATGTAGGATGGGTAGAGCGCAGCGAAACCCATCATTTCTCAACCTGAAACTCCGATGGGTTTCGCTGCGCTCTACCCATCCTACGCGAATTGGGGGCGGCCCGGTTTTTCAATCCTTGATTACTGGGTGAATGGCCTGACTTTCATGCGGCACGACCTCCCCTCGCAATGAATGCGGCAAAGCCTCCGTGATGCGCACGTCGATGAAATTTCCGGCCAGCGCCGCGCGTCGCGCCGGGGGAATCATGGCGCAGGAGAAGTTGAGGACGCGGTTGTTGCCGGTGCGCGCGGCGAGTTCTTCCGCGTTTTTTTTCGAGGCGCCTTCGATCAGCACGCGCTGGACGCTGCCGATCATCGAACGGCTGATCGCCTGGACTTCCTCGTCGATCCGCTTTTGCAGCCTTGATAGCCGCGCCGATTTGATTTCCGGCGGCGTCGTGTCCGGCAGTTCCGCCGCCGGGGTGCCGGGGCGAGGGCTGTAGAGAAAGGAAAAGGAAGCGTCGAAACGCACTTCTTCGATCAGGCGCATCGTCTGCTCGAAATCGGCTTCCGTCTCGCCGGGAAAGCCGACGATGAAATCGGAAGAGAGCGAGATATCCGGACGCGCCGCGCGGAGCTTGCGCACGATCGACTTGTATTCGAGCGCCGTGTAGCCGCGCTTCATCGCCGCCAGCACGCGGTCGGAGCCGGATTGCACCGGCAGGTGCAGATGCGAGACGAGGCTCGGCGTCTTCGCGTAGACGTCGATCAGCCGTTGCGTCATCTCGCGCGGATGCGAGGTCGTGTAGCGGATGCGCTCGATCCCCGGCATTTCCGCGAGGTATTCGATCAGCATCGCCAGGTCGGCAGTCTCGCCGCCGCTTCCCATGAGGCCGCGATAGGCGTTGACGTTCTGCCCAAGCAGGGTGATTTCCTTCACGCCCTGGTCGGCCAGGCCGGCGACTTCGGTCAGCACATCGTCGAAGGGGCGCGAGACTTCCTCGCCGCGCGTATAGGGAACGATGCAGAAGGAACAGAATTTCGAGCAGCCTTCCATGACCGAAACGAAGGCCGAAGCGCCTTCCTTGCGCGGCGGCGGCAGCGCGTCGAACTTTTCGATTTCCGGAAAGGAGACATCGACCGCCGCCTGTCCGCGCGCGCGGCGCTCGGCGATCAGCTGCGGCAAGCGGTGCAGGGTCTGCGGCCCGAAAACGATATCGACATAGGGCGCGCGCCGTACGATCGCCTCGCCTTCCTGGCTGGCGACACAGCCGCCGACGCCGATGATGAGGTCGGGATTGGCCTTTTTCAGGTGCCGGACCCGGCCCAGATCGTGAAACACTTTCTCCTGCGCCTTTTCGCGCACCGAGCAGGTGTTGAAGAGAATGATGTCCGCCTCCTCGGGCGACGCGGCGGCAGCAATGCCCCCGGAGCCTTCGGCGGCGGCGAGCACGTCGAACATCTTGCTTGAATCGTACTCGTTCATCTGGCACCCGAAAGTGCGGATGAAAAGTTTCTTGGGCATCGGAAAAATACGGAAGGAAAAATTATGCCGGCGATTGGAGGACGCCGAATCTTGCTGTCGGAGTGGCGGCGAAGAATTAACGGAAGATCGTTGTCGACTGTGCCGTCGTCGGTGTTGTCGTTGGTGTCGCCGTCGGTGTCGTCGTATCCCCGGAGGCGGGGGTTGGCACCACGGTTTCTTCGGGCGGAAGGGGAACGGGAGTCGCAAGCGCGGCCTCGATTTCCAGCGGGGTCAGCACCCAAAGACGGGAAACATTGCCGAAATTGTCGAACTGGTAACGCACGATGGTCGGCTGCTGGATCGATACCGGCGTGATGATGAGATTCGTGGCGCCGCGCGCTTGCAGGATCGACGAGGCGGGATATTCGTGGCCATCAATGACGATCCGCCCCGGCGTCCGGATCGGGAGCATTTCTCCGAATTTTGTCTGGTCACTGAAGCTGCGCACGGAACGCTGCACGTAGGGCGTCTGCTGCGGGGCGGTGACAGGAGCATCCATCACCGAGCCGACGATGGCGCTGATAATGGAGGAAAGGATCATGGGGGTGGGCATAATGACTGATTATAAACGAATATTCCATGGAATTCCATGGGAATTGCAGGGGCATTGCACGAATGCCGTTGTGGTAGGCGACAGACTCGCGCGTCATCCTCCTGAAATTTATTTCCAGGAAAACCGGGTTTCGGCCTTGCAGGAAACCGGCAGGGACGTGGATACGGAATATATTTTTCCCGGAACGCTTGTCGCATGCCGAAAAACTACATACCATTCGAGGGCCTGAATTCCTGCTTCGCTCCTATTTATGAAATTTTCTCGTTTGGCATTGCTTGCACTCTCCCTGTCCTGGGCTTTTGGGGTTGGCGCACAACCTTCGGAGGGAACTTCCGCAGGGCCTTCCTTCGCGCGGACTCCTCCTCCCCAGGCCGCAGAGACCGGGTTCCGTCCTGTTGCTTCTCCTGCAGCTTCGTCCGCCGAGAATTCGCCGGGAAGCATCGTTTTCTACATTCTGCTTGGAGAGATTGCCCTTCAGCGCGGAAAACCCGATCTGGCGCTGGCGGCATACTACGATCTCGCGGCGCTCTCGAATGATCCCCGCGCGCTGGAACGCGCGATTGAAATCGCAGGCTATGCGCGCCGTCTCGACGTTGCGCTCGAACTTGCGCAGCGCTGGGTGACGCTTGATCCGGATTCTCAGGAGGCGCGGCAAATGCTTGCCAGCGTGCTGATCATGGAGAATCGCCTCGATGAGTTGGAGCCGCATCTGGCGAAGCTTCTGGCGCAGGATGAGAAGAATCTTGGATCCAATTTCCTGCGCTTGCATCGCATGTTCGCGCGCAGCTCCGACAAGGCAGCGGTGTTTTCCGTTGTGGAAAAACTGGCTGCGCCATACCCGGGGATTGCCGAAGCGCATTACGCGCTGTCGATCGCGGCTTCGGACGCGAAACAGCCGGAGAAGGCGTGGCAGGAGATCCGGCGCGCGCTCGAATTGCGCCCCGACTGGAGCGTTGCCGCGCTTACCGAAGCGCAGATGCTGACGGTGGAAGGGACCATTCCCAAGGCTATCGAGCGGCTGGAGCACTTCCTTGGCGGCAATCCCGATGCGGTGGATGTGCGGATGCACCTGGCGCGTCTGTACATTACCGACAAACAATACGACAAGGCCCGCAAGCAGTTCGAGATTCTGCTCGAAACCAATCCCGACAATCCGGATGTTATTTACCCTGTCGCGATCCTTGCGTTGCAGCAGAACGATAACGAAACAGCGCAGAAGCTGCTGCGGCGCTTGCTGGAAACCAATTTTGTCCAGCCGGACACGGCCCATTTCTATTTGGGCCAGATTGCCGAGGAAGGCAAGAAACCCGGCGCGGCGCTGGAAGAATACGCCCAGATCGGGTTTGGCGATTATTACGTTGCGGCCCAGGTGCGGCGTGCCGTGATTCTTGCGGGGCAGGGCAAACTCGACGAGGCGCGGACGCTTTTGAAAGAGGCGGCTGCGCGTTATGCGCCGGGGAAAATTCCCTTCCTGATGGCGCAGGCGCACCTCCTGCGCGAAGCCAGGCAGAACGAAGAAGCCTTCGTGCTGTTGCAGGATGCGATCAGGGAACAGCCGGATCAACCCGAGTTGCTCTACGACGCGGCGTTGCTGGCCGAAAAGCTCGGGCGTTTCGATGTGCTTGAGGCCCACTTGCGGCGCGTCATCGCGTTGCGGCCCGACGAAGCCCAGGCCTACAACGCGCTCGGCTACACCTTTGCCGATCAGGGAATTCGCCTCGATGAGGCGCAATCGTTGATTGCAAAGGCGCTCGAATTGGCGCCGCAGGATCCGTTCATCATGGACAGCATGGGATGGGTGCATTACCGGCGCGGCGATCTGGAAAGCGCGGAAAAATATCTGAGCAGCGCTTACCGGATTCGTGCCGACCCGGAAATTGCCGCGCATCTCGGGGAAGTCCTGTGGATGCGCGACCGCCGTGAAGATGCGCGCAAGCTCTGGCGCGAGGCGCTGGAAACGGCGCCGCAGAATGAGGCCCTGCTTGCCGTGTGGAAGAAATTCACGCCTTGAAACCGGAACTTCCTGCCACTTCCCGTTGCGCCGCCCGAAACAGCTTCCGGCGGCGTTTTCCGTTTTTGCCGTCCCTGCTGTTTTTTCCGCTGCTCCTTGCGCTTTCTGCGTGCACGGGACTTTCGCCGCCACGCGAAGGAGAGCCGCTTCCTGCGCGCCCTGAAGTGCGCAACTTCGCGGTAGAAGGGCGTTTCGCCCTCCGCAGCGGCAAGGAAGCTGTTTCTGGCCGCCTGAGCTGGCAGCATTTCGAAGCCGGGAGCGAGGAAGGCGGCGAAAGAGGCGCGGACGCGCTGCTTCTTTCCAGTCCAATCGGGCAGGGAATGGCCGAACTCATCGTCACCTCCATGGGCGCGCAACTGAATACCTCCGACGGCAGACACTATTCCGGTTCCGATCCGGAGCGCCTGCTCCTCGACGTGCTCGGAGTCGCATTGCCGCTGCGGGAATTGCCGCGCCTGCTGCCCGGACAGCCCCGGCGCGGCGACACCGTGGAATGGGACAGCATCGGGCGTCCCCGGGTCATCGAATATGGCGGCTGGACCGTCGAATACGGCTATGCCGGCGAACTTTCCGGTGAATTGCCGAAGACGGTCGAGGCGAAAGGCCGGGAAGGGCTCCTGTTGCGCCTGATCATCGAATCGTGGGATTTTCATTCCGATCCGCAATCCTTGCGTCCACGCCTGTTTGGAGCGCCACCGCCGGAAAATTTCATGCCGCCAGTCCGGGAATCCGGAAAAGGCGCCGTTTTTGCCCAATAGACTGCCTGTGTATTGTGACCGGATCATGAACCTTCCACCCTCTTCGCTTCCGCCCGTGGATCCCTCCGAAGACCCGTTATGGCGCCGCGTCTGGCCGGCTCCGGCGAAGCTCAACCTCTTCCTGCACATCACGGGCCGCCGCAGCGACGGCTACCATCTGCTGGAAACCCTTTTCCGCTTCATCGACATCGAGCCGGACGAACACCACGGCGGCGGTAGCGACCGCCTGCGCTTCGTCCCGCGCAACGACTGGACGATCGCGCGTGCGCACCCATTGCCCGGCATCGGTGAAGAAAGCGACCTCAGCCTTCGCGCCGCAAGCCGTCTTCACGCCGCTGCCTGCGCGGCAGGACTTCCCCCTCCTTGCGGCGTGACGATCGAACTCGAAAAGCGTCTGCCGCAAGGGGGTGGCCTGGGCGGCGGAAGTTCGGACGCGGCAACCGTATTGCTGGCCTTGAACCGCCTCTGGGGGCTCGGATTCAGCAACGCGGCGCTCTGCGCCATTGGACTCGAACTGGGGGCCGATGTCCCGGTCTTCGTTGCCGGAAGGAATGCCTTTGCCGCCGGAATCGGCGAAGAACTCAGGCCGCTTGATCTGCCCCCGGCCTGGTATGTTGTTGTCGCTCCCGATGTTGCGGTTCCCACCGCAGAAATCTTTCGCGCTCCCGAACTCAGGCGGGATACATCGCCGCTTGCCGCAAATGCCGATTTATGCGCCCCCGGCTTTGGCCGGAACGACCTCCAGCCGGCCGCCGTTGCCCGCTACCCCCAAATCGCCGCCTGTCTCGCCGCGCTGGAGAGCGCTGTGGAAACGGTTGCCCCGATGGAGCGAAAGCTGCGCGGAAAATCGAATCTGGCCCGCATGACCGGCTCTGGCGCCTGTGTCTTTGCCGAACTTCCCACCGGGGAAACCGCCCGCGCAGTATTGCGCGAACTCTCCGCCAGCGCTTCCCTTCCCCCCGCCGCCCGCGCCTGGCGCGCACGCGGCCTGCCGGTGCATCCCCTGCACGGTGAGCCTGTCGAGATTTTCGGCGATGGAAGCTCGTAATTTTCTAAATTTACTTAAATAATGTTTGGCTACTGTAGTGTTTTTTAATTAAGAATTATTACAATAAATTTAGAAAATCTGCCCGTTTATCAACCCTGTTTTCTCCGAATAAAAACGCCGCCGTCTGCGGTTTTCCGGTAGACGGCGGCGTTGATGGATTTTGTTCGAGACGACTTTACTGGATCACTTGCGATACCGGCGCGTTGGGATCCGGGGGCTGGGCGGGCCTTGCGTTGGCGGGTTGTCGCGGCGCCGGCTTTTCGGGAGCGGCCGGAGTGACGATCGGAAGCGGCGAAGGTTTGCTGCCATAGGGCGCGGTTTTGGGATAGCCCGCCATGTCGAGCATGCTGTTCCACGCGCCCGCCTCGAAGCCGCGCAGGGCTTCCTTGCCGACGAGAACGGTGGGCAGGGACGGGTTTTCGCTGCTGGTGGCCTTTTTGAAGGCGTCGACTTCTTCGGCGGTCTGGAGCAGTTTTTCGGTGAATGGGACGCCCCGGTTGTTCAGGAGGTCTCGCCCCAACTGGCACGGGCCGCCGCAATTGACGGAAGAATAAAGCGTCACCGGGTATCTTGCCGCCGCCTGGCGCACAGCGGCAGAAGGCGAAGGAGATCCCGGAGCGGCGGGGGTTTTATCGCGATCGAGTTCTTCCGAAAACCCGCCGCCCCTTGAGACTTCGACCTTTTTGATTCCCGGCGGCGGCGGCATGTCGGAAATGACAGTGATTCCCGATACCGGATCGATCCAGCGGTAAGTCGTCTGCGGCTCTGTTTGCGCCGTGGAAAGAAGGGGGACGCCTGCGAGGAGGACGGCAATCAGGGTCAGCGTTTTGCGCGTTGTGGAAAAAGCGGAACTGCGGGAAGTGCTAAGGCGTTGCATGACAAATTCCTCCCAACTGAATAAATTTGCGGGGAAATCATACCACGCTGGCAGTCTCATTCATGCCATTGTGGCGCAGTAAGGCATCGACTTTTGGGGCGCGGCCACGGAAGGCGCTGAACGAGGCCAGCGCCGGGCGCGTGCCGCCGACGGCGAGGATTTCCTGATGGAAACGCCGCCCGGTTTCGGGATCGAAAGGATTGCCGGCTTCTTCAAAGGCGGCGTAGCAATCGGCGGAGAGGACTTCGGCCCATTTGTAGCTGTAGTATCCGGCGGCGTAACCGCCGGCGAAGATGTGCGAGAAGCTGTTGGGGAAACGCTGCCATTCGGGCGGAAAGATCACCGCGACTTCGCGCCGCACTTCGTCGAGCAGGGCAAGAACGGAGGAATTTTCGCTTCCGGCGTCAAACTCGCAGTGCAGGCGCATGTCGAAGAGCGCGAATTCGATCTGGCGCAGCATCTGCATTCCGCTCTGGAAATTCTTCGCGGCAAGCATCTTGTCGAAGAGTTCGCGCGGCAGCGGGATTCCGGTGTCGATATGGGCGCTCATGCTTTCGACGACGGACCATTCCCAACAGAAATTTTCCATGAACTGCGAGGGCAATTCGACCGCGTCCCACTCGACGCCAGCGATGCCGGAGACAGCGAGTTCGTCGACGCGGGTGAGCATGTGATGCAGTCCGTGTCCGGTCTCGTGGAAGAGTGTGATGACTTCGTCGTGTGAAAAAGTCGCCTGTTTGCCGCCGACCGGACGCGCGAAGTTGCAGTTGAGATAGGCCACCGGCGTCTGGACGCCCGTGGCGATGCGGCGGCGGGAAATGGCGTCGTTCATCCAGGCGCCGCCGCGTTTTTCCTCGCGCGCGTAAAGATCGAGATAAAAGCGTCCGAGCAGTTCGCCGCCGGGCGATTCGATGCGGAAAAAGCGCACGTCCTCATGCCAGGTCTGGGCGGAATCGGATTTGAGGCGCACGGAAAAGAGGGTTTCGATCGCGGAGAAAAGTCCGGCGAGCACTTTTTCTTCGGTGAAATACTGGCGCGCTTCCTGTTCGGAAAAGGCATAGCGCGCCTGCCGCAGTTTTTCCGTGGCGTAGGCGATGTCCCAGGATTCAAGCGGGTCGAGTTTGAGTTCGTCGCGGGCGAAGGCGCGCAGTTCGGCGATGTCGCGCTCCGCGAAGGGACGCGCGCGGCGTGCCAGATCGCGCAGGAATTCGAGCACTTGCCGCGGCGATTCGGCCATTTTCGGTTCCAGCGAGACTTCGGCGTAATTGCCAAAGCCGAGCAATTGCGCCTCTTCCGCGCGCAGCCGCAGCAGGCGGCGAATCAGCGAGGTGTTGTCGAGTTCCGGCGGCCCGAATTCGGAAGCGCGGACCGCGTAGGCGCGGTACATCGCCTCGCGCAGTGGACGATCCTCGGCGTATTGCATGACCGGAACATAGGACGGCGCCTGCAGCGTGAAACGCCATTGCGGGGTCGTGCCTTCCGCCGCTTTTTCCGCGCGCAAGCGTGCCGCTTCGACGACATCCGGCGGCAGACCGGCAAGTCGCTCCGGGTCGGCAAGGCTTTCGGTATGGGCGTTGGTGGCGTCGAGCAGGTTTTCGGAAAATTTCGCCTGCAAGGCCGCGAGTTCTTCCTGGATTTGCTGGAAGCGCGGTTTTTGCTCTTCGGGCAATTCAGCGCCGGAGAGGCGGAAATCGCGTATTTCGTTTTCGACGACGCGCTGCTGCGCTGGTGTCAGACCGGCGAATTCCCGGCTCTGCGCCAGCATTTTGTATTTGCCGAAAAGCGCCTGATTCTGGCCGAGCTCGCTGTAAAAGCGGGTAACTTCGGGCAGCAGGTCGTTATAGGCGTCGCGCCAGACGGGAATGTCATTGACCGAATGCAGATGCCCGACGATGCCCCAGGCGCGGGAAAGGCGTTCCATTGCATCGGAGAGGGGCGCGACGAACCCGGCCCAGGTCGCGGGTACGCCGTCCGCGCCCAGCCGCGCGACCAGCGCGCGGTTTTCGTTCAGCAACTGGGTCAGGGCGGGACGCACATGTTCCGGGCGGATCAAATCGAAACGCGGCAACGCCGAAAAATCGAGCAGGGGATTGGCGTCGTTTGGGGAGGGAGGGTGCTTGGAAGAAGAGGCGGAAGAAGAAGAGCTTTGCGACACTTTTAAAATTCCAGATTAACGTTAAATTTGAGTCACCCCAACCTGAAGCTTGGGGATTCCTGTAGGGGCGGGTTTGAAACCCGCCCCTACACAATGCGGGGCGCCTTCGGCGCCTGTTAGGCCATGTCTCGCTGACCCCGCCATGAATGGCGGGGGTTGCGCTCGACAGGTGTTCAATTGCTTAGTTCGTAGGATGGGTAGAGCGCAGCGAAACCCATCGGAATTCCGGATTGAGAAATGATGGGTTTCGCTTGCGCTTAACCCATCCTGCGCGGCCTTTTCATCCCGACAGGATTTGGAATCCGGATTCAAACCCTGAAGGCGCTGATGATAATCCCGCCGATCAGGGCGATCGAAAACATCATTTGCAGGCGTGCCGCCATGACATCGCCTTCCCTGATGCGCGCCGGTTCGCTGACTTCGGCGCGGTTGATGTAGTGGATGTTCCGCAGCGCCATCGGCGCCGTCAGAAAGACCAGCAGCGCCCAGGAATCGAGAATGCCCGTGCCGACCATCAGCGCCACGGCCAGATAGGCCGTGCCGAGCAAGGCGGCGTATTCGACCTTGGCGGTGCGGATGCCGAACAGGATCGGCATGGTCTTGATGGGAACGCGGCGGTCGTGGCTGATGTCGCGGGTGTTGTTGGCGAGCAGGATATTGGTCGTCAGGCAGGCCAGGGGGATCGCCAGATACCAGGCGTCGCGCGGAACGTCGCCGGTGAGCGCGAATACCGCGCCAGCGACCATCAACAGGCCGAACAACGTGAAAATCAGCAATTCGCCGAGCGCGACGTATTTGAATTTCGTGTAGAAAATCCCGCCGAGGCAACCGGCAAGGCCGAACCAGAGCAGCGTCCAACTGGTGAAATAAATCATCACGAAACCGAGCACTGTGCCCAATCCCATCAACGCGAAACCGACGCGCAGGAAATCGGGCGGCGGCAGTTCGCCGTTGACCAGGAGACGGCTCGACCCGTAAGTGTCGGGACGGTCGACGCCGCTTTTCCAGTCGTAAAAATCGCTGATCAGGTTCGCGCCCAGGTGGTAGCTGATGCCGGCCACCGCGATCAGCGGCAGCAGCCACCATTCGGGATTGGCCAGTCCCTGGCGTTGCAGCGAAAAAACATAGGCGCCGGCCAGTAGAATCGGCATTGCCGAAGCTGGCAATGAAAAAAGGCGCAGCGCGCAAATCCACAGCGCCATTTTTGTCCGAGTCTCCGGCGGTTTTTCCATCTGCATTTTCATCCTTTTCTTCGTCATCCCGTTTCCTTCATTGTTCCCCAGTATTTCCGGGGCCTTCATTCTACCTGCCAGGGTTCTCTCCATGTCTTCCGAAAACCACCATTCCCGCCACTCCTCGCATACGCCGCCTGGATCGCCTTACGCGCCCGTTGCCGCCTTGCTTCTCGCCGCCGCGCTCTGGGGCCTGATGTTTTCGCCATGGACCGCGCCGCATATCGACTTCTGGCTGACGATGAGCGGCTCGGCGCTGGCGCTCGCCGCGCTTGGCCTGAAGCTCGGCGGCAACTGGCGCGGGCAGTGGATCCTTTCGCTGCGCGAAATCGCGATCGGCGTAGTTTCCGCAGCCCTTCTCTGGCTCATTTTCTATTGCGGCCATTTTTTCAGCACCCTGCTGTTCAGCTTTGCCCGGCCACAGGTCGGATTGATTTATGCCATCAAGGGCGCGGAAAATCCCTGGATGCTCGCCGCACTGTTGCTGTTCCTGATCGGGCCGGCGGAAGAAATTTTCTGGCGCGGATTCTTGCAACGCCGGCTCGCGGCATTCCTCAACGAACGCAACGACAAGGGCAGGGGAGAACTTCACGCCTGGCTGCTGGGCAGTCTGGCTTATGCGCTGGTGCATCTATGGGCATTCAACTTCATGTTGCTGGGCGCCGCGCTTGTCTGCGGCCTCTTCTGGGGGGCGCTTTACCGCTGGAGAAAAAATCTCGTGCCGGTGCTGGTTTCCCATGCCTTGTGGGATGTGGCGATCTTTATTCTCTTCCCGGTCGTCTGAGAATTCCTGGGCGCCGAAACATCCCTTCGGCATTTTTGTCCGCTACCCCGGGATTTATTTGTTTTCCGCGTCGTGCTGCTCGACACCGGAGAGGATTTCCTTCTTCGCGTCTTCCGCATCGCGCCAGCCGTGTATCCTGACGAACTTGCCCGGTTCCAGATCCTTGTAATGCTCGAAGAAGTGCGCGATCTGATCCAGCGTGATCTGCGGCAAGTCGCGCGGCGACTGGACATTGCGATACATCGGGGTCAGCTTGTCGACCGGCACTGCCAGAATCTTTGCATCGCCGCCCGCTTCATCTTCCATCGACAACATTCCGATCGGACGGCAACGCACGACGACTCCCGGCGGCAGCGCAAACTGCGCCAGTACCAGCACATCGACCGGATCGCCGTCGTCGGCGATGGTGTTGGGGATATAGCCGTAATTACAGGGATAGTGCATCGAAGTTGCCATGAACCGGTCGACAAAAATGGTTCCGCTGTCCTTGTCCACTTCGTACTTGATCGGTTCGGAATGCATCGAGATCTCGATGATGACGTTGATGTCGTTCGGGATCGACTTGCCAGCAGGAATATCGGAAAGAGGCATGTTTGGGTTCTTTCTTTGGATAAGAATCTGATAAACCACAATTATAACGGCTTGCCTGGGGATTCAGGCACTTTGCCCGGCAACCCGAAAACGGCAAGGGATGAATGAGGCAGGATCGGCAGAAAATCTTTTTGGAAAAAAGTATATTTTCTAAATTACTTGAATAATTCTTTGTTAAAACATACTACTGTAGCGAATTATTCTTTAAGTAAATTTAGAAAATTGAGACTGAAAACTCCTCCGTGCTTTTGGGTTCCAGTCTCCGGGGAATTGCCGCAGCGCCGTCCGGGAAGGAGATTGAACGGTAAAATATCCAAAGAGTGCATCCTCAACCGATTCTGAAAGCCCAACAATGAACAACGCCGATTCGTCGGAACTCGATAAATTCAGCGCCCTGGCGCATCGCTGGTGGGATCCGCGCAGCGAATTCAAACCCCTTCACGACATCAATCCCCTGCGCCTGGACTGGATCCGGCAACGCGCGCAATTGCAGGGAAAGAAGGCGCTCGATGTGGGCTGCGGCGGCGGGATTCTTGCGGAAAGCATGGATGCGGCGGGCGCTGCGGTTACCGGCATCGACCTCTCCGAAAAGGCGCTGGGCGTGGCCCGCCTGCACCTTCTGGAAAGCGGGCGCAAGGTCGATTACCGTGAAATCCCGGCGGAAGATCTGGCCCGGAACGAAGCGGAAGGATATGATATCGTCACCTGCATGGAACTCCTCGAACATGTCCCCAATCCGCAAACGACCATTGCCGCCTGCGCCGCGCTCCTGCGTCCGGGAGGGCACCTCTTTCTCTCCACGTTGAACCGCAATCCAAAATCCTGGCTCTTTGCCATCGTCGGAGCGGAATATCTGCTGCGCCTTTTGCCCAAGGGGATGCACGACTACTCGAAATTCATCAAGCCTTCCGAGCTGGCGCGCTGGGTCAAGAATGCCGGACTCGAAGTCGCGGCGATCACCGGGATGAGCTACCGCCCGATCACGCGAAGCTACACGCTCGGCGAGGACGCCAGCGTCAATTACCTGATGCACGCCGTCAAACCGGCCTCGATCTGACAAGGCATGAAATCGCCCAAATCTTCTCCCGCGTGCCGTATCGAGCACCGGATTGGCGCCGTGTTTTTCGATCTCGACGGCACCTTTGCCGATACGGCCCCCGACCTTGCAGCCGCCATCAATCGCTTGCTCGCGGAGCGCGGCATGGCGGGGTTGCCCCCGAAAACCCTGCGCCCCTACGTATCCCAGGGCGCGCGTGGATTGCTGCGCATCGGCATTGGCCTTTCCCCCGGCGATCCCGGCTATGCCGAGGCGCTTGCGCGTTTTGTCGCCCTGTACGCTGAAAACCTGTGCGAAGAAACCGTGCCTTTTCCCGGCATCGACATCCTGTTGGCGCAAATCGAAGCCAAGGGGATTCCCTGGGGAATCGTGACCAACAAGGCGGAGCGATTCTCGCTGCCGCTTCTGGAAAAAATGGGCTACCGCCAGCGCGCGGCATGTATCGTCAGCGGCGATAGCGCCCAGCGCCCCAAGCCGGCGCCGGATCTCTTGCAGTTGGCCGCGAAACTGACCGGTGTTGCGCCCGGAGAAAGCGTCTTTATCGGCGATGACCCGCGCGATGTCGAAGCAGGGCGCGCTGCCGCGATGAGCACCATCGCCGTGCGCTGGGGTTACCTGGGCGACGGTCCGCCGATCGAAGCCTGGGGCGCGGATTTTGTCGTCGGAGCGGCAACGGAAATCACGGCCCTTTTGGGCCTCGGATGATAGAATAACCCCCTTGCGCAGTAATGCCGGTTCATTCACTGTACCGACCACCGGGGGCGACATGGCTTCGACGTGGGTTGCAAAGCAGCGCAGTGCATACCGAGGACCAGCCACCTCGTAAATCCGCTGGAAATCCATAAACGCCAACGACGAGCGTTTCGTTCTGGCCGCCTAAGGGCGCCGGACCGCTACACTGACTGGTTCCTGGGTCAGGCGGGGCAACCCGCAGTAGCGTCATTTACAGGGACTCGCTTCCGCCAGCGTCGCTTTGGCGGCAAGCCAGACTCAAGGCGACTCGCCAACCGCAAGCCTGCCTGGCCGGCGTGTCAAGGTTAAACCCCAAATGACCGGGCTAAGTATGTAGAACTGCCTGTAGAGGACTTACGGACGCGGGTTCGATTCCCGCCGCCTCCACCAATAACCAATTCCAAGTAGTTCGGAATAGTTCAGAAAAGCCAGAATTCTTTAAGGGTTCTGGCTTTTTTTTGCCCGGAATGGATCGCTCGTATTCCGTTGTATCCGGGGGCGAATGGCGGCATGTCCCACAATGGCGGTGCAAATTTTTGAGGACGCGAACATGGCCCTATCAGGTGCGGCAGTCTGGAGTGAGAAGCAAGGGAAAATACTTGATTTTCTGAATTACATCATGCGTGGCTCATTTCTTCGCGGATCGTCTCGCGCACTACATCCGCGAGGGATTGTCCCTTGAGGTAATCGCTGAGCGCCGCATTCATCAGTTTCTGGTAGCTGCCGCCTTTTGCCTGGGCGCGCGCCTTGAAGGCGGAAAGAATTTCATTGTCTACGCGCATCGTAATGCGCGTCTTGCTCAAGAAAAAAGACTTGATAATATAACCATTTTTGTTTATACTGCGCTTATGTTCAACAGATAAAGGAGGTGCGGTGAAACAAAGTGAATTTGTCCGATGGCTCGCCAAACAGGGCGCGACTTTCAAGCAAAGATCAAAGCACCTGAAAATCTATCTGAATGGCGAACAAACCATACTACCGAGGCACCCGTCCTGCGAACTGAAAGAACCGCTGGTCGATGCAGTGAAAAAGAAACTCAAGCTGAAGTAGGCGTCTCTCTCTCATAAAGAGGGGGGTGCGGGCACATTTGAATCATCGCTCTTGAAAGGAATCCCATGAAATACCCTGCACATTTTGAAGAAGCGCCAGAAGGCGGCTTCGTGGTGTCGTTCCGCGATATTCCCGAGGCAATCACCCAGGGAGACAGCGAAGCGGAAGCGATGGAAATGGCCGTCGACGCGCTGGTAACGTCAATGGATTTCTACTTTGAAGATCGGCGGAAAGTGCCGCCTCCCTCCCCCGCAAAAAAAGGGGAGCGTTGGGTGTCTCTGCCGCCAAGCGTCGCGGCAAAGGTGCTGTTGCTCAACGAGATGATCCGTTCCGGCATCAGCAATGCGGAACTGGCCCGCAGGATGGGAACGCGCCCGCAGGAAATGACGCGGGTGCTCGATCTTCGCCACAACACGAAAATAGACACCATCGACCATGCGTTTGCAGCAATGGGGCGGAATATTGAGGTGTCTGTCGTGTAGATCCGCCTCCAGAGTGCAGATTCACTTTTTCGTCATTTCCATTGCGCGAGCGCGGTGATGATTTCCGGCACGCGCCAGATCGAAATGAACAAGACGACAGAGGCGCAAATCTTCACGATTTTCTCAACCCTTAATTGCCGGGTGAATAATAAAATGATCCGTCCAAATGAAAACCGGCCTTGATATGGCGAAGTCAGCGCCAGATCACGATGTGACTCGCCGCCACACTGCCGCAGGTCCCGACTGCGCCAGCGTATCCAGCACTTCCCGCGTATGCGCGCCAGCGGCGCAGGGAGCGCCGGGGGCGTAGGCCGCGCCGTCGAAGCGTGGGGCCGGAACCGCTTGCAGGGCGCCCTGGTGCTCGGTGTAGATGCCGCGCGCTTGCATGTGGGGGTGGCGGGCGGCTTCGGGCGGGCTGAGCACTGCGCCAAAGCAGGCGTCGGTGGGCTCCAGAAGGGCCTGCCAGTGCGCGCGCGGCTGCGTCAGGAACAGCGCCGCCAGCCGTGAGCGGCGCGTCGGCCAAGCCTCCTTGTGCCATTGCGGGCCGGTGAAATCCGGGTCGTTTTCCAGCCCCAGGGTGGAGAGCAGCAGGGCGTAAAACTGCGGCTCCAGCGTGCCGATGGTGATGTGGCGGTCATCGGCGCAGACGTAGGTGTCGTAAAAGGGCGCGCTGTCGTACACGCTCTGGCCGCGCACATCGGCCACGAGGCCATTCTGGCGGGCGCTGAGCATCAGGTTCAGCATGTGGGCTGCGCCATCGACGATGGCGGCGTCCACCACCGTGCCCTGGCCACTGACACGCGCCTGCACGATGCCCGACAGCAGGCCGGCCATCAGGTACAGGGCGCCGCCGCCGATGTCGCCCAGCGTGGCAAATGTCGTCATCGGCCGGGCATCGGGCGGACTGCAACCCCACAGGGCGCCCGACAGCGCGGCGTAGTTGGCGTCGTGCCCGGCGCAGGGCGCCAGCGGGCCAGTCTGCCCCCAGCCGGTCATGCGGCCATAGACCAGCCGAGGATTGACGCGCATGCAGTCCTGCGGCCCCAGGCCCAGGCGCTCCATGACGCCGGGGCGCATGCCTTCGATCAGTGCATCGGCCTCGGCTGCCAGTGCCAGCACCAACTGGCGGCCCGCCTCTGTCTTGAGGTCGGCGAACACCGAGCGCTTGCCCCGGTTGAGGATGGATCCGGTGATCCCGGTATCTTGCCCGGCCTGGCGCACGACGGAGATCACGTCGGCGCCCAGATCGGCCAGATGCATGGCGCAGAACGGGCCGGGGCCGAGGCCGCCGATTTCCAGCACCCGGACGCTTTGCAGAACTTTCACGATGTGCTCCTTTTATGGAGGGCTTGAGGCCATCAATCCAACGGCAGCCGCTCCTGAAAAACCGGGCTTCCCTCTGTTTTTCGCCTTCAAACCCGCCTGGATCATGCGGCTTTTTTCATACCCGCTTCGCGCCTGGCGATGAGGTGTTGCCGCTCCCGTTCAAACTCCCTGTTTCAGGCTGGCTTCGATGAAGGGATCGAGGTCGCCGTCGAGCACCGCCTGGGTGTTGCCGGTTTCGACGTTGGTGCGCAAATCCTTGATTCGCGACTGGTCCAGCACGTAGGAACGAATCTGGTGTCCCCAGCCGATGTCGGTTTTTGAATCTTCCAGTTTCTGCTGTTCTTCCCGGCGGTTGCGCAGTTCCAGTTCGAACAGGCGGGCGCGCAGCATCTTCCAGGCTTCGTCGCGGTTGCGGTGTTGCGAGCGGTCGTTCTGGCACTGGACGACGGTATTGGTCGGCAAATGCGTCAGGCGTACCGCTGAATCGGTCTTGTTGATGTGCTGGCCGCCAGCGCCGGAAGCGCGATAGGTGTCGACGCGCACATCGGCGGGGTTGATTTCGATCTCGATGGAATCATCGACTTCCGGATAGACGAAAACGCTGCAAAACGAGGTATGGCGCCGTGCGTTGGAATCGAAGGGGCTTTTGCGCACGAGCCGGTGCACGCCGGTTTCGGTGCGCAGGGTGCCGTAGGCGTATTCGCCGCCGAATTTCAGCGTCGCGCCCTTGATTCCGGCAACATCGCCTTCCGATTCTTCCAGAACTTCAATGGCGTAGCCTTTGCGTTCGCCATAACGCAAATACATGCGCATCAGCATCGAGGCCCAGTCCTGCGCCTCGGTGCCGCCCGCGCCGGCCTGGATTTCGAGAAAGCAGGGATTGGGATCCTGCGGGTGGTTGAACATGCGGCGGAATTCAAGAAGGGAAATTTCCGCTTCGACCGCGTCTGTATCGGCGATGACCGCATGAAGCATGCCATCGTCGTTTTCCTCGCGCGCCATGTCGAAAAGCTCGCTCGTGTCGCCAAGGCCCTGCGCGATTTTTTCCAGCGTCAGTACAACCCCTTCCAGGGCTTTCTTTTCGCGTCCAAGCTCCTGGGCGCGTTGCGCGTCGTCCCAAAGTTTCGGGTCTTCGTGGATTTTCTCGACGGCGGTCAAACGTTCGCGTTTGGAATCGTAGTCAAAGATACCTCCGAAGTTGTCCGTTACGTTGCGCAAGGTCTTCGAGGCGGCTGGCGATGCTGTTGAGTTGTTCGGCTTCCATGATGGTTTTGTCGTCGATAAGAAAGAGGGCGGATTATACGCGCACTGCCAGGATGCGAGCCGGTTCGATGCCGGTTCCATGCCCCGGATGGCGCTTCGTCCATCCGGGCGGCGCAAGTTGGCGAGCGCCGCTCCCGTCGTGGGCGAGGGCAATCGTTCCGTTGGGTTGCGCGGGCGAAATCCATGGCCCGTGCGATTCAAATAATTTTCTAAATCTGTTTAAATAATTATTAATTAAACATTACTACTGTAGCCGAACATTATTTAAATAGATTTAGAAAATTCAAGGCCCATAACGCAAGCCTGGAGCGGCTTGCGGGCAATACTCCATGTGTCGCGGCGAGTGGGGAACGATCGGCGCGATGCGCGTCCAGAAACGATTTGAGTCACCCCAACCTGAAGGTTGGGGATTCCTGTAGGGGCGGCGTAGGGGCGGGTTTGAAACCCGCCCCTACCACCCGCCCCTGCACAATGCGTGGCGCCTTCGGCACCTGTTACGCCATGTCTCGCTGACCCCGCCATGAATGGCAGGGATTGCGCTCGACAGGTGTTCAATTACGGTACTATCTACAGGATTTTCACTTATCTTTTTCCCCTGCCGGAATGAGTGCGGAGGCGAAAGATACGACAGGAGGCAGTCATGGCTGAGTCACTCAAAACACCCCAGGAAGCAGCGCTGCAAGTAGATTACGATCCGCAGGAAACGCAGGAGTGGCGTGAGGCGCTCGATGGTGTGATCGAGAAGGAAGGCGGGAGACGCGCGCATTTTTTGATCGAGCAGTTGATCGGCCAGGCGCGCGAGACGGGAATCGATATTCCCTACAGCGCGACGACGGAATACATCAATACGATTCCGGTCACCCAGCAGCCGCCGTATCCGGGCGATCCGGAACTGGAAGAGAAAATCCGTTCCTGTATCCGCTGGAACGCGGTGGCGATGGTGGTGCGCGCGAACAAGCATACGAATGTCGGCGGTCATATCGCTTCCTTTGCGTCTTCCGCAGTGCTCTACGATGTCGGCTTCAATCATTTCTGGCGCGCGACGAACCAGGAAAGCAATGGCGACATGATTTATTTCCAGGGGCATTCGGTGCCGGGGGTGTATGCCCGTTCCCTGCTCCTTGGGCGGATCAGCGAGGATGAGGCCGACCATTTCCGTCAGGAAGTCGATGGCAAGGGGATTTCCTCGTATCCGCATCCGTGGCTGATGCCGGATTTCTGGCAGTTTCCGACGGTGTCGATGGGGCTTGGGCCCTTGCAGGCGATTTATTCCGCGCGTTTCATGAAGTATCTCGACAGCCGTGGCCTGATCGAAGCCGGCGACCGCAAGGTGTGGGCCTTTCTCGGCGACGGCGAGATCGACGAGGTGGAATCGCTCGGCGCGATCGGCATGGCGGCGCGCGAACGGCTCGACAATCTGATCTTCGTCATCAACTGCAACCTGCAACGTCTCGACGGGCCGGTGCGCGGCAACGGCAAGGTCATCCAGGAACTCGAAAGCCAGTTCCGGGGCGCGGGCTGGAATGTGATCAAGCTGATTTGGGGCACGCGCTGGGACGCGCTTTTCGCCCGCGACAAGAAGGGCATCCTGAAGGCGCGGATGATGGAATGCGTCGATGGCGAGTATCAGACCTTCAAGGCGAAAAACGGCGCTTATGTGCGCGAGTTTTTCTTCAATACGCCGGAGTTGAAGGAACTGGTGGCCGACTGGACCGACGAGGATATCTGGAGCCTCAACCGCGGCGGTCACGATACCTTCAAGGTGTTTAGCGCGTTCAAGGCGGCGAGCGAGTGCCGCGACCGTCCGACCGTGATCCTGGCCAAGACGATCAAGGGCTACGGGATGGGCGAGGCGGGCGAGGCGATGAATATCGCGCACCAGGCGAAGAAGATGGGACACGAGGCGCTGAAAAGGATGCGCGACCGTTTCCATTTGCCGGTGCCGGACGACAGGATCGACGAGGTGCCGTATCTGGTTTTCCCGGAAGGCTCGCCCGAATTGAACTATATGCGCGGGCGGCGGATGGCGCTCGGCGGCTATCTGCCGACGCGGCGGAAGAAGGCGGATCATTCCTTGCCGGTGCCGGGGCTGGATTCGTTCGGAAGCATGTTGAGCGCTTCCGGGACCGGGCGCGAGTTTTCGACGACGATGGTGCTGGTGCGCATCCTGAACCAGTTGATCAAGGACAAGGCGCTGGGCCGGCATATCGTTCCGATCGTGCCGGATGAATCGCGCACCTTCGGCATGGAAGGCATGTTCCGCCAGCATGGGATCTGGAACCAGCTCGGCCAGAATTATGTGCCGGAAGACCACGACCAGTTGATGTTCTACCGGGAATCGAAGGACGGACAGATCCTGCAGGAAGGCATCAACGAGGCCGGGGCGATGGCCGACTGGATTGCCGCCGCGACTTCGTATTCGACGCATAACGTGCAGATGGTGCCCTTCTATATCTGCTATTCGATGTTCGGAATGCAGCGCACGATGGATCTGGCCTGGGCCGCCGCCGACCAGCGCGCGCGCGGCTTCCTGATCGGCGGCACTTCCGGACGCACGACGCTGAACGGCGAGGGCTTGCAGCACGAGGACGGGCATTCGCACCTGCTTTCGGCGGTGATTCCGAATTGCATTTCCTTCGATCCGAGCTTTTCCTACGAACTCGCGGTGATCGTCCAGGACGGCCTGCGCCGCATGGTGGCGGAACAGGAGGATGTCTATTACTACATCACCGTGATGAACGAGAACTACGAGCATCCGGAAATGCCGCCGGGCGCGGCGCCGGATATTCTGAAGGGGATGTATCTGCTTTCCAGGGGCGGCGAGAACAGCGTGCGCGTGCAGCTGCTCGGCTGCGGCGCAATCCTGCGCGAGGTGATCGCCGCCGCCGCGCTGCTGCGCGACGATTGGGGCGTGGAAGCCGATATCTGGTCGTGTCCGTCCTTCACCGAACTGGCGCGCGACGGGCAGGAGACGGATCGCTGGAATCTCATGCACCCGCTGGAAGCGACGAGGAAGAGTCATGTCGAGCGTTGTCTCGACGCGACCGAAGGGCCGGTCATCGCGGCGACCGATTATGTGCGGCTCTTTTCCGAGCAGATTCGTCCGTGGGTCGGCCGTCGCTACGTGACGCTGGGCACCGATGGTTTCGGGCGCTCCGACACGCGCGAAAAGCTGCGCCATTTCTTCGAGGTGGACCGTCATTGGGTGACGCTGGCGGCATTGAAGGCGCTTGCCGACGGAGGCGTGATCGGGCGTGAAAACGTCCTCTCCGCGCTGCTGAAATACAGGCTCGATGCGAAGAAGCCCAACCCGATGCACGTTTGAGGAGGAGAGAGGAATGAGTCAGGCGATTGCAGTCAAGGTGCCCGACATCGGCGATTTCAAGGATGTGCCGGTGATCGAGCTTTGCGTCAAGGTGGGCGATACGGTGGCTGTCGACGACGCGCTGGTAACGCTGGAATCGGACAAGGCGACGATGGATGTGCCTTCGACCGTGGCCGGCGTGGTGAAGGAACTGAAGGTACAACCTGGCGACAAGGTTTCCGAGGGAACGGAGATCGCGATCGTTGCCGGAGTGGGGGAAGCGAAGGAAGCCGCCGCTCCGCCGAAAGCCGCGCCGCAGGATGAAGATGTGGCGGGCAGGGAGCCGGTCAAGGAGCCGCCCGTGGAAACCCCAAAACCGGCAGCTTCTCCCGCCAGCGCTCCAGCGCCGGGTTTGCCGCTGGGCGGAAAGCTTCATGCCAGCCCCTCGGTGCGCGCCTATGCCCGCGAGTTGGGCGTCGATCTTGCCAGGGTCACGTCGACCGGCCCGGTGGGGCGAATTCTGAAGGAAGACGTGACCGCCTACGTGAAAGGCGTGATGACGGGCGCCAGCGCGCCGGCGGGCGCATCGGGGACGCAACTCGGCGGCGGTCTGGACCTGCTGCCCTGGCCGAAGGTCGATTTCGCCAAATTCGGCGAAATCGAAACGCAGCCGCTGTCGCGCATCAAGAAACTCTCCGGCGCCAATCTGGCGCGCAACTGGGTGATGATCCCGGCGGTGACTTATCACGAAGACGCCGACATCACCGATCTGGAAGCCTTCCGCGTGCAGTTGAACAAGGAGCATGAGAAAGCGGGTCTCAAGCTGACCATGCTTGCCTTCATCATCAAGGCGTGCGTCAGGGCGCTGCAACGATTCCCCGAACTCAACGCTTCGCTCGACGGCGAAAATCTGGTGCTGAAAAAATACTTCCACATCGGTTTTGCCGCCGACACGCCGAATGGCCTCGTCGTTCCGGTATTGAAGAACGCCGACAGGAAAGGCGTGCTCGAAATCGCCGCCGAAACCGGCTCTCTTTCCGCCCAGGCGCGTGAAGGCAAGCTCAAGCCGGCGGACATGCAGGGAGCCTCGTTTACGGTTTCCAGCGTCGGCGGCATCGGCGGCACGGCTTTCTCGCCGATCGTCAACGCGCCGGAAGTGGCGATTCTCGGCGTTTCCAAATCGAGCACCCGGCCGGTATGGGACGGCAAGTCATTCGTGCCGAGGCTGATCCTGCCGCTCTCGCTCTCGGCGGATCACCGCGTCATCGACGGCGCGCTGGCGACGAGGTTCAACGCCGAACTCGCGCGTCTCCTCGCCGATTTCCGCCGCGTCATGCTTTGAGAGGGGTACTCAGATGAGTAAAACGATCGAAATCAAGGTCCCCGACATCGGCGATTTCAAGGATGTGCCGATCATCGAGGTCTTCGTCAAGGCAGGCGATACGGTTGCTCTCGACGACGCGCTGGTGACGCTGGAATCGGACAAGGCGACGATGGAAGTGCCCGCGACCGTGGCCGGCGTGGTGAAGGAAGTCCGGGTCAATCTCGGCGACCGGGTTTCCGAAGGCAGCGTGATCGTCACCGTCGAAGCGGGCGCTTCTTCCTCCGCTTCTGCCACCGCTTCTTCCACCACTCCCGCCGAAACGCCTCCCGCCCCGACGCCGGCAGCCGCCGCGCAGGGCGAGGCCGATCAGGAATGCGAAATGCTGGTGCTCGGCGCAGGTCCCGGCGGCTATTCCGCCGCCTTCCGCAGCGCCGATCTGGGCATGAAAACCGTGCTCGTCGAACGCTATCCAACCCTCGGCGGCGTTTGCCTCAATGTCGGCTGCATTCCGTCGAAGGCGCTGCTGCATGTCGCCGCAGTCATGGACGAAGCGGCGCATCTGGCGGATTGCGGCGTCGCGTTTTCCGCGCCGGGCGTCGATCTCGACAAGCTGCGCGCGCACAAGGAAAAGGTCGTCGGCAAGCTCACCGGCGGACTGGCGGGCATGGCAAAAGGGCGCAAGGTCGAGGTGGTGCAGGGCGAAGGCGTTTTTCTCGATCCGCAGCGCATCGAAGTCACACTGGCCTCCGGCGGAAAGCGCGTGATCCGTTTTCAAAAGGCGATCATCGCCGCCGGTTCGCAGCCGGTGAAACTGCCGTTCATGCCGGAAGACCCGCGCATCGTCGATTCCACCGGCGCGCTCAAACTGCGCTTCATTCCGGGCAGGATGCTGGTCATCGGCGGCGGCATCATCGGGCTGGAAATGGCGACCGTCTACGGCGCGCTCGGCGCGAAGATCTCCGTCGTCGAACTGGGGCCGGTGCTCATGCCGGGCGCCGACCGCGATCTGGTCAAGGTCTGGGAAAAACGCAACCTTCCGCGTTTTGAAAAAGTGCTCCTCAATACCGGCGTCAACGCCGCGAACGCTACCGAAAGCGGCATCGAAGTCACTTATTCCAACGGCGAGAAAGAGTCTTTCGACCTCGTGCTGGTCGCGGTGGGCCGCGTTCCCAACGGGAAGAAAATCGGGGCCGAAAAGGCGGGCGTGGAAGTCGACGAACGTGGCTTTATCCCGGTCGATGCGCAGATGCGCACCAACCTCGCGCATATCCACGCGATCGGCGATATCGTCGGCCAGCCGATGCTGGCGCACAAGGCCGTGCATGAGGCGCATGTCGCCGCCGAAGCCGCCAACGGCGACAAGCGTGTTTTCGACGCCTTGCAGATTCCGTCGGTGGCCTATACCGATCCGGAAGTCGCCTGGACAGGCAAGACCGAAGAGCAACTGAAGATTGAGGGCCGCGCCTTTGAAAAGGCGCAATTCCCCTGGGCTGCCAGTGGCCGCGCGATTGCCAACGGACGCGATGAGGGCTTCACCAAGCTCCTGTTCGACAAGAAAACGCACCGGCTTCTCGGTGGCGGCATCGTCGGCACGCATGCCGGCGACCTGATCGGCGAAGTCTGCCTCGCGCTCGAAATGGGTTGCGATCCGACCGACATCGGCCACACGATTCACCCGCATCCGACCCTCTGCGAGTCGATCGGCATGGCGGCGGAAGTGGCCGAAGGCGTCTGTACCGATCTTCCGCCGCAGAAAAGAAAATGAGGCGGCGCTGTGCTCCCGCGAACGAGCGTTCGCGGGAGGATTTTATTTGCGGCTTCCTGTTTCCAGACCTCGGCATCCGTGGCGCTTTCGTCCGTCTGGGCGACTCCTGGCGCCAGATGCAGGAAGGACGCGCCTATCCGCCGCCAGTGGCGGAATTGCTCGGGGAAATGACGGCGGTATCCGTCCTGATCGGCGGCAACCTGAAGCAGCCGGGGCGGCTCGGATTTCAACTGAACGGACAAGGGCCGATCCGGATGTTGCTGATCGACTGCACGCGCGAACTCAATCTGCGCGGCATGGCGCGTTTCGCGCCCGAAGCCCTGCCGGAGGGCGCCAGCGCGCGCCAACTGCTCGGACTCTCCGGCGAAGGCCGTCTCCTGTTGACGCTGGAAACACCCGGACTGCGCGAGCCGTACCGGAGCATGGTGCCGATTGAAGGGGAAACGGTCGCGGCGGTATTCGAGCATTATCTGGAGCAATCCGGGCAGCACCCGGCGCGGCTTTGCCTGTTCGCCAACGCGCAATACGCCGCCGGTCTCTTCCTGCAACGCCTGCCGGGCACAGCAGCCGACAGCGACGGCTGGGACAGGGTGACCCAACTGGCCTCAACGGTACGCGCCGCCGAACTTTTTTCCTGGTCGGCAGAAACATTGCTGACCCGCGTTTTCCCCGAAGAAGACAAACAACTCTTTGCGCCCCGGCCAGTCCGTTACCACTGCCCGGAAGACCGGGAAAAGGCGCGCGACATCCTGCGTTCGCTGGGCCGCAAGGAGGTCATGGAAATTCTGGAGAAGGAAGGCGCGGTGCTGATCAAAGATGAAATCGGCAACCATTCCTACCATTTCGACGCCGAAGAGGCGCTGGCGGTGTTTCCGGTGTTGCATTGAGCGTGCTTCCGAATCCCCGAAATTGAACAAACCTGACTAATTCGGTAGAATTTGAAGCTTTCGCCCGAGGCGGATCCCCCTTCTTCAACGGACGCGCGGAAATTGTTTTCCGCTGCTTCTTCCTCCATTTAATCCTTTCGGTTTTTTGATCCCCATGCATATTGCGGTCTGTATCAAGCAGGTTCCCGACAGCGCCCAGATACGGGTGCATCCGGTCACCAACACCATCATGCGCCAGGGTGTTCCGGCGATCATCAATCCTTTCGATCTTTTTGCGCTGGAAGAAGCCCTGTGTCTCAAGGATCGTTTCGGCGCGCGGGTGACGGTGCTCTCGATGGGCCCCTTGCAAGCCGAGGAGGCGATGAAAAAGGCACTTTCCTTCGGCGCCGACGAGGCGATTCTTGTAACCGACAAGGTCTTTGCCGGCGCGGACACGCTGGCGACTTCCTACGCGCTGGCCGCCGCGCTGCGCCGCCTGAATGAAATCGACCCGATCGACATCGTATTTACCGGCAAGCAGACGATCGACGGCGATACCGCACAAGTCGGGCCGGGGCTGGCGATTCGCCTTGGGTTCCAGTTGCTTTCCTATGTGTCGAGCATCGAGCGGATCGACCCGGAAACCCGGGAAATCATCGTCCATCGCCGCGCCGAGGGTGGCGTGCAGGTACTTTCCTCGCGCCTGCCGTGCGTGATCACGATGCTTGAGGGAACGAACGAAATGCGCTTCGCTTCGATGCCGGACATGTTCCGCGCCGCGCGTTTCGAGGTGAAGTACTGGAACCGCGACGTGGCGGGAATCGAGGACGTCAAGCAGGTTGGCCTGAAAGGCTCGCCGACGGTGGTCAACAAGGTTTATGCGCCGCGTCCGAAAGAAGTGAAAGCCCAGTTCATTACTGGCGAAACGCCGGGACGGCAGGCCGATGCGCTCGTGGCGAAATTGTTCGCGGATCATCCGGAAGTCGCCTCGGATCTTGTTTCGCATCTGGCTTTACTGGCCGGGAAGGGAGTATCCAAATGAACGGCACGGTCGATACCGTAACGGATGCGGCGAGCGCCACGCCGCGCAAAAAGGGCCGGCGCGTTCAACTCGACGCGCGCTACGCCGCCTACAAGAACGTGTGGGTATTCATCGAGCACGAGCGCGGCGTGTTGCACCCGGTTTCACTCGAGCTGCTCGGCAAGGGGCGTGCGCTTGCCGATACGCTGGGCGTCGAGCTTGCAGGCGTGGTCATCGGCCCGCCGGGTGGGACGACGCGCGATTTCTGCGCTACGGCCTTTCACTATGGCGCCGATCTTTGCTATCTCCTCGCCGACGGGATTTTCACGCATTATCGCAATCAGGCTTATGCGAGGGCGATGACCGATCTGGTCAACACCTTTCAACCCGAAGTCCTGTTGCTCGGTGCGACGACGCAGGGGCGCGATCTTGCCGGCTCGGTGGCAACCACGCTCTTGACCGGCTTGACCGCCGATTGCACGGGACTCGAAATTGACCTTGAAGACCGTTCGCTGCTTTCGTCGCGCCCGACCTTCGGCGGCAGCCTGATGTGCACCATCGTCAACCTCAATACCCGCCCGCAAATGGCGACTGCGCGCCCGCGCGTGTTTCCGGTTCCCGAGCCCGATTTTTCGCGGCAAGGGCGCATCATCGAGCATCAGTTGGCAATGAGCGAGGATGAGATCGTGACCAAGGTGCTCGATTTCATTCCGGATGAGCGCGCCGACAAACCGCAACTTGCCTTTGCCGATTTCATCGTTTCGGGCGGGCGCGGTATCGGATCGCCGGAAAACTTTGAACTCGTGTTCGATCTGGCGCGCACGCTCGGCGCCGAAGTGGGCGCCTCGCGTCCGGTGACGCATGCCGGCTGGGTTGATACGGAGCGTCAGGTCGGCCAGTCAGGCAAGACCGTGCGCCCCAGGCTCTATATCGCTGCCGGAATTTCGGGCGCCGTGCAGCACCGCGTCGGCATGGAGGGCTCTGATGTGATCGTTGCGATCAATAATGATACAAACGCGCCGATTTTCGGATTTTCCAATTACGCGCTGGTCGGCAATGCGCTGGAGTTGCTGCCGGCGCTGACGGCTTCCTTCAAAAGGCATTTGTCCGCGCTGATGGCCGGGAATCCGACGGGAAATGTGGCAGAAGCAGTAGCACAAGCGGTAGCAGGAGAGCTGCCAGGAGAAGGAAGATAATGACAGAAGAATTAAAGGCGGCGGGAAGCGTTTCCGCGAAACTTCCAGCCGAACGCTTCGATGTTATCGTCGTCGGCGCAGGGCCGGCGGGCAATGCTGCGGCCTATACCCTGGCGAAGTCCGGGCTGTCGGTATTGCAGCTCGAACGCGGGGAATACCCTGGATCGAAGAACGTCCAGGGCGCGATTCTCTATTCCAACGCGCTTGAGAAGATCATCCCCGATTTTCGCGATTCGGCGCCGCTCGAACGTCATATTGTCGAGCAACGTTTCTGGCTGCTGGATGAAAGGTCTTCGCTCACCAGCGCCAATTACCGTTCGGAAGAATTCAACAAACCGCCGTACAACCGCTACACCATCATCCGCGCGCGTTTCGACAAATGGTTTTCGCAAAAGGTTCAGGAAGCCGGGGCGCTTCTGATTTGCGAAACCACCGTGACCGGGTTGCTGCGCGACAACGCCGGGCGCGTCATCGGAGTGAGCACCGAGCGCGAAAATGGCGATATTTATGCCGATGTTGTTATTCTTGCCGACGGCGTCAATTCCCTTGTTCCCAGCCGCGCCGGGTTGCGCCCGGAAATCAGGACGTGCGACATGGCGCTTGCAGTCAAGGAAGTCCTGTTTCTGCCGAAGGAAACGATCGAACAGCGTTTCAATATCAGCGGCAGCGAGGGCAGTGTTACCGAAATTGCTGGAGGCATTACGCATGGAATGCTGGGCACCGCCTTCATCTACACAAACAAGGATTCGCTGGCGATTGGCATCGGCTGCATTCTCGAAGGGATGAAAAAGCAGCGCGTCACGCCTTCCGAGTTGCTCGAAGGCTTGAAGAATCATCCCATGGTCAAACCCCTGATTGCCGGCAGCGAGATGAAGGAATATTCCGCCCACATGATCCCCGAAGGCGGCTACAAGACCCTGCCGGAACTCTACGGCGACGGTTGGGTCATCGTCGGCGATTCCGCCGGCTTCGTGAATGCGGTGCATCGGGAAGGTTCCAACCTGGCGATGACGACCGGGCGTATCGCGGCCGAGACCATTGCCGCGTTGAAGGCCGCCGGAAAGCCGATGAGCGCCGCCAACCTCGCCGCGTACAAGGAATCGCTCGATGCCAGCTTCGTGATGGCGGATATGAAAAAATATCAGGACATGCCCGATCTTCTTACAAATCACCCGCAATACCTGGGCTCCTATCCTTCGTTCATCAGCGGCGCGCTGCATGACTTCCTCACCGTTGACGGGAAATCCAAGGCCGAGAAGCAGCATCAGATTTTCCAGGGCTTGCGCCAGCAGCGTTCGCTCTGGGGAATGTTGGGAGATGCCTATAAATTCTGGAGAACTTTTAAATGACGAATGCAGAAACGCAGGAAGCGAAGCGGGCAGATGCGGGAGGCTCGCCCTTTTCCGGAGTCAATGTCGAGGAAAAGCTCTTTCAGAACCGCTATCGCGTCGATGTCGGACGCCCGCACATCAGGATCAGGGAATCTGCCGTTTGCGAGGATTGCGATTTTAAATCCTGCACCATCTGTTGCCCTGCGGGATGCTGGAGGCTTGAGAGCGGCAAGATCGAACTCGTGACCGACGGTTGCCTCGAATGCGGCACCTGCCGCATTGTTTGCGACCAGAAGAATGTCGATTGGAATTATCCGCGCGGCGGTTTTGGGATATTGTTCAAATTCGGATGATGTTTTCTAAATTAGACTAAAGAATTCATTCTTCAACATTCCTACAGTAGCGGAACATTATTTAAGTAATTTAGAAAATCTCCCACAAAAAAGCAGATATACATAGCTTGGAGTCAAGCCCTGCGAATCCCAACATCGCCATATCACCATCAGGGAGAGCAGAATGGCGGGCAAGTTTTCAATCAAGGCGGCAGGCGGTTTTCCACTGACATCGGGCTTGACCGCCTGCCCGGTCTTTTCCGGCGACGGGCGATTCCTGGCGGTATTGATGCCGCCGACGCGCCGGATTGGCGTCTGGGATGCGGTTTCGCAGACTCAGGTTGTGGTCGGGAAATCTTCCTTTCCGAATCCCTGGGGATTGACGATCAACCACGACGGCAGCCGCGTTGCTGTGCGCAGCGATAACCGGATGGATGTGCTGGAGGTTCCCTCCGGCAGGATCATTCGCTCAATCAAGAAAAAGAATTACGCTGAAGGCGACCATCAGCAGTTGAATGCCCAGGGCAATCTTCTTTTCGATGCCTCGAATGGGGTTGAAGCCGGTTTCATGATCTGGGATGTCGACAACGGCAAATGCCTGGAACGTCATCCTTTCGACGGCGAAAGCTACATGGTGACGGCGATCAGCCGTTCCCGTGACGATCGGGTTCTTGTCTGCCTGAATGCCAAGGCGGAAGCCGAAGCCAGGGGGATGAGGGATGAACTGTGGCTGCATGATGGCCAGAAGATAGAGCGGATCGAGCTGGATCTGTTTGCTTGTACCGCCGCAATTTCGCCTGACGGGGAGAAGATTTTCGTGGCCGGACAACGCAGGCCAAACGCTGATGCCGTCTTTCGACTGATCGATCCTCACGGCAAGATCCTGGTCGAGAAGGAAATGGGCAGCGAACGCACATTCCCGGTGAGAGTTCCACACTGGAAGCCGGATGGAACAGCGATTGCATGGAAAGCGGCTTGCGAAAATACGATATGGTTGCTGGACGCGGAAAGCCTGGAACTCACGGAGACATGGTTATGGTCGAGCATTTCCGTGGCATTCGGGCAGGACGATCTGGTGGCGGTGGCAGGGGACAAGGGCGTTGTCCTGCCGCATCGGGCGCTTGCCCAGGCTGCCGAGGAAATCGGGGAGCCCGCCAAGATCATGGCCGAACGCCGGCAGCGCGCCTATAGCCGGGTTGTCGAACTGCGCAAAGCCTCTCCGCCGCGCGTTGCAATATTTCAGCATGAGGGGAAACTGCGCATCGAAGCTGAGCGGCTGATCGGGCCTTTCCGTTATTTGCCTGCGCCGGAGGAGTTTTGCGAGCTGGCAGACAGCAGCGATTTGTCCTGTATCGCTCAGGCCGCGCGTCGGGCATTGGCTGAATTTCGGCTTGTCTGCCTTGATGCGCGCGAAGCCTGGTTATGGAATCCGGCAGAAGAAGCCGGACGACTCAGGCAGTCGGGCGTCTCGGAAGAGATGATCCCGCAGGTGCGCTATCTGTGTGGCCTGCCGCCCTTCGTCAATCCTGCTGTCCCGCCTGGCAGCCGCTATCTGTTCCTGACCCATCATGAAGGTCTGCTGGAGTTATGGCCTGCCCTTGCAACAAGGGAAGGGGAATTTCATGAGCGCGACTGGCCGCATATTGTCGTGGCGGATACGATCAGCGATGAGGCATTGGGCCAGGCAATACTGGACGGGTTGCGCCAATGCACGCACTGAAAAAGGGATAACAGGCAGTGGCGCAGGGAACGCCACCTTCGGCGTCCCGTGTATTACTGGGGCAAAGCGTCGAATTTTATTTTGATCAACAGTATTTCCGGCCTGCCAGCGGTGCGTACCCGTGGCCCCCAGGTGCCGGCGCCGCTGGTGACCCAGTAATGCGTCATGCCGCGTTGCGAATGTCCGTGGGCGTTTTCGTAGATCGCGGAGACGATGAAGTTGATCGGGAACAACTGCCCGCCATGCGTATGTCCGGAGAGTTGCAGTGCCGCGCCTGCGGCTTCGGCTTCTTCAAGGTGCAAGGGTTGGTGATCGAGCAGAATCATCGGCAGTCTGCGAGTGCCTTCCGGAACCGTCGCCAGAATCTCCGGCAAAGCGGCGCGTGTCCTGCCGGTGAAACGCTCCTTCGAGCGATCGTCGCGTCCGACGAGCAGTAGCTCGCCCCCCGGCGCCGCCCATTGATCCCGCAAGATGCGGATTCCGCTTCGCTCCAGAATCCCGATGCTTTTTTCGGCTTCTCCGGAAATGTATTCATGGTTGCCCAGGATTCCCCAGATTCCCAGAGGCGGGTTCATGCGCTGCAATCCAGCTCTCATCGCCTTCTCGTCCAGGCCATGATGATCGTCGAGAACATCGCCGAGAAAGAGCAGCAGATCGGGGTGCTGCGGCTCGATCAAGTCGATGAGTCCTGAAAAATATCCGGCGGAAACCATGCGTCCGAGATGAATGTCCGAGAGCGCGGCGATCTTCAACGTCCGCCCTTCCAGCGCGCTGCCGGGAGGAGTTGAAAGACTCAATTCAACCTCGCGCACGACCGGAGTCGCGGTATTGATCCATCCGATGACCGAAATCGTCAGGGCGCCAGCAGCAATCGCCGCGCAGACGGCATAGCGCACGGCGGGCATGCCGCTGTTGAGTTGCGGCAGCCAGTGGAAGCTGCGGTTCAAAAGGCGAAAGACATCGACTGCGAATAAAAGGATGATCGAATATAGCGCCAGAGAAATCCAGAGTGATCCAATCAGCGCAATCAGCCTTTCCGGCCATGCGTTTCCTTCGAGCATCCGCGCGAGCAGATAGGCGCAGGACGCGAAGGAGACAAAAAGGCAGGAGAGGATGCGAAAGATTCCCGCCCCTTGCAAGGCGAAGAACAGCCGGGCGATCAGCCAGAAATTCGCCAGAAAATAAATGCCGAGGATGAGGAAAAAAATGGGCATGGCTAAAGTGGAATTTTTATGCCAAATTTATGATCGGAAAACGCAATCGTGGTTATCGATGAATCCCAGGCGCAGCATCAGCCAGAACGAGGCCGTCGACAGCGCAAAGGCCAGCAGCCAGGGGCGAAGCCAGGAAAGATCCGACAATTCGGCGCTTTCGGGCAGAAAATAAAATGCCCCGGCAATGCTCAGGCCGTAGAGCGCCAGCTTGTGGCACAGAAGGATGGTATTGATGCCGATATAGGCTGCGCCGCCGCCCAAAAAATAAAAAATGAGCCGCAGGCAGAAAAAGAAAAGCGCGCTTACGGCGATCAGCGAGAGCATGGCGGCAACCGCGCAGAGCGCATCGATCAGATTCCGTGGACGTGGAGAAGAATTTGGAGTGCCGGACATCTTGTCTGGAATTTTCATTTCCCTGGATTTTCTTCTGCCCCGATTCACGGCAAGAACGCCGGAAAAGCATTGCGCGCAGTACTGCGAGGAGGGGGGAATGGGCAAAGCCGGAAATCTTACCGTGTTTTACCCGGGGAATGAAATGGAATCCGGTTTGGGTTCCGCACGAGCTTGTAGTTCGCAAAGCATTTCAAAGGCTTTCTTGGCGCGCCCGGCGTCCGAGGCGAAGGGATCATCGGCGTTTTTATTGAGTGGCGTGTCACTGACCCCGGCAGAAAGGCTCAATTTCAAAGGTTTCATGAAAGCGTGATCCGAAACCGTGACGCCCGTTTCCACCGGGTTGTCGGTCACTTCGAGTTCTGCCGTATGCACTTCCTCAAACACGGCATCGAACACAAGCCCGTCCATTTGGCGGAGAATTGCTACTTCCTGCTTGTCTGTCTGATCGGCCATTTCTTCATTCCTTGTTGGTGCAAACCGGATACTTTTTGCTACTCAAACCCCTTTTACCTTTTGCGTTTCATTTGCCATAATTAAAGTATGGAAAACAGAAAAACTTCGGAAAAATGATTTTTCAAAGGAGAGTCGATCATGTGGAAAAAAATGATAATCGGGGCCGTACTGGCAATTACTGTCTGTGTTGCCCCAGTCGCCAGTGCCTCTTGCCCGTCTCAATCTGACTATCCAAATCGTGCTGCATACCTTTGGGACAAGGACAACCATAAGGAATGTGTGCATCAATCGGACTCCCCGAATCGCGCTGCATACCTTTGGGATAGCGACAAAAATAAAAATGTGCATCAATCCGATGCACCCAATCGCGCTGCATACCTTTGGGACAAGGACAATAAAAAACGCGCTGCGGATCACAAGAAGTAAGACTCAATACGCCTTCGCTGATTGCAAATTCCGAATCGTCTGCCGATTCGCCTTGTCGAGTTCCTCCCGCACGCTTTCCCCCGCGCGCGCCGGATCGGGCGACTGGATGTTGATCGCCTGCACGGTGGTATTCGTCGTGTTCGTCGTATTCGACACCTGAGACAGATTCCCTCGGCCCAGCGGTGACGTCGGCACGCCGCCCGGCCCGCCCATGCGCGGCGGGGTTGAAGCCTCCGGCCCTTGCAATGCAGGCGCTTGCGCCACCGCGTCGGCCACCGTCGGAGAAGCGGAAGCCGCCCCGCCGGACACATTGACCTTGATCTCGCCGGATTTGTCCGTCAGCCCCAGCAACTCGCCGACCTTGCGGATGGCGCCGGTCACGGTGTCGATGAAACCCATCACCCGCTGTTTCGCACGGTCGATCACCCCGAGCACCCAGTCGATCACGCTGTTGATTCCATCCGAGATGAATTCAACGATGTTCCCGATGGTTTCGGCGATGAACATCACGATCGCGACGGCGGTATCCTTCCACGAGAGAAATTTGTCGATGATGGCTTCGATGAGGAAACTGACCGCTTCCCTTGCTTCGTCGAATGCCGCGCTCAAACTCTCGCCGATCCAGTCATAGACCCAGCCGACGAATCGCGCGATTTCCGTCAGAACCGTGATGATGATCTTCCACATTCCGACGAAAAAGCCGATGAACATCTTCGCCGCAGAAATCGCGTAAGGGATGATCAAGGCCAGCAGAAACACGATCCCCTTGAGCGCCATTTTTACGATGGGCCAGAGAAAGGACACAATCGACTTCGCCATTTCCCAAATCGCCCCGCCAAGCTCCAGCAACGGCCCCTTGAGTTCTTCCCACTGCTCCATCCAAAAGTCGATGAACGCCCCAACGCCTTCCTCCATGGTGTTGATGATGTCGAGCAGCGCCGGGAATTCCTTGCACAGGTCGCCGATGACGGACTCGTTCCCCTCCTTGAAGTTCACGAAGTCGTCGATCAGCAGGCCGACCGCGATAATCAGGAGACCAATGGCAACCGTCATCAATGTTGCCTGGAGGGACGCGAGGGTAAATGCCTTGGCGAGCATCTTGACCCCCTCGATCACCGGAGTGAAAGCCTTGTAGGCCGCTACCTTGACCAAGGCCGCAAACGCCGCCGTCAGCAGGACGACCCCTGTTTTCGTGCTGGTCAGCCAGGAAACCAGGTCGATGAACTTCCCGCCCAGCCTCATGATCCAGTCCCAGGTGAAGGAAAGCGCGATGTTGAAGAGCTTCACGAATTTTTCGACCCGGCTCTGGATAAGCGCCCTGTTCGCCAACAGCCATTTTCGGAAGCCGTCCATCATCTTGGTCATTCCCGGCATCAGGCGCACCGCGATCGAGCGGCCAAGGTTCTGTACGATGGAGAGCGTTTGCCGCAGCGAGATCATGTATTCAGTCGAAGTCTTTGTGTCCTTCTCGGTCATCCGCCCGAAGGCGGCGGCCTCCTCGCGCATCTCCCGCATCTTGTCCCTGCCCATCGTGAGCATCGGAATCAGGCTGCGGTCGAGGCCGAGCTTTTCCGCCATCGAGATTTGCTCCTGACGGGAAAGCCTCTCCATCTTTCCGGCGATGTCCCCGAGCATCTCGTCGGTGCTTTTCAGCGTCCCGTCGGCGTGCTTTGCCGACAGCCCGTAGTGCTCGAACGCCTGCGCTCCGCGCCCGAATCCCAAGGCAGCATCGCCCATCACGCGATTCAAGCCGCCGATGGACGCCTTGACCGCCTCCATGTTCGATCCGGTCATCGAGGCCGCATAGCCGAGCTCGGAGACGGCTTCCACGCTCATCTGCTCCAGATGCGCGAAATCGCCCAGGCTCTCGGTGTTTTTCGCCATCGCAGTGACAAAGCCGCCGATGGCAACCGCCCCGGCGCTCATCACCTTGCTGACGCTCATCACCATCGACTTTGCGTCGTTGAGCTTCTTCGTAAAGGTGACAAGCTCTTTATCGTCGATCTCGAAGCCGAACAGGGCAAAGAAGTCCTCGATCATCGTAGACATGGTCTATTTCCGTTTGTTGAGTTCTTCAAAGCGCCGCTCGTATTCGCCCTCTTCGTCCATGGCTTCATGGAAATCCGCCAGATCGTCGATCGAATACGTCCCGTCTTGCAGCTCCCGCAGCCGGCACAGCGGCGGATCGCGCATCACGGGACGCATCACGTACCAGTCGAGATTGGCGGATTCGATCAGCTCAACGCCGCTTGACCGGCGCGGAGAGAAGCGAAGAGGTTTTCGGGAAAAAAATCGGAGAAATTGAAGCGCAGCGCGGCGATGAATACCTGCCAGAGTTCCCGGTTGCGCCCGGTGAAGGTCGTGTCGATATTGCTGATCCGCTGCCCATCGCAGGACACGTAGCGGAAGACGGTCTGCATCGTTTCGAGCAGTTCCTCGGCGTTCATGCGCGAGGCCAGCAGGCCGATTGCCGCCGCCCCGGCAGATTCCGCCGCCTCTTCGCTGCCCTTCTTGGCGTCCGTGAACGCCTTGAACAGCGGCTCGCCGATAACCCGCGCAATCGCCACTTCGACCTTGACTGCTTCGACGGCAGGCAGCGTGCCGAAATCGTAGCGCCGCCCGCCGATGTCTTGAGTCTTGTCCATTGCCGCGCCCCCTTAACCGAAGACGCCCGCGACGCCGCCCACAGCGCCGCTGCCGATCATCGCCGGATCGCCCAGCAGCAGGTCGAGTTTCTCGACGACGACCGTCCAATCCGCGCCATTGCCCTGCGCGCCGCGCGTCACATCGGTCGGCTTCTTGATGTAGCCCTTGCCCGTGCCCAAGTCGTTTCGGAAGTTGTCCTGGAACAGCACATCGACCGGCACGAAGGTCTGCGCGCCGCCCTCCATTCGGCTGACCAGATCGAGCAGGAATTTGTTGGACGAGCTGGTTTGCTGGAGCTTGAAGCTGAATTCGCCGGACTTGTCGGCGGAAATGCTGATCATCATGTTGCCGTCGGCGCCGACCTTGTGCGAGGCGGAATCGGCGCTGCGTTTGATGCTGATCACGTCATCGCCCTCGGCCCATCCGGTAATCTCGACGCCGTTGATGTAGACGACGGTGTTCTGGAAAGAATATGCTCTCATGCTGCGCTCTCCTTATCGCTCGAAGGTAACTTCGATGTTGGCAAAGTGAATCGCCCCGGCGCCCTTCGCCAGAACCTGAATCGGCGGCGCTTTCCGGGCTTCGCGGTCGGACTGGTTCTGTTCTGCCACCGGCTGCGCATAGACGTAGAAGCCCTTGGGCAGATAGTCCCCGGAGTGCACTTCGCCCAGATCCATCCCGTTCCACTGCCCCGGCGCGAGCAGCCCGTTATTGACCCCCTGCTGGCAGGCTTTTTCCACCTGCTGCACGAGCGAGGCCACGCCCTTGTCGGTCTGCGGCACCTTCGTCGTGCGGGTGTACATGTAGCCGAAGACGTTCGTTTCGATCGCGTTTTGCAACCAGTCGCAGCCATGCACCTCGTCGAAGAAGCGCCCGGAGGCCATCACGCCTTCGGCCAGCATCGCCGAATCTCCAAAGTAGGTGTAGTAGTTGCAGTTCTTCTTGACCAGCGCCTGGCGCTGCGATTCGGTCAGATTGACCGGCGTCGTTCCCGGCAGCAGCTTGAATTTCAGCGTGATCGTTGTGTTCTGCCCCTCGAAATTGACCACGAAGGCGCGGGCGAAGGCCGAGACGATCTGATACGGATCGTCCTCGTCCCAAGTCGAAATCGTCCGGCTGTACATGTTCGCCTTCATGAACGAGCAGAGATCGTCTTCGGCGGCCATGTCCAGCACGTTGGAATCGCGGGTCGTGAAGCCGAAAACCTTCACGCGCGCTTCCGCCCATGCGGCAGCTTCCTTGATTTGCGCCGTCGTGAGTTCCTTCGTGAAAGCGAATCCGTACCACGAAGGCTCCCGTTCCTGAAGCCGGGAGAGCGCGTCGGTGACGCTCTCCGCATCCACGCCTGCGGATTTGAATCCCAGCCCGGCGGCGTCCAGTCCGAGCATCGCGCTCAAGTCGATCGCCGTCCCGGAAGGGGGCGTAGCAAAATCCACCGTCGACTTTTTCCCGGTCGTATTCGAGCGAAGGACGAAGCGCGTCCCCTCGAAGAAAAACTCCGTCCCGACCGGTAGCGCCGCTTCAACCTCAGACGCCAGCGCGTTCAGGTTCGCACAGCCGGACAGGTCGATGCCTTCGATTGGGTGATTCACCCCGTCGATACGAATATCGAATCCGCCGTCCGTGATCGACTGGAAGCGCGCCAAATCCTTTTCAAAATTCACGCTGCCGAGCAATTCGCCCGGCACGCTCTCCGAAAACCGGCGGCTGATGCACAGTTCCGTCGGGCGCGGCGCTTGCGAGAAGAAGATTTGTGCGGCTCGATACTCCTCGTCCTCCCCGGAGAAATCGGCGGCCACGCCGTCCATGTCGGAGTAGAAGCGAATCGAATCGCCGATGGGAAGCCGGTTTGAACATCCAATGATGTTCAGGAGCCCGAAGCCCTTGCGCTTGGGAAAGGTCGGCGAACTGAAAATCTTGACGTCGACAACCTTGGAAACGGGAATTGTCATGGTGTTTTCCTTTCATGCAGCTCGAAAGATCGAGTCGTTGGGGGGGGTGGTTCGGTGTGAATCGCCATTGGGAACGTCCCAAAGGTCGGAACGCTCAAGGTTTCCTTCGCAATCAGGTGGAAGTCGATGTCGATCTGCCCGCGCTCTTCCCAGAGGCTGTTGACGACGGCGGACAGGTCGCGCGCCACGCTCATGCGCACCAGGCCGAGGCCCATGCTCTGCACCCGCTCCGTCGCATGCGGCATCCGCAAGAGCGCATGCAGTCGGCAGGCGCGGGTAAAGGCGTCCTTTCCGTAGAAATTCACCGAGGCCATGAAGGCGCGTTGCCCCACGGCGCTTTCCTCTACGTTCAGGGATGGCGCGGCTTCGTCCTTCAGCCGAACGTCGTCGACGCCCGTGGCTTGCAGAGTCGGAATGAGGACGGTGGCAAAAGGGGTTGTTCCGCCGGTCGGCGCGTTCTGGTTGGCCGGTCGGACGCTGTTTTTCGGCATGGAGAGCAGGACGCGCACCAGTTCCCGGACGTGACGGTTGATCTCGTTCATCCGGCAATCCCCACGGCAGTGGCTTGCCAGAAGCCTTCTCCACTCCAGTTCCGGACGCCGATCACGCGCCAGCGCTGCCCATTCCAGAGAATCGCATCCGAATCGGCGCCCTCGCCATCGGAATGCCGAAGCTCCTGCCGGCAATAGACCGTAATCGCCCGGTTGGCCCGCTCGCCTTCCGGCAGGAATTGCGCCACGTCTTCGGCTTTCGCCGGCTGCACCACGCCGATCCGCTTCTCAGGCTGTCCGGGAGCGGCAACATATTCGCCCTCGTTCTCGAAGCCGCCGGAGGATCGGATCAACTCGAATGCGCTGGCAAAATCCGGATCGTCGATCAGTTCGGAAACGTCGATCATTTTTGGTCGTCCTTCCAGAAGGTGATGGCCTGACGCATTTGCCCGGAGTCGATCAGCGGTTTGCTGCTGCCCTTGCGCTTGATCGTCGCCGGTTTCAACGGCGCGAAATGCCCGTTGGCGATTTCACTCTGCATGTCAGCGGCGGCGGTCATCCCGAGCACATCGAGCGCCTGGGCAACCGTCATCTTCTCCTCCAGAACCGCCTTGAGATTCTTCCGGTTCAGCGCGTTATATTTCTGCCGGTTGTTCCGCACCGAAGTGCGCAGAAAGGGCCGCTCAGGGGTGGTCCGCGTTCCGAATTCGTTCCGTCGCCCGATTTCCGCCAGAGACTCGCCTTCACCGTTTTGCTTGTCGCCGGGAATCCCGACCTTGATCCGCAAGCCCTTGTCGACCAGCCGCTTGCGCAGCATCTCGATATATTTCCCGTCGGAATCGCGCACGACGCGCACGGTGGCCTTGGCGCTCATACGGCAATCGCGCCCAATCCGGCCATGCGCCGAAGCGCAATGAAGCGCTGCCCGTAGGTCGTCGAAGCAAGCCAGGCATCGTCCGGCGTCCGGTAATTCGGCGTCGCCAGCCCGATTTGCACCTCGCCGACCTTTTTCAGGTTCGCGGCCAGCAGGGGCCCGGATTTCCCCTTCGCCGCCGAATCGCCGACAAGGAAATGGGCCGCCAGCGCCGCCCATCCCTGTTCGTAGAAAGCGCCCCACCGCGCTGCATCCAGCCACGGCAAGGCGTCTTCGATCGCCTGCGCGACCTGCGGATCTCCGGCGCCGTCAAACTCCGGGAAGCGGACGCGGAAGTCCTCAAGCCTTGGATTTGCCACCGCTGCCGCCTGCGGGTTTTTCCGGCTCGGGCTGTTTCGGAACCGAATTCGACTCCTTAAGCCAGCCCTGCGAGAAGAAGGCTTGCACCGCCTTGCTTTTGAGTGCCAGTGCGAGGAAAGCCTCATCGACGCGGGTGAATGCGATTTCCCCCTCCACCGCTGCCGGAACCGTGACCGACTGGCCGGCGGCGCGCAGCGTGATGGGATGTTCGCGGGTGTTCATCAGGATTTTTTCTGCCATTTTGGATCTCCAAAAAAAGAGGGCGACCGAAGCCGCCCTTAACCACTCACAGGAGGAGAGATTCTTTACAGTCCGTCGAAATACACGGCGGAACCCGGATAGCGGAACTCCACTCCGCCGTACTTGTATTCCCCGGCGATTTCGACCAGCAAGCCTCTGGGCTGCGGCGCGAGGAAGCGGATCGGCATCGGCACGTGCATCACCAGCTTGTCCGGCGACTTCGTGTAGACCAGCGCCCGCGCCGTGCCGCCCGCGCCAGCCGTATCCAGCCCGTAGGCCGACCGGATCTCGATGTCGATGCTGCGTTCGAGCTTGGCGATGTTGTTCTCCTGCACGTATTGCAGGATTGTTTTATCGCTGGCTTCCGAGCGCGGCGTCGAGGCCAGCACAGTCATGCACTTGGGCGGCAGCAAGATCATGGAAGGCATTTCCACGTAATTGGACTGCACCCAAACCTGCTGGATCATGTCGTTGATGTCCTTCAGGATTTCCGCCGGCGTCTTTGATGCCCAGTCGCCGTAAAGAGGCGTGCAGACCGGAACGAACGGGTTATTGAACAGCCCCGTCAGATCGCGCTCGCCGTACAGGCCAACGTCGTTCAGATGTCGGTCGTAGGCGTCAAAGGCCGCGTTGCTGCGCGCCTCCGGCAGCGACTTCCGCAGAAACGCCGATTGGCGCAATTCTTCCTGCGTGTAGTCGTAGCCGATGTCGCCCAGATAGATCGGCATCGTCTTCTCGCCGAAGGACACGTCGACCTTGTTGATGTCGCCGCCGCGCCCGGACGAACGCTTCCCGCGCCCGGCGTAGTCGTACATCTCATAGCGCACCGCCGTGGCGAACTCGCCCACTTCGGTGCTGACCGGGATGAATTGTTTGTACTGCAAATCCTGGCGCTTGCGGGCGTAGAGATTGGCCTCGGTGTAGGTCAATTGCCCGACGACGAACGACAGCGCCTCGTTGGCGTCTTTCGATGCCATGCTCGACAACTGTCCGGCCAGGACGACGTTGACCGCGTCGCGCATTTGCACTTCGCGGTACTGCTGTTGGGGGGATTTGGCCATGATGAAACCTCCTTTATTTGAGAATGCGGATCACGCCGATCTGGCCGACTTGCGTCTTGCTGTCCCAGAAGGCTTGCGTTGCCGGAAAGGTCTCGTTCGAGACGGCAGCGCTGCGCGCCGCGCCCTTGACCCCGGTTCCGGAAAAGCGGACATGCACCGGATCGCCCGGATTGCAAGCGTCCTCGCAAAGCACGTAGATACGCCCGATTTCAGCCACCGGCACTACCATGTCTTTCCGATAGGCGATGTCCCCGGCCTGATCGGCGGTCATCGTCGGGTGACGGACGGAAATCCCGAGCAGCTTGTCGGTCGCCGCCGAGGGCAGCTTGCAGCTTCCCTCCTCAGTGCCGCGCACGACGAAGAGACCAAAGTCGATTCTGGCCTCCTGCGACACGGCATTGACTACGCTCGACGTATTCAGATCGACGAGGTTGCCGGCAAAACCCGCATCGAGCATCGCATTGCCGTAGGTTCCCAGATCAATTTTTGCCATGGTTTTCCCCTTTCCAGGAAGTTGTCATTTGGTTGATGTACGCCTCGCGCGGATCGCTGTCGGTCGTCCCGCTTTGCGCCGCCTTGTGTTGCAAGAGCACCGCCGCCGCCAGAGGGTCGGTATCTGCGCTTCCCGCGTCGTGGGAGGCCGTCGCCGCCAATACGGAAAACGCCGTGCGGATCGTCGCCTCGTCGGCGTTATCGACCGTCTTACCGGAGAGCACCGCATCCAGCACCGCCTTGCTGTCGGTGTAGCGCGCAGCCACCACCTCCTTGCGGATCGCCGCGCACGTCTTCCCGTCGGTCGACACCGAAGGCGCCAGCCGCTTCGCGTCGGAGAGCATCGCAGACCAGGCCGACACCAGCGCGTCGCGCTGCTCCGGCGTCACTGCGTCTTTCTTCAGTTGCTCGATTTCCTTGTCCTTGGCCTCGATTTCCTCGCCTTTCTTTTCGAGTTCCTCGTCCTGCTTTTCGGCCTTCTCGACCAGCGCATCGAGCGTCATGCTCTTGTCGCCGACCTTGATGTTTGCGAGCTTCGCCCGCGCTTCATCGCGCTCATGCACGAGTTTGTCGATGGTGATAGCGGCGTTGTCTTCCGCTTCGATTGGCACTCCATCGACGACGACTTTCCGCTTTTCAGCCATCGTTGTATCTCCTTGGGGTTGAGGTTGAGAATCTGCAACCCGGCAAGCCGGGCCGCAACGCGCAGCATCCACAAGAGCAATGTGATTGCCGCGAATATTTTTCTGGATCGCCTGATAGGGCGTTCCATCCGGCGCGATGCCGTCCTTGAATATGAGGTCATGAGCGTACCCGCAGGAAAGCTGTACCTTTCCCTCCTCGATATTCCGGATCGACTCCTTGTCCGTGAAGGTCAGATCGGCGACGAGGTAATTGCCTTCCCGGCGCACCCGGTTGGAGACCCCGCGCGACAGCTCGCGCCAGTTATCGACCGTGACAAACTCGCTCGGATGATCGTCCGTCACCGGCGCACCCTCGAAGCTGCCCATCGCGTCGGCGGAAAAGACCTCCTCCTCCGGGCGATAGACGTTGATGATCCGCATCGGGTCATCCGGGTAGACATCCATTTCCATCGCCAGGTATTGCTGCACCCCCGAGCGCGCCACGCGGGCCGGGACGCGCAGATAGCCTTCCGGCGTGGTCTGGCGCTGCGAGAAGAGGAGGTCGATGCTTTGTTTCATTTTTTGGACCACCATGCCAGTACCAGTGCGATCAGCCAGCCAGTGGGCGCAATCGCCATGATCACCAGCCAGACCCACAGCAAAACGAATTGCCAGCGCGGTAGCCCTTTCAGGGATTCAATCACTTTGCTATGCTCCATGTATGTCATCCTTCTGGTTGTGCAGAGGGTTGAAACAGAAAGCCCCGGCTGTTGGTAGCAGCGCGGGGCTTTCGCTTTGTTACCACCAGCGAATGGCGTGGATCAGGGCGGCAAGCGAGAGCAGTATTGCCGGGGACAGCGCACAATAGGCAAACAGCCTGGCGGCCTTGTTTTTTGCGATCACTTTGAGCATCTTCGCGGTATACTTCATTCAAGTTCTGCTCCTTGGGCTGACAAGGGGTTGAAACAGAAAGCCCCTGATGTTTGCTGCATCAGGGGCTTTCGCTTTGTTCGGGAAAAACAAAAAGCCGCCGGGTTGCCCTGGCGGCCTTCGTGTTTGGGTTTGTTCAGTTACGCGGCGGCAAGCGTCTCTGCTTTCCTCTTGGCGTGAAGCTCATCAATCCATGCGCCTTCTTCGCTGTCGCGGTAAGAAATCGCTCGTTCCACATCCTCCAGCGCCCCTCTCAGGCTCTGGCTTTCGGGGTCTTTCCGCACTTCTTCGATCATCTCGTCACGAAACGCATACAATTTTTCGCGCGGCGCAAAGCTGTCGGGGGGGTCAATTAAATACTCTGCCATTACTTTGCTCTGCTTTAAGTTCGGCAAGCCGTGGGCCAATGAATGCGGTTTCGTCGCCGTTGCGGTAGGCAATCACGTCCTCAATCTTGTGAAGCTCGTCCTGAAGGTCTTCACTTTCCGGGTCGCCCTTTAATCCATCAATCAAGCTGTCGCGAAAAGCGTACAGCTTTTCCATTGGGCTAAATGGGCCTGGCGGGTCAATGAGGTAGTGCATGGTTACTTTCTGATGCGTTTAATGGCGAATACGGCCTCTTCTATGGCCTTTTCGAAGATTACAGCATTTGCAGCATAGACGGCTTTCTGTTGTGCGGCAAGGCTAAAACTGTAGCGAATGATACCAGCACGATCTAATGCAAGGTTGGTAAGGTGGGCAAGGTGGGCATCCAAAACGTCCGATTCAATGCCACGTACCCTTAACTGCGAAATCACCTCCATCCTTGCCGCATTCGACGCCATCCCAAGCTGCTTTATCCCTTCCCCGCGCATCGCCGAGAACACCGACCCATCATGCCCATGCGCAACCACACGGTGAACGCCGGGCCGGGCGAGGTATTCAAGGTCTCTACCCGAAATCGAAACCGAAGCCGGGTGATTGTGGTGCAACTCTGCCGCCACGCTCTTGTCGTCCAGCTTCCTGACCAGGCTTTCTGGTATCGCTACCCGGCCTTCCAGCCCACTCGTAAACTTCCCCATCTCCTTTCCGGTCACAGCGTCAAAGGCGGACAAGTGTTCCATGCCGTCCTTCATTCCTTCCGAGAGCACGTAGCGGGCGGCATTCCTTTCCAGTCCCGGCCATTCCCTGGCGATGGCCGCGCCGCCGATAAGGTTGGCTGCTGTTTCAGAAGTGCCGCCGCCTTTCCCGGACTGCTCCAGTGTCTCGTCCGGCTCCTTCTCCGGCTCGTCGTACCCGTCGATCTTGACCACTCCCAAGGCCACACATCGGCACATAATGTCGTGGCCTGGGTGTCCGGTTTCTTCCGGCGGCGCATCCCAGCGGAACCGTTGCCCGTTGTTTGCCGCGTGCGACTCCCGCACCCGCTCATCCCCGGCGGTGCTCCACTCGTATTCCTCGATCCCGAGCGATGTCTGCCGAATCTCGGCCAGCGCGCTGTTCAGCTTTGCCGTCTGGTCGCGGGCGATCACCTTGGCGCGGTACTCCGTCGCCCCGGTGAGTGCCTGAATCTCGTCTGCGATGGCCGTGTAGCGCTTGCCGGTCGTCACACCGTTCAGCACCGCGTTCTGCACCTTGTCCAGGTACTGCGCCGGGATCGACTGGATCAGTTGCGCATTCGTCGCCGCCGCCAGCTTCAGCGGGGCCGTGATGTCCTGCGAGAGCAGCAGATTCCGGATGTCCAGCCCATAGGCGCCGAAAACGCTCCGGAACAAAGCGTCGGCACTGTCGTTGGAAGCGTTGCGCAGGAACTCATCGACCACGCGCCGCGCCCATCCTTCGATGGCCCGATATCTCCGCAGCTTCTCAAACGCGACGCCCAATGCCGCAGCCACTGCTGCCGCTTGCATCCCGGTAAAGTCATCATCCCGCGTGTAGCTGTAGGCTGCTTCGTGCTCTTGCAAGACTGGCAAGACGCTGGCCCGGACATCCGCATCAAGCTGCTTGACCAGCGCGCGCAGTTGATCACGATACCGCGCTTCCGTTCGGCGGCTGGGCTTTGCCGGCGCCAGCCGTCGGCTCTTCGCCCGCTTGTGGTGATGCAGGATCAGCGTTGAGAGATTCATCTTTGAGCGCCTCGTTCAGTTCCTCGGCAAGGTGAATATCCTCGTCCGTGATGTTGTACGTGCCTTTCTCCTGCAACTGCTTGAGCACCTGCACTTCGGTCAGCACGGCGCCGTTCAGGTAGATCGCGTCCCGCTCCGCGCGCGTCTTCTCCAGCGCCGCTTGTTCTGCGTCGGTCAGTTGCCACAGCGGCTCGAAGTTGATAATCAGGTCGTCCGGGTAGCCACCCAGGGCAACCCGATACAGAACCTGGTAGAGCAGTTCCAGTCCCGGCCTCAGCTCGGCTTCCTGGAGCGCCTTGATCCGGTCGTAGTAATTGCGGATGTCGCTGTCGCCCGTCGAATTCATGCCCGCCGGGGACTGCCCAAAGAGCCTTGTCGCCGGAATGTCCGCCGCGCCGGAGATTTCGAGCATGAAGCGCTCGATCACATCCCGGACGCCAGAGAAAGTGTTCGTCTTCTGCGCGTACTCGTCCTGAGCATCGAGCAGCAGCATCCGGTTGAAAGACTTCATCGTCCCGGCCAACTCGAAACGCTTTTGAACCTGCTCTGTGCCCATGTCGCTGCCGAGCATGTTGCCCAGACCCTCGATTCGCAGCACATCGACCACTGCCTCGAAGAACATCGACGCTGCGCCCTGCGTTACTGTGTCGTACCGGCTCAGAGCGTCGTAGAGCGCCTGCACGATCGAGTCGTGCCAGTATCCGTTTTGGATGAATGTCAGAAAGGGAAGCTTTGCCCCGCGCGCGAAGATCATCCGGCTGCGATGCACCCGCTGCGCGGTCTGCGCCACCGTGTAAAACTCTGGTTCGCCGAAAGCTGCGCTGTTCAAGTTGGACGCAATCTCTCCATCGAAGCCGAGCCTCCAGCGGTCGAAGACGTGCAGCAGCACTTTCTGGTCTTGCCGGATGCTCTCCAGTACCAGCGGAGTTTCCGGATTCTGCCCGACGACATTGATAATCATCGCCGCGCCGCCGTAGAGCCGTCCCCACACCAGCAAGTCGCGTACCTTCTCCCGGACGGCGAGCGTCTTTTCCAATTGCCGCAGAGGATCGAGTTTTTCCGCCGGTGTTTCGGTCTCGTGTTCGATCCACTCCCGCGTCATGTCGTCGGCAGGGATGTCCACGATCTTGCGCACCAGCCAGTTGGTGCGGTACATCGCTTCAAGCTCGATGTGGTCGATGGCGCGCGGCATGACGTAGCGCCCATAGGACATCTTGTCGCGCCGGTCGGCCATGCCTGCCACGAGGTTTTGCAGGGTATCCGCGCTACGCCCTCTGGCCGGTGGCTCAGGGGGCGGCGGCGAATCCGTCGTTGGCTGCCGGTTTTTGAAAATCCGTTCGAGCATTTATGAGACCCAGTTCCAGTTCGTGTCTTTCGCTAACATTCCGCTGATTGCCATCACCAGCGCGTCTACTTGATCGTCGTGCAGATGCCCGTCATCCGCCGAAAACGCCTCGCATTCGGCCTTGAAATCCGACACCCAGGGCGCGTTTTTCGGCAGCCGCACATAGCCGGACTCGATGTAGCCCAGCACGTCGCACAAGCGCGTGTACTTGTCCTTGCTCACCTTGACGCCGGTGACGGGAATCCTCGCGTCCCGCTGGATCTTCTGGATCAGGCCGGTTCCGCTTGCCGCGTCCTCGATGTTCATCGACCGCAGCGGGGCGCTGGTTTTGTGGTCGTAGTCCTTGTGCTTCGCCCAGAAATCGGCGGCACGGCGCTCCAAATCCGGCGCTTCCCACTTGCCCCGCAGCAGGTCGAGCAGGTACAACCTGCCGTCGTCCCCGAGGCCGGCCAGCAGGAAAACGCTGTAATCGTTGTATTCCTTCGTCTTTTGTGCCGTATCCGCGAAGATCGCGCGCGCCGTGATGCGAGGCAAGACTTCGACCTCGCCGAACCATTCCCCGCGAATCACATTGCCGCCGGCAACGGTCGGTCTCTGCTGGTACAGCGCCAGCCAATCCGATGAAGACATGACCGCCTTGCGCTTCATCAGGAATTCCAGCGATTTGTGCTCTGGAAAAAGCGCCTCGCCCGCTTTCCGGTGCGGTTCGTCTTCCTCGGCAATCGCCGGGTAACTCAACACCTTCAAGCCAGGGTAATGCTCGATCAGCCGCCCGATGGGATCGTCGACATGCCAGCGCGTCAGAATCGCCAGAAAGGCCGCGTGCTCGGAAAAACGGGTGAAAAAATCGTTGGTGAACCACTCCCATGCCGCCTCCCGGATCGCTTCGGAGTTCGCGTCCGCGCGTCCGCGAATAGGATCATCAATAATGCCGATATCCAGGGATTCCCCGGTAATCGAGCCTCGCACGGTCGTATTTCGGAAAAAGCCCTCGTGCTCGACGTATTCCAGAATCTCCCGGTTGCGCAGGCGCTGCCCCGAAATCGTGACAACATTCGACGTGTTGATCCGGGTATTTGGAAAAATCTCGCGGTAAATCCCGGAATCGTACAACCGCTGCAAGCGCAGGTTGGCGCGGATGCCCAGACGTTCAGAGAAGGAGGTGTAGATCGTTCGGCAATCTGGATTCTGTCCGGACAGCCAGGCAACGAAGTCGATGATCTGAACCGATTTTCCGTGCTGCGGCGGCGCCTGGATGACCAGCATGGGGCGCTTGCCCGCCTGGAAATCCTCGGTGAAGGCTTGCAATTCAGCGGCAATCTCTTCCTGCCACCATCCCCAGATCATCTTGGGATTGACGATCTGCCTGAAACTCAGAAAGCACTTTCGCGCCTGTCTTAGCCGTCTCTCCCAGAGCAGTTCGCGCCGTTCACGATTCGATCCCATACTTTTTCAGTTTGGCTTCCAGTTCCTCGTCCGTGAGCTCGGACACTGGCTTCCAGGGATTGACGCTACCTTCCAGCGTGACATGCTGATTCTCACTGGGTTTTCCATGCGCCCGGTCGAGAATCCCGTTGGCGGCGGCGACTCTTGCGGAATGTGGCGCGCTCGAATCCTTCATGATCTCCAGAAGGGCGCAGATCGCCTCTTCCGTATGGCGCCCCGCGATGCTTCGGAGACTGGCCGTTGCCTTGTTGGGCGTACCGGCTTTTCTGCCGCCGGTCTTTGGGACGCCGGGTTTTCTTCCCCCTGCCATGATTTTCTATTCCAATCTACTTTAGAAACGGTTTTGGCGTTCCGTGAACGCAAAAAACCCGCGACGGGCGCGGGTTTCGGGGTGTTGTGCTACGTCCTGAGACGCAACTACAAACAGTCTAGCAGGTTTTTACCAAAAATCCGAAGTGAAGTCAAGCGGTTTTTGTGAAAAGAAAAATTTTCTAGGCGCTCGCCACCTATATTGCACCTGCAATTTAGTTGACTTTCCGGTAAAATGCAGCTACAATTAGATCATCATGATTACCTACGACGAAGACAAGCGGCGAGCCAATCTCAGAAAACACGGTCTGGATTTTGCTGGTGCCGACACGATCTTCGATCATCCGGTCGTCAGTGTTGAAGACGACCGGGAATCCTACGGAGAGAAACGGATCAATGTGCTCGGCTTCCTTGATGGGGAAATCGTTTTCCTGACCTACACAGAACGCGGCGAAGATTTCCGCGCCATCAGCTTGCGAAAGGCAACACGACATGAAATCAGACACTACGCAAAAAGCATTTCCTGCTAATCCTGAGGAATGGGAGCGCATCGTAGCCAATGCGCCTGAAACCGTCGATGATCCGGATTGCCCGTATGACCCGAACGATGCGGCGGCTGTAGAGGCATACTGGAGCCACCCGGATGTGATCGTCAGTCACTCCCTCGCCGAATTCGAGGCGAATATGGCGGAGCGCAGAAAGCGCGGGCCGAACAAGCGCCCGAAGAAGGAGCAGGTTTCGATCAGGTACAGCCCGGAAGTGTTGGCGGCTTTTCGCGCGACGGGGCGCGGCTGGCAGGCACGCATGGACGAGGCGCTGCAAGAATGGCTCAAGGGGCAGCGGACGGCCTGATTTTCTTCCCCCGGCATGCCTTCACGTCTTTCTTCGTCTTCGTCTTCGCCTTGTGTGCGCTGGCGGACAGCCACTGCATGTTCTGTGGCCGATCCGCACCGCCCGCGCAGAGTGGGACGATGTGATCTACCTCGTAGCCAGGGCATTTCCCTTTCGTCTTGCCGGTAGCGGGGCAGGGATGGTGCTGGCGGAATTCTGCTTTGGCCTTGGCGCTGGGATGCTGCGCGGCAGCAGCGACAGGGGCGGCGAGGAGAAGGGCCAGGGCGAAGGAGATGGCAGCTCGGGGTATGCTTACTTATTCGATAAAAAATACTTGGCAGAAATTTATCTATCAAGTAAAATTAAATTATGGAAAAGAGGAAAGCACACTATAGCTTGGAGTATGTCAAGGCGATTGTGGCCCGCGAGGGGATTCAAGCTTTCACGACTACCACCCGTCAAGGATTCAGGGAAATGGGTTTGTCCAGAGCGGAAGCCTTGGCGGTCATCGCTTCTCTGTCCGCCGGAATGCTGTACAAATCCATGACCACGTTTTCCGATCATACCCTCTGGCAGGACGTGTATCACGCGCCCTGCCCAAACGGGAAAACTGCCTACATCAAAATCACGGTGCAAGAAGGATCCGTGGTCATTCAGTTCAAGGAGCAATGAAATGAGCGCCAGAAAACCAAAGTACTGTCTCCAGTGCGACGACGGAACTAAGCTGGAGCTTGGTGTCAGAGACGTGATCATCCGGGCAGGCCATGTAACCCGCGTCGTGCCGGAGATTGCTGGCTGGCATTGCCCTCAATGCGGGGAAGTCGAGTTTGTCGACAAGGACAGTTCAGAGCGGCATATGGACGCGCTTGACGCGGCATGGGAAGAGGCCAGGGCGGCGGAATCCCTGCCGCTCAAGGCCATCCGCAAGCGCCTGGGATTGACGCAGGCGGAAGCGGGGCAGCTCTTCGGCGGGGGCGTTTCGGCCTTTTCAGGCTACGAGCGTGGGAGGGTGCAGCCGCACAAGTCGGTGGTCTTGTTGCTGCGGCTCTTGAACGATCACCCGGAACTGCTCAAGGAAGTGCGGAGGCATGCCTGAGGGCAGGGTCAGCAACAGAGGATGAAATTCGAGTCATTTTCATGCGAGGAGCAGAACGCCATGAAAGAGAAAGTTATTTTGCCAGCCTTTGGGCAGAAGAAGCTTCGCATGAATGTTTATTGCCCCGGCGTTTTTGGCATCTCATGATGTATGGGTTGCGCAGAGGTAGTGTTCTGCCGCCTGTTTATTGTGGGCGGCAAGCAAGCAGCGCCATTGGTCTACTTCAAAAGTGTTTCGCGCTCCTGGGTTTGATAGCGGCGCAAAATGTCGTAAAAGACGCGGACGTTTTCTGTCATCACCACCGCCTCGCCGCCGCGCGCGCGGCCTGCTTTCAGGCGCTGGTAATATTGTGGGCGCGAAAGGAGCGGTAGTACGGCTTTCATCTCGTACCAGGAGTCCGCATCCTTGTTCAGGCTTTTTGCAATGCTGCGCCCACCGTTCATGTGGCCCATGCCAAGATTGTAAGCGGCGACGGCCATCCAGGTACGGTCAGGCTCCGGCACGGAATCGGGTAGGGATTGGCGCAGACTGGCGAGGTATTCCGATCCGGCATGGATACTCTGCTTCGGGTCGAGGCGATTGGTGACGCCCATGTGGTCGGCGGTATCGCCGGTCAGCATCATCATTCCGCGCACACCGGTATAACTTGTCGCCAACGGATTCCAGTGCGACTCCTGATAGGCAAGTGCAGCCAGAAGGCGCCAGTCGATTCCCGTTTTCGCCTGGGCTTCCCGGAACATGTCTCGGTACTGCGGCAATACAGTGCGCATCCGCCGGATCATCTCCGATACGTCGACCGGACGCAGACGGCGGACATGTCCGAAATAACGATCCTTCAGTCGTTCCAGCGTACCGTCTTCGGCGATGCGCGCAAAGAAGGATTCCACTTGCGCACGCAATTCCGTATCGCCTGCGGGAAGCAGCCAGACGACCGGCATTTCTTCGCCCATGCTCAGGGTGCCTTGCAGATTCGGGAAAAAATTGGTTGCAATGTCGAGTACGGCGCTGTCGACCAGCGCCAGTTCGATTTTCTGTTCGGCGATATCTTCAAGCAAATCAAGTTCCAACCCCTGGTCCCATTCGACGACGCGCATTCCGGGAATCTGTTTCTGCATTTCGCGCAACACCTGTGCCTGGCGCGAACGGGCGATGGCATAAACGGTTTTGCCGGAAAGCTGTGACTCTTCGATGATCGGAAGCGAAATTTCGTGCTGGACGATGATATTTTCGCTGTACGCGTAGGGAGGCCCGTTTGCCAGAGCCGGATTCCCGTTCGGCGAAAGCCAGGCAGCCCCAAGCCTTTTCTCTCCAGGAGGGGCTGGTTTTCTGAGCCGGACAGTAATGTCGTCATTGTGCGCGAGCACCTTGAAAACGGCCTCCTTCCCGATTTCCGCAGCAAACAGTTGCACCAGATCGTGCTCGAAGCCGTTGGCAGTCGAGATTTCCTCTACCCCATAGACGGTAGGACCTTCGCGCGTGAACACCAGAAATTCGTTTTTTCCGACTTCCGAAGGGGGGGACGGAGGCGATCCGCTGTTGCAGGCGACAAGCAGAAAGGCGCCCAGAAGGAGCGAGCAGCACTTTTTACCGATCCCGGCGATCATGCTACAATCGCGCCCTTTCCGGAGAGGTACCGAAGTGGTCATAACGGCGCCGACTCGAAATCGGATGGTCGGTTAATCCCGGCACGCGGGTTCGAATCCCGCCCTCTCCGCCAAAGACAACAAACCCACGGGCCAAGGCGGCCTGTTTTTACGATAAGACGGCGTTTGAGCGCCGCCGCGTATTGTTTCCCGTTGCAGTCCCGCAGAACTTTCCCTGGTTTCCATGTACGGCTCCCTCGTGTCGAGAAGGAATCGTACCCTTTTTTGCTTCGCGGTACACTTGGGAATGATCAATCAACCTGCCAGGAAAACCTGCAAGGCCCGATCTGTATGGCAACAAGGAAGGCGCTATGATTAAAGGCGCTGGCAGTGCGCGCAGTGTTGGGCGGATCACGGTTTTTTTACAAACCAAACCCCGGCTTTGCCGAAGGTGTTCGGTTACCGGGAAATATTGTTTTCGGGGGGCGCGTGGTGATGCGATTGTCTGTTCCTGCTATTTCAATAGCTCTTTTGCTCTTCTCCAATATTTTCATGACAGTTGCCTGGTACGGGCATCTGAAATTCCCGACCGCTTCTTTGTGGCGCGTCATTGCCATAAGCTGGGGCATCGCGTTTTTCGAATACTGCCTTCAAATTCCTGCCAATAGATATGGATACGGATATTTCAACGCCGCAGAGCTGAAAACCATCCAGGAAGTGCTTTCCTTGACCGTGTTCATGGCCTTCTCCGTGTTCTATCTGGGGGAGTCGCTGAAATGGAATCATGTATTCGGCTTTGCCTTGATTGCGCTTGCGGCCTTTGTCATCTTTCATAAATGGTGAGCATCTGTCGGGCGAGGAGCTCCGCCATTGGTGGCCGGGGCAGCGAGGCACGAACTCGACTGGCGCCGAAGGTGTCCAAAATTGTGACGAGAAAGCCCCAAACTTCGGGTTGGGGCGATTCACAGCAGGGAAAATTACGTGTGCAGAAGTGGGCAAATTAAAAGCTCTCTGCACACAGGTGTTGACGTACCTGGAAAAACACTGATAGAATCTCATCTCTTTGGCGCGGGGTGGAGCAGTTTGGCAGCTCGTCGGGCTCATAACCCGAAGGTCACAGGTTCAAATCCTGTCCCCGCAACCAGTTCTTTAACACATTAGGATATTTGACAGGTGTGGGTGCTTGGTCTTTTGGTAGTCTGGCTTTTGGGCTGGGCTGATAGAAGATTGAAGTACTCGCATTTGAAGTATGAAAGCGGGTCTGGGTCTGGGGACGTGAGTTTCTGGATTTTAGATTTGTTTTCACGTCAAGCGAGAGTTTTAGGATTTGAAC